>Ga0307515_10025418_pt1 | contig 10248 bp, 1 predicted proteins | sample 17_EM_MG_FD_194513 | JGI IMG/M metagenome (GOLD analysis project Ga0307515, IMG submission 194513) | Populus trichocarpa ectomycorrhiza microbial communities from riparian zone in the Pacific Northwest, United States - 17_EM | ecosystem: Host-associated > Plants > Roots > Unclassified | place...
ATTCTTACATACCCGCGTTTCTATATTCTAAACCTATAATATCCCTTCGTGTGGCAAATGTGACTTTTCGTATTGGGCGCTTTGGGCGCTCCTGCCTGGGTTAGCATGCTGCAGGCACCCTAGCTAGCGTGATTTTATTAGCAAGCCTCACCAAAACGCGTCAATATTGCGATGCTAATAAAATACTGCAGAAGGCCACTACGGCTACCACTGAAAACACTTATATATAATTTTTTTTGAGGAAGTTGGGCCAAAAAGTCGTGATATATAACGTCATGTCTGTAGGTTTCTACCCTTCCCCTACCAACCAGCTGCTAATTATATAGGAAAATCCTCCGTTAGAGTCCTCCCCCAAACCACCGCCACGTATCCGCTTTATACGCGTTCTTAATATTAATAAGGATAAGCTAATAAAGGACCAGCTTAAGGTTATAAGGGAGGACGTGCTGTATATATTAAATAAGGTATACTAAGTGTTACAAGTAATTAAACGGTTTAATTAGCGGTTATTTAATATAGAGGATCAATTAAAGGCAGTAGAGGAGGGCTTAAAGGAGGCTAAAAAGGACACTATAGTAAAGGCTTAATTAGCTTTGGAGTCTTAATATTAAGGGCATGAAAAAGTAGAGGACCTAAAATACTTACCTAGTCGTCGCCTACTGAATAAAAATTGTTAAAGCACTAAAGATATAGAGGAAGCCTATAGGCCTCACATTTATATACTATTTGCCTAATTTTAACTATAAGCTTCTTTACTTTTTTCTATCTATATATCTAGCACCCTAGAAGGGTCTTATGGCCTTATTTCCTTATAAAGCTTTTAATAGAACGGTAAGTTCGTGTCTTACACCGTCAAATTACAGGTAGTAGGGGTTTAGCGGTGACGTAGGTGGTTTTTTGATTCGTTCTATTTTTATGACCAGGCCTAATACTAGATTAATATTGCCTAGATTTTAGTGAGCTTTAATAAAAAAGACGCTCAGTATCGTGCTTATTTAGGCCTATCTGCCGACTGCCCATAATAACAAGGTTCCATGCCAATCGTATATGGAAACGGCGGTAGGTTTAAAGGAAGGGCTTTAACGTTTGGAAGATCTTCTTACTAATAATATAGGTGTTAATTATAGCCGCATTAAGCGCCTAGAAGAATAAGGGCAGCTAGGTACGCATAGTAGTAATCTGGGTAGTATAATAGCTTTAAAGCTAATTATAAATATTAACGCCGCCTATTTAGTTATTGTAGTTAATAGAGAGCCTTAGGAGCGTTAACTTCTTAATTAGATTATCGCCCTAAATATTAGCTACTAGCTTCTTAAGGAAGGAATTATATACTTACGGCCGACGCTAATTAACTTTATTAACGTCCTTATTACTATATAAGTAAGCTATTATTAAAAACCGTACTAAATTCTTATCCTACTATATGATTAAAAGCACTAAATCAACTACTCTAATAACTACTCCCGTAATAAAATTAAACGGTAGCCTTTCCTTCCTTTTATTAGCCCTTTTATACACCTCTAGATAGTCCTTTAAGTTTAATTAAGCTATACTAGCTGCAGTAATTTTAAGTTATTAAAGCACCTAGAGCAACGGAATATTTATAAAATAGTTATTTAAGAATAGGCAAAATCAATAAGCCTAAAGAGGAAGCTATTGGGTAAGGTAGAAGACGCACTTAGAGGTCTTTAAGAGGACAATATCTTAATAATCTATTTAAAAAGGAAGCCTAAAAAAGTAGCTAGGTAAGGTAAACATAAAGCTATAGTAATACCCATATTAATAAAGGCTTAATATCTTAAAGCCCTCAGGTACTAGCTTACTAGGCAATTTAATTATAGCTATAAATTGTTTAGTAAACCTTACTATTATCTTATTAAAGCTAATTATAGATCTAGGTATAACGTACTTCCTAAACGCCTCGCCTAAAGGAGTCGTTAACGGCTTAATTTTCTTAAAAACGTAACGTTTAACACCCTTTAGTAAAGGTGGTAAGGTATAGAAAAAGCGCTTAAGTTGCTCCTATCTCTTTTAGCCTATAAATAAGCTAATTAAATATCTAGGGTATTTAGGATCTATAGCCTAAAGGTCTCACACCTAGGTAACTTTAAAGACGCCTATATAGATAATAAGTTCTACCTAAATTATCAATTCACCAGCAGAGGTCTCCTTCTATATCCGTAATTATTTACCCGCGTATTATCCTAATTAGTAATATCCGCTAGTATTTTAAGAGGCTATATATAGGTTTATATTAATCGCGAGCTTCTTAAATACACTAATATTAAAGAATAGTAGGAATACTTAAATTAGTAGGTCCTATTTAGATCTATACCCGCCAGACTCTATATAAATTTAATCCGCTAGTATATAATAAGCAGCACGCTTATTATCCTCATTTTAATTAGGAAGGTCATTAGATTTAATATCTGTAATAACACCACTAATAGGCTTACTAGTATGCCGAGCGGCAAATATTAACTTATCTAGAAGGTTAATAACTTTAAGGTCTAGTTTAGGGATAGCAGCTATAGGCTCCCATAAAGTAGGAACAGCAGAAAGGCCTATTCTTGTGACTTCTTCAGCTAATAGCTCTGGTAGTTTAGTCTCATCTACCTTATCTGCCTTATCCTCAGCAGTCTCGCCGCGGGCCTTAAAAACGGCTCCTAATTCGTCCTTAATATCCTCCCTCTAGCTGCTTGGCCAAGCCTCCTTAATATCCTTAATTAGTACCACTGCCTGCTGCGTAGTTACTAAAGCCTCTAAAGGCTGTATAATTACTGCCGACGAGCTATTATGTGTATACTGCGTTGCTTGAAAGGTCTATGAATAGGACTTCTAGGCTTAAGGTGCTTTTGGAGGCTTTAGAGGCTTCGGAGCCAAAGACGCATAACGTTTTTTAGGCGGCATAAGGACGATATTTAACTAATAATTTAATAATTAAATAGACGGTAACAATATTAAAGCTTTTTAATTAACTATACTAAATATTATAGGCTTCCTGGCCATGTCGTTGTTGTTTACCGCAATATCCAAGCATTAAATGAGGCGCTAGCACCCTTGCCGTACTGACTTAGGACTTTAATACCAAGCTCTATACGGTATAGAGCCTCTAGATTGGCTTATAAGGCGTGCATATACGAAAAGTCCTTGAAATGGTTGCCACATAAAGGGATAACTAACTATATAACTTAGCTACCCCTTATCTTATAGTTTAACTAGTTCTAGCACCTTCTATACTTTTACTAGTAGTCCGCTTATATCTCTCCTTAGTAGTGCTATTACTGCTAATATAACTTCCGTAACACTACCACCCTTCTCTTTATCTTTATCTTTAAAGATATCTCCTATCTCTAAGTTGTTTATTAAAAGTATAGCATTCCCGTCTTTAATTTAATAACCTTTATTATTTCTAATACCTTTTATTAGATCCTTTATATCTAATTATTATAACTAGCTAGTAACTATAATTCTTTTACTTAGTGAGGTTATACCGTCCTATTCTTGTTATATAGAGAAGAAGCTAGTATATGTTATAATCGCGGCTCTGTTTAGTCGCTAACCTTCTTTATACGCTAAGTGTACGCAAGCGAATATACAATTGTTTTATAATATTTAATCCGTCTTTAATACTAAATATACGCGTCTTATAATTCTTTATAACTATTTAGTTCTTTATTTAATCTGTCTTAGGGTCCTGTATTTAATCTACTGCGTTTTATCTTAAGGATAAACTAGCCTTAGCCCTTATTAAGGTGTAAAAGCTTTAAGATAATAAAGAAAGAATCTATGCTAAGGAGCGGCGCGTATTTAACGCCTAGCTTACTACTTATACCCGTTTACTCTATCTTAAAAAGGGTTATAAGAAGGTGCGCTCTAAGGAGCTAAAGCTTGCTAAGTAAGGTCTCCGTAAGCTTAAGGCAGAGAATGCTAAAAAGGATTCTAGTTAAAAAGAGGCGGAAACAGCTTATACGCCAGCGGTAGATCCCTTAGATATCCCGGCTTATCTATTACCTTTAACTAATTCTTTTATTTTTAGCCCCTTTTTAATATTACCTAACCTATTCTCTTTTAATACTCCTATACCTTTCCTATAGTCTTCTTTAAGTTCTATAGTGGCTTTTAAGTAGTCTTATTATAGCTTATCCACTTAACTTCGTACTATATTTTATTATTAATGTCCTTATAATTAATAAATTTTAAAACTTACTATTTGTCTTCTTTCTATCCTTTATACGTGTCTGCTTTATAAACCAGTAGCTTTATATCTCTATGCGCTAGCTCTAGCATTATAATATACTATATAGGGTAGATATTAATTTTTTCTAGTAAGTTAAGTCTGTACATAACTTCTAAAATCTTTACTATAATTTTTAATAGTCCTAGTCTGACGTAGTCTAACTTCTTACTTAGTTATTTACTTATAAAATTTTTATATAATAGCTATACTTTATCCCCCTCCTTTAGAACTAGTTCCTTAGATCTTTTAGGGTTATAGTACTTTTTTATCTTTTTTTATACTATCTTTACTATAAAATAGAGGTCTTTATAAAGATTTATTAGAGTCTTTATTCTCTACTTAGCTATTCCACTTATTTTCTTTACTTATTATAGTAATAATAATATTCTAGGCTTATACCTATAATTCGCCTAAAATGGTAATATCTCTATGCCTTTTTATAGTGTTATATTATATATAAACTATATAACTAGTAATAATAATACCTAATTATTCTATACGTAATTGATATAATATCTTAGATATTACTCTAGTGTCTAATTTAATCTTTCCGTCTGTCTGTCCGTCTATAGAGAATACGTTATAGATATTACTACGCGAACCCCTTATTCCGCTAAGAATACCTCCTAAAATACGGCTATAAATCTTGGATCTCTATCTAATATAATTTTGCTTAGTACTCTATGCCTTATAAATACTTCTTTAATATAGATTCTAGCGATATCTTCTACTAAGATTTCTTCTATATATGCTATAAAGTAGCCCTATTTAGTTAACTTATCTACTATTATAAGGATTACGTTATACTCCTATTCGGTAATAGGGTCTCTTAACTTTAGCAACTTTATAATAAAGTCCTATAATATTATCTCCTATAGACGTTCTAGTATTTTAATAAGTTATAGGCCTCTATATGGCTTATGCCTTATTAGTTTATTTCTTTAGCAATTTAGATGTTTTTTATAACTTTCCTTACTAGTTCTTAGATTCCGTTAATAATATACTCCTCTTAAAGTTTTAATACTAAGCCTATAACTCCGTTGTATCCCTATATTATTCCCTTATAAAAATTCTTAATAAATTCTTCTGTAATACTTCTTGGTATATATATTACTTCTTAATTCTTATACTACTCTAAGTCTAGGTCTTTAAATTACGCCTTTTAAATTTTTCTAGTTTAATCGATTTCTAGTAATTTATGTTCTTAGGTTGCTATAATCTTAGGGTAATTATATCTAATTAATCCGTCCTTATCTTTACGTAGTATTACCCTTAATAGTTTCTTATTATTTTATAGTTTAGCTTTTCTGCTTAACGCGTTAGCTTTTGCATTTTCTATCCCTTTTATATACTAAATTTTAAAATAGTATTTCGCAAGCATCTCTACCTATCTAACCTATCTTTAATTAAGTTCTTTTGTTATTAGGAACCCCGTTAGGTTCTTATAATCTATTTTAACTATAAATAGTTTCTTTATACCTTATAAGAATGCTCTTAATTTTTTTAGTGCTATAACTATATCTAATAACTTCTTATTATAGATGTCGTAGTTTAGTTCTAGTAGTGTTATTTTCTAACTATAGTATACTACTAAGTGCTATATACTCTTATGTTTTTATAATAAATATACTTCTAATATAAAGTCTAATATATTTATTTCTATAATTGTTTCTAATCCTAATTAGTAAATTTTAAGGATTAGCTTTTAGGTAAACTTTATTTTAAGTTTCTAAAATAGCTTTCTTTACTTATTTCCCTATATCTATAGTTCCTCCTTCTTAGTTAATCTTATAAATAATTTAATACTTATTAACTACTATACTATAAATCTCCTATAGTAGTTGCAAAACCCTAAAAATAACCTTAACTATATTACGTTCTCTAGTTCTTACTAACTTACTATAGCTTTAATTTTCTTTAGGTCTATATTAATATAACCTAGCTTAATAATAAATTCGACAAAATCTGTCTTCTTAGTAAAGAACTCGTACTTCTTAATTGCTACTAGCATCTATTCTTCTTATAGTCTCTTTAAGACCTATTTAATGTATTCTCCGTATTTTTCCTTAGTTATTAAGTAGATAATAATATTATTAAGGTATGCTATAATAAACTTATTAAGGTGTTTTTCTAATACGCTATTAATTTGCTTTTAGAATATCGCTAATACGTTTATAAGCCCGAATTGCATAATTAATAGCTTATATATTCCTTTTTTTAACCTAAAGGCTGCTTTTTATTTATCGCCTTTTTTAATTCTAATCTAGTAATACGCCTACCTTAGATCTATCTTTATAAAGATTTACGCGTTACCTATGTAATTTTAGATTTCGCTAATTAAGGGTAAAGAATACCTATCCTTTCTAGTAATACTATTTAACTGTTTATAGTTAATGCATAGTCTAAGTTTTCCGTTTTTCTTTAGTATAAATAGTACTAGATAGCTTACTAATAACTACAATGGCCTAATATATCCCTTTTATAAGTTGTCTTAGACAAACTCCTTAAGTGCTTATAACTCCTCTTTAGTTAGCTTATAGATTAAAAAGAACCTTAAACTTATTTCTGGTTCTAATTCTATTTTATAGTCCTATACTATATACTCTAATAGCTTTTTACTATACTTATAGTATCTCTTTAGTACGTAGAACAACCCTTTCTCGCTTTCCTTATATATCGCTTTAACTTAGCACTATACTTGTAAGGGTTATTTTGGCCCTTACTCGGCTGCATCGCCTAGGGGCTCTCAGGGGTCGCCAAGGCTAGCCTTCGGCTAGCCCTTGGCACCTCCTTATAAGCACCTCAGGCTTGCAGCCTCCTTCCTCCCTCATCGGTTCGTCTCAGTACGAGGCTATTGCCTACCCTTATTACCATATCGTCCTCTTCCATCGACTCCCTATGTAACTCATGCTCGGCTTGCCTGCTCCCTACCGTACACCCTAGCAATACTGCCTTACAATACTATCCTAGTTTGCTATTACGTTTTACGTTATTGTATATCTTTAATATTAACCTAACCTATAACCTAATCGATTTTTAAATTGTATTCCTATAACTAAGGTATTCCTAATACTGCCTTATCTCTTCCTAATGGTAGGATATTAAAAGATATCTTAATCTGTCTTCCTTTAATAGTTATTTAAATAGGTCCTGTTTTAAGGTTAATAATACCTCCTTTATAGGCTATTAGATCTCCTAAAATCGTAACTAATAAATAAAAGTACTCCTTCTATCTGTAAGGTAGTCCTATTCTTTTTACTACTGCTAGTAAGATATAGTTTCTTATTACTTTACTATCTATTAGTGCTTTAAACTATTAATCTTACTAGTTAACTTATAAATTTAGGTATTATCCTTAAATTCCTTTAAGGGTCTAAGGCTCTACTATTAGCTCCCTTTAGTTTTATAGGCCTCTACTTTTCCTAATTACTAGTTACTTAATTCTATTATACTTGGCTTACTTTTTAGCCAATGCCTAGTTTACTTTTTGTCCTTAATATACTATAGATATATATTCTTTAGGCATTTCTACTACTATTATCTATCTAAGTATTCTTCCCTAAGGAGTTTTTTTAGTTAAAGTATTAAGTCTCCTAACTCTTAGACTTCTGTTAGATACTATTTATATATATATTTAGTATTTTTATACTATTACTCTTCTAGCGCCTAATATATTCTTATAGGGTACTTTTAATTCTTTTTCTTTAGATTCTTGTGTATATTATATATATTATCTATATATACAATCTACGCCAATATATAATACGCTAAGTGCTTTAGGTTAACTCTAGGTTTATTCTTTTCCTTAAGTTTAAACCTCTATTATATTAATTTAAATATTACTATTTTATTTATAAGTATTAAAATTTATTATTTACTTCTCTAGTCCTCTATTTATTCTTTTAGATCTCTTAATATTATAATTAAGACTCCCTTAATATAATTTATCGCTTTTTCTATAATTAGGTGGTCTTAAATAACTTATTTATCTAACTATATATAGAAATCTTCCTACTTATTATTATATCGTTGCCTATACCACTTTTAGTATAGCTCCTTAAGTGTATACGGTTTGTTTATAAGGAAGTATTTTCTTATTATTATATTGTAACAGCCCTTTATATATTATTCTTTAAATCTAGTTAAAATTTCTAAGTCTCCTTCCTCTTTTAGTTCGTTTAACTATTTTACTCTTAGCGTTTCTGCCCTTAGCCTATTAGTAATTCTTTATATAGGTGCCCTATTCCTTATACGTCCTAATACGCTAGATTTCTATTTTAGTTTCTATTCTTACTATATAAGGATTTATTACCTAAATTTTTCTATAGTTTCTTTCTTTGTTTATTATATAAGTAGATTTTTAAAGTCTTTTTACTTTTTAATTAAGGTATTAGCTTTCTGATCCTGTTACTAAGCCTTACTTATAATTTCTTTAATAGTTCTTATTCTATTGCTAAAATCTTAGTCCTATAAGATTCTTAATTCTAAGCTTACTTCTTTCTTAAGCTAAGCTCCAGCCTTAGTCTAACTAGGCTTCTATAGTTTTAAATCTTACTTATCTTACTTTAAGAGTCTTATACCTCTAGGAAACTCTATCCCGTGCTTATCTATATATCTCCAAACTAAGTTACTACTCTACTCTATTAATTGTCGTCCGTTATAGGTCTTTAAGCTTATCTTATTCCCTTCTAGGAATCTTAAGTCTGTGGCCTTTTACCTTTATTAAGTGGTAAGTTAGCACTAGTAGTTATCTACTTACTTAATCCCTTTTATTAGGTATTTCTCCTTCTATCTTATAAAGTAATAGATGCCGTATCTAATAGTATTATAATTTCCATTACTAATCCTTATTCTGTAAAGGTTTTAGTCTTTACTTTTAATATAACTATTCTAAGGTCTATATACTTCTAGTAAGCTACCTTTATTATAACGGAACCTTATAGCAAGAACTACAATGGGTTCTGTTATTGGGCTAGGTATATAGGAAATGCAAATAATAATAGTCGACAAGTAATAATAACTAGTGGAGTGGTTGCCCAATAGATTAACTCTAATTGTATTCTGAGAATTACTATAAGGAAGGAACTATCTAGGTAGGGATTAAGGGTCCTTAAATACACAACCATACTTCTATAAAATCCTTCTTATACATAATATACGTATACTCTATTTACTCTATTACAGATTATATAGATCCTATAAATTATATAGATTATATTATATAACCTTAGTTACCATTCCTCGTTATATAGCTCTACCGGCTCTATTCTAAACTGGGCTTAAATTAACTAACTAGCTTCTTTTAACTCCTCTCTAAGTAGTTATAATATTGTACTTAAAGCATCCATAACACCATTTCCCTCCTTTTTATCTTCGTCTTCAAAGATTTAAAATATCTTTAAGTTGTTTACTAGAGGTATAATATCCGTTTAATTAATTTGGTTAATATTGTTACTTATTATACCTAAAGCAATTTCTTCTTCCTTAACCGTTTATCGTGCTTGCACTATTACTGCAATATTATCTCTTAGTGAGATTATACCGTCTCCATATTCTCGCTATTCGAAAAAGGGGTTAGTTTATATTACATTAGCGAACCTATCTTCGCGATAACTATCCTTTTACTTAGAGTACACTAAAGCGAATATTTAGTTATCCTATAACGTTCGCTTTGTCTCTAATACTAAATATACGTAACTTATTACTCTTAGTAGTTATCTAATTCCCTAATTAATTTATCTTAGGGTTTTATATTTAATCTACTGCTATACGGCTAGATAATAAACTATCTATTACTCTTACTAAGTTATGCCGTTCTTATAATATAGAGTAAAAGGCTACCGATGCTTAGCAACGGGCCCTTAAGTCTCGTCTTGCGGCATCTGCTTAATTAATCCGTCTTAAGAAGGTTTATAAGAAGGTCCGTTTTAAGGAGTAGAAACTTATAAAATAAGGTTTATAGGAACTTAGTAATAAAAAAACGGATTCTCTTTTAACTAAGAAGGAAA
>Ga0307515_10025419_pt1 | contig 10248 bp, 11 predicted proteins | sample 17_EM_MG_FD_194513 | JGI IMG/M metagenome (GOLD analysis project Ga0307515, IMG submission 194513) | Populus trichocarpa ectomycorrhiza microbial communities from riparian zone in the Pacific Northwest, United States - 17_EM | ecosystem: Host-associated > Plants > Roots > Unclassified | place...
GATATTTCTGGGGAGGACGGTGTCCAACCCATCCGGGTTGCAGCAAGTGGAAAAGCCAAATTCGAGTTGGTGAGTCCAATTTATTTTGAATCCTTTCGTAGCCTGACACGTTCTAGAATATGGCACGTCCCCCGAGCTCCCTCCCACCAACCTCCCCCGACTCGACGCTAAAGGTGTCGCTCATCATTGGGTCATTCGTCCATAAACCCCTCACGGTCGACCTCTTTGATCTCATCGTCCCCGCTTCACAACCCGTCGTCCCACACCCAGAGGAAGTCCACTACCACCCCCAACCCGCCATCGAACACACTTTCCGTCCGGCGCAGAAGACGCCCCTGGCCTTCATCTCTGCTGTCTTCTCGGTGCTCGTACTTGGGCCTTGGATAGTCCTCATCGGGATGGTACGTTCTTTCCGTCGTTTTGTCGAGAGTGCCAGCTGACACTCCTGTATCGTGCAGTGGTCGCATCTTTCTCCAAATGTTCCCCACTTGTTCTCCCCAAAAATCATCCCGTTTACCGCCACTTTAGGAGCCTTCGAAGCTCTATTGTTCTGGTACTGGCTCGACTTGAAGTTAGGTCAGGTCCTATTCTATGGCACTGGTCTCGGCGTTGTCGCGGTTCTCACCGGCAAGACCGCGTTGGTACAGGTAGGAAAACTAAGGAAGGGTTCAATTTGATGTTTACTACATCACACCGTACAATTTTTCCATCAATAGATTTGATCAATTCCAAACGAGTGGGAGATATCATGTAACCTCCTGTTGTGTGTGGGTAAGACGGAATGGAATCCTACAGGCCCAACCTCCAGAAGATACCCTCCGCGACATCACATAAGACCTCGGTAATAATATTAGTAAGGCGGTCGCCTAGCACAGGACAGGAGCTGATACGCGCAGCGGGGGGTCCGTCTTGTTGGAAGGGGAAAGGTACGGTTGGTGTTGGTACATGTTTTCCGTAGGTGGCTTTTGCCGGTGGGGCCTTGAAAGGATGTGCTTCAGTGTTGAAGACATCTAGGAGATACAACGTTATCAGCGTGTTTTCTAGAGATTTATACGTTCACACCCACAATCATCGAGACTGATGCGGTATGGATCGTCGAACGTAAGGTACCTAACCAGAGACTTAGACCTTGCGCCAAGCAATCCGGGACGGAGGCTTACAGATACTTCAGCACCTCGGCATACCAGAAACTCTCGGTGTCATCGATGTAGGAAATGGCGTAGGGCTTAGTGACGTCCCAAATTCCGGCATATCCTCCGGTGGGGATCCGCAAGTATTTCTGGAAACTCGCGACGGCACTAGCGGCACGGGACTGATACTTCAAGTCGCCAGTCGCTCGCCAGGCGTAGAAGTTGGATTCTAGAATTTCGGGTCTGAGGTAATAATAATAACCGTCGCCGTATGGGTAGTATCCGTGTGTCTGAAGGCAATTTTAGTTGCTGTATACAGCACAAAACGTCGCAAGTTTGGATCACTTTGTAGTATACCTCCTGATTTACGGTAGGAGCGGGCCCGGAGAACTTTCCATCCCCAGTTTTCCAAGCGAACACCTCAGGACCAATTCCAGTGCTAACACCGGTGAGCGCGCCCCCTGCATGTGAGTAGAAGGTGAAACTCACGGCGAACTTCCATAAGTATTCCAGCACCCTTCGTTCAATTCCAAGCCGAACTCGACGATGGTTTGGTTCTTTAGTAACTTTCCGCCCTTTGTTAAGTGGGCGGTCAGTTTCACGCGGAAAAAGAGAATGCATGGAGATACTCACAAAGATGAAGTTTCCGGCGTGGAAACAAGCCAAGTGTGAACTGATGAGCCGTTTGGTTCCTCCCCTATGCCAATCGGCTAGGTACAGCCAGTTGCCAACTCCAGACATCTGCAGACCATGAGTGCCCGACAATCGAGGTGACTCAAACAAGGCTTACAGAGGAGAGCACCTTGATGGAAGTGTCTACCGCAGTTGCCCATTCTCGCGTCCAGATATGGTCTTCCGTATTGCTCAGACGTGCGTATTTGATGAGGTATTCGAAGTAGCTGTCAGATCCTCCTCCCCAGCTCTATGTTTCCACGGTTTGAGAAATCGAGAGGAGCGCTGGGGAGTGATCAACATACCACATAGTCACCAACAGGGGTACCGGTTGTTGGGTTGATTCCCTGAGCAGCGAGCCCTATATCCATCGGTAGTCAGTTGCCGGGATTGGGCCAGTGGCTTGGAAAATGCATACCTGGTAATGGATGGGGTTGAGTCGCGATCTGCCTCGCCGAACCAACGCCAAGCTTTGCGTACGTTTGGTTGAACGTGTATTTGCTGCGAACGGGGTTCAGAACGTGGAGCCAAAAAGAAACATCCGATCCGACCTTAGCGTGTACCACTCCAACGAGAGCTGTATTCGGTCGGTTAGCCAATGATATCGACAGTCGTACTATCTGCACGCTCACAGTTCCAGCTTCCGCAATGTTCGACTACCCAGGCAGGTAAGCAAACGCGAAGCACGTCCACAAATAGAAGGACGCACCGTGCCAACAATGGGGACGTTGTCCACGGTCATATAACCGTATGGGATCGCATTGGTCTGTGTTTCGCTCTCGTCAATCCCAAAGTCAGATACCTGTATAACTGGACCCACCCCAACCCATGCTAGGGACATGGTATCTGCAACCTCCTTTGCCTTGGCGAGCAAGGCGGGGTGTTTGTAATTGCTCAACTCATAAGCACTAAGCAGACCACCGAGGTAACGAATAGTCGTCTCAAACACGCTGGATGCCAACAGGTTATCGTTCAGCCTTCGCGAGTGACATCATAATCCAAGCGATTCGAACCTGACTGTGGTATCACTCGTGCGTGTGCGTGATTTGGTGAAGTCGACCGTGCTCGCGAAGTTGACGCCCTCTTTGAAGAGGTCCTGTGGTGTAGAGTTAATCCAGAGCATCGCATGACGCGCATAAATTCCTGCCACGAACGTCAAGCCCCATGATATGCTATAGAGCGAGACTATCAGTGAGGGTTATAAGAAGAGAACGGGAGACAGTTTGCTTACCATTGTGGACAGGGAATCAATGATGGTCGCACCCCACCCATTACGGTTGTCAGAGAAGTTTTGGGTGATTGGAGTTACGTCGTCATGACCCCACGCGTACTTCCTGCAATGGTGGGCATGATGATTCCTTCTACCGCCATGCTACCGGAGAGGACTGACTTATATGCGTCGTAAGAGTATAGGAACATGTCCTTGACAGCCTGGCGATTCCGAGACGCATCCGCAGGCAGCTGCAAGAGAGGTTCCTGGATCGCGGCCGCAGATATAAAACAAAAGAGAGCGGAGAGTAAGAGGACTGTGGAGAGAGGTGTAACAAACACCATGCTGGAGTGTTGGAGCGGGGCAAGGAGGGAACAGAACCACATTTGTTTGAAGGTGTTCCGCCATTTTATACCAGGCAAACACGAGCTTCGTTCTGGCTCGTTTCTGCGGAGATAAGACAGCGAAGTCGAACGTAGTCGGAGAATCCCCCCTGAGCAGCTTCCAAGTTGGCTGACATCATATGATCGTGTTCAGGGTCGAAGGGAAGATACAGATGCCATTAGTCTTTATACCCTAATTCCTCAAGATGCTTGTCAAACGCAAACACGTCCTCGTCCGCGACTTCCATCACCTTGTGTCTATGGAACTGGTGAGCTAAAAAGTTTAAAAAGAATCACGTATCACCCACTTCTCCTTTAAATGAGAACGCAGTCCATCGAAACTAAACGCCCTTGATTCCTTTTTGGGCTTCGGAGCTTTTCCGTCAGAACTAGCTTCGGCCGCTCCGGGGGCGACTGAGCACAAGTCGAATTAGAGAAGGGTTCATACCCACACAACTGAGGACTTACGCGGATTTAGAATACAGTGCTTACATCCAAAGTATACCTTGCTTCTCAGCTTCTTTGCTTGCTCCTTCGTCTTCATAAGCATCGCCGTGATGCCAGGGAGGACTGGATAATCCGTGAATTTAACCAATTCCTCATCTGTGAGTACCATAAACTGCATATCTTCATGTCTATGCGAGTGTTGTATCTGTGGGGTTCGCACGACATAAGTCCAAGCGGTCTTCCCTGGGTTTGATCACCAGACTCACCATGGCGTCGAACTCCATCACGATAGGAGCTGAACAGGAGAGACACATTACGTGCCGCGAAATATCCGCCAGATCTGTCGCAGTTTTCTCTTGCACGTCCACGCCAACGGCGATCGCAAATCGGGTAATGACGGCGCTCGCCTTTCCACTTGTTCAACACGAGTCCGCCAGACCATATTTGAACCGGGTTGGACATACCTTGGCGTCCATGTCAAAGTTCTTCGGCGACCATTGATCCTTATTCCCCTCCTCAGGAACCAAACATAAATGGTGGGCTGCCTCGCGGAAGGTCAAACTCTTGTTTCTCGTTGCCTTCGGTCCTGTCTTTGAGCATCGGGTACAAGTGAACCGGGTTGAGATCCAGCGGACGGGGTGGATAAGAGCATTCGTCGATGGCCATTCCGGGTATCCGAGGCGCTCTGAAAATGCCTGAACTGTTTTCGTCGCCCATTTCTGAACATCGTTTTTGACAAGGACGCCAACGAAGTCGTTATTCCACTCCGTACTCCTGACATCCAAACCGCTGCTTTGGAATGACTGCAACGTTGGGAGCTTCCGGAATTGAGGGAGGGACGGAAAACAATCAAACTCGGCATGATCGAGCTTTCGGTAGAGACGTTCGACCTCGAGAGAGCGCAGGACGCGGGAAACTTCAACCTTCACGGTTCTACGATGCTCTTCAATCCGAGCCAGATCTGCCTCTATCTCGAGCCAAAGGACCTCGAGGTCTACAGATACAATTAAGCATCTTCATTTCCAAGGACCAGATTTCACCCACCATTACGAGTTATCCGCTTAAAATCGAGAAGCTTCTCCCGGAGGAATTGTGCGACCGTTGGTGTGTCTCGAACGTCGCCCTTTTCGCGCCCCTTGTCGGCCGCAAATCCCTCGACTCTTTTGAAAAAATTGAGGGTTATTCATAAAAACGTTCCGAAGTGACTTACATGGTGCGGTTACTCGTGGTAGTCATGTCCTGCAACCTCCGGAGTTCCCATTTCCACTTGCATAGTTCTAGGCACCCCTGCAGAACGGGGTTAGAGCGATCCTTTGCGCACTGGACACACTCACGTTCATCCAGCCCTCAAGTCTGTCCGCGTATTTCTGTTGCCCCTGGGAAGATGTTTAGCGGGTTTCTCCGGATGAATGCGGTGAAGTACCTGTTTGTATTCATCGAGGGTTGCGGGGAGAAGTGCGGCTTTGTTATACTCGTTTGTAGCCTTTAACAACTGTTGATTGTTGTAGTAGAGACCAGCCGGCATCCCACCCGCCGTTACCTGACCGTCCGAGATCACATAATTGTATTGGGATGGTCCTGCCTCGAGTCAGTAAAATTCCGAGATGAATGCTTGATGATTTCCTACTTGTGCCGGTGTGCGTCCATTCGATCCAGGGCAACCCCAACAGGGGTTGGGGAATATCGTGGGAGTAATATTGGCGGTCCGCCCTGCAAATTTTCGTGAATTGGTAACCTGGAAGCGGATTAGGTGGACTGACGAGTATTTCAGACGACAGTCGGAGTTTCCACAAAGACGTATCCTGGCGGAAAACGACGCATACATATTGTTCGTCTTCTCGCCGCAGATCTAGAACGGAAAATGAGTATTAGAAGAGTACAGACGCTGGGGAGGACGTACCGTGCACTTTCCATCACCATAGATGAAATTCGCCAGCTGTGGCTCAGAGAAGCCAAGCCTTTTTGGATCGAGGACCGGCGGTATTGTTTGGGACCTGACACGTTTCCAAATAAACGCGGCAGCAGGATTCTGGACTAGCGTCGCGCAGAAATGCTTGCAAGTCCGAGAGAGAGAGAGGATATCGGCGGGAGATGTCGAGTGGAGCAAGATCTCCGCGACGAGCTCAAAGGGTAGGCGCGTGATAAGGGGCGCGGCCCCCCCTGTGTCGTCCGGTACACCGTTGGTTTCGTTCCTTCGTTTTCTCTTTGCGGTCCTACCCATAGTGGAGGGTAAGAGTCAGCCGGTCGGTAGCGTGGTGGGAGCTGGTTTGAAACAAAGCGTTTGATGATCGACGATGATCACATGAAGTTTATATCGAGCATATTCAATGCATGGCATAAGCTTATCGAACTTTGAGATGGGGACAAGTGAGTGATTATTCGTAAAGCTGTAAAATATTTACGAGGGCGTCCGTGAATTCATGTCAGGACACCGTCGATGTACTGCAATCCTGCTCACTCCAACTTCACCGGCCGCCAGGTATAGGTGAACTTTCGGTTTCATCGGCTCAGGCTGTGCGGGAAGCTTCAGGTATTAGCCAACAACCCTCGGTCACTTGCACCCTTCTAGGATATTTCCACGTTTACGGATAGTCAGTATTAGAAAGTCTCAACGCTTTGGGGTCCTCGAGCAAAATCGTACAGCGCTACGGTCGCACTCGGGATATAACAAAACGATATTATTTGTCAACAACAGAAGCTATCCTAAAACCCCGATAAACACTAGGGAAAGATAAGAAACGCTTGACTAGAGTTGTGGGTCAATATAGGAGGAGACCAGGAGGAGGGGACTTTCGCCTCACCTTTAGAGGTTGAGGACCTTAAGGATGATCTTGATGTCCAAGAGCTTGATGATGCTGACGCAGCCGGTAATCTGAGGGAGGAGGCACACAATGATCTCGCGGACGAGGCCATTGAGAAGGCCACCGATAAGGCCATGGCCGACAAGGTCGAGAACAGCGCAGAGGAGAGAACCGACGAGGCAGCCGACCTCAGCGAGGAGGGGGATGATCTGGATCCTGACGGAGACGATGACAACAGCGAGAATGGAACCGAAAGCACCGAAGACGAGCTATAAAGAGGGTCAGCGAGAATGATCCGAACGAAAAACCGAATACACTTGCGTTGAGCAGGCAGGCCAAGAGCCTGGCGATGGCAACGGCATCGAGGACGCCACCAACCAGAGTGCACAAGATCCTGTCCAATGGGAGGGAAGCAAGGGCTTTGACATCGACGATGACACCCTCGACGGCGACCTTGAGCTTGACGACGATAGCGACGACTACCTCAAGGGTGGCATCCTCAGCCTTGAGGCAGCCTATTTCACAATCAGATGTTGCTGAAGACGGTCCTGAAATCCAATACTCACCAAGCTCCTCAGTAATGGGGGTGATTACCTCAATGGCGGCATTGAGGACAACCTCGAGTGAGACACCCTTGGTGTGCTCGTGGTCGTCGCCACGGGCAGCAATCGCATTAACGGGAGAGGGTCCAATGGGGGTGGGAGCCGCATAGGAGAAGAGGGCGAAAGCCAAGGTGGCGAGGACGGAGAAGATGGTAGAACGCATTGTAAATGAGTGTAGGGGTGGTGGTAAAGAGAGTGTGGGGGTTGTTGAGAAGATTAGAACAGAAGAGAGGAAATTCACCTGGGGCGAATGAAGAATCTAGCACCTGCACCCCATGGTTTTTATACCAGGAATCTGAGGTCGCCGCGGTGCGGGCTTTCCGGACAGAATGAGCCCAGACCGATGCGGAGACATGGGTGGGACACGAGGCGTGCTGATCAACGCAAGCACGTCGCTGGAAAGGCGGCTTGTTCTGTCAAAGTCAAGAATGAAACGCGAGAAGCGTTCAACGCCCCTGGCGGCGAGACGGCGACAGCTTCTAGCGCAGGGCAGCCCGACCCGAAACCGAAGGGCCGCCAGACTTCCCTGCCAGAGATGGGAGGTATCCCGAACAGTCTAGAGACCGACAGTCCCGTTTTGTCTGCTTCTCCAGAGGCTCAAGAAACGACCAGTGTGGAGTGAGCCTGAGACGTTGATCCGCTCCCATTAGAGAAACATGGAGATCGTGCTTCTCGTCTGTTGATTGGCGTCGTTTGTGCTAGCTACGTTTACGATTGACCCCCGCCTCGCTTACGGACGCTAAGCGGCAGTGATCGCGTTTGTGGGCTCGCGGCCATCGGTGGAACCATCCGACGGTGCAAGGGAGATACCATTATGGTACAAACGACGTAAAAACAATCCGGTAGCATAAACAAGAAATGTCAAGCTGCGCCATGGTTACCCATGATCATATGCTTGCGACGAAATCAGCCACGGCCGACCAGTAGCCAGTTTGGATGAAGGTATCGTCTAATCACCGTCAGCTAGCGATTGGCTAAATTATTGCGCACAAAACGTACTGTGGTGACCTTCTGGGAATTCAACAAACTTAGATTTTCCGGTCCCATCAATTGCTTCCTCGTGTCCGCCGTCAGCTTCCCCCTGTGGGTTTCAAGCTTCAGAGGCTGAGTACCAAGAGGCGGAGAGGAATGCACACCTTGAAAAAAGCACTGGATCTCGTGGTCCGCCTCTTTTTGGAGATTTCCCAAAGTCCCTTCATGTGTTCAGCGGGTACCACCTCGTCTTGGAGTCCGCTCAGCATCAAAATCGGCGTAGTGACAGGGATCTTCGGCAGCTTGTTCGCGGATTCCCATTTCTGGTGACACAAAAACGCAAAGGGAGATAGAAAGGGTAGCGCCGAAGGAATGAGGCTCGGCAGAGTCATGAACGTATTCTCGAGAATGAGGGCCCTGATCTGGGCGAGAGATGAAGGTGAGCAATTGAAACGGCATTCCCCCAAATGATCAATGAGCCTACTGCGACGGGATTTCGGCTGGCAAGATCAATCGATACCGCTCCACCGATGGATTGTCCATACGGAATCTAGAGTATCGGTCAACGGTCGAAAAACGGCGACAGCACTTGCGGCCACCTACGATTGGTGTCTTGGCGAATACCTCATGGTTCAGCAAATAGTCCAATGTTGTTTGCGCATCGATTTGAAAGCCTGTAAACCGGTCGACGTTGTAAGATCCGGATCGTGCAGTGATGCAGGGAAGGTACCTTCTTCCGACGGAGAACCTTCCGAGAGGCCGTATCTGATACACTGAGAAGTCGACCTCGCGTACCCAGACGATAAACTTACCCGCGATAAGAGACCATCATCACATTGCAACGCATCTTGACGTAGAAAACCTTCGCAAGCGGTATCCTATGTCCCATATTCCCACCATTCCCATGAAACATGATAATCGTTGGTCGGGTGGCGGCATACTGTAGTCGGAGCCGTGAGCTCGCCGGAAGCGGGGATAAAAGACAGTGTCCACCTTCTCCGGAGGTTCTTCGGGCTCTTGCAAAGACTCAAACGTGGTTTTGGCAGCAAGGTTAAGCTCGTTTCTCTGCATCAAAAGGTAACACCTAATCTTGACTCCGTCTCGGGTGACAAGGGTAAGGTCCTCATATGGTAGGTCGTATTGAGTAGGCACAGGGACGTCTAAACACGTATATGAGTTGCCTGGTGCGAGATGAATGACCAGGTGACACTCACTTGTCCTCGATCCTTCCGGGAAAGACGCTGGGTAAATCAGATAATTCTGGCCATACCAGAGCAAGCCGACCCCTGTTTCGCAACTGAGTTGAGTGAACGATGGCGATGCGGGCAAGGGGGTTCGTGACAGACCTATGGTCGACAAGCCTGCAGCCGTGGCGAAAGCACCCTTCGGTCAGAAAGTCGGGCGGTTTCAACGTGTGGACATCAAGGTCATCACCAAGCGTAGCTTGCTCACTTTAGCAAAGGATTCTATGGCAGGGATTATATCCGACATTATCGTACTGGCTGTGGGGGTGCCCAGTCACGGACTACAGGATGGTGGACGGTAGTGGGTGAGGTAAACTGGATCATCGTTACGGTTACATATTCGATCTCTCCACTCTCCTCCACGTCCACCACCCGCTCAAGACACTGCCTATCGTGATGTCTCAGGACCCATACCACGCCGTACAACGAGAGATCCAGACTTCACTACAGACCGCCTCCACGCTGCGCGCTTCATATCTCCGAATCCGCAGCACAGCCCGGGATGAGAGCGAGGAACTTGGGTGGGCACGGAACGAGGTGCGCGTGGACACCACCCTTCTGGGGCTTAGAATTCACCCGTATGGTTTGTTAGCTCAAGGCGACTCTTGCAGCCATGGAGGCCGACTTGGAGGACCTAGAAGAAAGCGTGAAGTAAGCCCGACCCCCCCCCCCCCCCCGGTGGGACCCAACGTGAGCTAACGCGGCTCAGGATAGTCGAGGAAACTGGCCCTCGTATGTTTGGTCTCGAGGGGTCTGATGTCATGGAACGGCGAGAATACGTGAACCA
>Ga0307515_10025420_pt1 | contig 10248 bp, 9 predicted proteins | sample 17_EM_MG_FD_194513 | JGI IMG/M metagenome (GOLD analysis project Ga0307515, IMG submission 194513) | Populus trichocarpa ectomycorrhiza microbial communities from riparian zone in the Pacific Northwest, United States - 17_EM | ecosystem: Host-associated > Plants > Roots > Unclassified | place...
GGTGCGCGCCCTCCTCGATCCCCTTGCGGATCAGTCCTTGTATCTTGTCGAATTGCAATTGGCTGACGACAGGGCCGATGTCGGTCCCAGTGTCTGAGGGCGGGCCGACGATGACTGCGTTCGCCGCCCGTTTTGCCACCGCAATCGCGTCGTCCATCCGCTCCATCGGCACCAGCAGGCGCGTCGGGGCATTGCAGGACTGACCGGAATTGTCGAAACATCGGCGCACGCTGGCGCTGACCGCTTGTTCGAGGTCGGCGCTGCGCAGCACGATATTCGGCGATTTTCCGCCAAGCTCCTGATGCACCCGTTTCACCGTCGGTGCGGCAGCCTGGGCAACCGAAATACCGGCCCGCGTGGAGCCGGTAAAGGACACCATGTCGATATCGGGGTGGCTGGCGAGCACGGCGCCGACCGTGGGACCATCGCCGTTGACGAGGTTGAACACGCCCTTCGGCACGCCCGCGTCGTGCAGCACCTCGGCAAAGAGGATGGCGTTGAGCGGGGCGATCTCCGAGGGTTTCAGCACCATCGTGCAGCCGGTGGCGAGCGCCGGCGCGACCTTGCAGGCGATCTGGTTCATCGGCCAGTTCCAGGGCGTGATCATGCCGACCACGCCGATCGGCTCATGGACGATCTTCGTCGATCCGCGCATATACTCGAACGCGAACGTCTCCATCGCCCTGATCGTCTCGCGAAAATGAGCAAGCCCGATACCCGCCTGCTGGCTGCGGGCCATGGCGAGCGGTGCGCCCATTTCGCGAGAGATCAAATCACCGATTTCGTCGTTGCGGCGTTCGAGGATGGCGAGAATGCGCTTGAGAAGAGCAAGACGCTCGTCCCGCGATGTTTCGGAAAAGGAGACGAAAGCGGCTCTGGCCGCAGCGATCGCCTTTTCGGCGTCGGCGGCAGTGCCCATCGCAATCGACAGGAACGGCTGTTCGGTCGCCGGGTCGATGACGTCGAGCGTTGCTTGACCGATCGGATCAACCCATGCTCCGTCGATATAGAATTTCTGTGCATTTTCCATTGTCGTCTCCGTTGCCCGGCCGTGCCGTGCGTTCCATTCATCCGGCTCAATCCGCAGCACGAATCATATCGGCAATGCGCTCGGCAATCATGATCGTCGGTATGTTCGTATTGGCACAGGGAATGGACGGCATCAGCGAGGCGTCGCAAACGCGTAGGCCCTCCGTGCCGTAAACCTTGCCCGATGGCGATGTAACGGCCATCGGATCATCGGCAGCCCCCATGCGGCAGGTGCCGGACGGGTGCCAGGTCCCGCCGACGTGTTGCCTGACGAATGCGGTGAGCGCCGCATCGTCGCTCAGCAATCCGTCGATCGTCGTTCCCAGTGTAATCGCGGAATGGAGGAGCGCTGCCCGTAGCGGCCCGGCCATGTCGAGCATTGCCGACAGGGCGCCCCGCTGCAGCGCATTCCAGCGGCCGGGGACGGCAACTTTTGCCACGCGCGGTGAGTAACTGGAGGGGAAAACGGTGCCGCGTGCACCGTTCATATGCGGATCGAGCAAGGTCTGCGCGCCGAGACGCAAGGCGCTCTTTAGCCGCTCCAGATCCCGCTCGTCGCTCAGCATGCGGAAATCGACGTCCGGTTCCTCATGGTGATCGGCGCTGGAAAGCCGCAGAGCGCCACGCGAATAGGATTTGTTGACCCAGAAAAACAGGCCGCCCATGCGCAAACCGACGGAATGCCAGCCCGAGCGCGACAGGATGGCGGCATGCATGTCGCCGGACGGCGTTCCCTCAAGGTTGGAGGAGAAACGCCAGACCGCCTGCTCGTGATGTTCGCCCTTGTCGCGCACCCGCATATGCCGCGGCAGGAAGGCTGCGACGGCAATCGAGGGGTGTTCCATCAGGTTTCGCCCGACCCCGGATCTCGATGTGACGACCGGAATGCCAAGCGCCGCAAGCTCGTTGCCAGGCCCTATGCCGGAGCGCAGCAGGAGTGCCGGCGAATGAATGGCGCCGGATGCCACGATAACCTCCCGGGCTATGATTATTCCCGCATTATGCCCCGATATCTCGGCGCCAACTGCGCAGGTGCCGTCGAAGAGGATGCGCGTTGCCACGCTGTCGGTCACGATTTTGAGGTTAGGCCGTTTGCGTACCTCGGGTGTGAGATAGGCGATGGAGGTCGGCAGGCGTTCGCCCGCATCGCTGACGGCGATCGCGCCGCGAAAGGCGCCGTCCTGCCAAAGGCCGTTCTGGTCGGGCCGGATCGGATGTCCGCGTGCCTCGAGTGCTTTCATCACGCGGGCGACGAAGGGCGAGATCTGCGCATCGCTGACGCGGCGGATGGTCAAGGGGCCGTCCGTGCCATGCAGCGACCCTTGAAAATCCCGGTCGGTTTCGATCTTCCTGAAATAGGGTAGGCACTCCTCCCAACCCCAGCCGGTGGCTCCCAGCGACACCCATTCGGCATAGTCGGAGGGTGCACCGCGATTGGCCATCAGGGCATTGATGGCCGAGCCGCCGCCGAGAAGTCTGGCCTGCTCGTAGCGGCGCGACGGGCGCGGTGCGCTGTTGGAGCGGGCGTAACCCATGAGTGCGGTCAGGGAGGTCCAGATGTTGTTTGTGTCGAGATAGGCGCGGCCGGGATAGCGGCTGCGCACCGCGTCCGGAATGTCGTCGGCGGATATGTTGCGCCCCGCCTCAATCAGCGTCACGGTCCGGTTCGGATCTTCCGACAGCCGTGCGGCAAGGACGCAGCCGGCGGAGCCGCCGCCGAGGATCAGATGATCGACGATCATCCGGCTTTCTCCACACGCTGCTCGCTACCGCGCGCATTGATCGCCACCAGCATGAGCATGATGAAGGAGACGGCGGTCAGAAGTGAACTGATTGCCGCGATGGTCGGGTCGATTTCGTCGCGCAGCGCCGTGAACATGCGCTTGGTCAGTGTCTGGTATTCACCGCCCGAGATGAACAGCGACACCACGGTTTCGTCCATTGCCGAGATGAAGGCGAACAGGAGGCCGGAGATGACACTCGGCCGGATCTGCGGCAGCGTGACGATGAAGAAGGTGCGCAGCCGGTTCATGCCGAGGCTGCGCGAGACCATCTCCTGCGTGTGATCGAATTTGCGCAAGCCGACCAGCACCGAGGTGATCACATAGGGAAGTCCGAGCATCGTATTGGCAAGGATCAGGCCGGTCATGCTCGCCAGCAACCCGACCTGCGCATAGACGAGAAAGACGCCGACGGCGGTGATGACGATGGGCACGACCAGCGGCAGGAGCAGGATCAGTTGCAGGCTGCGGACCAGTTTCGACGATGTCATGTTGAGCGCGTAGGCGGCAGCCGTTCCGAGGATCGTGGCGAGAATGGCGCTGCAAACCGCGACGATCAGGCTGACGCGGGTCGCCTGCATCCAGGCGGCACTGCCGAGATAGGCCTCATACCAGCGCAGCGACCAGGATGGCGGCGGGAAGGTCAGGAACCGGGCGCTGGAAAACGACATGGGCACGATGATGACGATCGGTATGACCAGCCAAGCCAGAATAAGGGCCACGACGGCGTAAAGCAGCAGGCTGGATGCGCGCATGTTCACCTCGTTCCGATGATGCGTTCGAAGGGAATGAGAAGGCTTGTCAGCTTGAAGACGAGAAAGACGCAGATCATCAGGACGACGCTGATCGAGGACGCGGCACCCCACTCGTTATAGACTTGGATATTGCGTGAGACGAGCATGGAAACCATGTAGGTGCGTCCGCCGCCAAGCAGTTCCGGCGTGATGTAGAAACCGAGCGTCAGCACGAAGACCAGAACCATGCCGGCGATCATGCCGGGCAGCGACAGCGGCAGGAAGACGCGCAGGAAAACATGCATCGGTGATCCGCCGAGGCTTGCGCCGGCCATGGTCAGTTCCTGCGGGATCTTCTTCATCGTGGCGTAAAGCGGCAAGACCATGAAAGGCAAAAGGATGTGGATGGTGGCAAGCACGGTGCCGAATTCATTGTTGACCAGCAACAGGGGGCTGTCGATCAATCCGGCGCTTTTCAGTGCGGAATTGACGATGCCGGTGCGCTGCAGAAGGATGAGCCAGGCATAGGCGCGCACGAGAACGCTGGTCCAGAAGGGCAGAAGAACCAGCGCCAGAACGATCATGCTCCAGCGCTGTGGCAGTCCCGCCGCCATATAGGCGACGGGATAGCCGAGCAGAACAGTTGCCAGCGTGACGACGAAGGCAATGCGGAAGGTCTGCAGGAAGGTCATCCAGTAGACAGAATCGGTCAGAAACCGCTGGTAGTTGACGATGGTGAAGCCGCCATCCTGCCAGATCGACTGCCAGGCCAGCCAGCCAAGCGGCACGATGAGCAGCGCGCTGACGACGAGAAGTGCCGGCGCCAGGAGCAGAAGCATCAGCCTCTGCTCGCTGCGCTCGTGACGGTCGGACGGACTTGCTGTCGATATCGTCATCAATGACCCTCCAGAGGCCTATTGCGCTTCCTAATACAGATCGTTTTCCGAAGCCGCTACGCGATCTCGGGCGACATGCCTTACTGCTGGATGAAGGACGCCCAGCGCTTCTGCGCGTCTTCGCCAGCCTTCGAGCTCCACCATTCGTCGGACACCAGAACCTGCTTGGCGGCATTCTCCGGCGAACTCGGCATTTCGGCCGCACGCTCCGGCGAGATCTTGCCGGTCTTGTAGGCTTCCGGGTTGCCCGGACCGTAATCGATATAGGCTGGAAAGTTCGCCTGAATGTCGGGCGTCATCGCGGCATTGACGAATTTCACCGCCGTGTCGAGATTGGGTGCGCCCTTCAGGATGCACAGCGAGGTATATTGTAGGAAGCCCTGATTGAACGTGTAGCTGACGGGGATGCCTTCCTTGGCAACGGCGGTGACCCGGCCGTTCCAGGCCATTTCCATATCGACTTCGCCATCGGCCAGAAGCTGGGCGGACTGCGCGCCGGATGTCCACCAGACTGTGACGTAGGGCTTGATCTCATCTAGTTTCTTGAAGGCGCGGTCGACATCGAGCGGGTAGAGCTTGTCGGCCGGGACGCCATCGGCAAGCAGGGCGGCTTCCAGCGTTGCCAGTGGGTGGTTGCGCAGCGCGCGCGTGCCTGGAAATGTCTTGACGTCCCAGAAGTCGGCCCAGCTTGTCGGCGGCTTGTCGCCGAACTTGTCCTTGTTGTAGGCGAGCACGCTCGAATAGAATTCATACGCCACGGAATAGGGGCTCTTGTATTCCGCGGGCATCTTCTCCGCATTGGGAATCTTGGAAAAATCGAGTGTCTCGATCATGCCCTGTTGGCCGCCGCGAATGCAATCCTGTGTCGGGGTGTCGATCACGTCCCAGACCGGCTTGCCGGTCGCCGTCTGCGTCTTGATGACCGGCCAGGCGTCCGGTGAACTGTCCTGATTGATGGTGATGCCGAGCAGTTCGGCGACCGGATCGAGAATGGCTTTGGTCTGGGCCTCCTGATAGGCGCCGCCCTGCGAGACGAAAGTGATCTGTTCGGCCGACGCAAAACCGGCAGAAAGAGCGATGGCTGAAGCGGAAAGCACGAGCGTGGAAAGTTTCAGTATCATGTCCGTTCTCCTCTTGTTGCAGGGCTTTGAACCCTGTTTGACGTTTGAATGCGGGGTCTTAGCGCCCGATTGCATCGAGGAACTGGTACCAGCCGGCGACAAGCCGGACGGCGGGTTCCCGGATGGGATAAAACGGAACGGGTTTCAACCGCTCCGATGTCAGAAGCCCGAGATCCGGGCTCTCGCCGGTCAGGATCGCGGCAATGTATTTTCCCATATTGGAGGCCAGCGCTACGCCGGTGCCGTTGTAGCCGACCGCATAGACGATCCGGTCGTCGAGCCGCCCGACATGGGGAATGCTGTCCATCGTCATGGCCACCAGACCGGACCAGCGATGGGTAACAGTGGCATCGGCAAGCTCCGGAAACTGGCGCACCATGGCCTTGTGCAAAGCGGTAAAGGCGCCTTGTGAATCCGTCTTGCCGAAGGCGCCGCGACCGCCATAGAGCAGGCGGTCGCCGGCCTTGCGGAACCAGCGCATCATGCGCCGGGTTTCGGTATAGCTGCGGCCCCTGGCCAGAAGATTGCCACCGGCCTTGCCCGTCAACGGCTCGGTTGCGATCATCGCCGAGCGAAACGGGATGATCGCGGTGCGGACCGCAGCGGTTGCTTTCGTCAGGTCGGAATAGGAATTGGTGGCGATCACCGCCTGGCCTGCGGTCACCGTGCCTGACGGCGTCTGCAGGAGCACGCCCTTGCCCTCGCGTTTCAGGCCCGTGACCGGCGTGTTCTCGAAAATGTCGATGCCGGCGGATTTCAGTCCGGCAGCGATCCCGAGCACGAAATTGAGCGGGTGGATGATGCCGCCATGGGTATTGAGCATGCCGCCGACGAAATCCAACGACCCGGTTTCAACCTCCATGTCGGGTGCCGTGAGAATGGAGCAGGCGCGGTCGCCGAGTGTCTCGCGCAGCCAGGCTGCTTCCTTTTTCAATCCTTCCAGCGAGACGGCATTGTGGGCGCAGCGAAGTGACCCGGTCGGCCGGTAACCGGCAGACGCGATGCCGTAATCCGCGACCAGTTCACCGACTTGCTCGATCGCCTCGATGCCGAGATCGTGCATCCGGCGGGCGGTTTCCAGGCCGAACCGTTCGGCGATTTCGGAAAAGGCGATGCGGAACTTGCCGGAAACGACGCCGCCGTTCCGCCCGCTGGCGCCCCAGCCGATGCGGCTCGCCTCAAGCACCACCGACGACACGCCGCGGCGGGCGAGATAATGGGCCGTGGAAAGGCCGGTATAGCCGCCACCGATAATCGCCACGTCGTAATGGCGATCGCCCGGCAGCCCGCCAAACACGGGCCGCGCGCCGGCTGTCTCCTGCCAGAGCGATTGGATATCGGGGAAGGGCGGGTACGCGGTCATCGTATCTCCGTTCTCAGGCCGCGCTGGCGGTCTTGAGACCCGCGGCCAGATCCGCGTCCACGGCGTCCGCCAGTTGCTTCAGCGAGGAGAAATGGAAGTCGGGCTTGGTCAATACCTTGGGTTCCGGCGTGCCGCCAAATCCTGTTTGGCCTTGCCGCCGTTCGATCCAGCAGGTCGTGTAGCCAAGTTCCCTGGCGACGCCGATATCGTGATGCTGGCTCTGGGCGACGTGCAGGATTTCCGATTGTTTGTAGCCAGAGGCTGACTGGCGGCCCTTGTTGAAGGCGAAGAACTGTGGATTGGGCTTGGCGCATCCGGTTTCGTCACAGGTGACGCTGTCATGGAACGGATGGTCGAGCGTCGCCGAATAGGCCGAAAATGCCGTGCGGTCAGCATTGGTCATCGCCACCAGCCGGAAATTGCGACGCAACCGTGCCAAAGCCTCGACGGAGTCCGTGAAAGCCGGCCAGCGCAGGACAGCGAGCTGGAAGGCTTCGGCCGTCGCATCGTCGCGGATGAAGTCCATTTCCGTTGCCAGCGACAGATAGACATCCTTCATGGCGAACGACGAGCGGCCGTAGAACTTGTCGCGGCCGCGCTTGTAGGGCTCGAAGATTGCATCGTCAGAGGCAGCCTTCGCCTTTTCGCCGCCGAGCGCACGAACGGCATTCAGGATGCCTGTTTCGAAATCGATCAACGTGCCGACGACATCGAAGGTCATGACCTTGAATTCGCTGAGTTTCATTATCCAGTTTCCTTTTCGACTGTAAGTCAGGGCGTTCGGCGTTCAGGAGGCGTCCGGGACGACGATCGTGTCTTCGGGATGCAGCGCGACTGTGATCGGTTCGCCGGGTTTCTTGAGGTGCAATCGTCCGGCATGATTGCTGGGAAGCCTGAGGCTCAGCTCTCCGCCGGAGGACAACTTCAGAAAGACGCGGATGCTCTCGCCCTGATAGAGCGTCTCTGTCACCGTTCCCGAAAGTCTGTTCGGCGCCTGCGGCTCGCGGCCATCGATAACCACGAGTTTTTCGGAATGGACAGCGAGAGACAGCGCCTTGCCCTGGGGAACGCTGCGCGATGTGCGCAGAACGGCATCGCCGAGCGTCACTGTATCGTCGCTGATGCGCGTGACCGGCAAAAGGGTAGCCTCGCCGATGAAGCGCGCGACGAAGGAATCGGCGGGATGGTCGTGCAGTTGCTCGGGCGTGTCGATCTGGACGAAGCGCCCCTTGCTCATGATGGCGACGCGATCGCTCATCGTCAGTGCTTCGCGCTGGTCGTGCGTGACGTAGACGATCGTCGCACCGAGCTTGCGGTGCAGCCGCTTCAGTTCGATCTGCATGGATTCGCGCAGTTGCTTGTCGAGCGCCGATAGCGGTTCGTCCATCAGGATCAGCCGCGGCTCGAAGATGATGGCGCGGGCGAGTGCGACGCGCTGGCGCTGTCCGCCGGACAGTTCGTGAATGCGCCGGTTTTCAAAGCCGCGCAGTTCGACCATATCGAGCGCGCCCTGCAGCTTGTCAGCCCAGCCCGATTTCGGCAGGCGGCGCGCGCGCAGCGGAAAAGTGATGTTTTCCCCGACACTCATATGCGGGAAGAGCGCATAGTTCTGGAAGACGATCCCGATATCGCGTTTGTGGGGAGGCTCGAATGTAATATCACGCGTGCCGAGCCAGATCGACCCGGATGTCGGTTGCACGAAACCGCCAAGAATACCCAGAAATGTCGTCTTCCCCGATCCGGAGGGGCCGAGAATGGAGACGAACTCGCCGGGAGCGACATCGAGGCTGACATTGTCCAGAGCACGGAAATGTCCGTAGGTCTTGCTGGCCGCGCGAATGGAGACACCCACCCGATCCGCATTTTTTTCGTCAATCATATGATTCCACTACAAAATTTATCAGCTGCGCTGCCATCGGGCGCATGCTGTATTCTTTGATAAGTAGAAACGTGAACATATATGTCATGCCGGCGCGAGCTGCGCTGCGCATGGTTACATATTCCGTTCCCCGATTTTTGCCGAAGGTCTTCCGCCTTCCATGACAGTTAGAAGACCAAAGAAAGGCTGTCTTCGCAATTGAAAAAAAGTTCATGGCGGTGTTACATCATGTAATGAAAAAATTGAGACACTCCCTGCCATCCATGAATGGCCTGTTTACGTTCGAAGCCGCCGCCCGCTGTGGCAACTTCTCCAGGGCGGCGGAGGAGCTGAACGTGACGCCGGCTGCCGTCAGCCGTATGGTCGCCCGGCTGGAAGAGCATCTCGAGACGACGTTGTTTCTGCGTCAACCGGGTGGTGTCGGCCTGACCGAATCCGGTCGGCTGCTGTTCGACGCGATTGCCAGAGGTTTTTCAGGCATCGAGAATGCCCTGCGCGAGATCGAGGATCGCCGCATCGGCATTCAAACCGTGTCCCTGTCGGTTTCGACGGGTTTCACCACCCATTGGATGATGCCGCGCATGGCGGATTTCAAAAAAGAGTTTCCGGCTGTCGATCTGCGTTTTCAGCTGGTGATGGGCGCGCTTGCGGGGCCGGTGAACGATGTGGATCTCGGAATGCGCTTCGTCAGCGGCCCGGACGAGCGCCACGAGGCCGTCTTCATCATGCCGGAAATCCTCGTTCCCATCTGCAGCCCCTCCTACAGGGACAGCCATGGCTCTCAGGCAACCGATGTGAAGCGGATGCCTGATACCACGATCAATCTGAGCGACGCCCAGCCGAACTGGTCCAGTCTATTCTCACCGCTGAACGAGACCGACACCGTCAATTCGATGATTTTTTCCGACTATGCCATCGTCGTTCAGGCCGCATTGCTGGGGCAGGGCGTGGCGCTCGGCTGGCTGAACGTCATTGCACACTGGCTGCGAACGCAGGCACTCGTACCAGCGCGGGAGCATCTCATGATCACAGGGCGTCAATGCCATCTTGTTCGCCTGCGCGACAAACCTGCCCGCGCAATCGTCACGCAGGTCAGGGACTGGATAATAGCGGAACTCAATGCGGACATTGTTGCGGTTGATGGGCTTTATCCAACTCTTGGGCTGAAGCCGGGAAATTGGTCAATAAGCGGCCAGTGAGCCGCAAGGCGTATATATGCTTCAGGAAGGAATCTTGAAATCGGCTTGAGTGCTACAAGTCGCGTCATGTCTGAATAAATTACACCTAAATAGAAAATATAAGCGTCTGTATGTGCATGGAAATAATATCTTTCTGGGTATTTGCAGTGTCGAACGTTCGTATCTCTTCAAGGCGTCCAACTCGAATGCGATCTCGACGGAGATCGCGTGCGCATCATCGGCAAAGCAGTGACTTATCTCAATAGG
>Ga0307515_10025421_pt1 | contig 10247 bp, 8 predicted proteins | sample 17_EM_MG_FD_194513 | JGI IMG/M metagenome (GOLD analysis project Ga0307515, IMG submission 194513) | Populus trichocarpa ectomycorrhiza microbial communities from riparian zone in the Pacific Northwest, United States - 17_EM | ecosystem: Host-associated > Plants > Roots > Unclassified | place...
GGCACCCGCACCACCGGCAGCATCTTGGTGCCGGCCACGGCTTGCAGCAGGTGCACCACGCCCATCACGTCGAGCGGCGCATGCTCCATGTCGATCACGCCCCAGTCGAAGCCGGCGCAACCAATGGCCTCGGCCACGAGTGGGTTCGCCGACAGGATCCAGGTGCCGATGGGCGCGTGGCCGCCCGAGGACTTGAGGAGTTGCTGGAAGGCATTCATCGCGTCGGCCTCCTGTGGTCGCGTGGTGGCTGGCTAGTCGAGCTTGGCCCGCAGGTAGTGTGCGCCGGGAATCGGGTTGTAGTAATAGGGCGGAACGTCCTCGAACCCCAGGGTGGCGTACAGCTCACGGGCGGACTCCATGTCATCCAGCGTGTCGAGCAGCATGTACGAATAGCCGGCGCGACGGGCGTCGTCGAGCAGGCGCTGCGCCATCAGGCGGCCCAGGCCGAAGCGGCGATAGGCCGGGCGCACGTAGAGCCGCTTCATCTCGCAGGCGTTGGGATAGTCCACGTCGGCCAGGGGACGAAAGGCGCCGCAGCCGGCCACGTCGTCGTCCACCATCGCCAGCAGCAACTGGCCGGTTGGTGCGGCGTACTCGCCGGGCAGCGTGGCCAACTCGGCTTCGAAGCCCTGAAAGTTCAGGTCGACCTCCAGGCTGGCGGCGTACTCGCGAAAGATAGACCGCGTGCTGGCGATCAAGTCAGCCGTGTCGACCGTGATCAGGCGAACTGCAGGTGTGTCCATCTATCTCCCGAGGGTCACCAGCCAGGCGACTGCGCCAGAGCAAGTCGCCAGTGGAACACACGCGAAGACAGATCCCACACGCGGATCTGGCGCAGGGCAGCGGGCATGGCGTTGATCGAAGTGAATGCAGCGCAAAGATAACCGGTCAAGCCTGGCGTGGCGAGTGCGTCCGAGCGTCTTGCGCGGGCACTGCCCGCTCGTAAGGGGTTTTTCATTTCAGACCGGCGCTGAAGAAGATGTAAAACGCATCCGCTACCATTGGCGGCTGCTTTCCAAGCAGCTTCGCCGCTGGGTCTGAACACGCAGGATGCCAGCCTGAAATTTGCCGGGCCAGGTGGCCCCACACGAGCCTGTTCGCATGACCTTGTTTCGCCTTCGCGCAGTGTCGCCCTTGAGGGCACTGGCCCTTTCACTTTGCATGAGCCTGGGTGCTGCGGCCAGTTTCGCGGCCGACGAAGGAAGCAGCGGCTCCTTCAATGCGCCCACTTATTCGTCGGGGGCGAGTGCGCCAACCGGCAGCGGCCAACAGCAGACGCCGAACATGCAGCGCGGCACTGCGGGATCGGGCAATCTTCAGCAGCGCGGATCCGATTCATTGCAGCGGTCCAACGACGCCGGGCCGCGTCGCAACGAGCTGATCCCCGCGAAGCCCAACGAATTCCAGAAGTTCGTCGAGGCAGCCACCGGCCGACAGCTCCCGCTGTTCGGTACCAGCTTCTTCGTTGACGCGGCCAACAGCTTTTCAACCGTCGACAACGTTCCGGTGTCCAGCGACTACACCGTCGGCCCGGGCGACGAGATCATGATCCGCGCCTGGGGCGCGATCGACATCGACTACCGCGCCACCGTAGACCGCAATGGCCAGGTCAATCTGCCCAAGGTGGGCAGCTTCACGGTGGCTGGCGTTCGCGCTTCGGAACTCGAGCGGCACCTGCGCGCCCAGATTGGTCGGCTCTACACCAACTTCAACCTGAACGTGGCGCTGGGCAAGCTGAGCGGCGTGAAGGTTTTTGTGGTCGGGCCGGCACGGGTGCCGGGGGTCTACACCGTGTCGAGTCAGTCGACGCTTCTGTCGGCCGTGGTCGCGGCCGGCGGACCGGGTCCGAGTGGGTCGATGCGCAAGGTGCTGCTGCGCCGCAACGGCGCGGTGGTGTCCGAGCTCGACATCTACGAGTTCTTGGTTCAGGGCGACAAGTCCAAGGACGTGCAGCTGATTGCCGGCGACGTGGTGGTGTTCCAGCCCGCAGGCGCGCGCGTTGCATTGAATGGGGCGCTGGACACGCCGGCGATCTACGAGCTCAAGGCAGCCCAGGAGCCGGTGCGTGACGTGCTGCGCTACGCGGGCGGAACACCGGTGCTGACCAACCCGAACAAGGCTTTGGTCGAACGCATCGATCCGACGCAAATGCCGGCTGCTCGCTATGTCGAAGAGTTCAAGCTCGACGAAGCCGGCCTGCAGCGGCCCCTGCGCGATGGCGACGTGCTGACCCTGTTGCCCATCTCGCCGCAGTTCGCCAACGCCGTCACGCTGAAGGGGCACGTGGCGCAACCGCTGCGCTACGCCTTCATGCCGGGCATGCGCATTCGTGACTTGATTCCGAACAAGGACGCACTGATCTCTCCCGATTTCTATCGGCGCAAGAACCTGCTGGTTCAGGTTCTGGATGAGGAAGATTCTGTTGCTGACCGCCGCGATGTCGACAATGGCAAAAGGCGGGTTGGCGACAACAGTCGGATGAACAGCGACGACGGACGCCTCAGCGATGAGGGCCGAATCAACGAGACGACGGACGGGCGCACCAACGACCGGACGCGTACCGGCAGCGAGAGATTGCGTCGCAACGACGATCGGGTCGCGGTCGAACGAGCTAAGAAGGCGCCAGTGGCGTTGTTCGATGAGTTGAACTGGGACTACGCCGTCATCGAGCGCTTGAATCCCGATCTCAGCACGCAGGTAATTCCTTTCAATCTCGGCAAGGTCGTGCTGCAAGGTGATCAGACCAACAACATCGAGTTGATGGCGGGTGACGTGGTCACGGTCTACAGCCAGAAGGACATGCGTGTGCCGGTAGCCAAACAGACGCGCCTGGTGTCGATCGAAGGCGAGGTGGGCGCCCCCGGGGTGTACCAGCTGTTGCCAGGTGAAACCCTCACGCAGCTGATCAACCGGGCAGGAGGCTTTACGCCTCAGGCCTACGTCTATGGCCTGGAGTTCAGCCGCGAAGAAACGCGCCAGCGCCAGCGAGAGAACCTGACCGCGGCAATCGCCCGGCTGGAATCCCTGGCTGCCACGCAGAGTGCACGAGATGCCGCCAACAAGCGCGATGAAACAGCACCCGATCGCACGGCGTCGGTCAGCGCCGCCGCCACTCAGGCGCAGATGTCGCGCCTTCGCAGCGTGCAACCCAATGGGCGCATCGCGCTCGAGTTGCGGCCAGAAGACGCGACCCTGGCTTCGCTGCCCACTGTGCCGCTGGAGCATGCCGACCGCATCATCATTCCAGCGCGGCCTGGTTTCATTACCGTGGCCGGCGCTGTTGTGAACAACAACGCGTTGTTGTGGAAACCTGGGCGTACCGTGGGCGACTACCTGAAGCAGGCCGGCCTGGACGAAGCGGCCGAGCCGGACAACATGTTTGTGCTGCACGCCGACGGCACGGTGAGCCACGCAGGCGATCGCCATGGCTGGTTTGGCTTCGGCCGACTCGAGTCCCAACCGGTTCAACCGGGCGACGCGATCATCGTTCCGACTCAGCTGGACTTCGAAACCTGGGGCCGTGCGCTGATGCGCAACCTGAAGGACTTCGGGCAGATCTTCTACCAGTTCGGCCTGGGTGCCGCGGCGATTCAAACGCTGCGCAACTGACCGAGGTGAGCATGAACAAGCTTGATCCCCGCGCGCTCGTAGAGGCCGAAGACGCATTGGATGAAGGCCCGGCTGTCGATTTGCTGGACCTGTTGACTTGGCTGGGCGAGGGCAAGCGCGTCATCGCCGCGGTGACGGCGACGGTCGCCGTTCTGGCGCTGATCTATGCCCTTTTGCAGCCGCCGATCTTCACGGCGCGAACGACGCTGCTCGCGCCAGGCAGCCAGCAACAAAGTACCTCGGCAGCCGCGCTCGCTGCCCTGGGCTCGCTGGGCGGGATGGCTGGCAGCTTGGCCGGAAAAACGCCGGATGAGTTGTATGTGAATCTGCTCAAGAGTGACTCGGTTCAGCGTGCTCTGGCGACGAAGTTCGACTTGTACAAGCGCTATCAAGTCGAAACCTACGAAGTGCTTCGCAAGGTGATGCCACAGTATGTGCGCGTGCTCTCGGACAAGAAGTCCGGCGTCATCACCTTGGAGGTCGATGACAAGGAGCCCAAGTTCGCCGCGGACCTGGCCAACGCCCATGCAGGCGAGGTGACCAAGCTGTTGTCTCGGCTGGCGGTATCGGAAGCGCAGCAACGCCGCATGTTCTTCGAGCAGCAGCTGAAGGACACCAAGGAGAACCTGATCAAGGCCGAGCAGTCCTTGCGCCAGGTGCAGGAGAAGTCGGGCATGGTGGTACTTGACCAGCAAGCCGAAGCGATCATCAAGGCGGTTGCCGAACTTAAGGCCCGGATCGCCGAGCGCGAAGTGCGCCTCAAGGTGATGCGCACCAGCACCACCGCGGCGAACCCTGACGTGCAGTTGTTGAATTCCGAGCTGACTGCGCTGCGTGCCGAACTGACGCGCATGGAATCGTCGTCCGGCGGTGTGACCGCGGCTGGTTCGGGCAGCATCGACATTCCTATTGGCAAGCTGCCAGCCGCGGCGATCGACTACGTGCGTGCGGCGCGCGAGGTGAAGTTCCAGGAGACGATGATGACGAGCATGCTGCGCCAGTTCGAGGTGGCAAAGCTCGATGAGGCCAAGGAAGGGCAGTCGCTGCAACAAGTCGACGTGGCCATGCCACCCGACAGAAAGTCAAAGCCCTCGCGAGCACTCATCGTGCTGGCTGCCACCTTCGCGGCCTTGCTCTTGTCGTCGCTGTTCGTGGTGTGGCGCAGGTACCGTGCGATGGTGCGCGAACAAAACCCTGAAACCGCGCAAGCCTGGGCGCAGCTGGCAAAGGCCTGGCGGCTGCGCGGTTGAGTCAACGTGGGTGGGACGCGAGTTCCATCAACCCGTTAGGTGCAGAGAAAACTGCTTTCAGCCGTGATGCGGGCGACTTCGGCAGATCGTCGATGCCTTCAGGCTTCAGCGCCAACATCACCTGCTCCGGCAGGCCTTCCACTGTGAGTGATTGCAGGCCGAGTCCACTGGCTGGCATGTCATCGCAGGGGTGCTTTGGTCCCCATTGAATCAAGGTCGGCAGCACGCCATCGCACAGGCGCCTGCCATCGGGCCGCACACTGATTTGCCAGCGCAGATCGCCTCTTTCGACGGGAATCGCTTCGCCGCCGTCCCAGCCGGCTGCCGACAACGCGCGCAGGTCAGCTTGCAAGTTCGAACTGCGAGCCACCCAGTGAATTAGTTGCGGACCTTCCGCCAGCGCGTCCTGCAGTGCCGCGTCATCGAGGTCGTACCAACGGGTGCGGCCCGGCGGCGGAGCATCAGGGTCAATGGCAATGATCTCGAGATAGCTGTTCGGAAACGCGTCCGATGACAGGTTGACCAGCCGGTTGTGCGTGCCCATCAACGCGTGCCGCCCGCCCGGCCCGGGTGTGACGCCCAAGATGGCCTCGCACCACGCCACGCCCTCATCGAGCGAACGTGCAGCCACGACCAGATGATCGAGCACGACGGCCATCACAGCACCAGTTCGCCTCGGATGCAGCTCACGCTGTGGCCGCCCACCCATAGCGTGTGGCCATCTTGCTCGATGCTCACGCGGCCAGCCCGCCCCAGGCGCTGACCCTGTGCTGCGACATAGCGAGTCGGGGCGACACCCGTGGCGATCAGCCACTGTCCGATGCCGGCGTTCAGGCTGCCCGTTACCGGGTCTTCGGGGACGCCGATCGAGGCTGCGAATGCGCGCACTTCGAACTGGCACTCGCTGCCCGGCGCATGCGGCGCCACGATGCCCACCTTGGGCAGCGTCTTCAACGCGGAATGGTCGGGTTCGATCGCGAGTACGGTGTCCGCGCTGTCGAGTAGCAGGCCCAGCCACTTCGGCCCGTTGTTCAGCCATTGCGAGGCCCGCACCTGGTCGCGCCGCAGCCCCAAAGCCGTTCGCACGCCGTGGAGCGTCGAGTCGTCCACCGACTCCATCTGCAGTGGCGGTGCAGCAAAGGCCGCTCGCTCGCCATTCAGTCGGATGCGCACCAGCCCCACGCCGCATTGCTGGACCACGATGCCGCGCGCACGCGGCTGCCCGCCGGCGCCAAGCCACGCGTGGCAAGTGCCCAGCGTCGGATGGCCGGCAAAGGGCAGTTCACCGCCGGGTGTGAAGATGCGCACGCGGTAGTCGGCGGCCGGGTCACTGGGTTGCAGAAGGAAGCTCGTCTCCGACAGGTTGGTCCACTGCGCGAAGGCCTGCATCTGCGCGTCGCTGAGGCCATCGGCGCGATGCACGACCGCCAGCGGGTTGCCCCGCAGCGGTTGGTTGGTGAACACGTCGACTTGGGTGAAGGGAAATGTGTTCATGCAGCCTCCTTCAGCGTCTGCGCCAGCATCTGAATGCCGCGGGTGATCTCGTCGGGCGACACCGTCACGAACGACAGGCGCAGCGTGTTGGCGCGGGCCTGGTCGGCATAGAAGGCGGCACCCGGCACGTATGCCATGCCGTGCGCCACGGCCTTGGGAAACAGTGCCACCGCGTCCACGCCCGCTGGCAATTCGATCCAGAAGAACATGCCGCCGTGCGGTGTGTTCCAGCGGCAGCCGGCAGGCATGTGGGCAGTCAACGCAGCGCTCATCGCATCGCGCTGAGCGCGGTAGCGCTCGCGAATGGTCGGCACGTGCTTGAGCAGAAAGCCATCGCGGATCACCTCATGCACCACCCGCTGGTTGAAGCCCGGTGTGTGCAAGTCGGCTGCCTGCTTGGCCTGCAGCAGCTTGGGCATCAAGGCCTTGGGTGCGACGACATAACCCAGGCGCAAGCCGGGCGCGAGTACCTTCGAGAACGAGCCCAGGTAGACCGTGCCTTCAGCCCAGCGTGAAGCCAAGGGCGCCGGCGGCGGCTCGTCGAACCACAGGTCGCCGTAGGGGTTGTCTTCGAGAATGGGTAGGGCCAGTGCCTGCGCCGACTTGACCAGCGCGTCTCGCCGACCGGCGCTGATGCAGCGGCCGCTCGGGTTCTGGAAGTTGGGCAGCGCGTACAGAAAGCGCGCGCCTCTTGCGGCAGCCAGGCCGTCGGGCAGCGGGCCATCGTCATCGCAGGCCACTGACACGTACTCAGGCTCGTACGGGTTGAAAGCCTGCAGCGCGCCGAGGTAGGTCGGTGCCTCCACCGCCACCGTGCTGCCGACATCGATCAGCACCTTGCCGGCGAGATCAAGGCCCTGCTGCGAACCGGTGGTGATGAGTACCTGGGATGCGTCCACCCGCAGCCCTTGTATCCCGAGTTCGCCCGCCACCCACTCGCGCAACGGGCCGTAGCCTTCGCTCGCCGCGTACTGCAACGCTTCGCGGGGCTGGTCGCGCAGCACGCGGGCGGTGGCCTCGCGCATCGCTTCGATGGGAAAGGTGTCGGGCGAAGGCAGGCCACCGGCGAGCGAAATGATGCCCGGCTGCTCGGTTACCTTGAGGATCTCTCGGATGACCGAGGGGTTCATGCGTTCGGCGCGGCGCGCGAGCTTCCAGGGCGGGGTCGTGTTCATGTGCTTGATGTTTCTTTGTAGAGACCGGGGCGGGCAATTTCCATGATGCGATCGGGAAACTTCGAGGGTGTGAAACCGAAGCGGGCGTAGAGACCGTGCGCGTCGCGCGTGACGAGCATCGATCGTCGCAGGCCGGCGAGGTCGGGGTGCTGCATGGCAGTCTCCATCAGCCAGATGCCCAGGCCTTGGCCGCGCACGCTTTCGAGCACGTACACGTCACAGAGGTAGGCGAAGGTGGCGCCGTCGGTGACGACGCGGGCGAAGCCAACTTGCGCGGCCGATGCGTCATAGAGCCCGAAGCACAGCGAGCCCTGGATCGATTTCGCCACCAGCGCTGCCGATATACCCTCGGCCCAGTACGAGCGCGTGAGATAGGCGTGGACCGCCGCGATGTCCAACCGCTGCCGGTCTGTCGAGATCGTGAACCCGTCGCGCGCGGCTTCGAGCAACGCGAAACCCGTTTGGCCTGTCATGCGGACACCTCCTTCAGCGGCAGGTTCGTGGGCATCTTCTTGCCGGCAAACACCGTGGCGATCACCGCCAGCGAGAACAGCAGTGTCACCGCATCCAGCCGCTCACCCAACACCGGCACTGCGAACAGCAGCGTCAGGAACGGCTGGACCAGTTGCACCTGGCTCACCCGCATCGTGCCGCCCAGTGCCAAGCCGCGGTACCAGGCGAAGAAGCCAATCCACATCGAAAACAGCGTCACGTAGCCAAAGCCCAACCAGGCCGAGGCGCTGACCGCTTGCGTGGGCCAGGCGAGCCAGGTCACCGGCCATGTGAGCGGCACGCTGAGCACCAGCACCCAGCAGATGACGTGTTCCGCCGACCACTCGGCCGACAGGCGCGCGCCGGCCACATAGCCCACCGACGCACTCAGCACCGCCAGCAGCAACAGCGCATCGGCACTGCTCATGCCCCCGCCGGCATAGAGAGCAAAGCCTAGGACCAGCACGAACCCCAGCACGGCGCAGGCCCAGAAGCCGATCGAAGGCCGCTGCCGCAGCGCGATGGCTGCCACCACCGCCGTACCCAGCGGCAAGAGCCCAGTGACGACCGCGGCGTGCATGGCATCGACCTGCCGCAGCGCCAGGCTCAGGAACAAGGGAAAGCCGATGACCGTGCCCATGGCGCTGAGCAGCAGCGGCCCTAGGTGCCGGGCCTTCGGCACGGGCGCATGCGTCATCAGTAAATAGACCGCACTCAACACCGCGGCCAGCGCGGCACGGCCCGCGGTGACGAAGAGTGGTGGCAACTGAGGATCCGCCACCGAGCCCACGGCCAGGCGCGTCATCGGCGTGGTCATCGCGAACAAGGTCACGCCGGCCAAGCCCAGCCAAAGGCCTTTGGTTTCTGAGTGCATCGGCCCAGTTTATGGGCTTGTGCCAGCACAGAGCCGATACACTTGGCCGGCACATTTCTCGATCTGTATTGGTGCTCAGGCCAGCACATGAACGCTCCTCTGCCTTTGTCTCGGCAGTCCGACGCCACGCTCACCGAGCAGCTGTCGGGCCGTTTCGCCGAACACATCCGCCAGCACCTGATCGCGCCCGGCGCGAGGCTGCCCTCGGTGCGCGAATGCGCACGGCGCCACGGCGTGAGCCCATACACGGTGGTGGCCGCCTACGACCAGCTGCTGGCCCAAGGCCTGGTCGAGTCGCGCAAGCAGCGCGGCTTCTTTGTGCGCGACCAGCGGCGCAGCGTGGCGCCGGGCGACGAGGCGTCGATTTCGCCGTCGGTTTTGCAGCCCCGAATGGCAGCACCGGTCAGCGCGACCATGCTCGTGCGAAGCATGTTCCAGCCTCCGGGCAGCCGGCCCATGCCCGGCCTGGGAACGCTGCCGATGGAGTGGCTTGACCTGCCGATGCTGAGCACCGCACTGCGGCGTGTCAGCGGTGCGTCGCAGCTCGGCGCGTTGTCTCTGCAATACGGCGAGCCGGCCGGTGACCTGCGGCTGCGGCGCGTGCTGTCCCTGCGGCTGGGGGACCTGGGTGTGAAGGCAGCGCCCGAGCAGATCGTCACCACGCTGGGTGCGACCCAGGCGCTCGACATCGTCACACGCAGCCTGCTGCGGGCAGGCGACTCTGTGCTGGTCGACGAGCCGGGCTGGTCGATCGAGTTCGCCCGCCTGGCAGCACTCGGCTTGCGCGTGCTGCCGGTGCCGCGTGGCGACGACGGGCCCGATCTCGCCGTGATGCAACGCCTGATCGAAGCGCAGAAGCCGCACGAGCGCCCGCGGCTTTACGTCACCGTCTCGGTGCTGCACAACCCGACCGGCGCATCGCTTTCGCTCGGCCACGCGCATCGCCTGCTCAAGCTGGCACAGGCACACGACCTGCACATCCTCGAAGACGACACCTACGCGCACCTGGCGCCGGCCCACCTGCCGCGCCTGGCTGCTCTGGATGCGCTAGAGCGCACGATCTACATCTCGGGCTTCTCGAAAATCCTGGTGCCCAACTGGCGCGTGGGCTTCATGGCCGCGCCACCTGGGCTGGTCGACCGCATGATCGACACCAAGCTGCTGACCAGCCTCACCACGCCCAGCCTGATGGAGCAGGCCCTGGCGCATTGCCTGGAGCAGGGGCTGTTGCGGCGCCATGCCGAGCGGGTGGGTCAGAAGCTCGACGCGGCACGGGCGCGATCGGTCAAACTTGCCGAATCGGCCGGGTGCCGGTTTGCGGCGCCGCCGCGAGGCCTGTTTGGTTGGGTCGAT
>Ga0307515_10025422_pt1 | contig 10247 bp, 12 predicted proteins | sample 17_EM_MG_FD_194513 | JGI IMG/M metagenome (GOLD analysis project Ga0307515, IMG submission 194513) | Populus trichocarpa ectomycorrhiza microbial communities from riparian zone in the Pacific Northwest, United States - 17_EM | ecosystem: Host-associated > Plants > Roots > Unclassified | place...
GAGGACTCGCGACTTTGCTTTTGTTTCTTTATGTTACGGAAGAAGCGGGGAGGAAATATGTACGGGATATGCCATGGCCGCCAGCGGCCGAATGCAATATGATTACAAACAAACACAAATGTTGACAGACAGAGACTCGGCGGATGTACCCTAAACCTAACACTGAGTGACGCACCATGAATTCTGGGTCAACATCGCAACATGAATTAAGAGTTTCCTTCTATCAAAATGTCTCTCGGCAAATCAGAGTGGATTTTTTAGGCTTCGCATGCTGATGTTTTGTGCTCTACTCGGGGAGAGAATATGGCCCATCTTAAAGTACCCAGCTCAGTGTGTTGATCCCACCCAAAACGCTGGATTCGGACATGAGTAGGAAGTGATATCCCATGGATAACTAAATAATAACTGCTACTCCCCCTTACCGAGCCCGTAGGTTCGACTCAAAACAGTATTCACTGTCAAAGACGCATCAAATCCCTCCACAGCCACCAATCCACCGTTTCTCACTACACAACCTCCCACATCCCCAACCTCCCCACCGTCTCCCCCACCCCCCGAACACCACACACCCTCTCCCCCCCCCCTTTCCCCTCCCTAAACCAAGCCCCAAACACAACCCCCCCCAACGCCACCGTCTTTCCCTCCGTAAGCGAGTAATTACCCGTAGTAACAAACCCCACCAAATCCTCCTCCTCCGGACACTCAGGATACTCCGCCTCCCCCGCCTCCACAACCCCAATCTCTCGTTTCTCATATTTCTTCTTCCCCCTTCCCCGTTGGATTGCGGCCCCCAGCTTCTTCCACGCACCGTCGTCCGCAGGGAGGCGGTAGATCCGCCCTGTCTCTGTTGGCGAGCCGCGGTGGAGGAGTGTGATTTTGACGTTAAAGATCCCGTTTCGGAGGACCTTGGGGGCAATGTCTTGGAGGGAGGATGGGAGGGCGGGGTGGGCAACGCAGGAGGGCGGAGATGAGGGGCGTCGGGATGTGCCACCACTTTTTCTCTGTGGGTGGTTCGGGCGGGGGGATAGTACTGTCTGTGTGCAGTGTTTGTGCTGTAGCAAGGAGGGAGCTAGTAGTAGGTACGTTATCGACGTCCATTTTGTCATCCACTTCCGGCGTCATAAGTAGGCCCCAGTCACAGCGGTTCCATTCTCCAATCTCCCCCCGTTTCCCAGAAATCTTAATTGCGTCGTAGTTTAGTCGTTTCTGCTTCGGTTTCTTGTCCCAGTTTTCTTTTCGGATGGCAGCTTGCTCCTCCTCCCAGATGTCCCCGGCTTCGGTTCCGGGGAAGTCGGCGGGGAACCAGGTAAGTCCGTGGTCGAAGGCTACCTGTCGCTGCTCCGTGATACCGCCAAAGCGGATGTTGTGGTTTCGGATAAGCGCGTACCATACTGGGTGAACCCATTTCCACGGGAGAATGATAGTCCAAGCGCCAGGCGCTTTGTTTCCGGCTATCGCCTTATTGCCAGAGAGGGGCGAGAGTGCGAGAATAATGGGGATTTTTGGGTCCTGCTCGATCGGCTCTGGGGATTTCCCCGGTCCTGCGGCGGACTTGCGTTTGTCGATTCGCTTCTGAGAGGCTTGGAGTTTGATGGATACGGTGCGCTTTCTGGGGTCCAGGAGGGAGTAAGGGGTTGCAGGCGCTGGCCAGTTGGATTGGATGCGAAATAAGCGCTGCATCTGATCCTCGGGGGTTTCAGAGGGTGGATTTAGACATGGTGTGACGCGGAGTCGGGGGTCTGAGATTTCGAAACCGAGGACTGCATCTGGGGGAAGAGCGGCGGAATTTGTAAGTCCCACAAGACTTGCCCAGAGTTTTTCGAATTCGCCGTCCGGATTGGTGAGGTTGAGGACTGAGAGCAGAGCGTCAGTTGCAGAAGGACCAGAGACCTTGATACTACCCAACTCGAATCTCAGGTCGTCGATGAAAACTTTCTGAAGCCCGGCAGCGAGGTTATGGTCCGCCACTGCATGACGGAGCTCCTCCCACACCTGGAAAAAGGCAGACGGATGAACCCTAACCAGCACCCTCCTCGGTAACCCTGATCCCTTCACTTCTTCCGGGCTCCAGATCACAGTGACAGGTGCAATCGGTTTTGTCGGATACCCTCCACGTTGGTACGCCCAACACTCCTTTGTCCGCCTTCCCTCGCGCACCTTCTTATCCTCACCGGCACCATTACACACGGCCTCCAATACCCTCTCCATCAACTCTTCCTCCCCCCTCACCAGTATACTGCTCCAATAGCTCGTATCCCACACGATTCCTCCGTGCTTCTCCACCGCCCTCTGTGTAGCCCTAAAACTCTTTTCATTCGGCGACTCAGCAACCGAGAACCTCCATCTCACTGCCATATGCGCCCTCTTGGCATGCCACACATGAGTCGGCAACCATGTCTTTCCCTTCTGCCTCTTCCTAAACCTCGAGTGGCCTCTCGGCGGCTTCTTCAATTCTTCGCTTTTAGTCTCCTCCCCCTCCACACTAATCAACCTCTCCACCACCTCCCGCTTCTTTCCCATCTTCATTAACTTCGCCGCCGTCTCCGCACGGAGGCGGTCATGCCCACTCTTTTTCCTCCGTCGAAACGTATGCGTCGGTGTATTATCCTCCTTCATCTCGCGCTCCGCTCTTGCGCGGAGGCGTTTCGGTACGCGCTTGGCATTATGGGATGCAGTTCGACGACGGAGATCGCGGGGGACTTTTTGGAATGCGCGTTGTTGAAGGGCACCCTTGGAGGACGCCATGGCTTTTTGGAGAGCGGCGATCTCGAATTTGCGGGTTTTGATGAAGGCGCTGACATTGAGACTGCCGGATTTGAGCTCGGGGACGTCGGTTTGTGCGATTATTGTGCGGGAGTCGATTATGCGTGCGCGTTTGCGGTCGTGGGCAGTGGTGGGTGTGGTGTTGAGAGGCCGTTTTCGGGGGTTGGGTGTGGGGGCCGCGGGTGTGGGCTGCGGTGGTGGAGCCGATGGTTCCCCCGTATGTGGTGGAATTGTTGGATTCATTTTCGTGTTGTGCTGCGTTGTGGTGAGGGTGAGGTTGAGGTTGAGGTTCGTGTCTGAAGTCAAAAGTTTGGGAAGTTGAGCGGAAAGTTCCGTTCGACACTTGGTCACTCGGCCGTAATCTCTTGGAGGATTGTGGTCAACCCTAAACTCAAAGAATGAGTGTTTGCCAGCCCAACTCTCTCTTCTCTCATCATCGAACCATCTACCTGTGCTTTTACGCCGCCCCATACATTGGCCCAGTACTTGAACTCGAAGGCTAGGGTTAGGGGTTAGCAACAACGCCTGATTATCACCAGCTCGGCGAATTTTCCTGATGATCAAGACACAGTTTATTGGCATGTAGTCACAATCTCTTTGGAAAGGCCATTTTCTTGGCCTCAAGGTTGGTTCACAGCTGACTTAATGAGATGCTCCAGGCTAATTCGTCGAATTGCCTTTGGAAGAACCTTTAAGAAAGGCTTAAACGCCAACATATGCCGAAGCAGTCCCGGTTCTATATTCCAGGCTCAGGATTACGGCTAGTATATCTAGGGCAAATCATTCCAACTCGATTCTCGGTGGCCATCGACCCTTCAACAAACACCACACATAACTCCTACAGCAACCCTGCCAACCTCCTTCCCCCCAGAAAAGCACCCACCCACCCAATCCCCTTCCACCCATTCAACACCGCCGCCACCGTTGCAGGCCCCGGACACACCCCGGTGAGCCCCCACCCAACCCCAAACAACGCACTCCCCACAACCAGTCTCCACTCCACCTTTCCCTGGGGCACCACCCACCCCCCCTCCTTCAGCGCCGGTCCCTCCCCCCGCCGCATCCACGCAATTGCATTCCCACCAATTCCCACCACCGCAACCGCAAGCAAACTCGGATCGAACCGCTCCAGATCAAAAATACTCATGAACCCCAGTGTTTTACCCGGCGCCGCCATCCCGCTAATCAACAATCCAAGCCCAAACACGAACCCGCTGTACACCCGCGCAATCACGCGGCTGCTTTCGGCCTTCGGTAGTTGTCGGAGTAGTAGTGCGCCGAGGGAGGCGAGGAGGACTACTCCTGCTGCCCATGAGGGGGGCGGGTATGTTGGCGTGTAGCATGCCCCCGCACACGATGGTGGGGAGGAGGTGAGGAATGCTGTCACCACTGCGGTGGAGAAGAAAGTTGCCGTTGCGACGAGGCTGCGGATGCTACCCCGGGGTAAACCAAGGAGCATGTGCCCGCTTGTGCAGCCTTTAGCCCATTTTGTTCCCACGCCTACGAGGAGGCCGGCGGTGAGGAGGGTGCTCCAGGGAGTGTCCGGGTAGTCTGGGAGGTGCCAGGGTGCGAGGTAGCGGATTGCGAGAGGGGAACCGAGGAGGCCGAGGAGGGTTGGGGTGGTGGAGAGGGAGGGGGTGAGGAGGGAGGAGAGGAGGGAGGAGCAGCCGAGGATTTGGGAGTTTGTTAGGAGGAGTGTTGAGCTGGAGATATGCAGGAGTGCCGCACCGAGGGTGGTGGTTATTGGGGTGAACATTGTGTGGTTTGGGATGGAGTCGTTTTTCAGGATTTACAGGCTGTATTTGAGCGGATGGGGGATATGAAGGGATATAGTGGCGTGGGGTGGTTAGTGGCGGGATGGGAGAATTGCTCCGAGGTGAGGTTTAGTTGGTGTTAAGGTGGACGATACTAGGCCCCGTATTCCTACCTACAATGTCAGGGTAGAGCCGTACGCAAGTTTAGGTTTGGCATTGCAGGTCAGTCCAGCGCCGCTTTTTATAGTGTTATGCCCGACCTGTGCGAATCATTCAGCTTTAGCTTGATCTGCTGGTGTCCAAAGATCGAAACACCCCTCTTTGCGATTATTGCGGTATTTCAGTCCTTGAACCCCACCCCCCCACTCAAGTTATCTACGCATTGTTGCGAGTCGACCAGATCTACCACACTTCTGATTGGCCGATTCCAGCGTGGCAGCCACGAAGGGATATGACGTGATGGCAGCTCTCGAGCTAAAATATCGGAAGACGGCGAAGACGGAGGGTTCTCGGCGGGAGAAGGTTCAAAACCATCCGAAGAAGCAGCGATGGAGCTCAGTGAAGGACTCGGGCAAATCTGGGGCAAAAGAAAGGTTGGCAGGGTGTTTCGGCCGATATTTACACCTACAGTCCTGTACATGCAGACATGTTGTTATTGATATCCCTAACCCTGGCTTTCTAGTTCAAGTTGCGTGATTGAGCGTGTCCATCACCCCATACGATATGATGACACCAAAGTGTGCTGATTCCCGATGATGTTTATATTTACTTTTAACTCTAACTCAAAAAAAAAATTTATCTGTTCGCGACGACAACAAGTAAATCGGTCAAGCGTGCCCTCGAGGCTCGGTGCGAGTGACTGTTCCATGTCGAAAGTCATAGAGAACCCGCATAACTTACCTACTGTACCAAAAATGCCCCGTTTATTGATGCCGAGTTAATGCTGTATTAATGTTGAATTCTTTATAAATGTATACATTGGCTGAACTTGTGGGGTATTTTGGAATTTGCAACAATATCAATTGTTTTGAATGTGGGATCAATTTCACACTAACATAGCACAGAAGACCACATTAGGTGGTATATTGATGCCACATTAATGCTGGATTGCTGTCTTATTTAAAATGATGTGCATTGAGTTAAATAGTAGAGTTATACTATATTACTTCCACATGGGTATATTTTGCAAATGCCTGTACACATCTGTACATGCTCACATACACTTGCACATGCCCGTGCATAATGGTTTGCCACCAGGCCTGATGCTGCCAGCTGACTGATGTATGGTAAAAAAAATATCTCTGGCATGATTTGAACCTATTTCAGTGGGTATTGTACACACTCACTAACTATTACACTATGTGGTTTGCTGAACATAACATCATGTTAGGGCTATTTGTAGGTATATTGGTTTATTACTGTCACATCATTGTGACAAGAATGTGGAATGCCTGCCACATCAATGAAAATGCTCAATGCTGCTCAATTGACCAATATTACCCCATTCAACTAAATACTCAATCATTTACAATGTCATATTTTGCTGGTATCTTGTATTACTGTAGTATTTTGAACTATTCCCCAGTAATTAGAATCTTACATTTAGTAATATGCTACAATCACTGGACTCTGGGAGTCATGCTGCACTCGGGTAAATGTGGCACTGCAGTCACATCAATAAACGGGGGTTTTTTTGGCATAGTAGGTAGTTGCTGCAAGGCTCGTCAAAGTTCTACAAGGCCGCGGGCTGCCTGTTCCACGGAGACCAAGAGAGAGCAAAATTGAGACGGAAGCTTGCGGTTTCTTCTTGGTGTAACGTTTCAAACTTCAAACTTTAATCATGCCGGGAGAAGAGGCGAGGTAGCAAGGTTCCTGGGCCTTACCGAGGTCCCGTCCCGTCCCGTACAACAGTCGAGGGTCTGGTTCTGCAAGGGTGTATGATGCTGAAGGACTGAATTTCCCGGTGGAAGTTTGTGTGGAGGAAGTTTCACTCTGAATTACCGGATAGCTCTCTGTGAAACGGCAGACGGAATACTTTATGCTCATACCACTGCCCATGGTCGTCAGCTGTTTACTTACATCAGGCCACAATTGTTCGACTGGTACACTGGGACAAGTCACAGTACAATTTCTCCCCAAGTGGTTTACAAGCACAACGACATAATCCCAAACACAATCATCTGGCTGCAATATCAACTAAAACGGGAAAAATGCACAAAAAGGATGCTCTGACTCGGAGTTGAACCGAGGATCTCAGCATTACTAGTGCTGCGCCTTACCAACTTGGCCACCAGAGCCGATTGATGTATTATGCTTCATGTTGCAATATATAAGTATATAATCGCTCGGTAATGAGTACGTGTGGAGATTCGGAGTATCAATATCTCTGCATGACCTGAGGCCAGAGCTCAAACCTTACGGAGTAGAGAGGCTCTGTGAGAATGAACGGATGTCTCTGTCAAATAACTTCTAGATGGAGGTGTAGTTATCCAAAAAGAGCTTTAGTGCCCTGGTTTTTCTCCGCATCATCCTCTTGTATGTTTCAGTGTTTCCTGTATGACCTCGTGTTGGCAGTCTTTGTCTAGCCGGTGTGTGTACGTATTCGTCAATTCACTTCGTTGCAAGCTTCGAAATTGGATATCAGCCCAGGTCACTACACGTGCCCGTACATTATTACATCTAATATAATACACATCAAGAATACACACCCGCCAGCTCTATAACACACATCGCACGAAGCAATACACTCCCAGCTCTAATAACACGAGAAAAAACACCTTACGCCATCCCCTGTCCAGTTCTACAATTCCTACCCACATCCCTTTTAACATACCACCCCCCCATCCTCAACCGCCTCTCCACATCCCTCCAATACACCGCCCTCCCTCCATCCCCGGTCTTCAAATCCAGGTCTCCAACTTTACACTCAATCCTCGCCTCCATCCCCCTTTCATGCTGCTTCCTAACCCACACCTTCAAAAATAAACTACAATCTCTTAGCGTCATCGCAGTCCAGATGTCATTCTCGCCGGGATCCTTATGGCCAATCTTCATTGCCGCATTCGCCATCTCCTCCTCACTCGGCAGCTGGTCGCTCTCCGACATGAGCGCGAGGGTAGCGGTCGTAAACACTCCGCGGGTACCAAAGCGGTGTTGTAGATCCGCCAGTAACGGAATGATGGTGGATTTTCGGAAAAAGTGTGTAAGGAGTGTGATTAGCGATGTTTCTAGCGTCTTTGCGAGCTCGTGCGAGATTTGTTCTGCGGGTGACTTATCCCCAGTAGCAGTACTAGGAGCATCGGTCATCTCTACATCCTCGCCTTCGTCGTCAGACCCCGGCGTGGGATCCGCAATCATAACCGCATTCTGCAAATTGACGATAGCGTAGACGGCCTGCTCGATACGCTCCTGGTCGCCGGAACTCAAGTCTAGGGGGCAATACTCCGGGATGCGTTCCTCCTCTCCCACCGCGCGCTGCTGCTGCTGCTTCTTCCCATTCATCATCCTCACTGCACACGTTCGACATAACGTCCAGTTCGCAGGAGCATTCGGAGACTGCGATAACCATTTCGGCTTAAACTCTACAGTCGCCATATCCCTCCACTCCTCTCCTGGATCCCCCTCCCTCATCCCATCTCCATCCTCATGTTCGTCACGGTAGAGGTAGTTCCCACAGCTCATATCTTCGACCAACATCCCCCACGGCTCCTTCTCATCCAGCAGCCGTCTCGCCCTTTTCTCCACCGGTCTGCCCGCCCAATCACACTCCGCCCCGGAGGCCTCCGCCCGCAGCCCCGCATTGAGAACAGGCACAAACCCCGGGTCCAGCTCAATCAGGTCGCAGCGCATGATGTAGTTCCCCAGCAGCGGGGCGAAGTGTTTATTCAGGTGGTCGTGCAGCTGGAGGGTTGTGGGGGCGCCTGGCAGGGCCTTTCGAAGCCGCAGCAAGAAGCGCTTGAAGTACGGATGGTCGCCGACGTAGCGGAAGAGGATGTTCGACGCGCCTTCGGCGAAGTATTCCCACTCTGTTGGCGCGGAGAGGAGGAAGCCGGAGGGCGGGGGTGTGCCTGGGTCCAACGGGGCGGTTGTGTCGTCCATGACGATGAGACAGGCTAGACACGGCGGGATTGGGAAGGGGGGGAGTCGGGGTCAGGAGTGGGGTTTGATAGGCGTTTTGTTGGGTTGGGACGTGTTCGGGTTCGACGTCGCATTATACGGAGCGGTGATTGGGTGTTGAGGAGGTGGAGGTGGAGGTGGAGTGGTGGAGTGGTGAGGGGGGGAAGTGAGATGTAGCGTCACACTACATGTCGGATGAATTTGAATGCAGAACATGTACGATTGTTTTTATTTTAATATCAATCGATCCGGTTCCTGCGCAGATCCCCGCCGCAGGGCAAAGAAGTCATGCAGGAACGATATCGACTTTCTACCAGTTAAACATTTGGGCGATGCCCCCCTACATTTTGCTTTTCCCTCTCGAAAAATTTCGTTAGGAAACGTTAACCCTAGCCTTTGATCATACGATGTCACCAACGACTGGACTGGATATAGATTCTCGAGCTCATGCTGGTAATTTGATATTCCTGGGATCTTGTAATTTTTTAATAGATTCTCGACCCTAGGACCCTGTATAGAGTGCCTTATGCATCGAATGTTCTCTCTAGTACTACCGGTGGCGAAACGAATCATCGAATGATCCAGCTGTAAACGTATTTCCTGCAGCAAGTTTGCAAAACCATTGTAGTGGGTGCTCCTAAAAGTTCCGCCTTTTAACGGGGTTTCTACAATGTCGAAGACGGTTACTGAAGTTAGGAATAAAAGCAATAAAGGATTCATCTCCCAAGTGTATACTTGCATTCATAAATCAGACGTTCGTTTGATGAGCCTGCGAGCAACGAGAGCAGTCCATACTCATTCCCAGAGTTTTCGCCAGGCAGTAGACAGTTGGCATGTGAACGCTCAATTTACCACCTCCACCCTTGCAAATAGTGCGATCTGGTTTGCAGCAGACAGATGAAAAGCCGAACATGAAACACACAAACTATAGGCAAGTTCTGTTGAGAGCGCACCCCGAGGGTCGAGGTTGACTCTGCTTTGACTGTCCGTAACCCCTCCTCTTCCTTCGGGCAGTCAGTCAAACTTTCCAGCGATCTACAACTGCTGCATGCTGCCGGATTACCACGCCATCTGCACTGTGTAGGAAACCCTCAAGCTCGTTTTGAACTGCTTCAACCATACTGGCCTGGGAAACAGTGAGATACGTTATCTTAGAACAGAACTGTCGTTGTTTGACTATGGAGATGCTCGTACAATATCAACCCAAGATTCCGCCATTACTCAATTCCCAACTACACTCACCCTCTACAATGAAGGAAGGAGGAGGAGGAGGAGGAGGGGACTAAGCTACTGGTAGTAACAATGGTTGATTGCTTGGAGTAATGATGAGTGCATAAAGGCGATAGGTGCGTAAAGGCAGTGGTAGATATATTTCCCCTCACCATCTCCAACCTCACCATCCCACAGCACCGTATGCCCTCGTGACATTATAGAGTGTAACGTATGAGGCTTGACCGGTCTATATTATTATTCCCTCTATAGTCGAATCGGTGTGTACCTTCGAGTATATATACTCCGTATCTATGCCCATCCGCGCCGCCGCCCTTCACTCCTCGACTCCATAAGGTAGGTATACAAACAAACACTATCGGAAAAAAAATATTCCAAACTCCG
>Ga0307515_10025423_pt1 | contig 10247 bp, 4 predicted proteins | sample 17_EM_MG_FD_194513 | JGI IMG/M metagenome (GOLD analysis project Ga0307515, IMG submission 194513) | Populus trichocarpa ectomycorrhiza microbial communities from riparian zone in the Pacific Northwest, United States - 17_EM | ecosystem: Host-associated > Plants > Roots > Unclassified | place...
TGGCGGCGGGCCGCGTTGCAAGTGAAGGAATTAGATCTGGGTGGGGCGGCCGGAGATATCGCCGAGCAGCTGCTCGCGCGCTTCGATCCGCGTAAGCATCGCATCGACATCACGCAGGCGCCGCTCTTCCGCATGCATGTCTGTCACGACCCGTTGAATCGGCGTTGGTTGCTGCTCGAATTGCATCATCACCTCAGCAGCGATCACACCACACTGGCCTCCGTCCAAGAGGAAATGCAGGCGCATCTGCTGAATCGCTTCGATGCGCTCCCCGCGCCCTTGCCGTTTCGCAATTTCGTGGCCCATGCGCGTGCGGGTGTCTCGCGCGAAGAGCACGAAGCGTTTTTCAAGCAGATGCTCGGGGATGTGGAAGAACCGACTGCACCGTTCGGTCTGATGGATGTGCAAAGTGAGGGGCGCGACGCCACCGAGGCTTGGTGCGAAGCTGATGCAGAACTAACGCAGCGTCTGCGCTCATGCGCACGAGCACTCGGAGTGACTGCAGCGAGCGTGTGCCACGTGGCGTGGGCACTAGTGCTTGCGCGCACAACTGGTCGCAATGACGTCGTATTCGGCACGGTGCTGTTCGGCCGCATGCAAGGCGGCGAGGGCGCCGATCGAGTGCTCGGCATGTTCATTAATACGCTGCCCGTGCGACTGCGGGTAGACGGCCTATCCGTTAGTGACAGTGTGCGCCAGGCCCATGCGGTGCTCGCGCAGCTCTTGTATCACGAGCATGCGCCGCTCGCGCTGGCTCAACGGTGCAGCGCCGTGGTCGCTCCCCATCCGCTATTCAGCTCATTGTTCAACTATCGACACGGTGCGCCCGCTGCATTGAGCCGTGACGCGCAGTGCGAAGCGGATGCGGCTTGGACTGGAATCCGCCTTCTCAGCGCGCAGGAGCGCACGAATTATCCATTGACGCTGGCGGTCGACGATCTCGGCGATCGCATCGGCCTGACCGTGCGTGCGGTCGGCTCAGTCAATGCAGAAGCCGTCTGTGCGATGGTGTACACGGCGCTGGAGTCCCTCGCCGCTGGGCTCCAACAGACTCCTGATGTGTCGGTCCAGAGCTTAGAAGTCCTACCGACAAGTGAGCGGCAACGATTGTTGTTCGCCTGGAATGATACCGCCGATCTCCTTACGAAAAGTCATTGCGTCCACGAACTGTTCCAAGCGCAAGTCGCGCGTACTCCGAATGCTGTCGCGGTCATGTACGAAGGTCGAGGGCTCACTTATTTGGAGTTGAACGCGCAAGCAAATCAACTCGCGAGATACTTGCGGCGGGAATACGCGGTGCAGCCCGATGGTCGAGTCGCCATCTGCATGGACCGCGGTCTGGAAATGCTCGTGAGTCTGCTGGCGGTTTTAAAGGCCGGCAGCGCTTATGTGCCGCTAGATCCGAGCTATCCGCCGGAGCGCTTGAAATACATGTTGGAGGACTGCGGCGCCGTGGTGCTGTTGACCCGCGCATCCTCATCGAGCCGGCTGCTGCCTCTCGGTAACGAGCATCAGACCCGTGTGCTCGATGTGTCCGCGGATTCGGAGCGCTGGGCTAGTGAATCTAAGCAGAACCTGCCAGCGGAACGGTTGTCCCTAAGCTCGTGCAACTTGGCGTATGTGATCTACACATCCGGCTCTAGCGGAACACCAAAGGGCGTCATGGTGGAGCACGCCGCCGCCGTCAATCTTTGGCACGCTCTCGAGAAAGTTGCGTTCAACGGTTGCGATCCGAGCTGCAAAGCGAGCCTGAACGCCTCCCTTGCATTTGACGCATCACTTCAGGGCGTACTGCAGCTGCTATCCGGTCGATGCGTGGTCATCGTGCCGCAGACCGTTCGCTCCGATCCGGTAGAATTACTTCGCTTCATCGAGCGGAATGAAATCGACGTGTTTGACTGCACTCCCGTGCAGTTGGATTGGCTACTCGCCGCTGGATTGGCCGATGGGGGTCGCCGCAAACCGCGGCGGCTGCTCGTCGGCGGGGAAGCCATCAGCCCCACTGTTTGGAGCCGCTTAAGAGAACTGAGTGCGCCGCTGTTCTTCAATGTATACGGGCCAACCGAATGCACAGTGGACGCAAGCATTGCATTGATCAATGGCAGCTCGGCCGGGCCGAGCATAGGTGCTCCCGTTTCCAATGCGCAGCTCTATATCCTGGATCAGCGCATGCAGGCTGCGCCGGTGGGCGTGGTTGGGGAGATCTACATTGGCGGAGCGGGTGTCGCGCGCGGCTATCTGAATCGGCCCGCGCTCACGGCCGAGCGCTTCCTCGCCAATCCATTCAGAGGCGAAGGGCGCGAACGGATATACAAGACCGGTGATCTCGGGCGATACAGGGCCAACGGCCTTGTGGAGTACATGGGACGTAACGACAGCCAGGTGAAGATTCGTGGGTTTCGCCTCGAGTTGGGAGAGATCGAGACGCGCTTGCTCGACCATCCGGCTATTCGCGCCGCAGTGGTCGTGGCACGAGAAGACGAGCTCGATGAAAAAAGACTGGTTGCCTATGTCGTCTCCGATGAATGCGTCGACGAAGACACTCTGCGTGCGCATCTTGCAAAGAGCCTGCCTGACTACATGATCCCTGCGGCGTTCGTCTCGCTGCCGGAAATTCCATTGACGACGAATGGCAAGGTGAACAGGCTGGCACTGCCGGCGCCCGATCGGAGCGCGGCGGTCACGCGCAGCTTCGAAGCCCCGATCGGAGAGCTTGAGCAGTTGCTGGCTGAAGCGTGGGGCAATATTCTCAAACTCGAACGCGTCGGCCGTCACGACAGCCTCTTCGATTTCGGCGGTCATTCGATTTCCGTGCTGAAAGTCGTCGCACGACTTCAGAGCGCGGGGGTCCGAACATCGGTTGCCACTGTGTTCGCGCATCCCACTGTGGCATTGTTGGCCAAGCGGCTGAGTCAGGGGATCGAGGAACGAGCGCCTCGAGGCGCAGTATTGATTCGTGAGGGAGTACGACGCCCATTGTTTTTGGTGCACGATGTACACGGCGACGAGCTTTATTTTCCCGTGCTCGCCGCACAGGTGAATCGAGAGATTCCCGTCTACGGACTGCCCGGCGTACCTCTCGATGAGTCACCGCCGCAGTCCATGCAGGACCTCGCCGTTCGCATGGTCGCTATCGTTCGCAATGCGCAACCGTACGGGCCGTATCGGCTGGCGGGTTGGTCGTTCGGTGGCAGCTTGGCGTACGAAATTGCCGCGCAGCTCCTGCAACAGCGTGAAGCCGTGGAATTTCTGGGTTTGTTCGATAGCCATAACGCAGGGGAGATTCATACGGCGAACCGGTTTTCACCGCAGGCCGAGCTGTTAGGTTTGTGCTGGCAGGAGCGCTCGCTCACAGAGTCGCAGCGCCATCCATTGGCCGAGCTTCACTCACGGATCGAGTCTGTGACATTCGATGAGGTACTGGAGCAATGCAAGCGTCTGCGTGCGCTGCCTGAATATTTGTCGATTCGCAGCGATGCGCACGTGCTGGGGTTCTGCCGGCGCGCCGCAGCGCATAGTTACGCCAGCGCCCACTATCGGCCACAGCCCTTGCCCATCCTCGTGCATCTATTCCTCGCGAATGAACAACCGAAATCAACAGCAGCTTACCTCGAGCCTGCGCAGTTACTGGGCTGGCGCGATGTCTGTTCGACGGGCGGAATACGCGTGCTGCCTGTGCCTGGGAATCATGGCTCCTTGATGAGTGCGCCCAACGTTGAAGTGGTGGGGCGGGTCCTGTCGCAAGCGATCGATGAGATTGAAGGCGAGACCTAGCTGCATGGCATGGGCTCAATCGCAGCACCTGGCGGTGCTCTTGCGTAGTGGGGATGCACAACCGCCATTGTTCGTATTTGATTTAGGTGACGACGATTTCAGGTTTTATCGGGAAATTGCCGAGCATCTAGACGCCGGGATACCTATTTATGGTCTGTGCGCGAACGGCACTACGGAAACCGACGATTCGCCGTGTTCGATCGAGACACTCGCATGGCGTTTTCTAGCGGCTATCCGGGAGATTCAACCCAAGGGCCCGTATCGGCTCTTGGGACACTCGTTCGGCGGCCTCGTCGCCTACGAAGCCGGCAGCCGATTGATCGCGGACGATGAGTCGGTCACTTTCGTCGGTCTCATTGAAGCAGAGCAGGGTACAGCCTCATTGCACGATTACGCAGTATGGGTGCGTAACTATTGTCCTTATGTGATACCTGCCAGTTGTGAGATGTTCACGCTTTCGCATCGACGCGAGTCAACTAACGCGATCAATGGAGCTTGCGCGCAGGCATACGCTCGCCTGTCTGCCGCCGCATCTGCGGGTCGGGCCACTTTCGAAGATCTAGGCTCGCTTGCGGAAGCAATCGACCGCAGACTCAGACACCCCGTCGCGAAGCTGAGTCGCGCGCCGAAACCATTCGATCCACTCATTGCACTTCGCGCCGGCGATGGTGGGGGCATCCCAGTCTTCGTCGTTCCCGGTGCAGGCGCTAACGTCGCATACTTCTGGCCGCTGGCCGAAGAGCTGCCACGCAGCAGCGCGGTCTACGGACTACAGCCGCGCGGTCTCGACGGTGAGCAGCTGCCTTATGCATCGGTGCAAGCGATGGCCCGGCTATATGTGGATCGGGTTCGAGCGATCGCGAGGCCAAGCGATCCGATCCGCTTGATTGGTCATTCATTCGGAGGTTCCGTGGCCTACCAAATGGCGACTCTGCTGCGCGCCGAGAGCCATCCGCTCGATACATTGATTCTGCTCGATTCAACGGCACCCGGCGCGGAGGCCGAACGACCCGGCCGATATGCTCCGGCTGCCGTCATGAGGACTCTCGTCGACATCATGGAGGAGTACGCCGGCACTTCGCTGATCATCACCGACCAGCAATTGCGAGCGCTGACATTCGATGAGCAGATCGGCCTGTTGTACCGGCGAATGGTGACACACAAACTGCTGTCAGCTCGTGCTTCGGCGCAGACTATCTTCGACATGGTGCGGGTGTTCAAAGCCAACTTCAGTTGTGGATTTAGACCGGGGACGACTTATCCCGGTTCGGTCTTGAGCGTGTTCTGTGAACAAGACCAAGTCGGCGGGGGAGGTCCGCCTCATGAGATTGCTGCCTGGCGCCGCTATGCTCCGAATTGCAGGTTTGCGAGCAGCGCCGGCGGCCACATGACGATGCTTAAAGAAGCGAATGCGGCGCAGTTGGCGGCGATCATTCGGTCGGCGTGGGAGTACTCTGGCTAAGGAGTGGGAATCTTGCCGACTTCGAGGGCAGCGCGATCCCAATGACCTAGCGACGCTCTGCCGGCAGCGGGCACGAAGCCGAAAACGCCGCGCAGAGCACGGAGTGGAGACAACATGAGGTTCGCAGACCGCACAAAATCCGTAGCGCCGTTTTACGCCATGGAGTTCGGTAACCGTGCCGCCGCTCTGGAAGCTCAGGGTAAGCGCGTCATGAGACTGAACGTTGGTGAGCCAGATTTCGGAGCGCCGCCGGCGGTTGTCGAGGCCATGCATCGGGCGCTTGAAGAGAAGCGCACGGCGTACACTTCCGCACTCGGTATTCGGTCGCTCCGGCGTGCGATCGCGAAGCATTACGGCGACGTTCATGACGTTGATGTCGACCCTGAACGCGTGATCGTAACGGCTGGTGCTTCGGCCGCGTTGTTGTTGATCACCGCGGCGCTCGTGAACGAAGGCGATGAGGTGCTGGTGGGGGACCCCTCGTATCCGTGCAACCGGCACTTCCTCGCAAGCTTCGGGGCGCGCGTCAAACTTGTTCCCACTTCGGTTGCCACGCGCTTCCAGCTCAACACCGCGCTGGTCCGCGAGCACTGGACACCGCAAACGCGCGGATTGATGGTAGCCACGCCATCCAATCCCACAGGCACATCGGTGCCCGCAGCGGAGCTCACCGCCCTATGTCGCTATGCCGATGAGCACGATGGCTGGCGAATCGTCGACGAGATTTATCTCGGCTTGCAGGACAGTGATTCCTCACTCAAACAACCGCGCTCGATTCTGGCCAGCGACGATGGCGCGCTCGTTATAAACAGTTTCTCGAAGTATTTCGGCATGACCGGGTGGCGGCTCGGCTGGTGTGTAGTGCCTATCGAAATGGTGGAGGTCTTGGAGCGACTCGCGCAAAACTACTACATCTGCCCATCGGCTCCGGCGCAGTACGCTGCTGTGGCTTGTTTTACGCCGGAATCGATCGCCGTGTGCGAGCAGCGCCGGGCGCAATTCGCTGCACGGCGTGTCATGATGCTCGACGGATTGCAGCGGATTGGACTGAACGTCCCGGTCGCGCCCGACGGCGTTTTCTATTTCTACGTGGATATCCGCTCGACCGGCATGAACGCGATGCGGTTCTGCGAACGAGTGCTGGAGAAAGCGCACGTGGCGCTCACCCCAGGTCAGGACTTCGGGGAGTGGAGCGCGAATGACTTCGTGCGGTTATCCTACGCGGCTTCGGAACCCGATCTTGCAGAAGCATTGCAACGGCTCGGAGATTTCATGAGAGGGATCCATGAAAATACTGACGAAGTACGGGGACGCGACCATCGAGGAGCTTGAAGGCGACAAGTGGGGCGAGCCGGGCTCGCCGGCCCCTGTTGTCAACGAGTGCTATCGACTTCGCCACTTGCAGCTTCGGCGGCTAACCGTCGAAAACATCAGAATGCTCCTCGGCCAGAACATCGGCCTTTACTACCTGGTCCCGCTGGCCATCGAGCATCTCAGCGAAGACCCGCTGCTGCAGGCGGCTTTCTATCCCGGCGACCTGCTCTGCACTGTGTTGCGAGTTAACGGTAGCTTCTGGATCAGCGAACCCACCGCCCGTGCGGAGATCGAAGCCATTGTAGAGAGAGGTCGCGCACTAGCCGCGACCAAAGATACGAACGTGATGCGCTGGCTCGATGAATCGATTGCGACCTTCTCGAGCGGCGCGAGCGCCAAATCCGCCAACGTCTATGGCGGCAAGCGCTCGCGCGGAAAGAGCAGTAGCTGATACACGTTCAGGAAAAATAGATCAAAACGTGTACCGCGCCCCGACATTAAAGAATCGCCCCAGTATCCCAGCCTGATTGAACGCCGGATTGTAGTTCGTGCCGCCGTAGGTATAGGGATCGAACGGCGCCTCGCGGTTTAGCAGGTTCAGCACTGAGCCGGTGATCTTAATGCGCTCACCGAAGTTGAGCCGTCCCGACAGATCGAACGTGATGAACGAGCTGACTCGACAATCCCCATTGGCGGGGGTTCCGTCCGGGCTGTACACGCCGCACACGGTGCCGTTCGGGTCCACATTGAAGTAGAACCCTTCTATGGTGGTGGTGGTGAATGTGCCGTCCCCATTGTCGAGCAATTGTTCGCCTTGATGATCGATCATCTTCATTCCGCTGACGTAGTTCGCGCGGGCCGTCAGCGACCATTGCTCGGAGCGCGACCAGGTCAAATCGAGCACGCCTCGATTGCGAGGGGTTCCACCCGCGGAGCTGAGACTGAATGGCCCGTGAGTTCCGGCGAATTCGAAGGAGTCACCGGTCGCAAGCGTTCTTTCGAAGCTCATAATGTGTGTCCACAACAAGTTCGCTTCGAATCGGCCGATGCTGGTCAACTCGAATATCTGGCGAATGTCGAAGTCGATTCCGTCTGTCGTGGTTTTGTTGGCGTTGGTGTAGGTGCCTGAAACCGTAGCAAGCTCGCCAGCATCGTTATAGTACAAGAACGAATTCGGCACTGATCCGGGGATGCTCGTAAGCGGAACGCCGGTCAACGGCAGCCCGGCGGCGATGCTCGCAGGGTCCGCCCCGGTGATCTCGTTCTTGCGATCGATCTTGTAGTAATCGATGGAGGCGCTGCTGCCTTTGAACGGCTCGGCAACGATGCCGATCGTATAGCTCTTGGATGTTTCCGGTTTGACGCTGCTGTCGCCAATGCTGATCACAGCGAGCTGCGGAGTAAATCCCAAAGACGAGCTGTTACCACTTTCCGTCGGCCCAGGTGCGCGAAACCCTTCCGCGTATGTGCCGCGCAGTGCCAGTTGTGGAATCGGCGTGAGCTTGAATCCAACTTTCGGTGTGTTGGATTTGCCGTAATCGGAATAGTGATCGTACCGAAACGCCGCATTCAGCTCGAGCAAGCTGAGCACGGGCGCAATCGCTTCCACATAACCGGCATAAATGTCCCGGTCCGAGGAAAACGCCGAATAGCCGAGGCCGACAATCTCACCGACATCCGTAAATGGCGTGGGCGGACTTTCAGTCTTTTCTTTGCGGTACTCGGCGCCGAACGCGACACCGAGCGGGCCTCCGGGAAGTTTGAAGACTTCGCCCGTGATGGATCCGTCAAGCAAGGAAATCGAGTTCTTTCCGTGATCTCTCAGCGTCGGCGAAATGGCCGCGTAGGTTTCAGGGCTAACGAGTGAAGGATTGTTGATACGATATCGCCCATCGTTGAGCGCCGCCTGCAATTCCGGCCAGCGTACATAGCCGGTTTGTGTTCGGTCTAGCTTGCTTTCGATGTATCCCGCGCCGACTTCATAGCTCCAATCCGCAAGCGCAACGCCCTTCACGCCGGCGACAGCGCGTGCGACATCGCTCTTAATCACGCCGTTGCGACCACCCAAGTCTCTCGTGAGGTAGCTCAATGTTGTGTTGACCCCGAGCGGATTATCCGGATGCGCCGCCGGCAGAATAGTAATGTGAGGCGGCGTCACGGGATTGAACAGGTCGGCCGGATTGAATACTCCCGTATCGTTCACGCTGCCTGGCGTACCGACGAACTCTGTCTTCGTGCGGAACCAACCGAGCTCCAAATATCCTTGAACATCGTCGGTGAATCCGAAAGTGCCGCGGCTAAACAGATTCGCGCGTTCCACGTCAGGTTGCACTTGGTCGTAGTCGATCAAGTCAGTGACGCAGACGCCTGTGACCGGAGAAATTTCCGGACAAGGCGTTAAATTGATCCGCTGAGACAACGTTCCGCCAGGTCTGCGCACGGTTCCGTAAGGCGTGACAGCGCTGAAGTTGGGACCGCTGCCGTCTATAAATGCGCCGCGACCCTGGGCCGGCGAGCCCGTTCGGTTATCGAAGAACCCAAAGGGCGAGAGATTTCGAGTGCCGAGATAGTTGGAGCGATCCCGTTGCGCAATCGAGTCTTGCCTCGAGCCTTCCGCAGCGATGAAAACATTGTATCGATCCGACGTCAGGTCTCCGAGCCCAAATGCCCCATTGATGCGCGTTGTAGCGCCATCGTAAGACGAAGAGGCACCGGCTGTGCCGCCTAAAGACGCGCCCTGATAAGTCTGCCGCAGAATGATATTGATAACTCCTGCGATTGCATCGGAGCCATAGACTGCGGACGCGCCGTCCTTAAGCACTTCAACTCGCTCCACGGCGTCGAACGGTATCGAATTGAGATCGACGAAAGTGCGCGCGCCGTCGTCTGCAAGACCGTATGGCGCCATGCGGCGGCCGTTTACGAGCACCAAAGTTGAATTCACACCGAGGCCGCGCAACGAAACACCGGCCGACCCCGGTGCGAACCCACCGGTGAACGCCGATGTAATTGAACCCTGATTGTTCGCCGATATGTCGCGCACGATGTCGGCGATGTTCTGCTGGCCTGTCCTCTCGATAGCGGCTTGATCGAGGATTTGCAGGGGGCTGGATGTTTCGGATTCGGTGCGGCGAATACGCGAGCCAGTCACTACAACCGTTTCACTGTCGGCTGCTTCGTTGCTTTGAGCTTTGGCTTCAGAGCATTCAAACGTCGCTGCTGTAGCAGCGATCAGTAGCAGCGAGCCGGCCCATATCCCGCGGTCCTTCGGGTTTGTCATGGCAAAGTCCTTCCCTGGAATGCTGAATTACATATAGAGCTTGTATTGGGAAGCTACTACGAACTGCTGACGGCGCAATATTGTTTTTTTCGAAAGGTCTCGGCCGTGTGACGAATGGCCCCTTGTTAGGTGCAAGAAATAACTATGTTTTGCAAATCTCAAAAAAAAAGGGCCACTGCAACTTTGGAGTTGCAGTGGCCCGTGTCTTGGGTCGAGAGACTTAGGCCTGTGCGGCGGCCCTGGCCTTCGCGACCTCAGCGATGACTTCATCCGCGACTTGTTTCGGCACCGGATCGTAGTGCGAGAATTCCATCGTGAATGAGGCACGGCCGCTCGTCATGCTGCGCAGCTGACCGATGTAGCCGAACATTTCGGACAGCGGAACAGTGGCGACGACGGCGATGTTGGCGCCGCGTT
>Ga0307515_10025425_pt1 | contig 10247 bp, 4 predicted proteins | sample 17_EM_MG_FD_194513 | JGI IMG/M metagenome (GOLD analysis project Ga0307515, IMG submission 194513) | Populus trichocarpa ectomycorrhiza microbial communities from riparian zone in the Pacific Northwest, United States - 17_EM | ecosystem: Host-associated > Plants > Roots > Unclassified | place...
GTCGACCACGAGGGTGTTGTGGGCGACGGTCTGCTGAGCCCAGCTGTCATTCTCGGGCAGGTATCGTCCACCGGCCTTGGCTTCGACGTTCAGGAACCGCGCCGAGCCATAGTCGGTCACGACCTCGCGGCCCGCGTCGTAGAACAGCCAGGACAGCTTGTCGAAGTGGCCGTGGCCCATGCCCTGAGACGTGGCCTTGAAGACCAGCGCCTGATCCTTGGCTTTCTGACCGGATCGCAGCACGACCAGCGCGCCCTTGTCGCCCTTGGCGCCGTCGCGCAGCTTGATCGAGGCGAACGGGAACGGCTTGGCCTCGCCGCGCGCGATGGCGGCGGCGACGTCGCGGCCTTCAGGGCTCAGCACGACCGAACCTTGCTGGACGGCGATCGACAGCAAGGCCGGATCCCGCGTCGCGGCGTAGGTGACCGCGACGCCGTGGACCAACTCGGGCGTGTCGAGCCCCTTGTCCTTGATCGCGTCATTGATCGGGAACAGCAGGCCGCCATAGCTTTGCTGGATCGTGGCGTAGACGGCCTTGCGTAGGACGCCGTCGCGGTAGTCGAGGATCTTGAGCGACGGATCGTGGCGCTGGATTGACTGAGCCAGCAGCAGGAACGGCGACAGGGCGTAGCGTTGATAGTACGGCCCCTCGGCGTAGTAACCGTCGGGCGAGAACAGCTCTTGCAGTTGCTTGTAGAAGCCCGACTTGCCCGAGCCGTCCAAGCCGTAGAGGGCCTGCTTGACCAGGCCCTGATCGCCGATCGCGTATCCGGTCATCCCGACCGCCGCCAGCGCCCAGGTGCCGTGGTTATGGATGCTGTCGAAGGTCTTGGGCGAGCCGGTCGACAGGAAGGCGGCCATCGGCCGGAACACCCCCGCCTCGATGGTCGCGCGGTCGGCGGCCGGGATGGCGTCCATGACCGCCTCGTAGCCCTGTATGGAGTTCACCAGCCAGACGCTGTCGTTCAGCACTTGCCAGAACAGCTTGCCCGGCACCTGGTTGGCGCGCTTGGGGTGAAGCGGCAGCGACGGATAGAGCTTGGCGTAGTCCAGCAGCACGCGGCGCACGAGGTCGGCATAGGCCTTGTCGCCGGTCTGCCGATACAGCATGCCCGCCTCGTAGATCAGGCGGTAGTTGTCCTTGTGCCGCTCATGGGTGTAGCCGCCGCCCGCGTCGGCCGGGACCGGCACGTCGATGGTCTTGGAAAGCTGCGGATCCACGAACGCCTTGCTGCGCGCCAAGGTGGCGGCGAACAGCGGCGGGACCTGAGCGGAAGCGACCGCCGCAGGCTTGGCCGGCGCGGCGGCTTGAGCCGCTCCCGCCAGGGCCAGCACCGCGAGGCCGGCGCAAAGGTGAACTCGGAACTGGGACATCGAACCTACTTGCGCTTGTCGATGATCTCGAGCGCCGCGCCGGTGTTCCCGGCCGCGCTGAGATCGGGCTTGCCGACGTGGAGGGTGACGCGGGCCGGAGCCGCGCGCTCGAAGAGGTTGGCGTCGAGTTTCACGACCTGGACACCGTCCAGCTTCATCGACGGTTGACCCGGAGCGACATCGCGAAGGGTCGAGCCCTTGATCCGCACCCGCGGGCCGAAGGTGCTCTCGTCGGTCCCACCCCGCAGGAGGTCGAGCACCGGTCCGTCCAGGCGCGTGAATTGACTACCGGTGATGTCGACCGTCTCGGCGCCGTAGAGCCCCGAACCGTCGGTCTCGCCGGCGAGGTCGAGCACCGCTCCGCTGATATCGGTGAAGCGCGAACCGCTGAGCGTGACATGGTCGGCGAAGGTGCTCTTCTCGCCCTTCAGCACGGCGAACGCCTTGTTGATCTTCATGTCCGAGACCTCGGTCTCGACGAGCTCGACCGCGTAATTGTGCAGCGGATAGCTGGGGCTCACTCGGATCAGGGCGTTGCCGATCGCATCCGGCGCGTTGGCGCCCGATAGGCGCAGGCCTTGCAGCTTCAGAGAGCCTCGCCCCAACAGATTGAACAGGGTCGAGCGGCCGAAGGTCACCAGCGGCCTGGCGCCCTTCTCGGCGCGAAAGGTCAGCGGCGCGGCGACCTCCACGACATGGTTCTCGGCGTAGTCGCCGGCCGCCAATTCGATCACGTCGCCGGCGCTGGCCTTGCGTGCGGCGGCCGACAGTTGGTCCTGGCCCGGCTTGATCTTCAGGACGCGGCCGCTGTCAAAGGCGACGGTCTGGTCTCCTTTCGGATACCAGGCCACGCCCGTCTCGTCGCGGCGCAGAAGCTTGACCGGCTCCTTCAAGCCCAAGGCCTTGCGGGCGGCGGCGTCGGGATAGACCCGGCCGTCCGGCAGGGTCTCGCGACCGATCGGCCGGGTCTCGAAGCCCGCCGCGCCCTCCAGCGGCGCGACGCCATCGACCACATTGGCCGTGAAGGTCAGGCCGTCGACCGGCGCCATGGCCTTGAAGACCGCCTGTCCGCCCGAGCCGAGGAAGACGTTCCCCGCCAGCGTGCTCTGGGCCGGCGGCAGGGTGCGTTCCTGGTCCGCGCCGGCGCCGAACAGCACCTGCTTCACATTGACGAAGACGTTCTTCTCGATGCGCGCGTTCAGCACCTGATTGTAGCGATTGAGCGGTGAGTTCGGGACACCGTTCATCATCACCAGAGCGCTGGTGAAATCGGCTCCGCCCAGGTCCTGGAAGTAGTTGTTGCGCACCGTCTGGTCGGCATTGATCACGCGGACACCGCCGGTATGCGACACGCCGCCGCCCAGGAAGACGTTGTCCTCGACCAGGTTGCCTGCGCCGTGGCGCAACACCAAGGCGCCTTGGGAGCGGACGAAGACGTTGCGCCGATAGACATTGCCGCCGGACTTGTTCGAGATGATCTCGACCTCGCCGCTGCAGCCCTCGAAGTAGTTGTCCTCGACCACGGTGAGGGAGTTGGTCAGCGAGTAGTCGCTTGTCCCGACCCGGATGGTCTCGCCGCCGTTCGAGCCGAGCGGCGGGCGGGGACCGAAATAGTTGTGGTCGATGCGATGGTTGTTCTGCTGGCTCTCGGCGGAATTTAGCACCACCGCCAAGGTCACGCCGCCGTTCAGCTTGCCCTGCAGGTGCGAGTGGTCGACGCGGTTGTTCTTCCCGTACAGGCCGATCCAGTAGTCGACGGCCCCACGGTCGGGTTTGTTGAAACCGTCGATCACCGTCTCGGTCACGCGCGAGTCGTAAGCCAAGGTCTTGCTGTCGCGGCGGAACGATATGACTTCGGGCGACGGGCTATGGCCGTCCTTGAAGGTCAGGCCCGAGACGACCAGATGGCGACCGCCGATGCGCAGGTTGGACTTGCCGGAGATCACGACCTTGCCGGCGGTCTGGGCGCGCAAGGTAATCGGCTTGGCGGCCGTCCCCTCGCCCGTGAATACGATCTCGAAATCGCGCCAGACGCCGTCGGCCAGCACCACCGAGTCGCCAGCGACCGAGGCCCGCACCGCCGCGTCGAACGTCTCGGGCGAGGTGACCAAGCGATCGGCCGCGTAGGCGTGAACAGAGCCCGCCAGGGCGCTCAGGCCCAACAGCAACGAAAGGCTCGGGACGCGTAGGTCTCTCACTTGACTTCCTCCCCGCGAAGCTGTGACCGCTCCGTATTGCCGCGCCTCGATCCAACACCGGCGTCAATGCCAGTCGAGAACAAGGCGGAACGACCAATCGGACCATTTTGCCAACCAACCTGTCAACCAATTTGTTGACCACTTCAGGAAGGCCGGCACAGCTGAACCGTTGCGGGCTCCATCGACGTCAAAACCTCCGCCGTCAAGCGAACGGCCGGGAAGTCTGAGGTTTTGCTGGAGGCAACGCTTCGATACCGAGCCATGCCCGCTTGCCACACCTTCAGGGACGCACATCAAAAATGGCGCTAATTAACGCCAAAGAGTTGACAATCGGAATTCCAGGGATCAACCAATAAGTAAGCCAAAAATACACAATTGGTATACGGGGAGGATAGCGACATGGACAACCACTCAAGGCGCCCTTGCGTGCGTACGGCACTGCTGGCGTCAACATGCCTCATGGTTGGCCTTGGCTTCGGTCAGGCCTTCGCGCAGGACGCGCCCCCCGCTCAGGACGGCGCCGCCAACGCCCCCCAAGAGGTGGAGGCCGTCGTGGTCACCGGCTATCGCGCCTCCCTGCAAAGCGCGCTGAACGTCAAACGCCAAGCCGACGTCATGATCGACGCCATCAACGCCGAGGACATCGCCGACTTCCCGGACGCCAATCTCGCCGAGTCGCTTCAGCGCATCCCCGGCATTTCGATCGACCGCGATAACGGCGAAGGCCGCACCATCACCGTTCGCGGCCTTGGCGGCGACTTCACCCGCGTGCGCATCAACAACCTCGAGGCCCTGTCGACGGCGGGCACGAACGACACCAATTCGAGCGCGATCAACACCACGCGGACCTTCGATTTCAATGTCTTCGCCTCGGAGCTCTTCAACAGCCTGAAGGTCCGCAAGACCGCGTCGGCGGAGACCGACGAAGGCTCGCTCGGCGCCACGGTCGATCTGCAGACGGGTCGCCCCTTCGACTACAAGAAGGACCGCTACGCCCTGTCGGTCGAGGACGCCTATTACCAGAACGGCAAACACCACAATCCCCGCATCGCCGGCCTGTTCTCCAAGCGCTGGGCCGACGGCAAGATGGGTTTCCTGGGCTCTCTGGCCTATTCGGAAAAGGTCTCAGAGACCGATCAATACCGCCGCCAGATCGTGACGGGTGAGTATGTCTATCGCTCGGCCACCTGGGCGACGCTGGAAAATCCTCGGCGCGCGGGCTTCTCCGCGCCCATCGGCACGACCTTCACCAACCGCGTCACCAACCCGACCGCGACGAACCCTGGCGGGACCGTGTCGAATACGGCCGCCATCACCAATCCGGCCTACCTCGACGCCATAACCGGCTCGGATCCCACCGCCTACGCGCTGCTGCACCCCTCGCTCGACGGTTCGCAGGTCATCTTCCCGGCGCTGGCGGGACCAGAACAGCAGGATCTCCATCAAAAGCGCCTGGGGCTCACCTCGGCCTTCCAATGGGAGATTTCGAGTCGGACGCGGGCGACGGTCGATGTGCTCTATTCCAATCAGAAGAGCACCTCGACGCTGAACCAGCTGCTGCCGTTCGGCCTGAACCGCAACAACACCAACGCGACCTACGCCACGGCCAGCGCCGCGACCGCCCTCGCCTCCAAGCGCGGGCTCTATCCCGGCACCTGCACCTACACGGCGGGAAGCGCCTACGCGTCGCCGATCGACTGCGGTCAGGCGACCTATGGCGGCGCGCTCGTCGCCGGCTCCAACTTCTCGTACAATCCCAACAACCTCGATGTGTACGACTACTACAACTGGGCCGGCTCGCCGGGCTATGTCGCCTCGGCCGACGGCCTGGCCATCCGCGACAAACAGATCGGCCGTCCGTCCACCGACGTGCTGGCCGCCAATGTCACGGGCGGCGTCGCCGACTATCTTAAGCTGCGCAATCTCGATTGGTCGGCCCGCGCCGACCAGGGCAGCTATGACACGACCTTCAAGCAGGCCTCGTTCAACCTGACCCATGAGTTCAGCGATCGACTGAGGGCCGATTTCACCTACGGGGCGTCTAGCTCCAAGCTCGATTCCCTGGGCAAGATGGCCGAATGGGGCCAGTACGATCAGCAGGCCGTCTTTACCTATGACGAGCGTGGCGGCGGCGACATGCCGCTGTTCGACGCGGGCTTCAACGCCGCCGATCCCAATCAGTGGACGATCCTGAAGGGGGTCTCCTTCCTGCGCTACCACAAGAAGACCGTCGAAAATAAATACGGCTCGTGGAAGGCCGACGTCACCTGGGAACTCAACGACAACCTGACCTTCAAGTTCGGCGGAACCCGCCGCGACTATCGTTTCTCGACGTCCCAGTTCGAACGCCAGAACGTCCAGATCAACCCCACCGAAAAGGAAGCGGGCGTCACGATCGCCAGCCTCGGCAAGGTCATCAACTTCGGCCAGGGCCTCAACATGCCCGACGGCACGACCACGTCCTGGTTCGGTCCGGACATTGAGAAGTTCGACGCCCTGTTCGGCTTCACCTGCGAATGCATCAATAAGTGGGGCGACTGGCGCCTGACCCAGTTCCGCCAGCAAGGCCGCGAAACCTTCGCCGTGCGCGAGCAGACCGGCGGCGTCTACGGACAGGTCAATTTCAACTACGACTTCTTCGACGGCTGGAACACGTTCGGCAATCTCGGCGTGCGCTACGCCACCACCGACGTGGATTCCACCGGCCGATCGACCGGCGGTCGCAGCGTCACGGGCGGCAATGACTATTCCGACGTCCTGCCGTCGTTCAACATCGCCATCCGCCCGCGCGACGATCTCTATTTCCGGTTCGGCGCCGCCAAGACCATGTCGCGTCCCAACCTGCAGCAGCTGGCGCCGACCATCACCCAGCTGACGATCCCGGAAGGCGGGGTGACCTCCGGCGCCACCCTGACCATCGGCAATCCCAAGCTGTCGCCCTTCCGCGCCAACAATTTTGACGCCGCGGTGGAGTGGTACTACGCCGAGGGCGGCCTGATCTCGGTGGCCCTGTTCAAGAAGAAGATCGGCTCCTACCCGCAGACCGTGCGCTTCTCGGGGCCGCTATCGAGCTTCCTGGACGAGGCGGGCCTGCAAAGTCTCGTGGAGCAGTTTGGCGCCAACAGCGACCAGGCCGCCTACATCCGCGCGGACTACGACGCCACCGCCCGTCAGTACCGCGACGCGCCGGGCGGGGAACTGAACGGCTGGGAGATCAACTACCAGCAGGCCTTCACCTTCCTGCCCGGTCTGTTGAAGAACACGGGCATCCAGCTCAACGCCACCCACATCGCGTCGGAACTGACCTACATCCTCGACCCGGGCTCGGACACGACGCCGATGGTGACCGGCAAGGGTCCTTGGCTCGGCGCGTCGCCCAACGCGGTCAATATGACGCTCTATTACGAGGATCAGCGGATCAACACGCGTGTTTCGGTCGCCCAGCGTGACGGCTACTACACGACCTACCCCCTGGTGGCGGGCCCTTGCTCGCCAGGCGTGGTGGCCGGCGTGGCGTGCGATACGCCGCTGATCAACGACTTTGGCGGGTCGAAGGACACGCTGAACGTCGACTTCGCCTTCAGCTACAAGCTGTCAAAGCAGGCGTCCTTCTCGATCGAGGGACTCAACCTGACCAATCAGGCGACCAGCCGCTATTATTACGCCGACAACCCGGTGGCCGCCCTGTATGGCTCGCCAGGACGGCAGTTCACGATTGGTGTGCGGTTCAGGCACTAGGCCAGAGCTCTGTCAGGGGTGAGCCACTTTGGTTCACCTCTGATGACGCCTCTGTCGTGGGACCACCCTGAACGCCAAAATTTCTGTAGTCTTGATGATGATCCGGATGAAAGGCAGCAAGGGCGCTAGATGAGCATGGATAGGCGGTATCAACTCGTCGCACGGCAGATCATCGAACTCATCGAGTCGGGAGAGTTTCCGACAGGCAGCCGTCTGCCCGGCGAGCGCGAACTGGCCGAACGGCTGGGTGTGTCTCGCGTGACCATCCGCGAGGCCGAGATCGCGCTCGAGGCGCAGGGCTACCTCGCCGTCAAGACCGGGTCGGGCGTCTATGTCCGGCCGCGCCTGCCGGACGACCTGACCGCCCTCACCGGCATCGACGCGTTTGAGCTGACCACCGTGCGCGCCGTCATCGAGGCAGAGTCGGCCGCCTTGGCCGCCCTGAACATGACGCCCGCGGGCATTGATCTCCTGGAAGAGACCGTGCGCGTTATGTCCGGCAACGACGAAGCGGCCGAAGCGGCCGACGAGCGCTTCCACATCCTCATCGCCGAGAACAGCGGCAGCCCGATCATCGAGCACTTCGTGCGCATCCTCTGGCGGATGCGTAACGAAGCGCCGCGTGTCGCCCAAGTGTACGGCAACGTCTGCAAGAGCGGTTTCGAAGACCGGGTCGAGGAACACGGGGCCGTGCTCGACGCCATACGCAACCGCGACCCCAACGCGGCGCGCTTGGCCATGCGAGAGCATTTCAGCCGCCTGTTCGAAGCCATGCTGGCGGCGGAGGAGACTGAAGCCATCGTCCAGTTGCGTCGCAAGGCGCTCGAGCACCGGCACCGCTTCAAGCTCTCTGTGCACGACAGCGTCGCCTAGAGACGGCCGGGGCGGCGAAGACCGTCACGTACCAGGCTCACGCCAAAGATAAATCGAGGAAACACCATGAAACGCGCCGTGGCCCTGCTGCTCGCCGCGACCCTTTGGGGCGGCCCCGCTCTGGCGGATGCGCCCCGCTTCAGCAATCTGTTCGGCGACCATGCGGTTCTGCAGAGAGGCGAGCCGGTTCGCCTGAGTGGCCGGGCCGATCCCGCCACGGCCCTGACCGTCGAGATCGGCGCTCAAAGGCTGACGACCACGTCGGACGCGCAGGGGCGCTGGACCGTCCTCACCCAGCCCATGACCGCCGGTGGCCCCTACAGCCTCTCCGTATCCGACGGGCGATCCCGGACCGTGCTCAACGACGTCATGGTCGGGGAAGTCTGGTTCTGCTCGGGTCAGTCGAACATGGGACTGAAGCTCGAAGACGCGACCAATGGCGGCAACGAAATCCGCGACTCGGAGAATCCGCTCCTGCGCTTCACCGACATCGGGCGCGATGCGGCGGCCCGCCCGGTCGAAGAGGCCAAGGGCGTCAGCGGCTGGGCTTTGGCGGGTCCGACCAGCGCCGGCCCCGCCTCGGCGGTCTGCTACTTCATGGCCAAGAACCTGCAGCAGCACTTTGGCGTGGCGGTCGGGCTCATCACCGCCACCTGGGGCGGCACGCAAACCCAGGCGTGGATTGGCGAAGCGGGGCTGCGACCTCTCAAGACCTATGACGACGCGCTCCAACGCCTGGCGGTCTACGCCCAGGATCCGCAGGCCGGCGAAGCGCTGCAGGCGCGCTATTTCGACGACTGGTGGGCGGCCCATGAGCCGGACGCCAAGGCCAAGGCGAAATGGGCCACGCCGGGCTTCGACGACTCCGGCTGGAAAACCATCAGACCGACGAAGGTCTGGGAACGGATCGGCGATCCTGAAGTCGCCAGCTTCAACGGCGCGGTCTGGTACCGGACCTCTTTCGATCTGACCAAGGCGCAGGCTGAAGGGGCGACGCACATCGCCCTGGGCCTGGTCGACGACAGCGAAACCACCTTCGTCAATGGCGTGCGCGTCGGAGGCCTGGAAGGGCGCACCACGCGCCGTCGCTACGCCCTGCCGAAAGGCGTGCTGACGGCGGGACGGAACGTCGTCGCGGTTCGTGTGCTGGATTCCGGCGGTTCTGGCGGACTCTATGACAGCAATGACCAGCGGTTCCTGGCCATGGCGGATGGATCGAAGACATCGCTTCCCGAAGAGTGGCGCTACCGCGTTTCGGCGTCGCTGGACGCCCTGGGTGATGTGCCCATGACGCCTTGGGACCCGACGAAGGGCGCGGGCAGCCTCTATAACGGCATGGTCGCGCCCGCGACGGCCTATACGGTAAAGGGCGTCGCCTGGTATCAGGGCGAGGCCAATGTCTATGATCCCGCGGCTTTTGGAAGACTCCTGCCGGCGCTGATCGGCCAATGGCGGGCGGCCTTCGGCAAGGCCGATCTTCCGTTTCTCGTCGTGCAGCTCCCCAACTATGGCCCCACCAGCGAACGGGCGGGCGTCTCGAAAACCGCGGAGGTGCGCGAGCATCAGCGCCGTACGGCCCAGTCGTTGAGCCGCGTCGGACTGACGCCGATCATCGACATTGGCGATCGGTACGACATCCACCCGGGCCAGAAGACCGTGGTGGGCAGACGTTTGGCCCTGACTGCCCGGCGCGTGGCCTATGGCGAAGCGGTTTCGCAAAGCCCCTCGCCCATGGCCGTGACGCGGTCGGGCGACGCCCTGATCGTGCGCTTCAGCGAGGCTTCAGGCGGTCTACGCACCTACAGCAGCGACACCGCCATCGGCTTCGAGGTGTGTGACGCCGATCGCAACTGCCGCTACGCCGCGGCCGCGGTCAAAGGCGACAGCGTGACGCTGGCCGGCGCAAACCGGCCCGATGTCCGCTTCATTCGCTACGCCTGGAGCGAATCCCCCATCGTCAATCTGTTCAACAGCGAAGACCTGCCTGTCACGCCGTTCGAAATCACGGTCGAATGAAACGACGCGGCGCCGCAAGATCAGAACGCGGCACGCCCGGGAAGAACT
>Ga0307515_10025427_pt1 | contig 10246 bp, 6 predicted proteins | sample 17_EM_MG_FD_194513 | JGI IMG/M metagenome (GOLD analysis project Ga0307515, IMG submission 194513) | Populus trichocarpa ectomycorrhiza microbial communities from riparian zone in the Pacific Northwest, United States - 17_EM | ecosystem: Host-associated > Plants > Roots > Unclassified | place...
CTGCACAAATATCTAAAAACCGAAAAAAAAAAAAACAAGACTCCAAACCCGAAAAAATTGCCTCTCATTATCACCTTCAATTAATCCAAATTGAGAGAACCTAACCCTCTGATTATCTCCTTAAATCCACTTTAAGCACTTATTAATCACACTTCACCGGGAAACATCTTGTCGTTTTTGGCCGGAGATATGTCAATCTCTATCAAATTATCCTCTTCCACATGAAAATTCGAACCCGCATCCAAATCCGGACCCGTATCCTCCTTATTATCACTATCAAGTGCTATCTCTATCAATAACCCTTCTCTATCTTCCTCTTCCCATTTGAAGCAAAACCTCTCCAGCGAGTCCCACTCTCCGGCAACTGAAAACCCACCTTCAGAATCCGAATCCGAATCCGTTTCCGGATAGCACATATCCAAAGACGGATACCTTTCCAAACCACCAAACCGGGTCGGATCCTGACCTGCATCCTTCTCATTTGGATCCTCCCCTTCTTCTCCTTCATATTCCTCATTTATAACCTTCAATGGAGCTCTAACATCCCATTCAACAAACGACACTTCAAAATCCAGGTTCGGATCCGGGTCAAAGCGACCCGGATCGGCACTTTGGGAAGCAACCCATTTGTCTACATGAGTCAAAAAGCTAGAACTTGAAGCTTCACCAAAATGGGTGCCTTTGTCTTGCTTGATTTGAATGGCTTTATCGCTTTCTGTGACTGAAAGTTGATGTCTTTGAATTGCACCAAGACGTAAAACAAAGAGCAAGAGAGTTAAAGTAATCGTCAGAATTGGAGAGATTGAGAGTTTAAGTGCTTGAGGAAAGTATAAGAGAATTAGAGTGTAGAGAGTGATAATGCAAGAGAAGAGAGGATTAAAAGAAAGATTAATGGAAGTCATGATTTCAATGATGAGAAATGAGATGGTATTTGAATTCAATTCCCATGAAAGGTTTTCATTTTCTTCCATAAAGAAAGAAGAAAAGTAGAGAATTTGGATTAGTGAAGGCTAGGAGTTGAGATTTTGGACAAGAATTTAAAACCCATTTGAGAGTCAACGAATTCTACAAGGCATGCAAGAGAAAGAAAAGTGGGGCTTAAAGGAGATTGCTTTGCGGGGTTTATTGGCCTGGGGGGATGCGTAAGAGAGAGGCATGGAATATATTAAAGGGGATTCCATCTTCCATGGTGAATTTGATCCCTTTACTCTAATGTTTGTTCGTTTTGATCCCTTGACTTTTATTTCTACATATTTTGTAATCCTTAATTCCTTATGCAAATAATCAAGTTAAATTTCACCCTTAATTGAAAAGTATATAAAAAAGTAAAATCTCTCCTTGTATTGTTGCATTCTTGGATTTTCTACTTTTCAATTGATCTTGATTCTAGGTTTTTTAAGCACACTTTTCAAGAGATTGAAGATCAAACTCAACTTGATTTTATCGAGTCCTTTGTTTCTATGATTGTTGGATTAGTTCTTAATGAGTTCATGAACCAAAACCCTCCCCACCTTTCATTCTCACTTCAAGGTAACGCTTCAATTATCAGATTTTTTTAGAAGAGAGAAAATTGACTTGGAAAGTAAATGCCTTTTGATATACTACTACTATAAGTTCTTGGTTGAGTGCAAAAGGTCTAACAATGACATAAGGAAACAAAAAGGTCGATTGGTGTGCTAGTAAAACATATCAATGGACATTTGGGACAAAGTTGGCTGAAAAACGTTTTTGTGATGCATGGTGGGCATTAAATTATTTTCAAGGGCACAATTATCTTTGAGAGAATAATTTCTTCCTTTTTCTACCACCATATATTCACCATGAACAAAATTGTTTCCTAGGTTATGATCTTTCTTTCTTTCTTTCATGGCCATATATAGAGGTATCAATCTCCTTTTTCTGCGTGAGATGGCATTTGTCTAGTAATGTCGGTAAAATTTCTTTTCCTTTTGCCACTATAGACAAGAGGCGGAGGACTTTTCAAGCGTGGACATCCCTGTTATCCCTCGATGAATTGTCTACGCATGGTTTTCGAGCGAACAGTCCATGAGAAGCTGTCAGTTTCCTTGGAAGTGAAGCTTTCAAAACAATTCTTTAATTTTGGCTGTAAAGTGGCTCCTAATTGGCTATATATAGTTTTAGAGCATTACATTATAATAACTAAATGGCCATAGAAAAGGAATTTGACCACCATCACGTACGAATCGATCGTATGATGAAAAACCATGCATACAATTTAAGTGTTAATAAGATAATAAACTGTTTTTGCTGATGAAATAATATTCCATTTGAGTTATTACTCTGACGTTTGATGCACAACCGAACATCTAGTTCTGCTTTAATGAGGTGATCAAGTTGTTCTAATTATCAAGGATTTTAGGCCTTTATGGTCTAGTGGTCCGCATGCAACACCTAAAACTTATAATATTTGAGTACTGTATCCATAAGAAGAAAACGTTGCAGGGAATGAAGAGAGATCGATCGAGGGTAAGCAAATTAACAGAAACATAAGAGTATACAGCCCATGGCTCGCTCGATGTGAACACAAGAGAAAAGCTATGCCACAAATCGAGAGGGGTTACCATGCATGCATGTGGTGATAGGTTAAAATAAAACTTGTGTCTGTGATAACTTTTACGGTTATTATTTAATTAGAAATTAGAAATTATTCTTATCCAGTATATTAAGAAAGTTTTTAGTGAAATTCTTGTAAAATTATTATTTGTATTGATTAATTAAAGTTGACACAAAATACAGTTTGGTGTAGCTTTCAAACTAGCTCTAGGTTGAAAGGAAATGCAATTCAACCAACAAGCATGGGATGTGTGGTGATCTCCATTAAAGGTAAGATGTCCCCATCAAGAAAAGCATTTTATTGATCAATGAAAAGCTACTCGAAGAAAGAGTAAACTAGAAAAGAAAAAAGAAGCAAAATGCGAAGCTTTTAGGTTCTGCAAGCCTCCTGGTTTGGTCTGATACTGAAACGAATAGAAATCTCTCTCTCTCTCTCTCTCTCTCTACTGTCATACTTGTAGGTGGCATTTGGTCCACTTAAAACCCTAACTTGACTTCTAAGAAAATAATGGAAAGAAATGATTGGAACTTGAAAGAACATCGAGGGTTTATGGTGGGGTTCAAAGCATGGATTGGCGACAAGGAATATGCAGCTTTAGAGATGCTTATCACATGGTCTGGAGATCAGGTGCAAAACATATGGGACCTCAACCTTTCCTTCTAGTTCTGTGGTTTAGTAATTTCTCTGTTAGATATTACACACAGTTCTTCGAAAACTTGCAGCTAGCAGCCAACTCACTAATTAAGACCTAAACTCTTATATAACTACATCTAGTCAAGTGAAAGATTTTACATGGATGTTTCACAGAACTTTGATCCCAATCATAGTCTCACATGAAGTTAACAAAATCTTATAGTTAGCAGTAGTATTTACAAAATTTTTGAAGGGGGCCTTTGAACGGTACTCATTAATTCCATGTATACAAAATTTCTGCAGTTTAACATGGACCGGAACTTGGCCTTCTCGATTTCTAGTCTTAAGTGTGGAAGTGTGATCTCCAAAGTCTTGAGAAATGACGGCAAGCCTATACAGTGATCAGTAATATCTCGGAGGAGGAGCTAGGGTTGTATCTTACAGAATGCTGCATGCCAGCAGCAAGATTTGCATATGGGGGCCTTGGTGATGGAGTCGGAGATATTGCAGATAATGGAAAGCGAGGAGATCGATGAAGAAAACCTGAAGTAACAAAGAAACCAATTAAAAGACAATGCTAACTTTTTCTTGAACTTATACTTGTTGACATGTATCTAAAGTCATAGATTGAGATTGAGGTAGCTTCAAATACTATCCAACTATCCTCATACGGCTACCAATACAATATTGAAGGTAGCATGGCTGGGTTGTAATTCACAAGGCAGTAGCTTCTTCAATTGTTCAAGCTACATACTCTCTTGAACAGATCTATATGCACATGCATATGCCAAATAAAGTGTCAAAATAGTTACCGTATGAAGAGAAGGACTGGGAAAATATGTCGATAAACTTGGAGCCTGCAGGCTGGTAGGGTGACATCCAATATTACTGTATGTAAATGAAGAAGTCCTTTTGGCTCCCTTATGGGAGGGTTCTTCCATATTGCTCCAGTAGGGGTCGGAAGTAGCAGCACCACCAACGGCAGTATTCTCACCATCAGAGTTTGCTCTGCCATATGGATCAACAAATCCATAGTTCTGGAAAGAGTCAGCTCTACCACCAGAAATGACACCATAGCTCCCAGAGGAACCAATGTTATTTCTTGGTACAGAACTTTCATTAGTGCTCCGAGGAACAGAAGCTCTAGGTGTAGGAGCTTGATAGCTTTGATATGCCCCCTAAGAAGATCCAAATCCCTGATATATTGTGTGTGTTGTTAACACATTAGCCACTACTTATCAATGTATATACTCTGGTAGCAGTCAATCAATGAATGGACAAGACAAAATCTTCGTCCCTTAAGAAGTTAGCAGTGCTAAAGCTTCCTTACAGAGGCAAACTAGAAACAGATCCATCATTTAATGATTGAGGAAGATAGTTGGTACTTTGGTAGCCGAAATTCAATGGCAGAGGAGGTGGGTTGGTGCTTTGGTAGCCATAATTCAATGGTGGAGGAGTGGCGGGTTGGCATTTTGGTTGCTATAATTCAATGGCAGAGGAGGTGGATGAGAAATTTTCCTGGATCTGCTACCAACTAAATCAAATGGAAAAACCATCAGGACCTTATATATATGGCATGAGAATAAATGGATTGAAAAAGATAATACAATAACCGGGTAAAGCTCCTTGATTTTCCAGAGGCGGGCTAGCATATAACTCCATCAAAGGCTGCCGAGAACAAGGCAGAGATTCAGTCTTTAAAGCACGCTTCATTTTCTCCAAATGTATCTCTGACTGATCCCTTCAACCGAGTTCAACAAAAATGACCTTATAAAATAGTCAAACCTATCAGCCACATTATGCTCAAACAGTGTATAAAAGGGATACGCGTCATTTATGCTTTCCAAGTGCCTACCTGATCATAAAGTTCATCTGAACCAGGACTTGCAGCCTTCTTCAATAAGTAGGAAGGAGGCCATCTTCAGCACTGAACTGCAACTAAACCACGATAGAACACGAGGAAATAGAGCTGACTCACATTGAAGCTCTTTCACCGGAGAATCCACCTGTTGAAGACTCGCTGGGCCAGCATCAAAGCCCTTTGCAAATCCCAACCATTTTCAGTTTTGGGAGAGTCCTATACAAAAGCCAACGGTTTACTTTCAAGATCAACACAGCACATGATTGTATCTTCAACCCCAAACTTCTCACCATAATCTGATAATATTCCAGCACTAGAGAATTTCCCTGTGCCTCCAAACCCAAAGCTATGCATAGTCTCCCCTAGGTTTCCCACAGCATCATCTCCCCTAAAAATGCCTAAGCAACAAACATTCTGCTGGTCATGGGGATATCTTCCATATTTTTCTTTCTACAACACTTTCTCTTAATTTCACAAGACAATAGTCAATATTGTTCAGATATTGCAGGTTGAGTAGAATAAAATAATGCTGTAATGATCTTTTAGCTAATTCTTCCTCCAAAATCATCATATCTTTAATATTCAAGTAACATCTAAATCTTTTAGGGTTTAAGATTCTTTGGCTAAAAAACTCCCGGTATTATAGACATAAAAATCTTCTCTTTACCCTGCCTCACAACTCAATCTTTTATGCATGTTTCGCAGAAATTGCCCGTTGTTGGTCATTATGAGAAATCCTTGGTACAATATTCTCTTGTCAGCAGACATTTTAGCATCTCAACAGTTTAAACACTTAGGAAATTGTTTGAAATCCCTAAAAAATAAGCACTACTTTGTTTTTTTTTTCTTCCAGCCCACATTGTACTTCCATATCAACCTGCTAATGGCTTTCCATGCTGCTTGTTATTGTTGTCTACCTGGAACTTGGAAGATAGCTTGTTGTTGTTGGATTTCAATGCCATTTGTTATCCACAAACTGATCCACCCCTAAAGCAACCATAGCAGCAATCATTGAATTCAGAAAAAGGATGCAAACATCCCTAAAAAATCATCATTGTATATAGCATATCTGAAGCAATGAGGATTCTCTTAAAAACTATATTATATCAAGAAAAACTTGGTACCAAGCAAACAAAAAGGTAGATGGCTATGGTTATTCCACAAATTTTATCTTGTTATACCTTCAAAGTTCATGCCACAGCCTTAATGTTAAAGTTTGAGCATGGCCTTTTCTGTCATTGTGAAGGCTAGGAAAGAAAATCTACAAATTCACAAAAAAAAATTCTTCAATGAACTGAAAACCACGTATATGGTCTCTCACAATCTTCAAGTACGAGGAAAAGAGTATTTAAGCACCCAAGCCAGGAAAGCCTACAATAGTTGTTTCATTCAAGCAGAAGCCAAGTAAAGTAGCTTATTATGACATGTATACTTAAACACACTGAATTACAGAAATCTGATACTGATCTTTTCAACATCATTGTGCTCCATAACAAATTTCAATAACTTGAATTAGAGGCGGAGGCCTTACTAAATCCTATTTACAATTGAAACAAAAACCAAACATATTAGCCATTAGACCGACCAAATCCCACCACAAAAATTAACATGAAGGCAACAGAACCCACCACATTCGTAAATCCCACCACAAAAATTCTCTGCCACAAATTATAAAATAGTAAAATATTCAAGTCCATGGAGAAGGATTAAGGATTGTTCTAGCCACTCTTTGAAAATTCCCATATGAAAAGTTAGCCTTTTCAGTGAAAATATCTGTCTCAACCCAAACCCCATTTCAACGCACATAATCCAGTGCCCCAAAGAAAAGGTCAAAAGCCATCACAACTTTCCTCCATTGTGATCCAGGTAAGTGGCAAGTGGCGACAGAGTAAGAGAGAGAGAGAGCTGAGGAGAGTAATTTTGCGTAGAAGGGCAAGACAATGAAGACCAAAGCCTGGCATCACAGTAGGATAAGTGTTTTTTGGATTGCTGAAAATAAATGACTACCATGATCCTAACATGGAAATAGCTTAATCATTGAAAACATAGGATACAAGTTGATTCAGTTTATTATCCCCCTTTCACAGCTGAAATCTATTGCTTCCTTGATTTAAGTTGAGCACAGCTGGCATTGCCTTTTCCATGGCATCCACCAAACATTAACCACGTTTGCAAGACAGAAACTTCCCCACACCAACAGCTGTCCCTGTCTAGATTTCCCCCACAGACTCAAAAGAAACTGTCCCCAAACTTCTGCCCCAACATGCTGTCTCCTAAATGCCAGGGGGTGATCTTCTGCTACCTCAATCTCCGCACCTGTCAATGCTAAAATTATGCTATTTTTGCTTTCACATAACTGCTTTCGATACATTAATGCCAGTTATAACTTATAGGTCTTATGAATACCACACATAGAAGCAGATCATAAAACAGTCTCAATTTTGCTCATCCATATAAACAAAGAATTAATGAGGAAATATTCCATCTTTATTTTATTAAAAGATAACAAGGAGGTACGCAAATGTACACAACAATTCTCATCCTTTATACCGAATAGAAGGGCTAAGATTTCCCCTCAAATAAATATCCCAAATTCTCTCCCTAATTTACATGCTGCTAATAAATCAAAGAGAAACATAACAAGCCAAAAATCCTGTCTTCAATGAAAGCAGTTGAAGAATCTAAAACGGCCCGTGTCAAAGTGTAACCTGTGAAGATTATTGCCATGTACAGAACCCAAAATGAGATTTGATCAATCCAAATCTCCAAACCCTTTTACTCTTTATCTACAGCAATAATTTAATCTACTATTTAACTTATATTTACAAAACCCCTGCTTCTCATATCTCTGTTTCCATGAATAGCCCCTTCTTCGGTGAAGCAAACAATGCCACCGATACATCAGCAATACTCTTCCGATTTAACAGCGACTTGTAAGACCTTCGCTGCTTTGGCGCATTTGGAGCTTCAATTTCATCTAATCCACTTGGATTCCCAAAATCAATTCGAGTTCGGAAAGCTTGAGTTTTTCTTGGTGTGCTATAGGCAAAATGCCATTCTTTTGCAATCAAAGTCTGCAAACACAAAAGAACCCAAAAATCTTAATCAATATCTAAAAAAAAGCTAATAGCTAATCAAATCAAGAAAAAAAATCTAGATTTAGCACACTTACAGCTTCTCTAATCACTTTAGAGACATGAAAAAGCTGCTTCAAATCATCATGATCCACACCACACAAAACCCTGATCTGCAAAACCCAAAAATAGAAACTTTCAATAACTAAAATTCTAAAACTCTTCAATTTCAAAAACCCAAAACAAAATCACTCAAGTCAAGAACTTTTAAACTGGGATTGTATAAAAGTAGTATAACTTACCAAAATATCTTGAGGCAGGCTTTCAAGATTAGACTTCTCAGGCTTTAAACTGCGAAGCCTCTTCAACGAGGAAATAAAAGTGGAGTCAAGATTCAACAGATCTTCATCGTTAAGAATATTATTACTGCTCAAAACCCTTTTCCTTCCAAACGAATATGACCTAACAAACTTCAAGCCTAACCCCTCTTCTTCTCCACGCACTAAAGCATCACCACTAACACTCTTTGCCTTCATTGAAATACAATTCTTCCCCAATGCCATCTTTCCAAGATTTAACTTCTTTAAATCACCAAATCTTTTTCACTAAATCTGCAAACAACAAAAATACAATGGTTAGTTTAGGCTTAATTACAAAACCCTTTAACTATAAGGCAAAAGAAATCTAGAAAATATCAAGCAAAACTTGAAAAGATAGAGAGACAAACCTTTTGCTAAGGGATGGAGATGAGATACAAAACCCTAAATCCTCTGGTGTGAAAGATATAGAAAGTGTGGGACTCTTTGATGGGAAACAAGTTTGGTTTGCCTTACAAAATAAAATGACAAAGCTTTGCTTAGCTTATATAGTAAAAAAGATTCCCTTTTTATTTTCTTTTTTCTTTTAATCGAGGTGTAGCGATGGAAAAAAAAATGTTTAATACATAGGCGGTTAAGAAATATTTGGAAGTGAGTTTCAATTTATTGTTAAAATTTAATTTTTTTTATTGTTTTAATGTGCTGTATAAAAAAAATTAAAAATAAAAAAATATTTTTTAAATAAAAAAATTTAAAAAAACAATTATTATGATAATCTTAAACACTTTTTAAAGTGATAAAATACAATTTTTGAAAGTTTTAAAGTTTTTGGGCAAATTATAAGAAATCACCATCGAACTATATTTAATTTTTTTTGGTCCCTTCATTGTTTTTATGCATGTCATTCTTCCCATGGTTTTATTCACCATTATAAAATTGTTTAAAATTAAACCTTAATTCACATGCGTTTATATTTATATATATAGAACAACATTATTTTCATAAAAAAAAATATTATTTCAATATAATTTATAAAAGAATCTCTCTCGTACATAGAATAATGAGTTCACACCATTTAATGGATGAGATTCTTTGAAGAATCTGTTTAATAAAACATTCTTATATTTTTTTTTTTTTGCAAAATCTATTTTGTATTAAAAATATTTAAGATTAAATATGAAAAATTGAATTTTATTTTTGATGCTAAAGGTATTAATGATCATTTTTCTTGGAAGGATTAAACTCAGAAGGTCAAATGTGAGTGGATTAAGTAAATTTAATGATTCTTTGGGGAAGGGGAAATGTTGCCACAATGAGGATAGATGGAGGGTAATATTGATGTAATTAGAAGAAATAGGACTAAATTGAAACCTTATCCATGCGTGGAGGGCATGCTTTTAGCTGCCCCGGTATTTTTTATCCTCCACGTGGGTTTGTTTTTAAAAAAATATTACTGGACTAATCCTTTTGGCGGTTAAAGAGAAACTAGCCGTTAGATAGGAACACGTGGCAAGCAACGAGTGGATTCAGGAAGCAACAGTTCAGTCTCTTATCGATGACGTGGCCTTTTTTTGTTTTCTACTGTGCTCGACATTTGTCTAAACTGACATCTGTCGTGTCTGTGATATTCTTATTTCGGGCTCCTCCACAACGTGGCGATATATCATTGGATTGGTGATGCGGGTGATGTATTGGCCATTGGGATGTTACTGATTGGGGGTGGGGATATAGTGTGGATGTACACATGAGAAGGGAGTTGAGGTGGTGGTGGCCAATGGTTTTTTTT
>Ga0307515_10025428_pt1 | contig 10246 bp, 4 predicted proteins | sample 17_EM_MG_FD_194513 | JGI IMG/M metagenome (GOLD analysis project Ga0307515, IMG submission 194513) | Populus trichocarpa ectomycorrhiza microbial communities from riparian zone in the Pacific Northwest, United States - 17_EM | ecosystem: Host-associated > Plants > Roots > Unclassified | place...
AGTTGACCTTCTCTTTTTGTGTGGGTTTTGATTTTATAAAACACTGTTTGATTAACAGGGAAGACATGTTTTGGTGATAAACTGATAAAGAGCTTTTAAACGAAGTCCATGTTTTGTATTCGGCTCAAATAGTTGAGAATTATTCACGTTTTCAGTTGTTACTGGGAATTATTGGTAGCGGTTGCTTCGAAGTGATTTTAACTTGGAAATTGATCAAAATAATGTATTTTAAAAAAAAATTAAAATTTTTAATTTTAAGTAAAAAAATAAAAAATTCTCATAAGTGTTTTTTGAACGCAGAAACAAACACATTCTGAATATTTTCTTTGTACAAAATGTGAATATTAAGGTGTATTTTACCTGAATTTCCTTATTAGCTTGAATAGATTTGTGTGAAAGGACTTAATTTTTTGGTTTGAAAGAATATATCAAGGGACTAGCACTTTTCAATGTGTACACAGTTATCTTATCCACAGTCACCATTTATTGTTTTGTTAAAAGTTCCCTGTTTTTCAATAGGTTTTCTAACAAGTTTCCTATTTTGTGCCACAAGTTCCGTATTTCATAAAAGTAGCTGTTTACTTTTTTTCTTTTTGTATGCAATAAACCAACCTAGGGGGAAGGAAAGGCATTTTCCACGTTCATCAGCAGTAAGGACCAAATGGAATTTTATCTTAAAGTTCTTCACCTGATGTGATTAACACAAATGCATAGAATTTGATAGAGTTGACGCATTTTGGATTTGATGGAGTTTTTATATTATACCATGCTTCTAGATGCTGGTTGCTCATAATGTGTATCTTTCAAAGATTTCCAATTGAAGGCTGGTTTTGGCTTGGAAGGGTATACAATCAAAGTTTAGATTAAAGATGCTTCTTTTCTTATGTCCTCTCTAGCTGCATTTTGGCTAGCATGCCGGGGAAAAATAAGAGAGGTGTTGGGCTAGAGGAGTTGCCTTGTATTTCTAGATAAACTGCAACTTGCTCTGGTTTAGAGTATGGAATTCTGTTTGTTTTTTTTTTCTTTTTTTTCTTATTTTTAGCAAATGGGCTGCATCCCCATTTGTGCTTGTTAGTAAATGCTGCTCTTTTAAATGTGTGCGTGTAGTTCCCCTTATGATAATCATCAACATTGGCATTCAAGATGTTGGCATGTTGCAAATGCACGGTCCAAGAATGGTTTGCTATAGTTTTTAGAAGTCTTTGCTGGCCGCCATGTATGCCATTTCCACTGATTTTTATGAGTTTCACTTACAGTTTGCTCATAGAAAGTGCATTCAGAGATGGTGCAACAAAAAAGGTGACATTACCTGTGAAATCTGCAATCAGGCAAGGGGTTCTGCAAGCTATTACTGCAATTTTGTATGCTAGGTACATTTCCAGAAGGTATTTTTGTGATGCATGATTTTGTATAAAATGTGCTTTCTGGTTGGCAGGTTTTCTCACCAAATTATTCCCTTCCACCAGCCCGCAGCAATCCTGATGTTATAGCAATTGATATAAGGTAATAACTGACTACTGGGTTCTCCATCATGCAGATGTGATAGAGAGAATGAAAAGTAGGGGGGAAATTATAGGATATTTCTAGGAAAACCTAGATACTACCATTATAGAAAATGCCAAATCCGTGTGAAGCTCTCTTCCAAAATACCAGTTTCTTAGGCTAATACTGGTTTGTGATTGCATAAGAGGAAGTAACTTGGTCCAACTCTGTTGTAATCAGGAATAGAGCTCTATTGTAATTTTATGCAGAATATGCTTTGAGTTTCTATATACCGATGCAGCTTCCACATTTTTTCTCCTTTTGTTTGTTTTGCTTTTAACATCTTTTCAGAAGATAGTATGTATTCTAGTAAAATCTCTTCTAAAAGTTTTTTTTTGTGTGTTTCTACTTTCTCAAATAGGCAAGCGTGGGGCCACCACATTGATCTGCATGATTCTCATCTTCTAGCTCTTGAACATCAATTGCTGCAATCAGAGTATGAGGATTATGCTGTCACTAATACAAGCAGCCTTGCTTGTCTTCGTTCTGTTGCTCTCATTGTAAGCAAACTGTCTCTGAACAACATTCTTATGTATATCGATGCTCTTTTATGTGCTTTCAAGCTAATTTCGGTCAACATTATGTGCAGTTGCTTATAATCTTGCTACTCCGCCAAGCTCTAATGGTTACAAGGGATTCAGGGATGGTGCAAGAAACGTCATCATTCTTTGGTGTAAGTTATGCTGCCCTTAAACATCCCTATCCCTGAAAAATCAGGTGGTTTTATGGCTAAATTTAGAGATATCACATTTTCAGTTTCAGATTTCGCTTCTTCAATTCGCTGGTTTTCTTTTGCCATGCTATGTGATGGCCCGCTCTTGGTACATTGCGCAAAGCCGAAGGAGGAGACATGTATATCTTTGATCATTTACTCTACCTGGTTTGCTATTCATCTGCTGATGTGTTTAATTTATTCTTTGTTTTTTCTGACACAGGGTTAAGAGAGGCATGGTTTTTGTGCTTTTGCGTCTCTTCTTGCCTCTGACGGGCAAGCTCTTTTGCCCATGGCAAGTTGCCATGTTGTATTTAAAGTAACAGCTACCAAAATGGTTGAAAAGAACAGCATTGGAAAGGCATTTTAAGTATTAGGGTTTACCCAAGCTACCTAAGAACTCAAAAGAAGATGTAAATGTGAAAAAAACGAGTTCATTAGTCATTATATTTCTTGTGTTAGAGGCAACAAAGCATCCTGTTGGATATCATGGGATGTATTGATTAGTAGCTTAAGAGTGGTTTGTGCAAGAAATGATTACACATGTCTAGAAGAGGATGATGGCGATAACATCATGCTCAATGCTTGGTTTCTTTGGAAAAACACCTGGTTGGATGGCATGATTAACTGGCCATGAACAGTCTTGGCCATTAAGCTAAATCTAATCCACCACGCCTGGTCCCAGGAGGCATCAACATGACGAGGTTCGGCACTCAAGTGCTCTCGCCGCATTGGCAGCCTAGTTTGGTATGCCTGTTCTTGCTCGTATAATGGGAGACCTTGTTCTCAACAGAAGCAAGATTGTCCACACCACCCTGTTTTTTTCTCCTCTTAAAAAAATGCTGTTCGTTGGATCCGCTCCATTTGAGTGGGTTTTGGTGTATTTTAAAAAAATATTTTTTCATTTAGAAATATTTTAGATTTTTATTTTTCATATTAATATATTAAAATCATTGGAAAAAAAAATTATGAAAACGCAACGCAAAACATTAATTTTCTACGATAATCATTTCTCCTTTTTCCTTTTTATTTCAAGAATATATAAAGAGCAAAGTGATAATTACATAACCATACTCTCTCGCCTCTATTTTGCATTATACTGAAAAATCGATTCTTTTCTCTATCGTGACATTGTTATTTAGTCTAAAAACCATACAAGATAATAATCTATAAAATTGGAGGTTTTCATTGAGTTTTCACTTATTTTTTCAGTCTATTGAGAAACACTGGACACCTCGTGTTTTTAAAAAATTTAATTTTTTTTATTAAAAATTAATTTTTTTATATTTTTTGAATCATTTTGATGTAATAATATCAAAATGATTTTTAAAAAATAAAAAATATCATTTTAATATATTTTAACACAAAAAAACACTTTAAAAATAACTATAACCGTACTTTTAAACAGGTCAATTTATCTCAATTGGCATTGTTTATTAGTGTTTGGAATTGTTTTTTTTTTTAAAATATGATTGGTTTGAAAAAACATTAAATTAATATATTTTTTAATAATTCTAATGTGTAATGTGAAAAAAATATATATATACTTTTAAAAAACATCCCAACATCTGCACAAAAATACTACCTCTAAATCATCGCATAAGTGCCATTGGAATTGTCAATAAAACCTCAAGTAAATCGATATAATAACAATCAAGCAGGCAGTCTCAAATCGCCTCGAGGAGCCATTGTGGATTTTATAAAATCAGGCAATCGGACCAGCTTGCTGCAGTGAATAATGTTTTTTGTTCTAATCTGTAAATTGGAGCCTTCAAATCAGCGCAGCTGCATTTCAATCATTGAAATCTTACAAGCCACAAGGACATAGTAAAGTAATCCATTCAATTCATCGTTTGAAGCAAGGTTATCAAATATATTTTGTTAGGTGTTTTATTTTTTAAATTAGAATAAAATATTTAGTTCTCGAGTGTTTAAACATGTCGTTTCGAGGTTGTAATATATATATATATATTCAAAAAATATAATTCAAATTTAAGATAAATTAATTATAAAATATGCAATACAAATATAATGTCAAACAAATATAATTTTAAATTTTAAAATATTTCTAAATAGTCAAGATTAAATAGATCTTAAACTTAAAGTAATTTAACTTAAACAAAATATTATGAAAGTAAAATGTTTTAACATAAATATTTTAAATATAAAGTTAAGTCAATGTTATCAAGGCTAATAGGATCTAAAGCATTCCTTGTTTTGCTCAAATTTCTACAAAGTATAAACTTGAAAAAAACAACATGAATATAAACCATATATATTAGTGATAAATTTAATTTTAAAAAATTAATATTATTATTAATGAAAATAGTAATAATAATTTTCAATATTATTATTAATATCATTGTTATTAAAAATAGTAATGAAAAAAAGCTTTTTATACTTGGATGATTTAATTAATTAAATTGAACCAAGTTCAGTTTGATTCAATAGTTTTTTAAGACCGGAACAGAACATGTGAAATGAAACTGGAACATTTTAACTGAAATTTAATTGAAAAATACGGAATGGATCGAGATTTGAAATAAAATGAAAATTATTTTATTTTATTTTATTTTATAAATTAGTATAAAATATTTCGGTTATTTAGATGAAATGATATGAAATTGACAACATGGTTTGAAGAGAACAAAATGTGGACTTTCATAAAAACAGCCTTCATTGCTTCAACACTTTTAAAACATACCAACGTATCCAAACACAATGTCGTTGGAATACATTGAAGGAATACTCACCATTCCCCAGGCAAGCCCCTTTCATGATTCAAACCCTGATTTCTCCCTATATTGCCAAACCAATGTCGTTGCTGCAATCCTGTTGAGCAGAACGCTCACTATCAATATCCTTATTACCAGCAAAACACCATTGAAACAAAGTTGTGCAGAATTTTACTGTGTTTTCAAGAAAGCACTAAACTTTAGTTTTTACTCCTCATTTTGTCCCAGCAACTAAACATAAATCAAGCAAATGAAGGCTAATGCATCTAGTAGTTAGCTAAATTATTCAATTTCCTTATAACGATAATCCAATATAATCAACTCAAAACTTAACAAAAGAATAATAAGTCTTAAGTTAGATTGCCAGAAAAATCCAAAAGCAAAGCAATAATAATCATAAGAACGCAGGAACAGAGCCACGAGAACTGGTTTGTTTTGAAAAATAAAGAGGAAAGCTCACCACTCAACTAGACAGGAAACGTGTACAGCCCATGCAGGCAAAGACAGCACATCGGCAGGTTCACTGAGTTGACCAGCCAAGTGTAAGTTAGTAGCCACTGCTGTCAGGGTCAGGCCAAACCTGCCGAAGAAGACCCGCAGCACCAAACCTAGCTAGTTTTAGAATTATATAGAGTCTGCTTTTAACAAACTGTATGATGATCAGCAGTCAGCATTCTGGTTTCTGCTTTACAAATAACAACTACTGCGACCAAAATTTCTCAAGCAATCTATAAAGTTCAAAGAACAAAACAATCTAAGCTGAATATGTAAATTTCAAAGCACATAAACATATTTCAAAAACAGTAAATTTCATTCCCAACAACAATTGAAATACCCAATTATCCGATTACAAGAAGTAACCTCCTTTTTCACTCAATTATCATCCACTTGTTTCTTCCTCCTCTTCTTCCTTTGGCCCTCCTCCTCCAATCCATCCTTCTCTTCCTCCTCCCTCTCCTCTTTTACCTCTACCTCTCCACTCTTCCTCTTCCTCTTCTTCTTCTTCTTTTCCTCTTCTTCTCTAATTTCAATTTTGTCCACCACACTCCCATTCTCCTCAACCTCTGCCTTTTCCTTCTTTATCCCATTGCTCTTCTCAGTTTGCTCTGCCAAATCACCCTTCCTCTTCCTCTTCTTTTCCTTCTTACTCTCTATCTCCTCTTCTCCCACACTACCCTCTTCCTTAACCTCCTTCTTCACCATCTGCTCACTATTATTCACTAACTCGGATTGACTCGCCTCCACACTTCGAATCAAAGATGAATCCTTTTTGTGTTTCCGTCTATCGGATTTTGAGTGAAGCCGTGACAGCTCATCGAAAGCGGCGGTGGCGCGACGAAGGTAAGCGTTTAAGGCCTGGGAAGCGCCGTTCTCAGAGGATACGAACTTGGAGAGTATAGAAGCCGCTTTGGAGATTGACACCGGTGTTGAATCTGTGATTTTGCCGGTCACCGTCTTCATCTTTTTAGGGTTTTAAGGATTTGCTAAAACCCTGCTTGTTCGTTAATGCTGTATATAATGAGGAGCGGTCCGCTTCAGCTGTTTGTGTTGGGCTCCAGCTTGGTTATTGGGCCATACAGCTATTCGAGGCCCGTAAATCGGAGGCCCAGAACAAATTGTCCATGCCCGTATATTCATGTTCTCTGTGTGGAGTTGCTAGGCAGATGGACTTGTTTTCTCTGTTTTGATTTTTTAATTTTTTAATATATTTTTATATTCTAATTATTATTTTCCAACTCATTTACCAATATTTTTACCTTTAAATTACGATAATTAACACCATTATTGAAGAAAACTTAGCTTCCATATACCACAATTCATATGTTTTTTTACAGATTTTTTATTGTCCAAAATAAACACATTGCTGATAAAATTTAAACATTTAGCTACAGAAAACAATTCTACAAATGACTGTTATATTAATTATTATTAATTTACTTCAATATCTCACACGACATACAAATCTAAAAACGACCCGCCGTATTATATTCTATGAGAACTGTTTTGAAAGAAACAGTCGTGTCATATAACAACATACTGAATTTGTGGAGGAAAAAAAACATAGTTTTACGGATTAATTTTGAAAATCTAGAATCTAAAACAATTCATTTTTAGTTTTATTTTTAATTGAATCACATAATATATTAACAAATATTTAACGATAATAACTTTTTTTTTCATTAATTCTCTGAATAATAAGTGTTTATTTAATATTATAGAAATGGTTGTTTTTTAAAGTATTTTTCACTTGAAAATTTATTAAAATAATATTTTTTAATTGTTTTATATTAATACATTAAAACAATTTAAAAACACAAAAATATTAAATTTAAAATAAAAAAATATTAAATTTTAATTTTTTTTAAAGCATTTTTTTTTTATTTATTTACGTGGGGTGTCCGGGTCAGCTTACGCGCACCACGACTATTCCCCACGGCCCACTGAACATCCTGCAAGCCCAGGAGCAAGTAAGGCACCGCGGGGGTGACAGGCGTGCACATAGAGGGTCGAACCCAGAACGAGGGCGGAACAAGTCACACGGTTAACCACAGCAGCTAGACCCTCAAGTGTTTTTTTAAAGCATTTTTACTCTGAAAAACAAAGGCATCATGAATCACAGCTATGAACAAAAGAGACACAATTCGTTTAAATCCTTGTGGTGGGCTCTTACTCGGCCATTAAATGGGATTTGGTATCCCATCACGAAACAGGTAATCCTTGAATGCCCAAACAGATCTCTTGGCAATTTATATTTATCAATTTCAGAGCAAGATTGTTCACCAAAAATCCTACTGCCCGTCCTTTGTAAAACAGTAAAGAAATATTTTATTTTCTTTAGGTTCATTTTCCAATTTTAAATAAAAACAAAATTTGCACAAACATTTCTTACCTTTTTATAAAACACTAAAAAATTAAACTTGATTTTACCTATTTTCTTGGCATTATGATTTCCATTAAAAAAAAATCAAAGTTATCAATTCAATAAATTCTTAGTGTGACAGAAATCCTACGGACTCGTATTGAACAATCCGCTCGAACCAAATTAGATACAAACGTCCGATATTTTAGTTATATCAACCTGCATAGTTCTTATAGTTGTATCTATTTCACATCAGCATTGAAAATCTTTACATTGATTAGGGTATCTTGTCATTGCTCTTTTATATATATATATATATATACTATGAAAATTCATTAGTTACGGAAAAAAAAAGTTATTATCATATAATAGGTTTTCAAAACCAAAACTTCTAATTTTTTAATGTTGTGTTTAATTAGTGTCGACAAAAACATATTTGATTGGAGATATATACATAAACATAAAATAAATTTGTTCTATTAATGGATTTAAATAAAATGAACCTGAAAAATCCTTCAAAATAGGCCTAGAGAAATCCTCTAAATAAAAGGAAACAAAACTCAAAAAACATCAAATAAGCATGGGCTCGAGCATGGTAGCCCCAACCCATGGACCAAGAACATGGCCTCAGGCAAATAGCCTCAGCCCATGCTCCCTGCTTAGGCTCATGGGCATACACTTGGCTGGTTATGGGCATGCATCTCAGCGCCCTCATGAGCTCGGGTTGTCACCCTTAAGCCCAACATGCTTGGATCTAGAAAGCACCACAATCATTGGTCGTATCAAACGCCTGTAGATAAATACATTACTCAAGGGAGACTAAATATAATGACAATCTTGGGAGTTTTTTATGGGGTTGCTCGTGCTATTGCGATACTCATGTACAGAACCTTTACTCTGAATATTTTCCACATAGCTACCGTGAGATGGACACCAATTACCATAATCATTGTTCCATATCAAACTCATCGGACTCCCAATATTCTAATAGATAAATAACTAAGAGAAAATATATACATGAGTTTACCCAAGAGAATGACTAAAACCCCTATCAGTGGAGAAGTTCTCCCTTATCCAAAAGAGTATTGAATAATTGACTCTTTAAAGACTACATTTCCACAAAAATGAGTCTGGATAACAACGATGGTCTTGCTGACCTAAGGGAGCAAGTAGCCCGAGCCCATGATCCCTGCATGGGCACATGAGTGCCTAGTGCATAGATGTACACCCAGTGTATACCATGCAAGGCATACGCATGAGTCTAGGCAACACGCTTAAACCCACTTTCACTTCTAATGGGATCAGGTTGTTACGCTCAAGCTCAACATGTTTGGGTCCAAGCAACACGCCTAGACTCATTTTCACATCTAATAGGCTCAGATGCCTTGCTCAAGCCCAACACTTGCCAAAGAATTTTTCTTGGGGCCCCACGTGAGTCTCTCGGTATTTTATACTGATCCAATACATATTATTTTGATTAGAATACAACTCAAAATATCATAAGGGTGAAATTATATTCTAGTCTCTCCTCTCCACAAAAAGATAAGATTTATGGCCTATAAATACACCATGAATAATTCAAATTAAATGTTCACAATCTCTTTATTCTTAATATTTTTAGCATATATATTTTCAGAGTCTATTTTTCTAAAATATCATTGCACTTTCTCTCTCTACAAAGTTATTGACTTTACCATTGAAGAATCTCTACATCCATCAAATGAGATATTTTATAAGTACCAGCTACCTTTACCCGGCTTACTAGGCACTACCATAGTTATTGGTAATCTGCCTTACCATTCGTCACCTGTTATCACTTACTAACCCTCTAGGTTTTTTATATCAAGTCACCAGATACTTTGACAATAAATAATGAATCAGATAACTTGAATTAAGAGATCAACCAATTATTTAATAAGTGAGTTTTATTTTTTAAACATCTTAAATTTTAAAACTCGTCCAAAATAAATTTATATCTTTTTAAAATAAAAGGTATAAGAGAAGATGTCCCCTTTATTATCTTTACTCATCTTCTTTTTTCAAGACGGTAACCATCTCTATAATTACATGTGGTTGGGCTCATGGATTTCGGTGTAAATTCAAGCCACAACTAACTTCCATTACCTCATAGAGATTCGTTTGGGCCAACTTGAAACCTGTAGCCTCTAGTCTTGTGGCCTAGGAAAAGAAAAGAAAATAAATTAATATTAATCATGGACCCATTTTGCTAAGACTTTGTCAAGTATGAATATTTATACTTTGTTTTATTCTAGACAAACTAGCTTAGTTTAAATTAAACAATGAAAATTCATTTTAGTGATTGTAATATAACATGATAATGATGAAAAACAAGGGTCAAGAAAGCAAGCTAAGATCGACGGAACTTTCTTCAAATGA
>Ga0307515_10025429_pt1 | contig 10246 bp, 4 predicted proteins | sample 17_EM_MG_FD_194513 | JGI IMG/M metagenome (GOLD analysis project Ga0307515, IMG submission 194513) | Populus trichocarpa ectomycorrhiza microbial communities from riparian zone in the Pacific Northwest, United States - 17_EM | ecosystem: Host-associated > Plants > Roots > Unclassified | place...
ACTCTTAAAATTTTTGTGTAGTAGCTATACTTTATCTCCCTCCTTAAGATCTGGTCCCTTAGATCTCTTAGCATTGTAGTATTTCTTTATTCTTTGCTATACTACCTTAGCTGTTTCCGTGAGATTCTTATAAAGATTTATTAATGTCTCCATCCTTTACTTAGCTGTGCTATTTGTCTTCTTTGCTTAACATGGTGATAGCGATGTTCTTAGCTTATATCTATAATTCGCCTTAAATAGTAACGTACCCATTCCTTCTTATGGTGTTACATTATATATAAACTGTGTAACTAGTAACAGTAATACCCAATTGTTCTATACGTAATTGATATAATATTTTAGATACTGCTCTAGTGTCTAATTTAACCTTTCCGTTTAATCGTCTGTCTGCGGATAATATGCGGTGGAAGTTGCTGCTCGAACTCCTTACTCTGCTAAGAATACCTCCTAAAATGCTGCTATGAATCTTGGATCTCTATCTGATATGATTTTGCTTAGTGCTTTATGCCTTATAAACACTTCTTTAACATAGATTCTAGCAATATCTTCCGCTAATATTTCTTTTATATATGCTATAAAGTATCCCCACTTTATAAGCTTGTCTACTATTACTAAAATTATATTATAATCTTATCTGGTGATAGGATCTCTTAACTTTAGTAACTTAATAATAAAGTCCTATAATATAACCTCCTATAGTCTCTCTGGTATTTTAATAGGTTATAGCCCTCTATATGGCTTATGCCTTATTAGTTTATTTCTTTAGCAATCTAAACACTCCTTAGTGACCTTTCTGGCTATTTTTTAGATTCCGTTAATAATATACTCCTCCTAGAGTCTTAATACTAAGCCTATAGCTCCGTTATGTCCTTAAGTTAGTCCTTTATAGAAATCTTCCATAAATTAATCTGCTATGCTTCTTGGGATATACTTCGCTTCTTAGTTTTTATATATATCCGTCTGTAGATCTTCTAGCTATGCTTTTAGAATTCTTTATACCCAAAAGCTTTTTGGTAACTTATAGATTTTCTCTAACTCTTTCTAAGTTACTATAATTTTTAGATAATTATACCTAATTAATCTATCTATGTCTTTTCGCAATAAAGCCCCTAATAGCTTTTTATCGTTTTATAGTTTAGCTTTTTAACTTAGAGCATCTGCTTGTGTGTTGTCTATACCCTTAGTATACTAAATCTCAAAATGGTATTCTATAAGCATCTCGGCCCATCTAACCTGTCTTTAGTTAAGTTCCTTTATTATTAAAAATCCCGTTAGGTTCTTATAATCCGTCTTAACTATAAATAGTTTCTCTATGCCTTATAAGAATGCTCTCCATTTCTTTAGTGCTGTAACTATACCTAATAACTCCTTATTGTAGATGTTATAGTTTAGTTCTAGTGGTGTTATCTTTCGACTATAGTATGCTACTAGGTGCTATCTATCTGGATGCTTTTATATAAAGTATACCCCTAGTGCAAAGTCTAATATATCTATTTTAACAACCATCTCTAGACCTGGTTAATAGATCTTAAGAACTAGCTCCTAGGTAAACAACCTTTTAACTTCCTTAAACAGTTCTTATTGTTCTTCTCCCTATACCTATAGTTCTTCTTTCTTTATTAACCGCGTAAATGGCTTAATATCCTTTAACTATTGCGCTATAAACCTTCTGCAGTAATTGCAAAACCCTAGAAATAATCTTAACTACGTGACGTTCTCTAGTTCTTGCTAATTCACTATAGCCTCGATCTTCTTTAGATCTATACTAAGTTAGCCTAGTTTAATAATAAATCTAACAAAATTGGTCTTCCTAGTAAAGAACTCGCATTTCTTAATTGCTACTAGCATCTGTTCTTCTTGTAGTCTCTTTAAAACCTACTTAACATATTCCCCGTATTCTTCCTTAGTTATTAAGTAGATAATAATATTGTTAAGGTATACCATAACAAATTTATCTAAGTATTCTCCTAATATATTATTAATTCGCTTTTGGAACATTACTAGTGCGTTTATAAGCCCGAATTGTATAACTAATGGTTTATATAGTCCTTCCTTTAACCTAAAGGCTGCCTTTTATTCATCGCCTTCCTTAATTCTAATCTAATAGTACGCCTATCTTAGATCTATCTTTGTAAAGATTTACGCGTTACTTATCCTGTCTTAGATCTCGCTAATTAAGGGTAAAGGATACCTATCCTTCCTAGTGATGCTGTTTAACTGTCTATAGTTAATATACAGCCTTAGCTTGCCATTTTTCTTTGGGACGAACAATACTGGATAACCCGCTAATAATTGCGATGGTTTAATATATCCCTTTTATAAGTTCTTCTAGACAAACTCTTTTAATGCTCTACCTTCTTCTTTAGTAAGCTTATAGATTGGAAAGAACCTTAGACTTATTTCTGGTTCTAATTCTATCTTATAGTCCTATGCTGTATACTCTAACAGCTTTTTACTTTCTGGTAACTATAGTTTCTTGCCGTACTTATAGTATCTCTTTGGTATATGGCTTAGTCCTTTCTCTATTTCCTTATAGGTCGCTCCTACTTAGTACTATACTATCTTAGCTTATTGTTATATCTTGCGGCGTTAAGTATCTCTAATATTGACCTAACCTATAACCCAATTAATCTTTAGATTGTATTCCTATAACTAAGGCATCCCTAGTATTGCCTTATCCTTTCCTAATAGTAGGATATTAAAAGATATCCGAATTTGTCTTCCTTTAATAGTTAACTAAATAGGTCCTATTTTGAGATTAATAATACCGTCTCTGTAAGCTATTAGATCTCCTAAAATTGTTACTAATAAATATGGGTGCTCCTTTCTCCTATATGGTAGTCCCATTCTTTTAACTGCTACTAGTAAGATATGGTTCCTTATTGCTCCACTATCTATTAGTGCTTTAAACTGTTAATCTTACCATTTAACTTGTAAATTTAGGTGTCTTCCTTAAATTCCTTTAAGGGTCTAAGGTTCTACTACTAGTTCCCTCTAGTCCTATGGGCCTCTACTTTTCCTAACTATTGGCTACTAGATCCTGTTTGTACTTAGTCTAACTTAGGCTAATACTTAGTTTGCTTTTTTCTTTAATGTACTATAGATAGGTGTTCTCTAGACATTCCCACCATTATTATTTATCTAGGCATTCTTTTGTAAGGAATCTTCCTAGTTAAAGTATTAAGTCCCCTTATTCTTGAACTTCTACTAGGTGCTAACTATACATATACTTAGCGTTTCGGTATTTTACCTTATCCGTTATCTAATACATCCTTATTAAATACTTCCGATTTTTATCCTTAGGTGCTTTATATATATTATACACATTATCTACGCATGCTATCTATAATAGTGTATAATATACTTAGTGTCTTAGGTTAACTCTTGGCTCGTCTTTATCCTTAAGTTTAAACCTTTCTCGTGTTAATCTAAGCGTCGCGACTTTATTTGCAGGTACTAAGATTTATCTCTTGCTTCTCTAGTCCTCTAATTGCTCCTCTAGATCTTTTAACGTTATAATTAAGGCTCCTTTAATGTAAGTTATAGCCTTTTCCGTAATTAGGTGGTTTTGGATAACTTTTTTATCTAGCCACATGTAGAAATCTTCCTACTTATCGTTATGTTGCTGCCTATACCACTTTTAGTATAGCTGCTTAAGTGTGTACGCTCTGTCTGTAAGGAAGTATCTTCTTATTACTGCGTTGTAATAGCCCTTTATATGTCGTTTTTTAAATCTAGTTAGAATCCCTAGATCCTCTTCTTATTCTAGTTTAGTAAGCCACTTAGCTCTTAGTGTGCCCGCTTTTAGCCTATTAGTAATTTTCTATACTAGCGCTCTATCCCTTATACGACCTAGTAGGCTAGATCTTTAATCCTATTTCTGCTCTTACTATAAGGTAATTTTCGCTTTAAATTCCTCTATAGTTTCTTTTCTTTTACGTTTTACGAGTAGATCCTTAAAGTCTTTATACTTCTTAATCTTAGTATTAGCTTTTCGATCTTTAGGCTAAACACTATATTTAACTAGTAAGTCCTCTAGGTCTATATATCTGTCTCCTAGTTTAACTACTACCTAGATTATAGATTCTCTAATCTATAAAGAAGCTCCTTACTTCTTATTTATGGGTGCCCTTATTTATACTCCGAATTCTTAGTCCCTTAGATTCTTTAATCCTAAGCTTACTTCTAACTTAAGTTTGGCTCCCGCCTTAGTCTAACTAGGCGTCCGTAGTGTTCTTATCTCGTCTTAAGAGTCTTAAATCTTATCTATCTCGTCTTAAGAATTTAATGCCTGTGGGAAACTCTATCCTAAGCTCATTTATATGTTCCTAAACTGAGCTATTACCCTACTCTATTGGTTTTCGTCTATTGTGGGTCCTTAGGTATACCTTATCTTGTCTTAAGAATCTTAGTTATCTCTTATCTCGTCTTAAGAATCTTAAGCCTTTAGCCTTTTGCCTTTATTAAGTGGTGAATTAGCACTAGCAATTGTCTGCTTACTTAGTCTCTATAAGACGCTCTTCCTGCTATCTTATAAAGTAATAGATGCCGTATCTAACGGTGTTATAATGCCCGTTACTAAACCTTGCTTTATAGCGGTCTTAGTCTCTACTTCTAATGCTAATGTCTTAAGATCTTCTTTCTTAATATCGCTGAATAGATTTTTCCCGAAGTCCCTTTCTAAATACTGCCTTATTGACACTGTACTAAAAGTTACTGTTAGATCTTCGTCGCATTTATAAAGCCTATCTTGCTCCTTATAGTCTTAGGTAGCTCTTAGTTTCTCTAAACTAGGTTCCTATAGCTAATAGCTTACGCCGTACTTAGCGTCTTCATAAATTCGGCACGCGTTATTATAGTAAAACGTAAAGTGGTTAATTAAACAATCCTTTGTTCCTTATAGTGCATTATTATCCCTCTATACGTATATACCGTCTACTAGTCCGGTTCCCTTTATTGCATAGTAACTTTAACTATCTTTATAATCTCTAGCAAAATAACCCTATTTTCCGCAATTTATGCAAGCTCCCTCTTTAAACTATCTTTCTTGTTATAAAGTCCGCCTAAATGTCTTCTGCTGCTAAGATCCCTAATTCGGCCTTTGCTCCTTAGACCTTTAATTACTTAATCCTTATCCTCTTAGTTTCTATAGTGTCTTGCTCTATCTCTTATAGGCTTCTTTAGTACTACTTAGGTCCATTAGCTCTACGCCATACTATATTTTCTAACTTAGCTTTGGTTAATACGTACTCTACGCCTTATATAACTATAGAACTCTATCCTAACCTCTCTTAGTCTGTTTCCTTTGGTAGATCCTATTATTAATCTTTATTACTTAATCTATTAATTCCCTTAGGGTGTCCGCATCTTCTATTAGAATAATTACGTCCTAGACTTTAGCCTTAAGTCCCTATTTATACTGTGCCATAAGCGCCCTATTATTTTACTTAACTTATATTGCTAGCGTTTGGAACTGCGTTGTATACTTAATGGCTAAGGTTCGTTGCATAATGTCTTAAAGCTTTCTTTCCGCTATAGTTGTTGCCTCCGGGTCTCTAAATATCTATATAAGTCGCTCTACAAATCTATTCTAGCTTAAGAATATAAACCGTACTTCTTAGTTCGTCGTTGTTATTTTATTTACTTATATCTCTGTAAGGTAAGGCTTAAACTACTTAAGTGCTCTTCCTAATAAGAACAATCCTGTATACGCTATTTAATCTATAGGTATTACTAGCTTTGCTCCCTCTTACGCAACCTTAAAATGCATTTGCGTAAGGAATCCTTTAAGCTTTAATCTCTCTCCTAAGAATCTTTTAATTAATAGTAACTTAACCTTTACTGCTCCTATCCCATTAATCCTTTATTCAAGTGCCGTATTATTTTCTATTAACTAGTTAACTATTTCCTGTAGTTGTCTAACCGTCATAGGTTGTTGTAAGTCAGTATCTGCTATACTAGTGTCACCTCCTAACCTTAAAGTAGTTGCCGCCGTCAATAGCGTCGTGGTAGCTGCTTTTGGTGGCATGTTGTTTAACTTTTAATACCATAACTAGGTAGTAATTGTGTAACAGAACCTTGTAGTAAGTACTACGGTGGGTTCATTATTAGGCTAGGTGTGTAGGTAATGCGTAAAGTTAACAACGTAATAACAGCTAGTGGAGTGGTTGCCTAATAGATTAACTCTAATTGTATTCTGAGAATTACTACAAGGAAGGAACTATCTAGGTAGGGACTAAGGGTCCTTAAATACACAACCGTACTCCTATGAAATCCTTCTTGTACGTAAGGTACGTGTGCTCTATCTGCTCTGTTATATAGATTATATAGATTATACAGATCACACAGATCACATTACGTGACTTGGTTACTATTCCTCGTCACATAGTTCTACCGGATCCATTCTGGACTGTGCTTGTATTAACTAACTAGCTTCCTCCAACTCTTCTTTAAGTAGTCGTAACATCGTACTTAAAGCGTCCGTAACAGTTTATAAATTACTAGAAAACTTTTAGGTATAAAGAATTCTAGAAGCATAGCTAGAAGATCTATAGATAGATATATACAAAAATTAAGAAGCGAAGTATATCCCAAAAAGCATAGTAAAGCAATTTATAAAAGAATTCTATAAGGGATTAACTTAAGAACATAACGGAGCTATAGGCTTAGTATCAAAACTCTAAGAGGAGTATATTATTAACGGAATCTAAAACCTAGCATAAAAAGTTATAAAAGAATATCTAGATTACTAAAGAAATAAACTAACGAGGCATAAGCTATATAAAGGGCTATAACCTATTAAAATACTAGAGAGACTATAGGAGGTTATATTATAAGACTTTATTATTAAGTTGCCAAAATTAAGAGATCCTATTACCGGACAAGATTATAATATGATCTTAGTAATAGTAAATAAGCTTATAAAGTAGGGATACTTTATAGCGTATACAGAAGAGATATTAGCAAAAGATATCGCTAAAATCTATATAAAAGAAGTGTTTACAAGATATAGAGCACTAAGTAAGATTATATTAAATAGAGATCTAAGATTTATAGTAGCATTCTAGGAGGTATTTTTAGCGGAGTAAGGAGTTTAAGCAGTAACTTCTACCGCATATTACCCGCAGATAGACGGTTAAACGGAAAGATTAAACTAGACACTAGAATAGTATCTAAGGCACTATATTAATTACGTATAAAATAATTAGGTATTATTATTACCAGTTATATAGTTTATATACAATACAATACTATAGGAAGGAATGGGTACGTCACTATTTAAGGCGAATTATGGATATAAGCTAAGAACATTATTATCGCTATATTAAGTAAAGAAAACAAGTAGTATAGTAAAGTAAAGGATGGAGATATTAATAAATCTTTATAAGAACCTTACAGAAACAGCTAAAGTAGTATAATAGAGAATAAAGAAATATTATAATACTAAGAAATTTAAGGGATTAGATCTTAAGGAGGGAGATAGAGTATAGCTACTACATAAAAATTTCAAAAGTTAACGACTAAGTAAAAAGTTAGACTATATTAGACTAAGACCTTTTAAAATTACGCAAAGAATTTCACTAGTTACGTTTAAGTTAAACCTATTAGCCAAAATAAAGATCTACCCTATACAGCATATTATAATACTAGAGCCAGTATATAGGAATATTAAGCCATTAGTCTATAAGGCAGATATATATAGAGGACGAGAAGAAGACAAATGGTAAGTTTTAAAGATTATTAGTTATAAGGACGTTAACAATAAAATATAGTATAAGGTTAAGTGGATAGGCTATAATAAGACTACCTAGGAACTACTAGAAAATTTAAAAAACGCTATAGGAAAGGTATAGGAGTATTAGAAGAAATTAGGTTAGGTAATATTAACAAAAAAGGATTAAAAAAGGAGTTACTTAAGGGGGACCTAGGAGGAATAACTACTAAACTATTTAGACTTATTTCCTTTATAAAGGAGTCCATTCTTTTATTACTAAGTTCCTATAGACCTTATTTTATAAGCTTCTACTCTTTAAAGCAAACCTTCTTATAAACCTATTTAAGACGTAGAAGATAAGTAGAGGCTAAAAGACAAGTTTTAAGAGCATGCTGTTAAATAGCCGCAGCCTTTTATTCCGCCTCTCGCGATTAACGTAATTTGTTAAGAGCGCTTAAGAGCTTACTATTAAGCTTTGCAGCAGCAGATTAAATATAAAACCCTATAACAAATTACTTAGGGAACTCGCAGACTATTAAGAGTTATAGGACGCGTATACTTAGCGTTGGAAATAGAGCAAACGTTATAGGATAAACAAATATTCGCTTTAGTGCACTCTAAATAAGAGGAAGGTTACTAAGATAAAGGACTTATTAGCGTAATATAAACCAACCCCTCTTTCGCATAATAAGAACATAGAGATGGCATTATTTCACCTAGTAATAGCACTACGGTAACAGTATAAGCGCGACGCGCTGTAGAAGAAAGAGAAGTTACTTTAGGTATAATAAGTAACAATATTAATTAAATTAATTAGATGGATATTACACCTCTAGTAAACAACTTAGAGATATTTAGAATCTTTAAGGACAAAGATAAGGAGAAGGGAGGTAGTGTTATAGACGCTTTTAGTATAATATTATAACTACTTAGAGAAGAGTTAGAAGAAGCTAGTTGGTTAATATAGGCATGGTTTAGGATAGATCCGGTAAAACTATATAATGAGGAATAGTAACTAAGTTATGTAATGTGGTTTATATAATCTATATAATCTATATAATCCACAATAAAGTAGATAAAGCACACGTACCTTATGTATAAGGAGGGTTTCCTAGAAGTACGGTTGTGTATTTAAAGGACTACAGTCCCTACTCTAAATAGTTCTTTTTTTATAGTGATTCTTAGAATACAATTAGAGTTAATCTATTAGGTAACCACTCTACTAGTTATTATTACGTTGTTAACTTTAGTTTATATCACCTATACACCTAGCCTATTAACGAGCCTATCGTAGTTCTTGCTATAAGGTTCCGTTACAATACTACTCCTCCTTACTACTAAGCCTAGCAGCGGTATATAAATCTGCTATAACTACTAAGGCCTAAACACAGTTACTATTAAGAATTAGTACCTATTGCTACTAATCTATAAGACACTTAACGCACTTTATGGTGCTAAGTACTTTACTAAACTTAATATAATTGCTATGTTTAACCGGATCTGGATTACAAAGGGCTATAAGTAGCTTATAGTATTTATTACCCGGTTCGGACTCTATAAGATACTAGTTATACTATTTAGCCTCTATAACGCACCTACTACGTTCTAGAACTATATTAACTATATACTATATAACGCCCTTAATAACTACTGCACTGCTTACCTTAATAACGTCCTTATCTTTTCTAAAATATATACTAAGTATACTAAGTATATAAATAAAGTTATCCAAAGACTCGGTAATGCTAGACTTTAGATTAATATTAATAAGTCTAAGTTCTACTCTACTAAAATAAAATATCTTGGCTTAATTATCTTAACTAATAGCATAACTATAGACCCTAAGAAGGTATAGGCCTTATAGAAATAAAAGGACCCGACATTAATTAAAGAACTATAACAATTTCTCGGCTTCGCGAACTTCTACTAACAATTTATCTAAGGCTACTCTGCTATCGCTATACCTATAATAAAACTTTTAAAAAAGGATATTAGATAGCTATAGGGACTAAAATAAGCTAAATCGTTTAAGGCCCTTAAGGGAGCCTTTACTTTAGCATTAGCATTAGTATACTATAACTATATAAAGAAAAAAGTAGTAAAGATAAATGTATTAAATTGGGCTTCTGGCGGAGTCCTTTCCCAGTATAATAATAATAGAAAATTAAAACCAGTCGCATTCTTTTCCGTAAAGTACTCTACGCTAGAGTATAACTATAAGATCTATAATAATAATAATTCATTACTTAACGTCCGATTTGGATCCCTATTGGGCCTATGCGAACTACTCCTTATGTATATATAGGGAGAAAACTCTATTTGAGAAAACCCTGTAATCCATCTCCCTGCCTTTTAGGACTCGCCTATAAGGCGCCTACGAGTCACCTGTGGTACTCCTACTACCTTACTTTTTAACCTTTTTAGGAACCACTACTGCCGCAATAAGCCTACGGACGCGCTAGTATTATATACTTTACTTTACCACTATAGAGTTATTAGGGGGCGCCCGTTGGGGGGGGGCGCGGGGCGGGG
>Ga0307515_10025430_pt1 | contig 10246 bp, 10 predicted proteins | sample 17_EM_MG_FD_194513 | JGI IMG/M metagenome (GOLD analysis project Ga0307515, IMG submission 194513) | Populus trichocarpa ectomycorrhiza microbial communities from riparian zone in the Pacific Northwest, United States - 17_EM | ecosystem: Host-associated > Plants > Roots > Unclassified | place...
CCTGCCTCAGCCCGCGATCAGCAGCGCCCGAGGTCCTCCCAGACCCCGGTCCAGCCGGGCTCGGAACCCTGGCTCCACCACTTGGACCGCCACAGGTGTTCACCGTCGCCCGACGGAGGTCCGGAGGGATCCCCGGCCCTGCTCCGTTCATGGACGACGAGGGCCGCGCCCTGGTAGACCGCGCCGAAGGACCAGTCCGGGGCGTTGCCGCAGTCGGTCGGCTGACCCGTCGGCGACGTGGTCGGCGAGGTCGTCGCCGTCGGGGACGGGCCGGTGCACGTGCCGCCGCTGTCCACGGTGTCCAGGAAGGCCGTGCCCGCCTGGCGGTAGGCCGCCGCCTTCGCCGTCACCTCGGCCGGCGAGAACACGCCGCCCTTGGCGTAGTAGACCCAGTCGACCTGCTCCGCGTAGGTGCTCATCGCGCCCGTGTGGCCCGCGGTGTCGATGAACCACAGGTTGAAGTTGATCGTCATCGTCTGCCGCGGGTAGTACTTCCCGGAGTGGTCCCCGACCAAGACTCCGTCGATGTAGTACTTCACATGCCCGCCGGACACCTGCGCGACCAGGTCGTGCCAGCCGTTGAAGCTCTGGTACTGCTGCGAATGCACGTTGTCGGCGAACCACGGCTCGGCCCGGTAGGTGTACCAGGTCGTCTGGTAGTTCACCGGACCCTGCTCGCCCCAGCCGCCGTTGGGCAGGTACTCGGTGAAGTCGAGCTCGCTGTAGGTCGGGTCGAGATCGCCGTTGAGCGGGCTGATCGTGAAGAACGTCTGGACGATGTGGTCGCCGTCGGCGCCCGAGGCCGGTGTGTCGGAGAAGCGGATCCGGCTGGCGTAGGTGCCCTCGAAGTACCGCTTCTGGTTCGTGTACAGCTCGGCCTGCCGGGTTCCGGCGCCGGTGCCGTCGGTGCTCGCCGACAGCTGCATGATCCCGCTCGACGGGAAGGTGATCTGGGCGGGGGACCAGGTCGCGCCCGGAACTCCGGGGCCGCCCGGGTAGGACCGGGGGACCCAGCCGTGCGACGTCAGCGCGGGATCGCCGGACGAGGAGTAGTTGAAGTCGTCGAAGAGGGTGCCGCACTCGGCGGCGGCCGCGGGTTCGTCGGCCCAGGCGGTCGTCATGGCGACGCCGCTCAGGGACGCGGCGAGTAAGACCGCGGCGAGGCTCAGCGTGCCGGATCTGCTGGTGCGTAAGGGTGACATGGGGGAGTCCTCACGGTTGGGGACGGTCGGACCGCGCCGGTGCGGTCCGCTGCTTGGGGTCGGGGACGCGGTGGGCGGCCACGGCCCGGACGGTGACCTGGAGGGCCTCGGCGGTGCGTTCGTAGGTGCGCTGGGCGACGGCGACGTAGATGAGGTCGAGGACCAGGAGCTGCGAGTGCAGCGCCGAGAGGGCCGCGAGCCGGAAGGTCGTCTCGTGCACCGAGGTGGTGAGGACGACGTCGGCGACCTCGGCCAGCGGTGAACGGCCGAAGGACGTGACGGCGACGGTCAGCGCGCCGTGGTCGGAGGCTTCGGACAGCGTTTCGATGACCTCGCGGGTGCGGCCCGAGTGGGACAGCCCGAAGGCGACGTCGCCCGGGCCGAGCAGGGCCGCGTTGGTCAGCGCGCTGTGCGAGTCGGGGCGGAACCACACCGGGACGCGGATGCGTTCGAGGCGGAAGGCCATCTCACGCCCGGCGGTGCCGCTGCTGCCCATGCCGAACAGCTCCACGCGGCTCGCGCTCGCGACCGCTTCGGCGACCCGTTCCACTCCCGCGGTGTCGATACCGGCGGCGGTGGCCTGGATGGCGCGGGTGTCGGCGGTGGCGACGACGTCGAGGACGCGGTCGATGGGGTCGTCCGGGGCGATGTCGGCGCTGATGTCGGTGCGCCAGCGCGCCTGCTCGGCGCGGCCGGTCTCGGTGGCGATCGCGACCCGGAGCTTGGCGTAGCCGGGGAAGCCGAGGAGGCGGCTGAAGCGGGTGACGGTGGCCGTCGACGTGCTCGCGCGCTCGGCGAGGTCGACGATCCCCGCGTTCGCGGCGGCCTCCGGGTCGTCGGCGATGATCCCGGCGATGCGCGCCATGGCCTCGGGCATCGTCGGGCCCTCGATGCGCAGCCTGCCGAGGAGTCCACCGCTCATGACGGTCATTCCTTTCATCGAATCGCCGAAGTAATGAAAATAAGTTACATCGCCGAAAGGAGCCTGGTCAACGGTTCGCGTACGTGCTTCGATCTCGGCATGGAACTCCTGCTCGGTGTCGACGCCGGCGGCACGGCGACCCGTGCCGTGGCCGCGACCCGCTCCGGCCGCATCGTCGGCCGCGGCTCCGCCGGTCCCGGAAACCCGATCGCCGTTGGGAACGAGGCCGCCGCGGACGCTCTCGCCACCGCCGTCGCCGCGGCCCTGTCGGGCCGCGATCCGTCCCATGTGGACGCCGCGGCCGTCGCCCTCGCCGGCTCCGCCCGCCTCGAAGACCCCTCGGCCGCCGCCGTCTACGCCTCCCGCTGGTCGGCCCTCGGCCTCACCTGCGCCATGCCCGTCGTCCCCGACGTGATCACCGCGTTCACCGCGGCCACCCCGTCGCCCGCCGGCACCGTCCTCATCGCCGGCACCGGCGCCGTCGCCGCCGGAATCGAGTCGTGGCGCGTCACCGCCACCGCCGACGGCCACGGGTGGTTACTGGGTGACGAGGGCTCGGGCCTGTGGCTCGGACTGAGCGCCGTGCGCCGGGTCGCGCGGGTCTGGACGCGAGCCTCGTTTCGACCTCCGGGGCCCCTGCCCGCCATCGTCTCGCTGGTATCCGAACACGCGGGCGTCACCACCGCGAACGCGCTCGTGGACTGGGCGCATCAGGTGCCGCGCAAGGAGATCGCGGCCCTCGCCCCCGCGGTGTGCACGGCCGCCGACAAGGGCGACCCCGACTGCGCGGTGATCGTCGCCGACGCGGCGGGGCGCCTCATCGCGACTCTGGACGAACTCGATGGCCCGGATGGCCCGGTGGTCCTCGCGGGCGGGCTGCTCACGGGGGACACGGCGGTCCGCCGAGCGGTGCTGGAAGCGTTGGGGGAGAGGGGAACGCCGACCCTCACCGGCGACGACGCCGCTGTCGGCGCGGTCTGGCTGGCGGGGCGGGTCGCGGGGGATCCGGAGGCGGGGAGGGTGTTGCACGCGGAGTTGCTGCGTTCGGCGGCTCTGTGAGCGCTCACCCCACCACCCTCTCCACGATGAGCGTCCCCCCGATCACCACCATCGCCGCGCCCGACACCCGCCCCAGCCCCCGCGCCACTGCCGGGCGGGCGCGGAGGACCGTGCGGGCGAGCAGCCCCATCCCGGTGTAGAAGACCGCGCAGGTGAGGGTGAACGCCAGGCCGAGTGCCGCGATCTGGCCCGCGACCGGCCAGCTCCCGGCGGGGTCGGTGAACTGCGGGAGCAGCGCCAGGAAGATCAGCAGGCCCTTCGGGTTGAGGCCGCTGACCCCGATGCCTTTCAGGAAGGTACTTCCGGAGGCCGCGTCGGTGGTCGGTGCCGCCGGCCGGGCGAAGGTGACGGCCCCGTGCCAGATCAGGTAGGCGCCGCCGAGGAGGGTCAGGCCGGTGAGGATCGCCGGGGTTCCCGCGACGAGCGCGCCCACTCCGGCGGCGACGACCGCCGTCACCATCAGGTAGCCGAGGACGAGGCCGGCGACGGCGGGCAGAACCGAGCGGCCGCGGAGTCCGGCGCCGAGGGTGAAGGCCCAGTCGGCGCCCGGGGTGGCGATCAGGACGAGGGCGACGCCCCAGAACGCGACGATCGAACCGGCGGCCATGGCGCCTCCCTCGTTGACGTGGAGGGAAACTATCGGCAAACGACCCGAAGGTGTTTCCAACTTTCGCCGTGACCGGGGCCCCGCGTGGAAGGATTTTGCGCATGGACGCCATCGACCGCAATATCCTTGCGCTCCTTCAGCAGAACGGCCGCATCACCGTCACCGACCTCGCCGCCCGGGTCGGTCTGAGCGTGTCGCCGTGCCACCGCCGGCTGCGCGAGCTTGAGGCGAACGGCACGATCGTCGGCTACCGCGCGATCGTCGACGCCGACGCGGTCGGCCTCAAGTTCCAGGCCCTCGTCTTCGTGACGATGCGGCAGGAGGACCGCGAGACCCTCCTCGGCTTCGAGGCCGCGCTCGCCGGGATCCCGGCGGTGGTCCAGGCGCAGCGGCTGTTCGGGGACCCGGACTACCTGCTGCGGATCGTCACGGCGGACCTCGCGGCCTACCAGCGGCTGGAAGACGACGTCCTGGCCGCGCTCCCGGGCGTCCAGCGGCTGAACTCGACGCTGGTCATGAAGCACGTGGTGAACGACCGGCCCCTGCCCGCGTGAAGCGGCGCCGCCCGGGATGCCGGCGGCGCCGCGAGTACGGGTCTCGGATCAGCCCGCCCGCAACGTGATCAGCGAGATCTCGCTCGGCGCGAACACCCGGAACGGCGGCCCCCAGAACCCCGCGCCCCTGCTCGTGTACAGCTGCGTGCGCTCGCCGTGGCGGCTCAGCCCCGCCAGCGACGGCTGGTCGAGCTTGACGAGCAGGTGGAACGGCCAGATCTGCCCGCCGTGCGTGTGTCCCGACAGCTGTAGATCGACGCCGTGCGAGGCCGCGTCGGTGACCTGCTTGGGCTGGTGGGCGAGCAGCAGGACGGGGAGCTCGGGGTCGGCCCCCGACAGGGCCGCGCCGAGGTCGGCGCCGTGGCCGGGGGTGCGCGACGAGCGCGCGGTGTAGTCGTCGATGCCGGCGAGGACGAGCCGGTCGCCGCCGCGTTCGACGACGGTGTGCCGGTTGTGCAGCGACTGCCAGCCGAGCTCGGTCATGTGGTCGAGCCAGCTCTGGCCGCCGCGGCCGATGTACTCGTGGTTTCCGGTCACGTAGCCGCGCGCGAGGCGCGCGTTGATCTCGCCGAGCGGAGCGGCCTGTTCGCGGCGGGCGTCGACGGTGCCGTCGGCGATGTCGCCGGTGTGGACGACGATGTCGGCGTCGAGTTCGTTGACGGCGGCGGTCACCTTCCGCGACCACGAGGCGCGGTCGATCGGCCCGTAGTGGGTGTCGGTGATCAGGACGACGCTGGTCCCGTCGAGCCCCTGCCCGAGGCGCGGGACGGTGATGTCGACGCGCTTCACACGCGGCACGCGCATGGCCTCGACGTAGCCCCACACCGCGAGGACGGCCGAGACGCCGAGGACGCCGACCGCCATGACGCGCCCGGCGACGGCCGCGTCGGCGCCGGCCAGGCGCGCGGCCAGGTAGGCGAGGTTGCCGAGGACCGACCAGGCGAACACGATCCACACTGCCCCGAGCATGGTGTCGGCGACGCGCGCGGGCGCGTCGAGGCCGCGGAAGTGCCCGAGGAACATCAGGACGGGGAACGCGACGAGCGCGGCGACGGCGAGCACGGTCCCGGTCGCGGCGACGGGCCCGGGCCAGTCGGCGGCGAGCACGATCGTCCACCAGGGGAGGGCGAACAGCAGCCCGAGGACCAGCATGAGCGTGCCGGTGAAGAGCAGTGGCCGCAGCGAGCTGCGACGTGTGGTCGGTACGGCGGTGTCGGCTGACATGTGCGCCCTTTCGGCAGAGTCTCCCCGAAGTCGCAACCGCCGGGGGACGGGCGGAATTCCCGCGCGGACCTAGACTTGCGCGATGAACGCAGGCCGCCGGGAGCCGACTGTGGCGAGCATCGCAGCAATGGCGCGGGTGTCGGCGCCGACGGTGTCGCGTGTCCTCAACGGCCACGCGGGCGTCGCGCCCGCGACACGTCGGCGGGTCGAGGAGGTCCTGCGCGAGCACGGCTACCGGGGCCCGCGGAACGGGCCCGCGGCCGTCGTGGAGCTCGTCTTCCACGCTTTGGAGAGCCACTGGGCGCTGGAGATCATCCGGGGCGTCGAGCACGCCGCGCGCGAGCGCGGACTGGCCGTCCTGCTCACCGAGATGGACGGCCGGCTCACGCCGGAGACGGCGTGGAGCGAGCAGATCCTGGCCCGCCGTCCCACCGGCGTCATCGCGGTCTTCTCCGAGCTGACCGCCCGGCAGCAGACCCGTCTCGCCGACCGGTCGATCCCGCTCGTGGTCATCGACCCGACCGGCGAGCCGCTGCACGAGACGCCCTCGGTCGGTGCGACGAACTGGACCGGCGGGCTGTCGGCGACCCGGCACCTGCTCGGCCTCGGGCACCGGCGGATCGCCGCGATCGCGGGCCCGACGCGCTGGCTGTGCTGCCGCGCGCGGCTCGACGGGTACCGCGCGGCCATGGACGAGGCGGGCGCGCCGACCCTCGTCCGCGAGGACGTCCTGTACGTGGAAGGCGGACGGCGCGCCGCCGCCGAGCTGCTGGCGTTGCCCGAGCCGCCGACCGCGATCGTGTGCGCCAACGACCTCCAGGCCATGGGCGTCTACCAGGCGGCACGCTCGGCGGGCGTCCGGATCCCCGAGGACCTCGGCGTGGTCGGCTTCGACGACCTGCCGTTCACGGCCTGGGCCGGGCCGCCGCTGACGACCGTCCGGCAGCCCTTGTCGCGCATGGGCGCCACCGCCATCGAGCTGGTCGTCGCCCTCGCCGCCGGTGAGCGGCCCGAGGAGACGCGCGTCGAACTGGGCACGACCCTGGTCGTCCGGGGGAGCACCGGCCCTTGCCCGTAGAAACATTTCAGAGGAGTATGTGAAACATTTCCATCCCCGGCCGGGCGTGTTGGGCGTCCCGGCCGACCGACGGGAGTCACTCATGCACCGCTTCGCCACGTCCTTACGCGGCTTACTCGCCGCCGTCCTCCTCGCCGCGGCCTTGACGACAGGCCTCGTCACCGCCCTCCCGGAGCCCGCCTCGGCGGCGACGCTCACCGAGGTGACGAACTTCGGCACCAACCCGACCGGCCTGCGCATGCACCTCTACGTGCCCGACTCGGTCACCGCCCGCCCGGCGGTCCTCGTCGCGGTCCACTACTGCACCGGATCGGGACCGGCGTTCTACTCCGGCACCGAGTTCGCCCAGCTCGCCGACCAGCGCGGCTTCATCGTCGTCTACCCGTCGGCCACCCGCTCCGGCCAGTGCTTCGACGTGTCCTCGCCGGGCGCGCTGCGGCACGACGGGAACAGCGACCCGGTCGGCATCGTGTCGATGGTGAGCTACGTCCTCCAGCGCTACAGCGCCGATCCCGCAAGGGTCTACGTCACGGGCGCCTCGTCCGGGGCCATGATGACCAACGTCCTGCTCGGCGACTACCCCGACGTGTTCAAGGCTGGCGCGGCCTTCATGGGCGTGCCCTTCGGCTGCTTCGCCACGACCGACGGCTCCGGCTGGAACAGCGCCTGCGCCAACGGCCAGATCACCAAGACCCCGCAGGAGTGGGGCAACCTCGCGCGGGGCGCCTATCCCGGCTACACCGGTGCAAGGCCGCGGATGCAGCTCTGGCACGGCGTCCAGGACGACATCCTGCGCTACCCGAACTTCGCCGAAGAGATCAAGCAGTGGACGAACGTCCTCGGCGTGAGCCAGACACCGTCCTTCACGGACAGTCCGCAGGCGACATGGACCCGCACCCGTTACGGCTCGACAGGCACGACCGCGCCGGTCGAGGCGATCTCCATCAGCAACCTCGCCCACAACCTCCCCCAGGGCGGGATGGCCGCGATGGTCCTGGCCTTCTTCGGCCTCGACGGCGGCGGCACCACACCGCCGCCGACCGGGCCGTGCCGCGTCGCCTACGCGGTCAACTCCTGGAACACCGGCCTGACCGCGAACGTGACCATCACCAACACGAGCACGACCGCCGTCAACGGCTGGGCGCTGGTCTTCACGCTACCCAGTGGACAGACGATCACTGGGGGCTGGAGCGCCACCTACAGCCCGGCCAGCGGGCAGGTGACCGCCCGCAACGTCTCCTACAACGCTGCGATCCCGCCGGGAGGCTCCGTCGGGATCGGCTTCCAGGCCACGCACACCGGTGACTGGGGCGAGCCGTCCGCCTTCACCCTCAACGGAACAGCCTGCGCGGTGGTCTGACCGCGAACGCGCCCGTCCGCCCGAGGGGGCGGGCGGGCGCACTTACCCCGACCACTCGTCCCGCAGCCCCGGCAGCACGATCGCCAGAAGGTAGACGCCGCCGACGATCCACATCGCGCCGGACAGTCCCGCCAGCGCGATCACCCCGCCGCCGAGCAGTCCGCCGAGCGGGATCCCCGACCAGCCCACCGCACTGGTGAGGGTCTTCACCCGGCCGAGGAGCTCGCCGGGGACGCGCTCGTAGGTGACGGCGCCGATGATCGGGTTGACGAAGCCGGATCCCAGTCCGCCCAGCGCGAACACCGCGAGCACGGCCCAGAGCGGCAGTCCGAGGGCGAGGGCGGCGAAGCGCGGTACGCCGCCGACGGTGATGCCGATGAGGTAGACGGCGCGCCGGGGGAGCCGGTCGCCGACGGCCGCCGCGGCGAGGGCGGCCGCGATCGACGTCGCGGCGAAGACGCCGACCACGAGCCCGATGGTCTCCGGTCCGTGCCCGGAGTCCTTCGCCCACACCGGAAGCAGCACCGCCATGAAGGCCTGGTCGAGCATGTTCGTCATGGCCGTCATCCCGGTGATGGACCGGAGCAGGCCCTCCTCGCGCAGGAAACGGGCGCCTTCCCGGAAGCGCTTGACGTAGCTCTCGGCGGCTTCGTGCCTCGTCGGGGGATCGGGCAGCGTCAGGCCGACGATGAGCGCGCCGACGGCCAGGAGTCCCGCGGCGATCCACAGCGCGTAGACGCCGCCGAAGTAGGCGATGACCACGCCGGCGATCGCCGGTCCGATGATCGTGGCGGTCCGCTCGATCGCGCCGGTCAGGCCCGCGACCCGCTCCAGTGGGACCCGCGCCTCCTTCGCCACCGCGGGCACGAAGACGGCCTTGGCCACATTGGACGGTCCGTCGGCGGCGCCCGCGACGGCCACCAGGACCGCCAGGGCCCACAGGGGCAGCGCGTCGGCGAGGTACAGCAGGGGAACGGCGGCGAGGGCGGCCGTCGCGGTGAGGTCGCAGACGATGCTCACCCGGCGCGGGCCGACGCGGTCGATGAGCGGCCCGGCCAGCAGCTGCACGACGACGTAGGGCGCGGTCTGCGCGAAGGCGATGACGCCCGTGCTCGTCGCCGAACCCGTTGAGGAGAGGACGAACCAGGGGAGGGCGATCGACATCAGCCGGGTTGCCGACCAGGCCGAGGCGTTGGCGCCGAGTACTCCGGCGAGGCCGCGCAGGGAGCGCGCCTCGGTGATGGTCGTCATCTCTCCACGTCGCCCAGGTCGGGGAACATCTGGAGCTGGACGGTGAGGCGCGCGGTCCCCTCGCTGTGCTCCTGGAGGGTCGGCATGTCGCCGGCGTAGCGGCGCAGGACGGCGTGCAACTCGGCGTTGAGCGCCGTGGCCGCTTCGGGGGAGAGGCGCAGCGCGTAGTCGCTCAGGTCGAAGGCCGCGCGCCATTTGGCGGGCAGTGCGGGAAGCGCGTCGACGGCGGCGAGCATGTCCTCGGACTGGACGCGCGCGACCGAGCGCAGGTAGCCCACGCCGAGTCCGGTGTCGTCGGTCAGGTCGCCGTCCTCCGGCGGGGCCGTGCTGTCCTGCGCGGCCTTCCACCATCGTTCCCGGCGGTTGCCTCGCGTCGGGTCGTCGACGACGAAGCCGTGCTCGGCGAGCCGGCGCAGGTGGTAGCTGGTGGCGCCGCTGTTGAGCCCGAGCCGCGCGGCGAGGGCGGTGGCGGTGGTGGGGCCTTCGGTGCGCAGCAGCGCGAGGATGCGCACGCGGGTCGGATGCGCGACGCCGGCGAGGTTCCGCGCGTCGGTGTGGGAGGGGAGCGGGGCGTCGGTCATGAAGCGAGACTAGCAACCGCAAAGACATTTGCAAAGTCTTCTGCAAAGACCTTTGCGGTTAATCTGGTTCGATCTCGCGATGGTCAAGGCAGCACGCCGTGAAGTCGCGCACGACCGGGTCCCGGTCTCCGGCCGCCGTCCACGCGATACCGACCCGCGTGGGTTCGACCCCGTCGAGCGGCAGGTAGGCGATCCCCGGCCGCGCGTAGAACCGGGCGGCCGACTCCGGTGCCAGCGCCACCCCATAGCCGTTCGCGATCGCGCTGAGCCACGCGTCGGGCTGGTCGGTCACCGCCCCGATCACCGGCTCGCGGCCCCCGCGCCGGTCGACGGCGAGCCAGAAGTCGCGCCAGGCACCGGTCTCGACCGGCGCCGCCACGAAAGGCTCGTCCAGCAGCTCGGCGAAGT
>Ga0307515_10025431_pt1 | contig 10245 bp, 13 predicted proteins | sample 17_EM_MG_FD_194513 | JGI IMG/M metagenome (GOLD analysis project Ga0307515, IMG submission 194513) | Populus trichocarpa ectomycorrhiza microbial communities from riparian zone in the Pacific Northwest, United States - 17_EM | ecosystem: Host-associated > Plants > Roots > Unclassified | place...
TTTAAGCAGTCTTTTACTGATTCACATCAAGACAATGGCCTCCACACCATCCATTCAGCCCTCAAATCGAATTACAGGCATCATCTACCCCCAATCTGCTGCCACAGGCCACCAGAGCAAATAAGAACGTTTTACATACTACCTAGTGATTATAATGCTTATGAAATCAACCTCTGTCAGCTCCCTCAGCCAAAGCAAGCTTGTGGGGCAGCAACATGCCGATTTCCATGATATATTGCGCCTGTTTGACAGAGAAAGCCTCCTTGGCTGCCCTAGTGATCTAATGAGTTGAAACGCATGAGTTTCAAGCGCATGGAAGTGAAATAATGAGGAATTACCTTCTTCTTTTGATAGCCCTTGTGACAAAGTGCACGCCAGAGCATGCCCAAGCTTATGTTTATAGTTGGATATGCCTATCATAGGTCTGAGAGGAGTAATCAAGAAAACACATTGGGTTTTGCAAGAACGGGCCTTTGATCCACTGAAACAAATGAGATGACGTTGGATCAGGGGGGGAGAATAGAGCGTACATCCATGTGATCACTTGTAAGCTTTCTTGAATGCCCAATGGTCTTCGCTCTGGCTGGTGTTCAAACAGTACCACAAATTTGGATTCTCTCTGATGATGTAACAGACCATCCACATACTGGTTTTGGTGTATATCATGATGGTACACAGGTAAAATAGGTCGGAGAGCTGAATGGTGGTCCTCCATAGCACCGTTGGGACATGTTTCCATGTCCAGGACACATGGCTGGATTCAAGGTCAAGCAAAGCAAATTGAACTTGGGTGACCTCTATCTAGGAAGAAGGTGGGTTTAAGGAGTAAAATAGAGCTATCTCCGCTGCACAAAACACGCCCCCGCTCCCCAGAACTCAGTCAAAAAATTCAACTTGTTTATTTCACTCAAAAATACATAAGTCGATAGCTAAATTTTTGTACATCATAATTGTATCATCCGTTTTGCGTGTAACCACTCTGAGCGAGAGGAATTCACGTTTGACTGACTTTTTTTTTTGGCAGTTGTGTGACGGGGCTGTGCCAACCCTTTTGACAACGGCAATACTGCTTTCAGCCCCCGTGTCTGCCTGGAAACGGCGCATTTGCTCAACGCTCAACCAAAATACACCACGCAACACTCCTCCACCAATCCGGAACTCCTTTATATACCCTGCTCACAGACTTGTGCATGTGACGGAAAATGAAACTCCCTTACTTTCCTCTTCTATCTACTTCTACGGTAGGACTACTTATATAGTAATAACAGCCGAGCCACACATGAAACCAGTGTCAGAGTATACAGAAACGGATCTGTAACCCTGCATATGACCGAAATTAAGGAACCGTTATTAAACCCAAATTGTATCTATTATGACGAGAACAACAATATTCCAACAACTTGCCCTGCTTCCTTGAGTTCACTACCCAGTTCCTGATGTCGCCCCCTGGCTGCCCCGGGACAAGCACCCGTCTCCACTTATGCACATGACGATCTTCGTGCTTGAGTTCCTCCGGTGTCTTGTCCTGCAAACTGCAAAGGGAGGGTCGCTACTGAAGGTGAAGAAGGCGTGAAAGATGCCGAGGGCAGGAGAACCATCAGCGGGCAGCAGCCGGACAAGAATGCAATCGCCCCCCACCCTCATAGCTCCTCGCCGTCTTCATATCCGTCCCTCTCACACCGGGTACGTCGAGTGCAGCGTAAATCGCACGAAAGTGGTACCAGTCTAGGTCTTCCCCTGACGGGCGGGTCGGCGCGGGGCTATGTGGAGCAATTGACATTGATGGGGAGCTGTATGAGTGTGGAGGGGAGTTAACATTAACTTGGGGGGTTGCGTGTGGGCGTTGCGGAGGTGAATGGTGAAAAACGGGTGGATGTCGGGCGGTCTGGAGCGGCACTTGGTTAATGTGTTATTGTTGGACTGTGCACGCTTGAGCTATGGTCCGCTGGGTGAGGTAGACTTTGAACGGTCACTCGATGGCGGAAGGCGGTGACGAGCTCGTTGGGAGTGGTGTGCCTGCTTGCGTAGGGTTGGAGCATGTGGCAGTGTAGGATGTAGAATCCGTGTATAGAGACCCACAAGAGAACTCTCCCGCTGCGCTTGCCCTGCGCCATTCTCTGTCGATGATCGTGAACAGCATGGGCCTTCGATTAGGCCCAGACTCGCGAAGAGGGTTGTGGCGGAAGAAACCGTAATCGTTTGTCGAGCGCCAGCTATTGTGGTCGTCGCCGTATGGACTGAAGGATGGTCTCTGCAGCCGCTCCGCTTGGCAACTGATGTGTGTGCACTGTGTCAAGCGTTGAGGACGATGGGTCTGAGTGTGACTGTGGTACCGCGGGGTGACTGATGCAGCTCGCGGTGTTGCGTTGGTCACTGTTGGAATTGGACGTTCTCTGGGTGTTCTCGTCACTATACGTTACATATATGCGCTGTTTATCGACGCTCGGTCATATGCAAGTCAGCTAACCAAGTATCTATGACGGCGCTGGCCAGTTTCCGCACGGCTCATGTCCAGACTGGCTCGTTCCTGTTATTATTATTATTATTATTTGTGGGAAAGGGAGGGAATGCGTCATGCACCATCGCGCCTGAGCGCGGATGTGGAGGACTCCAGCAGGGCTCGCCAAGTTGGCCAAAAGCCTTTGGACGGGAGTGCCCTGTGTCCTACCCCCTAAAACCCCCCTTCGCCGGTGTTCCGGCTGCATCCCTTTATGTGAAGTTGATTTGAGGACCCGCTAACGGATCGAACTTGGTCAATTTTTCCTCAGCCCACAGCTTTCGGAGTTTCTTCCGTTTCCTTACTCTCTTGCCTTCTTCCATGAAGCGCGTTGCGTTCCAGCTTTTTGTCACTAGCTCTGTTAATAGTCCTTTTAGTAGTTGTGTTGTCTCGTTAGGCGTTACGTTTTGGTTTTGAATAGAGATCTTTATTTTTGATTTCCATATGGCCCAGACCGTCGTAGCGATCAGCATTCGTAGTCTTTCTGAGTCTTTATTCTGTCGTGTTCGAAAGTGAAGGCCGCCGCCCCTCTGATCAGCCCTAGATTAATATCGGGCCAGTCCCTCGTTGTTGATATATTTATGCCATAGTTCTCGCGTTGTGGACCATGCCTGAGCCTGACCGCTGTTTTCACACTCTATCCATAGGTGTTTTTCGGTTTCTATTGTTTCTATATTTCGTTCCTGTTATTATGTTGACGTCTCGCTTAGTTCTCGGTTCTGTTGGTTCTTGGTGACCTTGGTACTTAACCAGTGACCTTGTAAATGATAATGGGATAAGGTGTGTTATCCCATCGAACCGGCAGTGAAATTTCCGTCAGTCGCACGACTAGCACCGTCGAGGTGGGTGGGCCTTACACAGCAAAAAAAGGAGCAAACGAGAAAACTCACCCTTCCACTCTCATCCACTCTTCTCGGGCGTGCTCGGGCACCTTCTTCGTCTGAGCTTTGTGGAAGCCTGATGATCATAACAGGATCGGGATTGATTACACGAAAGAAACCCTTAGTCATGATTGGGTATGTAGTACTACATCTCGCCGTTTCGACAACAAAGAATCAACGTTCAATATTCTCCAAAAACTAGTCTAAATAATCCTTTCGTACCATCTTTTTGACGGGTGTTACAATACGCCTTTTCACCCATGATTCCGATTTCTCCAGTTCTAATTAAGTCCGTTGAAAGAGGCAGCACCAGATGAGACTACGACGATTCTGGCGGCAAGCCCTTCACCTTTCCTCGCTTTGCGCTGAAAGGCAGGGGTAGGGCGCTGATGTTGTAGCCCTGTCCACCGATTGGGGATGGAGCGTATTTCTGGGGGGGTGTTTCTGGGGGGTGGTCCTCCTGGGGGTGAGCCGAATAGCAGATTTGACGGGCGTTGAGAACGGGGGGCCGGAGGAGGGAAGGTCAAGGGAAGGACGCTGATGTGGGTGGGAGCGTGTTTCTTGGGGCTCCCGGCTTTGTGGGAGAGATGTACCGGATGTTCGTGCCGGAAGTGTTTTCTTGATGTGCTCGTGATTTCAGCTAAAGGTTCACGCCTCGAGGTGGTGATCATTGCTTACGAAAGGAAATTCTGCGATGTCCTCCAAGGTGCGAACTTCCGTGTGCAACATTGTGTCGCTCCAGACTGAGTATTTAATCTCTTTAGTGTTTCCAAGCTTCGTAATCACGTCCTCCATAGCCTTTTGCGTCAACAGCTGGCCGAAGATATCTGCATTGCGGGTTTTCAATAAGCTCCCTCTAAAGTGGAACCTTGTACCGACCACGAAATATCACGCGCTTCGGATTTGCAAGCTTGATGATGCTTCTAAATGTGGAGGAAAAGCCTCCACTGTCTAATTTGAAATACGGCCCCGTCGGGTCGTCGCCGTATACCTCGATACGCGGCGTCCACCCCACCTTCATCGGTTCCGGCAACCTCGGTTCCGGCCACGGTTTCGGTTTCAAGCCATAGGACGGTCCGCCCAGAAATCCGAGTGGCCTCCCAATCTGGTCATCAGTGAGATCTTGGATGAATGGATCAGGATAAAAGTGCGGGGGTCTTAGGGGAGTTCGGTGTGTGCAGCGCTTCTTCAGCTGCCATGTCAGTGCATGAACTTGGGGTGGGTAATCCACCTTCACTGTAAAGGGTTCAGAGGATATTCACGTATCCGTATCAGACGCACGGTCGATAATTTGCCATGTCCCTCCATGATATACCCTAAATAGATGAATTTTTTGCGGCTGGTTATTGAAATCTATCCGCTAAGAGGGCCATTAACAAATAAAAGTAGGCAAACCAACCGCGTTACCTTGTACTTAGCGGGGAAATGATCGAAAAGGCTCGAGGTATTCTCATCTCTTCGTTTGGCCTGTTCAAGTCTGCACAAAAAAGTGAGTCGCGTATAGGGTGAAGAATAATGACATGCCCTTCAATGAAGAGAACGAAGTCCTGGTTGCTGTAACCCCTCAACAGGTCGGAGAGACTCTCGAACGCTCTGTCTGTATCAGGGTTCTTCTCAGTATTGGAGCAGGCCAAATATATAGCCTCCCAAACAGCCTTCAGAAATCTGAGAGTCATTAGCTTGACGCAGCCAAGTGGTTGATACTGAACCTTTCATGGATGTACTCGAGTTGTGGCAAACCGACATTTTGAAGTGTACTTGGTTGAAGGTTGGGCACATCGTGAACATCGCCCTTGAATTCGTTTCTTGTCACCAATTCTTGTTCCAGCGTCCTGCAGAGACGAATGACCTCTACTGAACGGGCTTGGTACGCACGACCGAGATCCTTTGACGGTTTGGCGAGAATGTACGGAAGTAATGGCATCAGAGAGACTCAGGAGCAGTTTCAAGAGGGAGGGGGCTTTCCCCCACCTCTGAAACTATTATGAAGCGACCATTGCTCACCCTTCACCTGAGCTCCTTGGCAGAGGATAATAAAAAATGTCTTCTATATCATCGCCCGGGGCCCTTGACCCTGACTTTCAAATGCACTCTACGGCCAACCGGCCAGTGGGACGAAGGTTCCAACCTGAAAGTCCTGGAATGTATTGAACTGGGAACGTGAAAACGATTCCTCAACGTGCAGGCACCTCAACCACATGGTGAAACTGTTCCCGTGTCCCCATTCACACGCAATGACACCTCGGGCACCAACGTAATCAAATAAGAGGCTGTGCACCCTAATCAACCGTCTCACTAAGCGCTTGTGATGCCGATATTTCACCGTGGTCCGATCTCGGGATGTGATGGCCAGGAACGGGATGAGATACATTCTAGTTAAAGGAATGGGAATGGGCTCGCATCATCAGGAGTGTACCTAGTGAGCAAAAAAATGATTGAGTTTCCTTCTTCCGAAGAGCTATTTAGGGAGCTTATCGTCAAAACGTTGCATGGCAATATCCGAAGTGGAACAGGTCCCCCAAGCTAGCCTGATGCACCCTTCACCGCTGCACTCATCCACCACGCGCTTAGACGCTTTGAATAGCGCGTGCCAATGGTGTACCCGGGTTGCTGTAAGCCTCGCCTTCTCGGCGATTCTAGCCTGGCCATTCTCCATCGGGTAGCTTCCACTGATCACTAAGACACCACGGAACTAAACGCAGAGGCCAAGCCGAACAATATTGTATCTCTTCCTGGGCGCACTATTTTCAGGACGTTTAAAAATTGAGGCGAAATTAAAGGGTGGTAGATATCGAAATCCTTTTTCCATTTTCGCAGTTGTACAAGGACATAGGAGCAATAAGAGCTAAACTAACAAGCCATATTATGAGAGCAGTCCTGTGGACATCAACCAGATGCCAGCATATCCCGAACACGTTCGGGACACGTGCTGATCAATTTTGTAGTATAAACCACGTGGTGTAATAAGTCTCTATGCACCAACCATGTTCCCGGGCTTCTGCTGTGTCCAGACACGTATCGCTACCTTTCGTACCGATAACATTTTTATTTATTTTTATTTATTTATTTTGGTGGGGGAAGGAAGGGAAATGCATCATGCACCGTGACGCCCGTGCGCCGTGTATGGGACTCCAGTACGGCTTGCCGTTGGGAACTACCGCCCGTTGGACAATCTGCCGCCTGACCCACCCACTAAAACCCTTCCCTGCCGGTTGGCTCGGCTACATCCCGTTAAGAAAGTTGATTGTCGGGTATGGGCTTGCTTCAAGGTCGACGAAACTTCCGTCGCCCCAGAGGGATCGGAGTTTGCGTTGGCGAATCATTCTCTTTGTTGGTTCCATGAATTTCGTTACTATCCAGCTGTTCCTTATTAGGTTCGATAACATTTCTTTCAGTATTTCCTTTGTCTTGTTTGGTACTGCGTCCTGATTATTTTTTGTGTTTTTGTTTCTTGATTTCCATATAGCCCACAGTGTCATAGAAATCAGGATTCGTAGTCTTTCGGAGTCGCTGTTGCGGTCATCGTTGAAGGTGATCACTGCCGATCCTCTGATCAGGCCTAAGGATATGGCCGGCCAGTTTCAGAGTGTGGTCTTCCTCCATATGTTCGTTGTGGTTTCCGGCCCAGGTTTGTCTCTGCCCGTTGTGTTGACAAGTTAGCCATACGTGTTGTTCGGTCTCTCGTGTGTCTTCCCCTGTGGTCTTTTTACAGGAGCAGAAGGCCCTTTCAGCGTGACCTGGGATATTGTTCCAGTAAGGTCCGCATTTTATTCTACCGATTAGCATATTTCTAATATGGTCTTTGTGCCGAGGTGGGACATCCAGCGATTTAATTCCTTTTAATAGCTAGCTTCTCGTTGGTGGGTCGTAGGCCCGTCTCCGACTCTATCCCGTCTTTAGACTCGCCTAGGGTTTCCTAATGTGGTATTGCTTGGACCTTTCTCGTGTGCCATCTAAGTAGGGCTTTATATATATGACTCGCGTCGAGGGCCTGTAGCCTCGCTCCGTCTTGGAGGGCCTCGTGGTTATCGACCCATTCTACATCGTCTTCTCTCATCTGCGTGTTGTTCCCTCTTCCAGTGTTTGCCAGTGCGTGAGCTCTAATGTTACCGTAGTTGTTCTCGTGGCCTTTGACCCATTTAAATGCTGTACGCGCTGGTCTCGTTCTTAGTTTTATAAGGATGCTTTTTAGGAGGTCTGAGTTCGATATATCTGTCCAAATTATGTCCTCGTATTTGTCCGCGTACGTTCAAATTGCTCTCAGACTAGTCAGAGAGTCTGACTCTATTCTATCGTCGGATTCATTTTGCCTTAATGCTTCTAGGATTGCTCCTAGTTCAGCACGTGAGTTCGAAGCTGTTCGTACCGATAACATGGGTAGAGAACTCCTTCGTGGTTGTGAGGGACGATTGTTTTATGGTCGAAGCAAGATTACTATTCACGATCTGCCGTGTTAGATCTGTACTACTTATAAACCAAGTAGTAATTAATGCGTACATCTGAGTGTATCGTATCGATTCGCCCAAGGAAAACCTGTCATCATCGTAGGCTCCCAGGGTATATCAAAGCAACGCAAATGCCACGACTCGATCTCATTTTCGACGATACGAGTAGCCGCACTAAACAAAAAACACAGCACAGCACAACACAATCAAATAGAGATAGTAAAGCTTCGAAGGGCTCATCGTTCTATGGCAATTTAGACTCTGATCTGAAAGTGTGGTCATGTGGTGGGGAACTAGGTGCACATATACCCTAAACCAGCCTCTACGAATGGTTGCTGCGCGGCTGCATTCTGGTCCTAATCCACTACTCCGATGTGTAGGTGAGTGTTCCAGGACATAACTGCACTATGGCACTTCGATTCTTCCATCTGAAACCCCCCACCCTTCGTGCCGCGTAATCTGGGTACTCAAGCCATCTGTTGAAGTTTCTGCGAGGACCAAAAGATGAGGTATTGTGTTTGCTGGGGCCCACTACAAACATGTATCAACCGTGACACGTGAAAGATAGGAGAATCACAAGACACGGAGACAATGGCGAAACCATATTATTATTATTATTATTACAGTAGTCTATCACTCACTGGTCACGCCCCCTCACTGGTCATTTCGTATTAGCAGAAATCTGGCACCTCTCATTCGCATTTGAATAGTATTCTTAGTGTTTATAGACTATGTACGCCAAGTCTCAATGCACCTGATTGCAGTTTGCCTTCAGGGCAAGGTCAAAGTAGCAGAATTGCCAGATTTGAGTTTCTCATAGCAGTGTGGATGCTCTGGGAACCCCAGAAAATGAGCTATGATGTAAAGATAGCATCATAGGGAACTAATACAACCTAATTTGGAAGTATAGACTCCTTGCAGCACACTGCTTGAGGCCCGATTGTCTGCAGGCCTTGGCTCAGATCTTTATAACTCAATTTCCTCAGCCTGTAAGCATCAGATTCACATCTATGATCATCATTGACACAATGTACACTGTTGGGGATGCCAAATGTTGGCCATGTCAGGGTTGGCCACTGAGTGGTCAATTCCAAGGATAGCCAAAACACTGGCACTAGCATTGACCCAGCTACTCAAAACACTTCTATAATATGCAAACTACTGATTTACCTAAATGTAAGAGGTGCCTGCCCCCTTGGTAATGCCTAAAGTGGTGGTGACCAGTGGGTGATATGGCCTGAAAATGGGCACTTCGTTGGATGACTATATCCCAGTGTCGGGTAGCCACAAAATGGTTACAGTAGATACAATATACCTAGTTAAGTTCATACAAGAGTAGTTCTTGAGTTTAAATGCTGATTGGAAGGATACAGAGGCAATACGAAACTTCATGACCAGTGAGTGGTTGAGTACTGTATTATTATTTATTTATTTATTTTGTGGGGGAAAGAAGGGAAATGCATCATGCACACCATATTATATTTCCAACACCCAACACAATCAATATCGTTCGTGTCTATTGTTTGCAGGTAACTTATCCACCGGCTGGTACACAGGTGATTTCTTTACTATTGAGCGTCCTCGTCTCGATCAAGCAGGACGTCACTCCCTTCGCGCATCAAAAACTGGGGAGACTCCTGCATATGACTGGCGCTCGGTTGCCGTAGGAAACAATCAAACCCATAGCAATTATGACGAGGACATTAATATTCTGACACTAGCGTTTCCAAAACCGTGATATAGACCCGCAAATGAAACTAAGCCGCAGGTCCGAGTCGACAGAGACGACCACAACGTCGACTTGAACTTGGTGGAGATATTATGTCATCGTTATAGTTGGTACGATCTGATATTTTCCTAGGGCAACTGAGCACTGGTTCGTTGACCGTGTCACCGCGTTTTGTATTCCTTAGTCTCGACTCATGTGCATGGTGATGCTATAATTCTCCTTGGTTTGATACGCGTGTGGGTTGGTCTACTATATAAGATAGGTGGTAGTACATCCGAATAGAGATAGCTAGGGTGTTCCGTTTCCGACGGAACTTCGTAAGGAACCAGACGATACAGGCCGATTGATGACATCTTACCTGTAATATCAGCACGCTGGACCATCGTTGGCATCAGCCAAGGTCGGAAAGATAGAGTTTCATTTCCAAGAGCCCTCCAAACCGCACCACAACACACTCTCGTGATAAAATCGTGATAAAAAAGAATATTATTGGGCTGATAAGTAGCTATTTAGGTGACACCATGCTTATTGTAACCTCTTCCACCAGTGCACGTCGAAATCATTAATTATGACAGCTACAGTTTCCATAAGGTACTGCACCTGTCAAGAGGCTGATACCACGGGCGTCACATGCTTGCTTCAATTGTAAAATCTGTGACCCTGAGCCATTTCCCTGAGAGTACGTGTAGACTC
>Ga0307515_10025432_pt1 | contig 10245 bp, 10 predicted proteins | sample 17_EM_MG_FD_194513 | JGI IMG/M metagenome (GOLD analysis project Ga0307515, IMG submission 194513) | Populus trichocarpa ectomycorrhiza microbial communities from riparian zone in the Pacific Northwest, United States - 17_EM | ecosystem: Host-associated > Plants > Roots > Unclassified | place...
AAGTCGGGATAAAACCCCTTACAAAAGAAGGTTTAAACACCTCCATTCTAGCTGTCCTCCGGGATGCTAGATTTCAAAACTTCCAAGACTCCCTCCTCAGTTCTATTGAGTCTAGCCTTTGCAGTGGCCCGATATCATTTGACTGTTATCCAAACATAACCATATCCCTTAAAGATAAGAATATTTTACAAAGTATGCTACCACACATGAAAACCATAATTATGACATGCTAGAAGGATCTATCCTCGTTGCTCTCATATTCAAAATTCACTACAAAGCCATGTTCTCAGCCTTTGCCAGCGAACACAAATTCCAATCTCAAAAAGGCGAAACACTCCTTCTACAAACAGATTTATCCCGCTCAAACACTTTTGTCCCAAAAGCAATCAAATGGAAAGATATATCCCTTCCAGAAGATTGGATCCTCGAAGGTGCAGCACCACCAGAATTACCTCAACCACCTCAACCCAATATCCAAATTAAAAACATTACCCAGTACATAGATGGAAAAGTCAAATTATCTTTCCATCGACACTCTACAAGTTCCAGATTCTCAGAAGGATCTTCCTCTTCCAGTACAATAGATCTAGGAAGAATTTCCAAAATCCCTTCTGTTATCAATATCCTTCACGCAAACCCTCCTAGAAAATCTACATCTGATATCCCTTCTACTAGTTTCCAAAATGCAGACTACACTACAAATATACCAAAACCTGTTTATACAGACCTTGAGCAACCATCTCCTCCAACTTCACCAACCTTTTCAGCTGTTACTGAAAACATCCAAAACGAGCTGAATGTTTTGACTTCAGAAAAGCATTTTGTCATAAACAAAACTCTTTTCAGAAGAGATTTTTATGGTGATCATAATATTGAAAAACGAACTTGGTTTTTTCAACATTTCCTCCAACAAATAACTAATATCCAAAAACAATTTTATACTTACATTGAAACCCATGAAGTACAAATTTTGTTCTTTGATTGGTTTGAATTTCATTATGTACCAGTACAACATATTACATATCCATTTGCATCCATTAAACATGCATGTCCTATTACAACCTGTTCCAAAACTCCTACATGGACCCTCACCAGTGGACCTACAGTTGAGTCTGACCATCCACCTTTACGCAACATACAACTTACTCACAAAGACCAAACAGTTGATGCAGCCCCATACAAATTACCCGGAGAAGATTCTCTCACAAACACCAAACATATCATCCAACAAAACAATTTCACAAACACCAACCTTCATATCATAGGTAAACAACTTACCATATTGGAAAAAAAAAATACAAAAGAACCCAGTCCACTTCATGACTGATAAAAACCCTATTGACCTCAAGCTAAAAAACCCAGTATTCAAACCATATCAAGTTACTAAAACAAGCCAAGCACAAATTCAAGAAAATCAAACAGATTTTCTTAGAGCCATTAAAACACACCTACAAAACCTTGACCGAACAACCTTGACTGTCCCAGACACACCTCAACAATCCAACCCTTCATCCTCTACAAATCAGGTTAATACTCTTCAAAATAACCCCGTATCAACCTCCGATACAGATACTTTTCAAGAACAGCCTCTTCAACTAAACAGACTTACCTGGCAAGCTCCCAAAATGACCATTGCTCCAGACATTTCCATATCTACTGAACCAACTGTCATTAGCCAACATAAATATAATGCTTCTTCCCTCTATGAATGAAACATAGATGGAATGTCTGAATACAATATCTTAAACACCCTCCAATAAATGACCATGGCAACTAATGCCTACAAAACCCAAACAACAAACCCAAACAAAGCCATAGTTGAACTCCTTATTGCAGGTTTCTCTGGCCAGCTTAAAGGATGGTGGGATTACCATCTCACTGAAATAGACCACTTATATATTCTAAACTCTATACAAACCTATGAAGACCAAACACCTATCCTTGACACTTCAGGAAACACCATCCAAGATGCTGTGTCTACCCTTATCCTTACCATCTCCTTACATTTTGTTGGAGAATCCTTCCCCTCTGAAAGACAAAAATGTTGAACTTCTCTCTAACCTTCGGTGCAAGAAACTCAGTGACTTTCAGTGGTATAAAAATACCTTCCTTGCTCGTGTTATGCTTCGGGAAGATTCAAACCAGCCTTTTTGGAAAGAAAAATTCCTTGCAGGCTTACCGATTCTCTTAGGAGAAAAAGTCCAAAACAAAATCAAGGAAACCTTTACAACCAAAACCATGCCATATGACCAGCTTACATACGGTGAACTTGTGAGTTTCACACAAAAAGAAGGTCTTAAGATCTGTCAGGACCTCAAACTCCAAAAACACCTAAAGTGGGAAATGAAACGTACCAGGCAAGAACTTGGTAGTTTCTGCCACCAGTTTGACCTTTCCACCAAAAAACCCTCCTGTAGTGGAACCTGTTCACAACCCAAAAAATATTCGAGCCAAAAACCTCCTTATAAACGAACAACCCATAAATACCGACAACAATTTTATTCCAAACCAGATCAACCTTACTACAAAAAGCCCTACAAATTTACCAAACCCCACAGGCCTTTCCAGTCAAAACCCAAACAAAAATTTGACCCCAAAAACATTACCTATTACAAATGTAACCAAAAGGGACATACATCTCGTTTCTGCAAAGTCAATACCAAACTACATGAGCTCCAAATAGATGAAGATATCATCAACCAAATACAAAATCTTTACATTGAAGCCACAGATATTGACCACTCTCCTTCATACACTTCTGAAGAAGAATTTCAAATTGATGAAATAGTAACTACTAGTGCTACTTTAGATGCCTCTACAAATTCCAAAAAAATTAACGTTTTAACCCAAGACCAAGAATTCATTCTTGAGGCTATCAAAAGACTTGATGATCCTCATCTTCAAAAAAACCTATTTGGATAAACTGTTGAAAGATTTCAACCAACCAGAGCACCCTTCATCTAACCCTCCAAGCCGCTCTATATTACCCTCTACTAGCACTAATACCTATGACCTTACAAAGATCCTTATCAAAAAGAAATCTAAAACCACAGTCACCATTCCAGAATTACATTCTGAGATTAAAACTCTCAAATCCGAACTACAAACTCTAAAACAAGCCCTACAAAAAGACTCTGCCATATTACAACATCTTTTGTCCAAAATCAAAAGCAGTCTGACACTGAGTCTGAATTAGAAGATCAAACCATTGAATCTCATGCATTACCCCATACACTTACAAATATTGAGCATATTCCAGATGATTTCCTGAATGTATTAACACAAATATCTTCAAAAAAAATATTTGATTAAGATTACGCTTATTTTTTCAGAAGATTTCAAACTTGACACTATTGCCTTATTTGACACAGGTGCAGATTTAAACTGCATCAAAGAAGGCGTAGTTCCAAAATGATTTTTACAAAATACCTCTGAAAAACTCTCTGCTGCTAATAATTCAAAATTGCATATTACAGGAAAAACTCAAGCCTCTGTTTTCAACAACGACATTTCTCTTAAAACATTATTTGTCGTTACAAAAGATATTAATCATACCATCATTCTTGGTACTCCATTCATTGACATGATCACTCCATATCAAGCACATCATAATTGTATTACTTCCAAAATCAATAGCATCAAACTCGTTTTCCCATTCTTAGAAAAATCTAAGACTAGAAATTTGAATTTGATTAAAGCATGCTCCATACATACTTGATTTACAAAACCATGTCTCTTTTTGTCGTATCAACAAACAATTACAAAACTCTGATTTACAAAAGAAAATCATTGATTTACACAATAAGATTGAACAACAGATCTGTTCAGACTTACCTAACGCTTTCTGGATAAGAAAACAACACATCGTTGATCTTCCTTATGAAGATACTTTTTCAAAAAAACTTATACCGACAAAAGCAAGACCTATACAGATGAATGCTAACTTAGAACAACATTGTAGACTTGAAATCCGCGATCTCGAGTCTAAAGGTCTTATCCAAAAGTCTAGATCACCCTGGTCGTGTGCAGCCTTTTATGTGAATAAAAACTCTGAAATCGAAAGAGGCACACCAAGACTTGTGATCAATTACAAACCTTTAAATTCTGCTTTAAAATGGATTAGATATCCAATTCCCAACAAAAAAGATTTGTTGCAAAAATTGCACTCTGCATTCATATTTTTTAAATTTGATATGAAATCCAGATTTTGGCAAATCCAGATTGATCCCAAAGATCGATACAAAACTGCTTTTACAATTCTTTTTGACCAATACGAATGAAATGTCATGCCCTTTGGCTTAAAAAATGCACCATCTGAATTTCAACGCATCATGAATGACATCTTCAATGCACATTCAAAATTTTGTATTGTTTACATTGACGATGTGCTTATTTTTTCACATTCCATAGATCAACATTTCAAACATCTATATACATTCTTTCACACTGCAAAACAATATGGTTTAGTTGTTTCTAAAACAAAAATTTCTCTCTTCCAAACCCGTGTCCGTTTCCTAGGCCACTATATCTGCCAAGGCACTATAACACCAATAGAGAGATCTTTAACCTTTAAAAACAAATTTCCTGATAAGATCATTGATAAAACCCAATTGCAAAGGTTTTTAGGCAGTCTAAATTATGTTTTGGATTACTATCCCAATATTAGTTGTCTAGCCAAACCTTTACATGACAGGTTAAAAACCAACCCCATTCCCTGGTCTGACCTCCATACCGACCTAGTCAAACAGATTAAGAAACAAGTACAAACCATTCCTCTCCTTCATTTAGCCAATCCGTTAGCTCCTAAGATAGTCGAGACCGATGCCTCTGACCTAAAATATGGTGGGATTCTTAAACAAGTACAAGATAACAAAGAACAAATACTCCAGTACACATCCGCCCACTGGAATGACTGTCAAAAAAATTAGTCAACTATAAAAAAGGAGATCCTTTCAATTGTTCTTTGTATTACAAAATTTCAAAGCGATTTATTAAATCAAAAATTTCTTTTACATGTTGACTGCAAATCTGCAAAAGAAATTTTACAAAAAGATGTCCAAAATCTTGCTTCAAAACAGATTTTTGCCCGATGGCAAGCTATTTTAAGTATTTTTTATTTTGATATTGTCTACATTAAAAGAGATTCAAATTCAATTTCTGATTTTCTAACCCAAGAATTCCTTCAAAACAGGTCTTGATGCCTCATAAAGTAAAAGTCAAAGACAAGGGGAAAGCCCCTCAAACCCAGCCTACAAAACCAGAAAGCCCCAAGCCTTCTGCAAAACTCATGTCTTCCGCCATCTTAGCTGCCAAACCTATCAAATCTTGGTATGAGGTAGTTATTGAAGAAGAAGAAACTACAGAACCACCACAGGTACAAACAAACGCAGTTCAACATTGGGTTGACACTATATCCAAATCACCAGAATTACTCCTGGCATTACAAAAAGTGTCCCAACAAGCCTCCAGTGACACCGTATCTCAAACAGGTAGTATTTCTAAATCCCTTTCAAAACCCCAAGGAGGCATTTCTGCTTCAAAACCCCTCCTTTCTTTACAACAAACCAGTTTTCCAAAAACCAAATCCAAATATATTTTCAAAACTACTTTCCAAAATATTTTAACTATGGAAAAGGATTTTATCATGAAAACCCTTTCATTGCTGCTTCAAAAATTTTCCCTCAAAACTGGCACTATAAACCCTGGAATTTAGCCAAACCACAATCCTACTATGCCACCATCCTTGAGATTACCAATTCTGTCAAGTTCAAACACTTCAAACTACATTCTGATCACACTGAACCGGCATATTCTACACGTATCATTCACAAGGTTATCCACCCTAAAGATTGGGGACAACCTTTACATCAACCTCTCTCCTTCCCCATACACTTCCATACAAACCCCCAGGACTTCAATACTTCCTATATGTATTGGGATTACCAACAGGCATGGTTTAATGCCTTCCTCCTACAAAATCAAAACCATAGCCATTCTTGGCTTTTCGACTTCCATAGTGTCATGAATACTACAAACCTCCCCCTCTGGTTCCTCCAATGGTGGGACTACTATGGTTGTCATGTTGACTACCTCAAAGAACATTCTCTGGTTGAAAATGGCTACCTTCATTTCAAAAATAACTTCCAACCAGTTCCTTCTGAAAGGAAGTTTTCTTCCCTTCTCATTTCCTGTACAAATTTTTTTGTTCCATGGGTATGTTCGTGGTTCTATGATTATAATCTACAAAATAGAAATCCAGTACTTGCTCGCAAATTCAAAATCAAATGGTGGGATTCCTTTGCAGTTGAGTCCAAAAGTTCCAAATTAGCTGTTACGGAATGGCTACAAAAACACCAAATAACTCCCATCATTGATCATCATCCTCAATCAAAATTTCTAGCCCGAAAGGCTCAAACGGCAGCTCTCCTTGCCTCTGCTAGAATAGAGGAAGAATACCTATAAATAGTACAAGGCATTATACAAAGCCAAGACCCTAAAACGGTCTTGTCCCAATCCAGCTCATCTGGCTCGACAACTCCTGTCGTTTCCCTTAGAGACGATAATGAAGATGACTGTTTTGGTATCCCCTTTTATTTTAAGCCCATTTGTTTTAGGCTTTTTTCCTACAAATATTACCTGTTACTGCAAACAGACAAATCAAGTGTTGGTGGCAAGAAGACAACAAATGAAAGTCCCATAAAAAACATGGGCAATTTCTATTTTGTCGTCACTCAATCATGACAGGCAATACCACATGGGTTCTGAAGGAATCTCCAAGCTTTTCAACAAGACGTTTTGGCCTCTTCCATGACAACTCGTCTATAAAAGGGGACTCCTAAGACCTTAGAAGACAAACTATCATTTTCCCTCAGAAAAATTAGACTCTCCCCTGTAACTCATATCTGTAGCCCATATCCATTCTCCTCTGTAACCAATATCTCTTGTATTGATTACCAATATCTCATATATTGATTTACATTACAAATTTAAGTAAGATTCTATTTTCGTTACTTACATTCTTGTTATATTTTATGTACATTTAAGTATGCTTTGTGTTTGATCAAGGATCCTGACATTGTTGGTCTTACCTTGTTTATTCACATCAGAAATCTGTTTATATTTACTTGCACTTATTTTTATAAAATCAGTATATAGGCTAGAAACCTGTGACCCGATCTTTTAGATCATTCTCAGGTATAACAACGCCACGTATTGAGGTTTTCTATATAATGTTTTCTCTTCTATATAATGTTCTCTAGATGGTATGTGTGTGTGTGTGTGTGTGTGTATTACGTGTCAAAAATTAATTGGTACAGGTATATAAACAAAAAAACACCCCACACGAGAGGAGACAATTACTCCAACTCAAAATCAAACAACTTTCATTCTCCACATAAAAAACCCTAACCCCATCGATTTGTCCCTTTCTTCCTTTTCCAGAAACCCACCCCATCCTCTGTCACTTTCTCTTAAATTATTTTCCAGGAACATGTAATTCCAAAACATCCTTTTTCAATAACCCCACTTTTGCTTTCTTTAACGTCTTCTGTGTTGTGCTCCCAAGAATCCACTTACAAAGAACGGTGGTGTGCTCCCACTTGCAAAGAACCGTGTTGTGCTCCCAAGAATCCACTTGCAAGGAATACGGTATAACAAATTAAAACAGGTATAATTAGAAAACCATATTTGAGAGATTTTATTTGTAATTTAGAGATAATGTATTTTATTTTATTAACTAATATTATTGATGAGAATAATAATTTTGTTTGATTTTTTACAAATTATTTGTTAAATATGGTTGTCATCACATGCTAATATTTTTAATTATTAATGTAATGTATTTTATTTTAAATTTATTAACTGGGTGAGGTATAAAAAATATATATATATATATATATATATATAGAGGGGGGTTGAGATTTATGTTGAACAGAGCATGAAAAATGTTGCGGAAAGTAAAGCTCGGGTTACTTCTTTAATGCCTAGAGTCCGTTAACTTGTTTACTATAGCATGATCATTATTGCAAAATATCTAAAATCACTTTTATGTCAACATTTCTTGGTCATATTTACGAGTTGCAGAAAAGAAAAGATGTAATCCTAACTATTGGTATAAATTTGTACACTATTGCAGTGAATTTTACTAGTTACAAAAACCAGAAGAGATTAGGGAGGGAGCTTTCTTTGCAGTAGCCTTCTTATCATTTGTGCAATTTCAACAATTTTTTAGTTATGGCACTGCTTGTGTGCGTCACCATGCTTCTATTTAGGTGTCCATTTGTTGAGCTTTATCTTCATTCTTTTGCAGGAGCCCAGGAAAACTTTTAAGTTCACCATCCCTACATTTGAAGCCCCTATTTAATTTGGTGTTGCTACAGTCTCTGCTGAAAATATTGGGGAAGTGGAAGCGTCATATAGCTTAACGGTATTTTAAACATTGTCCTGGCATATTGGGTCATGATGCAAAATGCTTAAACACATACATGCTGATGCAATATTTACTCTTACTTGGATCACAATGCTTAAATAATGTTGTTACATATAAAATATAACATAAGATTCATTACAACAATTTGGCATGTTTTATTATTTCTTCATACAGTAATGTTGGTCAATAAAATCTAGTATATTTCACTGCCAGTATATAGTCACAGTATATTGCTAATAACTCTCATTATTTTACACCATAAATGGAACCTTATTTTCTCAAATTCAGTAATATTTTAGTTAATGTTAAATTAAATCACATCTTATGATCTCTCAATTAGAGAACGTAAAAACAATTAGTAATAAAAAGATGTATTGTAAGAGTTTTTCATTTTTAAATTATTAGCTAGTTATTAATGAAGTTATTTTGATAATTTGTTATATAAAGTTTTAAATATAGATTAAGAAATATATTAAATAATATTCTAATTTTTTTTGTTTTAATTATATTAATTAGATTAATATGGACGATCGATCATGTATGTATCGCCGTCGTAGGGATGGTCATATTTGTCCGGAATTTATTGTGGGTGCACGAAGATTTATCAATTTTGCAATTTCAATTGATGAAAATGTATCTGGAGGTAAAATTAGATGTCCTTGTGCTAGGTGCAAAAATCAGAAGTTTTTAATGGAAGAAGATGTTTATAAGCACCTATTTTCAAGAGGATTTTTACCTAATTATGACTGTACATGGAGAGCCTTATGTTTCAGAACCAATAATTGCTGGACCTTCATCAATTGGGTGCAGTCATGTTGTGAATGATGTTTTTGAAGAAAATTCATATAGGAATATGGTTCTGCATGCAATGGGGGTTGGTGATACATACTCTAATGATATGGTTTCTAGTCCTATGGTAGTAGAAGAACTTCCAAATCCAGAGGCAGATAAATTTTATAAATTACTTAAAGCTGCAGAGGAGTCTTTATGGGATGGGTGTACCAAGCAATCTAAATTATCTGCTTGTGTACAATTGCTTAACATGAAGTCAACTCTAAATTTGACTCAAACTGCCTTCAACAAATTTACTGAATTTACAAAAAGTTGCATGCCTGATAATGGAAATTTAGTTTCAAGTTTCTATGATGCCAAGAAATTTATGCGGCCACTTGGACTTAGTTATGCTAAATATGATGTGTGTCCTAATTATTGTATGTTGTACTATGGGGTAGATGCAATGAAAACAAATTGTGACTTTTGTGGAAGTTTACGATACAAATCTAGAAATCCCACTAGTAAAGGTTCTAATAAGTCAGAGAAACAACTCCAATACTTTCCCTTGACACCAAGACTTCAGAGGCTATTCATGTCTCCACATCATGCCAAAAATATGACATGACATCATTTTCATAGGTCAGATGATGGAGTTATGGTGCATCCATCTGACAGGGAGGCATGCAAGTTTAATCAAGACCATCAAGACCATCAGATCCACGAAATATTCGGTTATGATTATGCACTGATGGTTTTAGTCCATTTAACATGTCTTCAAATGTCTACTCTTGTTGGCCAGTAATTGTGAGTGTTTATAATTTGCCTCCTTGGAAGTGTATGACCCGACCATTCATGTTTTTGTCAATGATTATTCCTGGGCCGAAAAATCCAGGGAAAAAGCTTGATGTTTTCCTACGACCATTAATTGATGAGTTGAAAAAGCTATGGCTTGATGGTGTTAATACCTATGATATATATAGGAAGGAAAATTTTCAATTAAGGGCAGCTTTGATGTGGACCATTAGTGATTTTCCAGCTTATGG
>Ga0307515_10025433_pt1 | contig 10245 bp, 9 predicted proteins | sample 17_EM_MG_FD_194513 | JGI IMG/M metagenome (GOLD analysis project Ga0307515, IMG submission 194513) | Populus trichocarpa ectomycorrhiza microbial communities from riparian zone in the Pacific Northwest, United States - 17_EM | ecosystem: Host-associated > Plants > Roots > Unclassified | place...
GCCTCTGCCACGACCGTCAGATCGGGCTGGTCGGCAAAGAACTGCCGCAATCCTGCGCGAATCATGGCGTGATCATCAACGATGGCAATTCGAATCATGGTGTGCCTCAAACAATGCAATTCATCGCATGATCCCATGTTATCGGACCAATCCGGAGCATGAGCATTTTCAACCTAATCAAGCGAAACCCGATTGTCTTTCCACTTGCCTGTGCTGCGGTGGTCGCGATCGTGGTCATCAGCGAAGCGACCTACTGGCGCTCGGTCGCCACCCTGGGCAAACTGGCCGAGATCAGCGCCGCCCGCACAGACATCCAGATTCTGGCGCAAAGCATCGTCGATGCGGAGACGGGCCAGCGGGGGTATCTGCTGACGAACCGCCGGGAGTATCTTCAGCCCTATGACAAGGCGCTCAAGCGCATCACCGAGTCGTTCAGCTCCCTTGACCGGTACTACGGCAAGGACCCTCATTCTGCGGAGGTGCTGGCCAAGCTGCACACCCTGATCGACGCCAAACTGTCCGAGCTTTCGGAGACGATGCGCCTGCACGACGAAGGCAAGGACGACGCCGCAACCCAGCTGATGCTGAGCGACATCGGCAAGGAGAAGATGGAGGCCGTGCGCGAGCTCACCGCCGAGCTGGTGGCCCAGGAAACCTCGAACGTCTCGGCGGGCCAGGGCGACTTGAACCGCACGCTCCAGCTCAGCCGCGTGGGCGTGATCCTGCTGAGCGTGCTGGGCTTGTTTGCCCTGTTCCTCTACCTGCGGCAAACCTCGGCGCTGGAGCGGCAGCGTGAAGAGCAACAGCGCCTGGTGCAAGCCGAACGCGACCGGCTGGAGCTCGAGGTGAGCCAACGCACCACGCAGCTCACCGAGTTGACCGATCACCTGCAGACCGCGCGTGAAGACGAACGCCACCGCCTGGCCCGCAACCTTCATGACGAGTTGGGCGCGCTGCTCACCTCGGCCAAGCTCGACGCGGCGCGCATCCGCTCACGCTTGGTCGGAACGGCGCCCGAGGCGCTGGAGCGCCTCACCCACCTGGTCGGCACGCTCAACAGCAGCATCGCGCTCGGGCGGCGCATCATCGAAGACCTGCGTCCGTCGACGCTGAGCAATCTGGGCCTGGTGGCCACGCTCGAGATCCTGGCGCGCGAGTACGCGGCGACCTCGGGCGTGAAGGTGCATTGCGACTTCGAACCGGTGAAGCTCGAAGCCAATGCCGAGCTGGTGATCTACCGCCTGGTGCAAGAGGCTCTTACCAACATCACCAAGTACGCGAGCGCCAAGCAGGTGTGGATCGGGCTCAAGCCGCACGACGGCAAGGTGAAGATCTCGGTGCGCGACGACGGCGTGGGCTTCGACGCCAGCTTGAAGCCGCGCTCGGCCTACGGCCTCGTCGGCATGCGCTACCGCGTCGAAGCCGAGGGTGGCACGATGCACCTGCAGTCCAAGCCCGGCGAGGGCACGCTGATCGAAGTTTCCCTGCCTCATTCGACGCCCGAAACGGCATACGAAACCAGCCATAGCAAATAGCGCTCCGCTTGTCGGCGCCGTCCTACGCGGGCTCGCTCGCTCCCCCGACAGGGCCTTGGCTGTGTGACCTATCGCTCCTGAAAAGAAGCGCAACGACACTTCTTTCCATCGCAGCAGACAGTCTGCGAAACTCAGACAACTTCATCAAGGAGCCAGACATGCTGCATTACGCTGTTGTTTTCTTCATCATCGCCCTGATCGCCGCGCTGTTCGGCTTCGGTGGCATCGCTGCCGGCGCGGTCGGCATCGCCAAGATTCTCTTCATCGTGTTCGCCGTGCTGGCAGTTGCCAGCTTCTTGTTCGGCCTCATCCGCAGAGGCTGAAGCCACTCACCCACCGGAGCAACCACCATGAACCCCAACAAGTTAGTCGAACACAACGCACTCGCAGACCAAGCCGCACTGAAGGCCGACCAAGCCATCCGCGCCACGCAGCGAGTCGCCAACGAAACGCTGGACAGCCTGTCCGACTCGCTGGTGGACACCCACCAGCGTGTTGCTCCTGTCCTGAACCGGGTGAGCGAGCAGGCCAGCGCTTTGGCGCAGCGCAGCATGGAAGCCATGCGCGACCGTTCGCAGCAGATCCGTACCAAGGCCGTCCAGGCCACCGACGTCACCGCCGGCTACATCAAGAACGACCCGATCAAGGCCGTGCTGATCGCTGCCGCCACCGGTGCTGCGGTGATGGCGCTCTACAGCCTGTTCAGCCGCTCGCGCGACCGCGTCTGACTCCGTAGTCCCCCGGCGAGATCATGATGCACCCGCTGCTTCACCTGATTGCAACGCAGCCGCATCTGCTCGCCGAACATGCGGTGGCTTATGCCGACCTGCTCGGCGAAGAACTCGGCTCGGCTTCGGCGCAATGGAAGCGCCGGGCTGCGCTGGGTGCCTTGGCTCTTTGCCTCCTCGGCGTCGGTGTCGTGCTCGGGGGTGTGGCGATCATGCTATGGGCTGTCGTCCCGACGGAAAACATGCGCGCGCCCTGGGCGCTGATCCTCGTACCGCTGGTGCCGCTCGCCGGTTCCATCGCGTGCATGGTGGCCGCCCGGGCCGATGCGAAAGCCAATCCGTTTGAGACCGTGCGCATGCAGGTTAAGGCCGACGTGGCCATGCTGCGCGAAGTGAGTTCACCATGAGCACCGACGACTCGCAGCCCACGGCGCTGGAGCGCCTGGCCATCTCACGGCAACGGCTGCGCGAGTCGATGCGCCCTGATCCCCAGAGCCCGGACCAACAAGGCTCCGATGAACCGCCAGCTTGGCTGAACGCCCTCAAGGGCATTCCCGGCATCGCAGTGGTGGTTGAAGCGGTGCAAAGCTGGTGGAACCAGCACCCCATGCGCGTGGCCAGTCTGGTGGCGGCCGACGCGTCCAAGACTTTTCTGCGCCCGATCATTCAGCGCAACCCGATCGCCTTGGTCGTGGGAGCGGTGGTGGTTGGCGGGCTGCTCGCGTGGATGCGCCCATGGCGCGGTTTGCTCAAGCCGGCGATCTTTGCCGGACTGGTGCCGCATCTCGTCTCACGGCTCGTTGCCAACGTGCCGACGGAATCATGGATGTCGGCCTTCGCCACGTTCACGCGCCCGAACGCGCGCCACGCCTCCGACCAAGCCGCGGCCGCTCCAGAAGCAGCCGCTACGGCAACGCCGCAGCCAACCGCGGCTCAGCGGTCCGCCGAAGCCCAGCCTCCGCCGGAAAGACAGCCAGCCGCTGCAGCAACGGTGCAACCGGCAGCGACTCAGCGGCCCGATCAGCGTCCGGACACGTCCACCGTCACCAGTCCCGCGCACTGACTTCGTTGGCGCCCAACCGGCGCCAACCTTCGCGTTGGCCGCGTCCGGTCAGAGCCAGTACTCCCAGATCCCCGACAGCACTTCTTTCAGCCGCAGGCTGAGCGCGCGGCGCTCCCACTTTTCCAGCGTGACCGGGTCCGATTCGGCCAGGTCTTTCTCGAACATGGTCTGCACCTGCTTGCCAAACTCGGGGCCCAGCACCACGGCATTCAGCTCGTCGTTGTGGAGGAAGCTGCGCCAATCGAGGTTGGTGGACCCGACCGTCGCCCACACACCGTCGATCAGTGCCGTCTTGGAATGCAGGATGGCGCTGCGCCGTTCGTAGATCTTCACGCCCGCCTTCAGCAGCCGCTCGTACTTGCGCCGGCCGGCGTGGAAGACCACCCACGAATCCGTCTCGCTGGGCAGGATCAGCTTCACGTCGACACCGCGTGCCGCCGCCGCCTCGAGGGCGGTAAGCAACTGGGGGTCGGGGGCGAAGTAGGCGTTCGTCAAATGCACCGTCGTTTCGGCATTGCCGATGGCTGACAGCAGCGTCGCGTAGATCAGGCTGTAAGGCTCGTCGGGTGTGCTGCCGATGGCGCGCACCACCTGCTTGCCCACGCGCTCGGGCGGCGGGAAGTAGTTCTTCGCAGTAAGCGGTGGCCCCTTCTGCTTCTCCCAGGTGGAGATGAAGAGTTTCTGGAATTCGGCGACCACCGGGCCGCGCAGCTGCAGGTCGGTGTCGCGCCACGCCAGGCCGCCGTCCTCGCGCTCCTTGGAGCCGCGGCTGAGCGAGCCGCTGGAATACACGCTGCTGATGTTGATGCCGCCGAGAAAGGCAACCCGCCCGTCGACAACCAACAACTTGCGGTGGTCGCGCTGGTTCAGCTCCCAGCCCTTCTTCGCGTGAATCGGGTTGACCGGGTTGAACTCGACGATCTTGATGCCCGCATCGCTGAGCCGCTTGAAGAAGGCCGACGGCGTGCGCAGCGTGCCGACGCTGTCGCGTATCAGGTTGACCTGCACGCCCTTGGCTTGCTTGTCGATCAGAATCTGAGCAAAGCGCTGACCCACCTCGTCGTCCTCGAGGATGTAGGTCTCCATGTTGATATGGTCACGCGCCGCTTCGATGGCCGCGTACATCGCACGGTAGGTGGCCGGCCCGTCCTGCAGCAGCGTGACTTCGTTGCCGACAGTGAGCGGGCTGCCGACGATGGCTTCTTCGAGCGCCAGGTGGCGATCGAAAATGCCGGTGTCCTGCTTGCTGCTCTTCAGCCGCTCGAGGATGGCCTTGCTCTGGTCCGCAGACAGCGGCCCGCGGGACCCGACCACCTGGACCGGCGCGCCCTTGGCCGGCACCACCAGATCGGGCTGGATCACGGGCAGGCTGCTGCAGCCGAGGGTTGCGGCAACGAGAAGGGCCGAGGCGAGACTGATGGCAGAACGTGGATGGGCCGGTGACATACGTCAGGGCTGCGCGCTGACGCGCCACACCACATTGCCGACGTCATCGGCCACCAGCAAGGCGCCCTGCTTGTCGAGCGCCACGCCCACGGGCCGCCCGCGGGCCTTGCCGTCTTCGGAGAGAAAGCCCGTCAACACATCCACCGGCGCACCCGCGGGCTTGCCGTTGTCGAAGGGCACGTAGATCACCTTGTAGCCACTGTGGGGCTTGCGGTTCCACGAGCCGTGCTGGCCGATGAACATGCCATGCGTGAACGGAGCGGGCAAGCTGGCTCCGGCCGATGTGGTGAGGCCGAGCGATGCGGTGTGCGGGCCCAGCGCGTAATCGGGCGGGATGGCCTTGGCCACCAGCTCCGGGTTCTGCGGCTTAACGCGCTCGTCGACGTGTTGGCCGTAGTAGCTGTAGGGCCAGCCGTAGAAGGCGCCGTCTTTCACCGAAGTCATGTAGTCGGGCACGAGGTCGCTGCCGATTTCGTCGCGCTCGTTCACCACCGTCCACAGCGCGCCGGTGACCGGCTCCCAAGCCATGCCGTTCGGGTTGCGCAGGCCTGACGCGAAGATGCGGTGGGCGCCGGTCCGCGTATCCACTTCCCAGATGGCTGCGCGCCCCTCTTCCGCCGGCATGCCGCGTTCGCCGACATTGCTGTTGGAGCCGGTGGTCACGTAGAGCTTGCTGCCATCGGTGTTGGCAATGAGGTTCTTGGTCCAGTGGTGGTTAATCGGCCCACCGGGCAATTCGACGAGCACCGAGCCGGCCGCCGCGATGCGCGTATCACCGACGTTGAAGGGAAACTTCATCACCGCATCGGTGTTGGCCACGTAGAGCGTGTTGCCGACCAGCGCCATGCCGAAAGGCGAGTTCAGGCCCGACAGCAGCACGCTGCGCTCATCGGCCACGCCGTCGTTGTTCGTGTCGCGCAACAGCGTGATGCGGTTGGCCGACGGAACCGCGGCGCCGGCGCGCTTCATCACCTTGCCCATCACCCAGCCCTTGATGCCTTTGCCGTCTTCGGGTTTGGGCGGTGCATTGGTCTCAGCCACCAGCACGTCGCCATTGGGCAAGGTGTAGAGCCAGCGTGGGTGGTCGAGATCGCGTGCGAACGCCGCCACGCGTGTGCCCGGCGCAGGCTGTGGGGAGGTGCCGGCGGGCCAGGCATCGGCCGGCGCGATGTTGAGCGTCGGAATGAGTGACTTGTGAGGTTCAGGCAGCGTGGGCTGCGGCCCGGTGCCGGCGGCGATCGGCACGGTGGCCGTGTCGCCGCAGCCACCGAGTGCAATTGCTGCCGCGCTCAGCAGCACGGCCCAGGCTGCCATGCGCATCGTCAGATCCGTCCCATCAACACCAGGATTAGCACGACCACGACGACGAGACCCAGGCCACCGCTGGGTCCGTAACCCCAGCTGCGGCTGTGCGGCCAACTCGGAATGGCGCCGATCAGCAGAAGGATGAGAACGATCAACAGAATTGTTCCGAGGCCCATGGTGTGTCTCCTTGATGGTTATAGATAAGAGGTAAGCTGAGCTGACTCAGTCGAGCCGCATGGTCCCCGCGGCCGCCCTCGCATGCCATCAGCGCTCAACGGTTTGCGCTGTGGGCCGGCGCCTACACGACCCGCTGTCTCAAGCGTTGTTTCAAGCGTGGTCTTAACCACCGTGGCTCAACCGTGCGCTGAATCTGGTGCGGTATGTCTTTTGCCGTAGGGCATGTCCCACAGGGAATGCAGCGGGTGTCCGATGTACTGCGGCACGCCAACCGGCGAGCATCAGGTTTCCCTGCAGCGCGGCACAGACATCACGCTCTCCACCGCAGACCCACGGCCTCACCGGTGAGCGCGCGCGGCGCCGCAGGCATCGTCAACGCCTTCAGCCGGAGCTCACCATGAACCGCAAAACCGCAGCAAACCCGTTCTGGAGCACCGCATCGTTTGGCGACACCGCAGATACCTCGCCGATGGAGCTTTCGGCTCTCGGTGAACATCTAGACCTCTGCAAGGAGTCTCAAGGCCGGTGGTTCGCCGTGCAATGCGCGGCAGAAAGAGTCAACGGCTTTCTCGCGGCACGCGTCGTGACGACCCTGGTGGTGGCGGCTCTCGTGATCGGTGTGGCCTCTTTGGCGTTGTAAGCGATGGCACAAGCCGCGCTGGCACGCCTGGTGCCCGAGGCAAGCGGTGCATTGCTGCGCATACTCGACGGCACACGCGGGCCCGCGCAAGCGCCGGTCCGATCGGAGATCTTCGGGCCCGAACGCTTTGCGCAGCATGGCCGCAGCCTCGGTGAGACGCACCGTGCCGAACGCGGCGGGTGGCGTTCGGCCACCTTCTTTCCGCGTTTGCGGAACAACATCCGCGCGCTGCGCGAGGCGCATCTGTACATCGGCCAGCAGGCGAGCAGCGGCTATGACATCAGCCCTGCGGCCGAATGGCTGCTCGACAACTTCCACCTGATCGAGGCGCAGCTCAAGGAGATCCACGAAGGCCTGCCGCGAAGCTACTTCCGCACGCTGCCGCTGCTGCGTGACGAACCGCTGGCCGGCCTGCCCCGCGTCTACGGCGTGGCCTGGGCGTTCGTGGCCCACACCGACGGCGCGTTCGATGAAGAACTGGCGCAGCGTTTCCTCGGTGCGTACCAGGAGACGCGCGAACTCAACCTCGCCGAGATGTGGGCGCTGCCCACCACCTTGCGCGTCGTGCTCATCGAGAGCCTGCGCCGCCTGGCTGAGCGCGTGGCAGCCAACAAGGCCGCACGCGAGCTGGCCAACCTGTGCAGCGACCGCATCGATAGCTTCAGCCTCGAGTCGCTCGACGAATTGCTGGCCAAACTCGAGCAGCGCGGCGTCGGCCCGGCCTTCCTCGGCCAGATGGCGCTGCGGCTGCAAGACAGCCGCCCCGCGGCCGAGTCCGACGCCCGGGCACGCTACCTCAGCTGGCTGCAAGCGAAGCTGCCCGACGTCGCCACACTGCGCGCGCAGCAGGCCGCCGACCAGGCCGCCGACAACCTGAGCGTCAGCAACGCGGTCACTTCGTTGCGCACCATCGGTGACGCCGACTGGCCCGACATCGTCGCCCGCACCAGCCCGCTGATGCGCCTGATGCTGACCTCGGCGGTGTTCGCGTCGGAGGACGCCTCCACGCGCGACCAGACGCTGCACGGCATCGAGCTGCTGGCGCGCCGCTGCAGCCGCAGCGAGGTGGAGGTTGCGCAATCGCTGCTCGACCTGATGCACGGCGCCGAAGCCGATGAGCCGGCCGCTGCGGTCGCCAGCCATTGGCTGGAAGGCCCGGGCCGCCCCGCCTTGTTGAAGGCACTGGGCCTGCACGAGGCGGCCACCACCAAGTGCCTTGGCACGGCACGCCGCTTCGCGCTGCCGCTCTACCTGGGTTCACTGCTGATCGCACTCGGCATCGTGGCGTGGCTGATGTTGAGCCACGCGCCACCACTCAGCTCCCAACTGCCGCTCTGGCTGAGCCTGCTGGGAGCCGCCTTGATGGTGTTCCCGGCGTCGGAGGCGGTGGTCGCGGTGATCAACCGGCTGATCAGCGAATCGGTACGGCCCGGCCACTTGCCGCGCCTGTCGCTGAGCGAAGGCATTCCGGTCGAACACCGCGTGATGGTGGTGATCCCGACCATGCTGACGAGCGACGCGGCCATCCGCGAGATGTCGCACCGCCTGCTGCTGCATTACCTCGCCAACCCCGAGCGCCATGCGCAGTTCGCCTTGTTGAGCGACTGGGCCGACGCCGACGCGCCCCGCATCGCGCTCGACGACGCCTTGCTGGCAACGGCCGTTGCACAGATCCGCGCACTCAACACCCGCTACCCGGCCGGCCCGGGCGAAGCGCCACGCTTCATCCTGCTGCACCGCGAGCGCCGCTTCAGCGACACCGAGCAACGCTGGATCGGCTGGGAGCGCAAGCGCGGCAAGATCGAGCAACTGGTGGCCGTGCTGGCCACCGGCAAGACGGGCTTGTTCCTCGACCTCGGCCTCGAGTCGCAGATCGCCGAGCACACGCCCTACATCGTCACGCTCGACAGCGACACGCAGCTGCCGCCGGGCCGATTGCGCGAGCTGGTGGGCGTGGCCGCCCACCCGCACAACCGGCCGCTGGTCGACGCCGAGGCGCGCCGCGTCGTCAGCGGCTACGGCATCTTGCAGCCGCGCATCGCGACGCCCTTGCCGGCCCCGCGCGACTTCACGCTCTTTCACTGGCTGTTCGCCGGCCAGCCCGGCATCGACCCCTACAGCACACCCAGTTCCGAGGTCTACCAGGACGTGTTCGGCGAAGGCACCTACACCGGCAAGGGCCTGCTCGACGTACAGGCCATGCATGCGGTGCTCGATGCACGCCTGCCCGAAGGTCTGGTGCTCAGCCATGACCTGCTCGAAGGCTCGATGGCGCGCTGCGCCGCGGTCACCGACATCACGCTGATCGAAGACGCGCCCTTCCATGCCGACGTGGCCGCCTCGCGCGTTCACCGCTGGATGCGCGGCGACTGGCAGCTGTTGCCGGTCTTCCTGCAGCCGCGGCAGTACCCGCTGAGTGCGATCAACCGCTGGAAGATCTTCGACAACCTGCGCCGCTCGCTGGTGGCGCCTGCCTCGCTGGCTTTGCTGGTGTTGACGCTGTGCAGCAGCGTGATGTCGCCTTGGGGCGCGCTGGTGCTCGTGCTGGCGGCGTTCACGGCCGGGCCCTTGATGGGCGCAGTAGCGGGTTTCACGCCCAGCCGCGACGACGTGGCCAAGCGCCATTTCTACTGGCAGGCGGTGGCCGATTTTTCGAGAACCGTGTTGTCCGGGTTGTGGCACCTGGCGCAGCTGCTGCAGCACACGGTGATGGCGGCCGACGCCATCGGCCGCTCGCTCTACCGCATGGCCGTGAGCCGGCGCAACCTGCTGCAGTGGACGACCGCCGCGAGTGCCCAGGCCATGGCCAAGGTGGATCTTGCTGCGCTGGTCCGCGCGCACTGGGCGACACCGGTCGCAGCGCTGGTGCTGCTGGCGGTCATGCTCGGCGCGGGCACGCCCTACCCTGCGCTGGCTGTCACGCTGTGCCTGCTGTGGGCGGCCTCGCCGGTGTGGATCAGCTGGGTCAGCCGGCCGCACCCGCCACGCGAAGACGCCGGCCTGTCGACCGACGAACAGGCTCGTCTCGAAGGCATTGCCCGCGACACCTGGCGCCTGTTCGAGCGCTGCGTGAATGCCGACGAGCGCCACCTGCCGCCCGACAACCTGCAGACGCTGCCGAGCGACATGGTGGCGCACCGCACTTCGCCCACCAACATCGGCCTGTACCTGCTGAGCACGGCCTGTGCACGTGCCTTCGGCTGGATCGGCACGCAAGACCTGCTGACACGCCTGGAAGCCACGCACGGCACGCTGCGCACGCTGCAGCGCCACCGAGGTCACTTCCTCAACTGGTACGACACGCAGACCGGCGCAGCGCTGTTGCCGATGTACGTGTCGACGGTGGACAGC
>Ga0307515_10025435_pt1 | contig 10243 bp, 6 predicted proteins | sample 17_EM_MG_FD_194513 | JGI IMG/M metagenome (GOLD analysis project Ga0307515, IMG submission 194513) | Populus trichocarpa ectomycorrhiza microbial communities from riparian zone in the Pacific Northwest, United States - 17_EM | ecosystem: Host-associated > Plants > Roots > Unclassified | place...
TGTAACAAACTCAGGGTTAGCTACCCCTACACCTGTTTCACCAATAATATTTTCCACTTTTAACTCTCGAGATTCCTCCTTTACTGGTGGATGTATCTCCTCAACATGTCGAGGTGCGGGTGCACCGCCCCTCCTTCTCTGCCTTGCAGTCCTCAACTGCACAATAGTGACATCATCTTGATCGTCACCTACTCTACCAGTACCAGCTATTTGTCTATTTCTCAACATTTCCTATAAGAAATTAGAGCACTTAAATTATGCTAAAACTATAACATGATAATTATCATAGAATTATAGGAAAACATATCTATTATAAAGTTTAAAGAGTCGAAGAAAACATGCTTGATGAGAATTCAAAATTTCAAAGAAAATGGATAAGATGATATAGATCCTAATGCGCCAAATATTATGAAATTAAGTGTGCTACTGTTTCTTTAGCCTAAGGCTCCGATACCAAGTTTGTCACGACCTGATCCTCAAATACATGACTGGCATATAAATAGATCCTCTTTCCAGGTTTTCTTATCTATGCAAACCTATACAAACATACTAACTTTTTTCTTTATAATAATCGAAACAAAGTTCTACGCAACATTGATAACATAATTAATTTCATAAAATAAGTTGATTGTCTTAATACAATTTTAGTAATTTGTGGAGCACTAACTAGACATGAAGGAAAAGTACTAATTACAACAAAAAAAAACAGGTTCTGAAAGTCCAACAAAAATGATCTGTTAACAAACCTATAAGCCTAAAAATAATAATAATGAGAGGATGAGTTACAACTCAGTGAGTAGATAATATTTAATATACACATGCGAGTTAATATAACAATTGAAAGAAATCTGAATAAAAAAAATACTCAAAACAAACTAAAAAAGAATGTAAAGTTAATTTAATACACTTAACTTAGGATTTAATTTATAACCCAATATGTTTAGGAACCCAACTTATTTTTTTTTAAAAGCCTAAAAATCAAACGGTTTCCAAAATTATAATTCAAAAGAAAACAAATTATAAAATTTGATAATAGTTTACCCAAAAAACCTCAAATATTATTCAAGACCCATCTGAAAAACTAAAATTACTGCTAGGGATCAATCTGGAATTTTCAAAGATTTTTAGGGGCCAAATTGTAATTTTATCAAATTTGGAGGACCAAACTGAAAATATCATAAATTCATAACTATACTGAAATTTTACCCATAATTCATCCTCAATACTGTCCAGAATCTCGAATTATGCACCAGGGATCAATTTGCAATTTCTTTCAAAGTTTGAGGACTAAACTGTAATTTTCACAAATAAGGGACCAAACTGAAATTTTGCCATCTTCAACCTCAAGACACTTTTGTCCAGCATTTCCAGCAAGGGGTTTTTCACAATTTCTTACACCAATACATCAATTAATCCCATTAATCTCAAAATCATTATTCTTAACAAAATCATCTAAAAAACAAACAATTAAACCATTACCCATAACAATTAATTCATAATATTTCAATCAACTCATCAATCTAACCTAAAACATAAACTCCAAAACCCTAAATCTTAACAAATTCAAAATCTTAATACCAATAATTATACACATCAAAGCATAAATCTTACCTTATAAATTTATTTTCTTCAATTCTCTTCCCTTTTCTCTTCTTCTTCTTCTTTACTCTCTGTTTTCTCTCTTCAAATTTGATCTTCTTGTTTTTTTTTTTTCCTCTTCTTATTTATATTTTCCAATTGTTAGGCAAATTACCAAAGTATCCTTCAATCATTTATGCCTAAAACTTACTCTTGCAAGGGTATTGTTGCCATGTCCTTACTAAAACCTTTCGTTTTCTTTGCAAAATATTACATACTTTGTCCCCTGGATCTTTGGAAACATTAAGCTGCCTGATTGCTCTGTTGATTCTAGTGATTAAGTAGACTTTAGAGGCCTGGTAGATTTCATTGCGGACGAGTCAATTGCATTCGTTGGTGATGAGAGTCAACAGAGACAAATCATCTCCAAGAAAGCCTCCAAGTATATTGCGATCCCTTGGAGTTTATGGGGAAGTATTAAATTGTGGGTCATGGTCTGGACTTCTTTGAGCACAGTTCGGATAAACATTACTGATGCTTCAAAGGCGGTGTGTGTTAATAAAACTGATGTTGTTGAAGGCATAGTTGGTTCAGAAAAAATGTTTGACACGAAGGATTTGTCACCAAAGTGATGGTTTTGGAGTGAGTGAGCTTTCTCTATTTGATTTGCTCACTGTGCTGCCATTGTGAGAGGAAAGAATTGGGAATATAACTTGTACAGGCCTCTGACCAATATCAGAAAGCTTCTGCAGAAAATCTTAAGCCACAGGTCAATTACAGTGTGGACTGGTGACATAAAAACATGAAGCTTTATGGTATATGTTTCCAGTCACGGGTCAGCGATGGTTGAAGGATTGCATTAAGCTGGTCAAATGCGTGGTAGAATGGAGGGGCAATCTTCTCGAGCAATATTTCTTACAGAGTAGGTGAACGTCTTGTCAACAACTTGGCCCATCGCATGCTATTGCAATTCTTCTGGAACTTCTGATACGTACCACGTACTTCAATTCCATGGAAGTTGATCCATTCTATGTCACAAAAATGCTGTGATAGATGGGGTTTGTTTATTAAACTTCAGCGTTTACTGTTAAGAGGTCGGTATTATGGAAGTTGATCCATTCTATGTCACAAAAATGCTGTGATAGATGGGGTTTGTTTATTGAACTTCAGCGTTTACTGTTAAGAGGTCGGTATTAATTAAGAACAGGCAGTGTAGGATTATCAATTGGAACGTGTTCCTGTACTAAATGTAAAAGCTATTTCGTTGGCTACTTGCCCAGTAGTGAAGTCATGGCTGATCGTAGAAAGGTGAAAATATGTCCTGAGGAAGCTGACAAAAACCACAACGAAAAGACTCACAAATTTAAGCAGCTTTTCAAGGGAAAGAACATATACATGTCTGCCTTCATTGGTTTCTCATGAGTCACGGAGACCATATCCTAGCAACACCATTTCCCAACAGCTACCAATTTTTATATCAGAAAATAGCAGATGTTGGAAAACGGTGTTGCTGGGATATGGTCATCATGACTATGAAGGCAACGTGTATATGTTATTTCCCTTGAAATGCTGCTTAAATTTTCTTTTTTTTTTCTTCACTATATATACCATGTACTCAGTTTTGGTGTCATTCCACATGCTATTTCTAGATAGACGTAGCGTGCATTGAATTAGATCCCTACATTCTAAGCAAAACTTGTGAAACAAGACTTATACCCTATAGTCCGTGGCCATCAGTATTAGTAGATAAAGAAAGTCGAACCGAAAACCACAAAAAAAACATACGCCCTAACCATCCACTTTATCAACTCAGCCACTTTTCATCATCAATTCCTGCAAATACTAGCTTATTTCAACAATGCCTAAATTCACTCGTGTAAAATCTAGGATACCAAAACTAAGATTAATTATTTGTACTATAAGTGCTTATTGATATACTTGAGAATTTTGGATACAACAGTACCAGACTGACAGCTTTTAAATCAACCTTAACTTCTAGTATTAAAAGAGAGAGCGCGCGCGCGCGCGCGCACATATATGACAATTCAAGTTCTTCCTTTTGGTTTTCTTGCTCTCTTCCTCCTACTTGGCTCGGCTTTCTTCTTCTCACATTTCTCCTCCATATCCAGGCTTTCGTTTTTGTTGCCATTTTCTTTCTGATTTTCATCCACTTCCTTTGTTTTTCAACATCAGGATGTTTGCGTTTCATTACCTTTTTGCTTTCTAGAAATCCAATGAGCCCTGTAAGCGTAGTATCAACATCTTCATTCTTCATGAGCTCTTCTGCAACCTCTGCTGGAGTGACTTCCACTTCCATAATCAACTCATCAATCTCACTGAAAAGGCTATGTTCTTTAACGTTGAGGTAGTTAGAAGCAAGAATCTTGAGTCCACAAGGAGTGCAGTACGACATGTGTATGTGCATGTCCATCCTGCCTGGTCTCAGCAATGCAGGATCTAGTTTGTCCTTGTAGTTGGTTGTGAACACAATTATCCTCTCATCTCCACAGCTTGACCATAAACCATCAATGAAGTTAAGCAGTCCAGACAAAGTTAACTTCTACAAGAGAAGAAAAAAAAATCTTAATTAGAGGACCACAAACAATATCCTGTATAATTTTAGTACAGAAGAGAAGCAAACATAATGAACTCACCTGGCTCTTACCCTGGTTGTACCCTCCATTTTGTCGATCCTGCAACTCAATACTACAATCGATGTCCTCAATTACAAGTATAGATCGATTTGTTGTCCTGGTTAGCAATTTCCTCAGATCTGAATTGCCATGCAAACTTGCAAGTTCCAGGTCATAGATGTCAAACTTCAGGTAGTTAGCCATGGCTGCTATCAAGCTCGACTTGCCTGTTCCAGGAGGGCCATACAACAAGTACCCACGTTTCCATGGTTTTCCTACTTTTAGGTAGAAATCCTTTCGCTTCACAAATCTGTCCAGGTCATCCATTATCTCCTTCTTGAGTACAGGATCCATTGCCAACGTGTCGAAAGTGGACGGATGGTAAAGGTTGACACCCCGGTAATTTCCAAGTGATTGCAGCTTGAGCACTTTTTTTTCATTTTTTATGGCTTTGGATCTTTCTAGTACACATGGAAGAAAAGTGTTCAACACCTTCTCCTTGTTATTCTTGTGGAAGCAAAGCAGAATTGATCTATGTTCTGTTTTTCCTGATGACTGGGACCAGCTTTTAACATCAACAACCGTTTGTTGGGTTTCAGTACATGCGAATTCCCAAGCTAGCTCCATTCCCTCGAATGTGTCAATAACCTGTTGGCCCTTGTTGATTGTGACTGAAAGGCTTTTGTCCCCTGGATCCTTGGAAACCTTGAGCTGTCCGACATAGGGAGTGATTCTTGTGCTCAAGTAGACCTCAGAAGCCTGGTACATTTCATTGATGGAGTGACCATTGTATTCATTGATGACGAGAGTCAATTGAGAAGAGATACTTCCGAAAAGGTGTCCGAGACTTGATGAAATTTTCTCTTGCAGTTTTTGGGGGATTAATTGGCTAGTCATGGTCTGAACTTCATTGAGTACAGACCGGAGAAGCATTGCGGATGCTGCAAAGGTGGTGTAAGTTGATAAAACTGATGTTGTTGAAGGCATGGCTGGTAGAGAAAACATGTTTGACATGAAAGATTTGTATGCAAGCTGGTGATTTGGGATGGACGAAGATTTCTCTGCATGGTTTTTTATGGAGCAAAAAATAGTGAAAATAGCTTCTAGTTGAAGCCACCTGATGCAATCTTCTCGAGCAATTCTTTCAAGAGTAGATGACCTGTCTGGGTCAATGACTTGGACCATTCCATAGTCTTGCCATTAACTTTACCAGAGATGGCAAAGAATAACTATTAGTAAAGTTTCTACTGTAACCATATCTTATTTATCATCTATTAAATAAAAAAATTAAATATTCATACTCTATTATTGTATTTCAATTATTTTTTCCCAAGTTCTATTTATTATTCAACATAAAATAATTTAATAATATATATTTGAATAATATAATATAGAGAAAATATAAGTGTAGAATAATGTTAGGTATGACAAAATATGACTAGTTAAGTTTACTTGGTGATCATTGGTCAAGAAAAGAAATATCTGATTGCATAAGAAGCTATTAATGTTTGAACTGTAAATCATTGGCTATAAAAAATAATGCCAACCGTGCATAAAAATGTATATTTATAGAGAAAGTATCAATAAATAAATAAATAAAAACTGTGTGCATGGATTGTGTCGGTGCTACGTTCTGACTTCAATGATTAGCAGAAGTCTGGTTGTTGGGGCTTCAACCCAAACAACCATCTATTATTTTTTTTCTTTCCAGGGGGCGTGCGTTGAGAGGAGGCAGCATTGCCCTGGATGTAAATCCAACTCTGTTGACTATAAAGTGGCTCACGAACTAGCACAGAACCATGAACTTCTTCCAGATGACCATCACCATTAAAAAAAAATTATAAGAACAATCCATAGTAAGTAGTTATAGGGCTCGAAGATTTGTCCTGTTAAATTGGTTCCATGAGATATCTCTAATCTTCAAAAAGGAAAAGAGAAGAGGGAAAAAAGGACATGAAAAGACAAACTGAACTTCAGATAATTAGCTGCATAGTAGGAAGAGGTGTTCTCCATGAGATCAAGGAATGTGACGTATCTGTAGATTCACAGGAGAAATGTTCTATAGATTTTCATATTGTTTCTGAGATTATCACCGTCTACTTTTTGTTAGAAGTACTTGCAGTCATCATTAGAATTTTCAGGATGGATTCCCAGAAACACCACTCATTTCAACAGAGCCAAAACCCAAGTACAAAGCAAGGATCAGTGCCCCAAGTTCTGCACTCAAATATACCGTGAACTTGTCCCCAAATAATCATGTACAAAAATGTAATGCAGCTTGTACGATCGCCTAGAACAAAAATATTGGGGCAGAACCTACAAACAACAAAAATATATGCAGCATGAACTTACTTCAATGCTGACTCTTCAACAATGTCAGACCAAGATATAGAGATTCCCCCTTTTCTCAGTCACTTGGATCAAGTAGAACATCACATAAGCTTCCTTTAGCATTGGTATGAAGTAGAACGTTTAGCAGCAGTTTTCGTTGCCGTTTTCTCCAGGTTTTATATGTGCCAAGCAGACTCGAAAAGCGCTAAAATAGGATCTCCCTTGTTGATGCATTCTGGCGTCTTATTTGTAGGTAAACTGACTGGATCATCTTCCATGACCGTAGTATGATCCCCTCCTTCTCCAGTTTCTTCCTTGCTAGCACTGGCTTCTTCTGTCTCCTCGTCAGCAATGCATTCTTTCTCTTTCGTGCTCTCATTTTTCTCACCTTTAGGACTAGTTGCTTCACTGCTAACAGTGGATCGGATCATCTGCTTTGGGCTCCCCTCTGTGCTCTGTGTGCTTTCACTTGTCCCCTTCTCTAGTGCATCCTTATATGTGGATTTCACAACTTTCTCCAGTGCGTCCTTGTATGTGCATCTCTTAGCATTCGGACTACTTGCCTCAGTTTCCGAGCCTGATGTAGCAGACATAGGACCGAAACATCCCTTTGTTTCATTTTGGAACTCTACTAAGTTATTATCTGCTTCTTGAACATTTGTTTGTTCAATACAGCAGTCGTTACAGTTTATATCGACCATAATCTCCTTTTCGTGAGTGGTTCCTGATCCCCAATGAGTTAGGATAGATAGCCAAAAGTTCAGCCATGAGATAGCACATGACAGTGCCCAATCTAGAATTGGAATTTGGTGGAAAATAATGGGTAACTTGTTAACAGCAAAATCAAATTTTGCTGGAAGGGTTTCTACGATTTGGACGAGCTTGTCAACCATGTTGAACACATATTTCGATGGTGGGAAAATAGCCTCAACCTTTCTTTCAAGGGCTAATATTATATGATCATCCACAAAAGAGAGGATTGCCAAGAAGAGATACTCATACTGCAGCACATAGACAAGAAGGGAAGCAAATGGAGCTAACCTGATTATCTTCTTTGTCACTAGACCTAACGGCCCAATGAATTCTTGGGTTTCTGTGTAAGCTTTGCGAGCGATTTCCATGACAGAAACTCCACATGTATACAGCGGACGACGCCTAGCACTCATTCTGCAGGTTCCTTCTCTGTTGATTCCTGAGAAATTCAATCCAAACATGTCAACAGGTTTGGTTTCCCATTTTTTAGGCTCAAAATGAAATATTTCCCTTGAAAGAACCCATCAGACACTCCAACATTTTGCAGGAAATGGAAGAAAAAACAGAAAACAATTTATGTTAAATAATTTGACATGGGAAATCAGAAAACAAATTTATCAAGAATATTTCCCATGTAATTAATAATCTCAAAAGCACATTTAATTATTTCCTAAATCTTTATGAATTGAAATATAAGAATGAAAAAAGAATTGAAATTAACAGTTATTAACATACCGTTAACTAATTCAAGTTAAAACAAAAATAAGAAGAAGAGAAAAACTAACGTATAGAACGAACTATTACCAAAGAATAAAGTGACGCTGAGGAAGAGAACGCTCGAAATGAGATCCGTCTATTAGCGGGGCCAGATACTGAACAGTTGCCATCTATTTTAGAGGGAGAATATATCGTTTGACAGTTCTTGGAGTTTCGTATTTTAGGCCTAGAAATTAGAAACACCTTTGAATTATTTTTTTAATTAATTTAAGCTGTTATTTACTTACTGTTTTGGGACAAAAACAAAAAAAAAATGTATTTTTATCGTTCCTATTTTGAAAATACAAAATTCTCTTTAACCAAATATATATTTTTTTATATTTATTCTCTTTTTTAAAATACTAACCGGACACAATTTTAGCAATGCTTATGATACGACTACACAAATAAACTTTACGTATCCTGGGAAAAAGAGGAACTAAACTACAGTATCATTCCCTCGCGAAGCATCAACAGATATTAAGCATGGCCACTGTGATCGATCGTGCTGCAAAAGAACCCAAGAAGAAGAAAGATTCTTGCTATCACACCCCACAATTCCAAGAAAAGTTCCCCATGTACATTGTCACCGGAGATAATTCTGTATCTGACTGTGTAAAGGAAGGCGCAGATCTATGAAAAGGGGATTTTTTTTGGCATTTGATCACTCGTGAAGATGACATGAAAGACAACTTACAATAACAAGTGATGCAGTGGCCAATGTAAAATAACTGGCATGTATTTATACACCATCTTTTATCTTGCTATGTACCAGATTGATGCGTTATATATATATGTTTGATCTGTGCAGGCAAGCCAGGAGGTGGAAGATGTTTGTTCCGGTCCCTGGTTCATGGTGCTTGCCTTAGGGCTGGGAAACCATCTCCAAGCGAAAGCCTCGAGAAAGAACCAGCTGATGAGCTTAGAGATAAATAAATAGTAATAAAATAAAAAAATTTAAATGAAATTAAAAAAATCAATAAAAAAACAAAATAGATAGCAAATTGGATTAAAAAAACAAATAAAACGACATATTTATATTTTAACAAAGAAAAGAGAAACGAAAAGAAAAAAGTTTATTGAATCTCAATCATTATTTTATCATATATATGTGCAACACCAACAGAAAAATAATGGTGAGAACTGAGACGCTTCCAACACAATCATAGAAAAAAAAGTTTGGATATGAAATCAAGCAGCACACACCAATAACTTTGTTTTATAAATAATATTTATATTTATCAAAAGATAATTCTCCTCCCAGTCAACTTGTTAATAACTAAAAATTCATTTTAAAAATATAAAAAAAACCCATGAATGCAATCTTGATAAATTTTGCTTTTAAAGGTAATATTGTCTTTAAGATATGCTTTTAAAATGTTAAAAAATCAAATTGCCCCTTATCAACTTTTTAATAATATTTACTTGTAAAGATGATATGGTATTTACACTGAGTATATAAGAGATAAAATTATTGAATTGTCCCATCAACATTTTAAAAATTTGTTTTTAAGGGTATTATAATTTTTACATTGTACATTTAAAAAATAAAAAGACCGAATTATCTCTTACCAATCTTATAATGATTAGTGGCTTCTATGAAAAAGATTATATTACTCCTGATAGCAAGCTCATTAATTGTTTTTGTTGGAAGGGGAAAATGATAATTAACTATTATGGTGCATAGTGATTTGTGTAAATTGATACTTAACTATTATGGTGCACAGTGATTTATGTAGTGTTTGTTTGAAATTGAGATTGAACCTGTTTTTCGTCAAAATATAAAAAAAATTGCTTTAGATTAATTCTTTTAGTGTTTTTAGATTGTTTTGATGTGCTGATATTAAAAATAAATTTTAAAAAATAAAAAAAATAATATTTTAATACATTTTCAAATAAAAAACACTTTAAAAAATAGCATCTTAAACAATCTTAAATAATCCTCAAAGACACAGTGAATTCTCAACGCCAAACAATTTTATTTTTTTTGCTCTGTTTTGATTTTAATTTTAATTTCTTACTTTTAGTTAGCCCATGTTACTTAAAGGAATATCGATGTCATACATTTTTTTCTTTTCTAGGATGCCAAACACTGTATACATGAGAGATAAAAGTTCCGGTAGCCTTAAAATTATAGCTGAATACGGTCAAGATTATGGTAATGAGAATCAAGATTATCATGGTTACGGGCA
>Ga0307515_10025437_pt1 | contig 10243 bp, 3 predicted proteins | sample 17_EM_MG_FD_194513 | JGI IMG/M metagenome (GOLD analysis project Ga0307515, IMG submission 194513) | Populus trichocarpa ectomycorrhiza microbial communities from riparian zone in the Pacific Northwest, United States - 17_EM | ecosystem: Host-associated > Plants > Roots > Unclassified | place...
CCACCAGATTGTTACATGAATATAGGGTAAATATTTTAAGAGAATAACTCCAAATTCGCATACTGAGCATGAGTTCATGACTCTAATCAATAACCAGATAGGGGTTTAGTTGGGATAATTTGAAAGAGTTTTCTTAATTTTTCTTTGAAACTAATGTGGTTGTGGTTTTCCCTTTGCCCTTTTCTTCAAATAAAAAGCACCCAACATTCTCTTCTTGTCATAGATACTTTTATATAATTAGTACATCTTGTTTGATTTTCGTAGCAAAAAGTGGCTACATCACGAAAGACTTATTTAATTAATAAACAGTAGATTTGACTAAAGGAGTTTCTTTAGAGATAACCAAATAATTAAATTATTAAAAAAAATAATTATTGTTCTTCAAGGATTGGTGGGCCTGACGTTTGTGGCTGCATTAGAGGTAGCTAAGTGCAATCTACACTTTGCAAAGCTCAAATCAATATTATTTCCTAATTAAGAGCTTCACAAAACGGATTGAGTCGTCGAAATATAGCTGGCAAATCTAGTAAAGACCTCCCATGATTCCATCACTAAACTTGAAGCCAAAGTTATTCCAAAGACACTAATTTTATATTCTATGATCTGTTGCTACTGCGCTTTGTTGATTTATTGCTTGCATTTCCTTCCATAAATAGGGCAAATGACTTGCTGAGAATTGGACTCATGCATGGCGAACAAGTTGAGCTGTAGGGTTATGATGAACATGCTAATTACAAGCTATTGTCTTCCATGGAATAGGCAGTGATGGCATTTGTTTTATTTTCCTGAGGTGGAGAAAAACAAGGAGACCATAACACTGTTATTCCATGGAAGATAATGACTCGTGGTTGACACTTGATCTCTCCAGTCCAGTTCAGATTCAAGCTAGCTGCTGTCTGCAAATTCTTTGAAAAGGGTTTGTTTTCTGGCTCACAAAACATATACAGAATATCAAATTTATGTAGGCCAGCCTCTCATTGTAGAAATGCTATTTATATTTTCTAATCAGCGTTTACTAAATTCTTTCATGGTACTAATTAATAATTCATGGTATAAAGAACTTATTTCTTGTTAAATACTCCACTACATTTACCAAGATCTTAGCGCATTAACTGTTTGTTGTTAAATAATTCATGATATAAAGCTTGAAACACCCAAAGGTGGAAGAACAATCTTTGACAAGCTTGAAAGAAAGAATGATTGCACCGAGCATTGTATTTCTTCAGCCGAGCAGCCCCTACAACTACAAGCTCTCAAGATGAGGTGGAAATTGTCTAGAGTTAATCACTTGCTATGAAGTATTAGAAGTAAGTGAATGCGGATTTGAAGATGATGAATTTTTTTGGATAATTTGAAGATGATGAATTTGAATCAATAAACATATATTATTTGTCTTTAAACTGATACTTGTCCGTATTATTTGCAGTTTTTTATAGAGTTCAAAAGCAAATATATTCTTAGAGCTAAACAAAGCCACCAGAAAATCTAGGAAATCTTGTATATTTCTCTTCAAACCCATTCAAAGATAACTTTTAAAAGGAAAAGAAGATGATGCATTTACAGTAACAGTCGAAACCCAATAATCACGTTCAATATTCGTAATCCATGTTTTATATATAAATATATAAGCCAACCCATAGGATTCTGCAATCCGGCTCATATATATATATATATATATATATTCGTAATCCATGAAAAAAACCTAGCTTAAGGAGGGAATTCTCTAGAGAATTTGTATGGGTCCAACCCTCATAATAAAAATTTCATGTAGAGTCCAAAGCCCTTAGAAAATTATTGAAAATTTCTATGGATACAACACCCATACTTAGGAAAATATTTATCAAATTTTGAAAAAAATCAAACTTTGAATTTCTCCTAACCATAGTAACATTTGCCTCGTGCTTGGAACCGAGAATTAAAATGGGTTGTAAGTATATCTTTATATTCCCAATGGATCGTTGAGATACCCCAAGGATCATGTGGAGATTGGTGTTATTACATTGTGGAGATGAAGTCAAATCCTTTAGAGAATTGAGGGGTTATTGTCTTATAGAGATTGCATTAATCCTCGTTGTTGTGGTCTTGTCAATCCTATCTTTTGAGAGTGTACAATCGTATAAGGGAGCCCATGTCAATTTCTTCCAACGTAAATTTTGAAATCGCACTAGAGTGACAAAGTTGATCCATTTCAAGGTGAGTTGTGCAATCGCATTAGAAAGGCTGAGTCAATCTCATCATTGGTGAATTGTGCAATCGTACTGGAGATACCAAGTTTAATCTCTGCCAATGTATAAAACTCGTCGCTAATATTCGTAGGTATAGTCGTCGATAATATTTAAGTTATGACTTGAGCAACCCCCATCTCCCCCTCCCTTATTTCTTTTTCTTCCTCTATTTTTCTTTGCAAATAGCAGCAACAACAAAATGCAGACACAACCTGATTTTTTTATCTTTTAAAAGACTTCGACAAACCATTATGGGATGAGTGCACAAATCAAAGTAAATTATCGGTCGTTGCATAGGTGTTCACCGTCAAGTCAAAGCATGGGCTGAGTGAGGTTAGTTACGATAGAATTATTGAATGAACGAGAAACATTTAACCTAAAAGGAATAAGCTAAAAGAGAACTTTTAATGTGCTAAACCCATGGTGAAACCCATGTAACATTAAATTAAAATTACAAAAAAAAACTAATTCTTATACAAAAAACATTGTTGCCCCTTTAACGAACTACTATGGACAGAATAATAATTTTTTTTTCTTTCAAGATAAGCACGAGAATCGAGAGTGAAAAAAAAAAGGGTAGCTGGATCTAGGTCGTGGTTAATTTGCCGACACGCGCTAACATGGGAGAGAACTGCTTCCTAGACAATTCCATTGACATCAAGAAAGGCCGTTATCGAATCTCGAAGAAAGTTGCATGTGCCGCCTAAATGCGATAACATTTTTCACATGCTCGCGCGTGCACATGTGCTAGCCAACTCCAATATGATTCTACAACCCGAATGGATTTGAAACTCTAGATAATGTTTTTTTTAAAAAAGAAACTATGCTAACAAAATATCTTGTTTCAATTCAATTTTAGTTTTAATTTACAAAAAGAATATTAAGGGATAATTACATAAAAATGCTAAATGCATATCACATAACATGATTATATGTTTTTAATCTGCAATTATCTTATATACGCTAAATATTCTCCATGATGGGGAGGAAGACTATATTCTCCGCTTTCTTGAGAGAGCTTCCTAGAAATTAACACATATATATCCACCAGATTGTTACATGAATATAGGGTAAATATTTTAAGAGAATAACTCCAAATTCGCATACTGAGCATGAGTTCATGACTCTAATCAATAACCAGATAGGGGTTTAGTTGGGATAATTTGAAAGAGTTTTCTTAATTTTTCTTTGAAACTAATGTGGTTGTGGTTTTCCCTTTGCCCTTTTCTTCAAATAAAAAGCACCCAACATTCTCTTCTTGTCATAGATACTTTTATATAATTAGTACATCTTGTTTGATTTTCGTAGCAAAAAGTGGCTACATCACGAAAGACTTATTTAATTAATAAACAGTAGATTTGACTAAAGGAGTTTCTTTAGAGATAACCAAATAATTAAATTATTAAAAAAAATAATTATTGTTCTTCAAGGATTGGTGGGCCTGACGTTTGTGGCTGCATTAGAGGTAGCTAAGTGCAATCTACACTTTGCAAAGCTCAAATCAATATTATTTCCTAATTAAGAGCTTCACAAAACGGATTGAGTCGTCGAAATATAGCTGGCAAATCTAGTAAAGACCTCCCATGATTCCATCACTAAACTTGAAGCCAAAGTTATTCCAAAGACACTAATTTTATATTCTATGATCTGTTGCTACTGCGCTTTGTTGATTTATTGCTTGCATTTCCTTCCATAAATAGGGCAAATGACTTGCTGAGAATTGGACTCATGCATGGCGAACAAGTTGAGCTGTAGGGTTATGATGAACATGCTAATTACAAGCTATTGTCTTCCATGGAATAGGCAGTGATGGCATTTGTTTTATTTTCCTGAGGTGGAGAAAAACAAGGAGACCATAACACTGTTATTCCATGGAAGATAATGACTCGTGGTTGACACTTGATCTCTCCAGTCCAGTTCAGATTCAAGCTAGCTGCTGTCTGCAAATTCTTTGAAAAGGGTTTGTTTTCTGGCTCACAAAACATATACAGAATATCAAATTTATGTAGGCCAGCCTCTCATTGTAGAAATGCTATTTATATTTTCTAATCAGCGTTTACTAAATTCTTTCATGGTACTAATTAATAATTCATGGTATAAAGAACTTATTTCTTGTTAAATACTCCACTACATTTACCAAGATCTTAGCGCATTAACTGTTTGTTGTTAAATAATTCATGATATAAAGCTTGAAACACCCAAAGGTGGAAGAACAATCTTTGACAAGCTTGAAAGAAAGAATGATTGCACCGAGCATTGTATTTCTTCAGCCGAGCAGCCCCTACAACTACAAGCTCTCAAGATGAGGTGGAAATTGTCTAGAGTTAATCACTTGCTATGAAGTATTAGAAGTAAGTGAATGCGGATTTGAAGATGATGAATTTTTTTGGATAATTTGAATCAATAAACATATATTATTTGTCTTAAACTGATACTTGTCCGTATTATTTGCAGTTTTTTATAGAGTTCAAAAGCAAATATATTCTTAGAGCTTAAAAAAGCCACCAGAAAATCTAGGAAAACTTTTAGAAGGAAGAAGAAGATGATGATGATGTATTTACAGGTGTTCCTGACACTTTAACTTATAGTTTATGAAGGGTCATGATAGCTACCACAATGCAGTTATTATATATATATATATATATAAGCCAACTCATAGGATTCTGCAATCCGGTTAATATATATTCGTAATCCATGAAAAAAGCTAGTTTAATTTGGATGAAAAGAAAATATATCTCCCCTTAGTTATGTAAATAACCCCGGGATATATCCTTTTAATGCTTCTCATTTTATAAATTTAATTTTTATTTTTCATTTATTTATTGACTTGTGTAGTCTAATTAAAGTATGTAGTAAAAACATTTCAAGGTCCAAGACCCTTAGGAATGTTTTTTGAAATTTGTATAGGCTTCATGTTCATACTCAAAAAAATATTTAGGAGTGAATTATCTAGATAATTTTAATGGATCTAATGCCTATAGTAAAACTTCCATATAGGGTCCAAAGGCTTTAGACAATTATTGAAAATTTGTATTGGGTCCAACACCCCTTCTTCAAAAATATTTATCAAATTTTGGCAAAAATCAAATTTCAAATTTCGCCTAATCTTAGTAAGATTTGTCTCATGGAATTGAGAACAAATATGGGTTGCAAGTATATCTTTATGTTCCCAACGAATCATTGAAATGCCTGAAGGATCATATGGAGAATGATGTTATTGCACTGTGGAGAGAAAGTCAAATCCTTTAAAGAGTTGAGGGGTTGTTGTCTTATGGAGATCGCATTAATTCTCGTTGCTAAGGTCTTGTCAATCCTATATTTTGAGAGTGTGCAATCGCACAAGGGAGACCATGTCAATTTCTTCTAAGATAAATTATGCAATCGCACTAGGAAGACAAAATTGATCCATTCCAAGGTGAATTGTGCAATTACACTGGAAAGACCGAGTCAATCCTATCATTGGTGAATTGTGCAATCGCACTGGAGATACCAAATTTAATCTTCGCCAATGTATAAAACTCATCGCTAATATTTATAGGTATAGTTGTCGGTAATATTTAAATTATGACTTAAGCAACCCCTATCTCCTCCTCTTTTATTTCTTCTTCTTCCTCTATTTTTCTCTATAAATAGCAACAGAAACCCCCCTCCCTCCATTTTATCACAAATCAAACTTTCATCACCACAAATTCAATCACCCCAACACTCAATATGTCAGCATCTTTGTTATAGTTCAATTTTTTTTAGGATTCCTCACATCAAGTAAGCAAAACTACCTATTTTTTGTTTGAACTCAATTTTAAAATGTTAATTTTTATGGCATCTTGATGTAGTATATATAGTATATGTAGTTTGTTTGTGTGTTTATTTGTTTTATAGCTTTTTCATATAGAAATCTGTTGTATGAATGTATGATTTGTACATGTTAAGGTTTGTTTGAGATTTTGAAAAATTATATTTGTTTGTAATTTGTTGAAATTAATTTCAATTTTGTGATTTAGGTGTTTTGTAATGAAATAAATAGTACCTTGTTCAATGAGTACGTTTTATATTTTGTCAATTTTATTTTTGTGTTGAAAATTTTGGTAAATGTGGAGGAATTTGGATTTTTATAAAAAACTGATAATGATTTAACAATACTATTAAAATAAATTGAATAAGTTTGAGTTAAACCAATGTTAACTAATTTATTTAGTTCACATAATTAATTAATACATGTTATCATCAATAGTCTATATAGGTTTGATATAAGTAATGGATAATTATTTTTGGATGTATCGAGTTTCACCAAAAGGGTTGCGCAAGATGGATTATTATAATGGGACTGAGGGTTTTATTAATTACATACTATCTAATCTGATAAATATTAGTGGAGGCGGTATTAGATATCCATGTTAGAGGTGTAAAAATAAAAAATTTCTCGATCCAGATATAGTAACGATGTATCTTCTACAAAAAGATTTCATAAAAAAAAAACTTGTGCTGGTTTGCACACGGATAATCATATGTTCCTTACGAGAATATGATAAAAAACATGGTTGGGTCAACGTTTAGTTTTAGTTATGTGCATGGAGTCGTAGATGAAAATAATAATTCTTATAGGAATATGATTATGGATGCAATGAGAATGAATAAGAATTATTCAGGTGAATATTTAATTATAGATGAAAAACAAAAATGCAAGCGCAACCTGGTTTTTTATCTTTTAAAAGACTCTGACAAACCATTATGGGATGAGTGCACAAATCATAATAAATTATCGGTCGTTACACAAGTGTTCACCGTCAAATCAGAGCATGGGCTGAGTGAAGTCGGTTACGATAGAATTGTCGAATGAGCGAGAAACATTTAACCTGAAGGGAATAAGCCAAAAGAAAATTTTTATGTTGCTAAATCCATGATGAAACCCATATAACATTAAATTAAAATTACAAAAAAAAAATTCTTATAGAAAAAACATTGTGGCCTCTCTAATAAACTACTATGGATGGAATAAAAATATTTTTTTTTGTTCAAGATAAGTACGAGAATTGAGAGGGAGAGAAAAAAAAAAGAAAAAAAGAAAAAAGATAGTTGGATCCAGGTCGTGGTTACGTTGTCGACATGCACTGACATGGGAGAGAACTGCTTCCCCGCCAATTCCATCAAAACCAAGAAAGGTCGTCATTGAAGCTCGGAAAAAGTCGCACGTGCCGCCTAAATGTGATGACCATTCTCACATGCTGGCGTGTTCACATGCGCTAGCCAACTCCAACATAATTCTACAACCCGATTGGATTTGAAAGTTTAGTCATCCAATGAACAACACACTATATACTTAAAAAATAAAAGGAAATATGCTAGTTTACAAGTTATCTTGTTTCAATTTAATTTGTAATTTAATTTACAAAATTAATATTAATGGATAATTAAATAAAGATGCTAAATGCATTTTATGTCATGAGATTATATTTTTTTATTTTCACTCATCTTTTAGCATCTTGATTCAGTCTTTTGTTTTTCTTTAACAACTCCTTTTAATATATTTTGATATATATGAATGATCGATTAATTTTATTAAATATAATAATCAAATCTCAATACTATTTTCAAATTTTCCATCATAAACTCAAAATTTAACATTGCCCATATGTTCTTTTTATGCTTAAATTGACTTTTAATCAGGATTATAGCATAACACGGGTAACGGGACTAGTGATTTTTAAAGATTGTCTTGATTAGGGATCCACTAGTTAAATAAATCCATATATATTTTTTTATCTATTAAAAAGAATGCACTGTGACTATCCCTAGTCCATAGACAATTTCAAAAGCCCAAAATAACAAGGTATGGGCACAATCTGAATCCTGTTAAAGCAAGCATATCTCCGGCAACAAAGGCACAGATTTTCCTTTCAGTTATATCCACTTTAAAGTGCATTTGGGACCAAGGTCGAAAGGAAAAGAAGGTTGCCCCCCAGATCTTTGATTGCAGGAACTGCCACAACTAAGTTTGTTACATGATGGGGACGAAGGCTATAATTAGTACATCTTGTTTGATTTTCGTAGCAAAAAGTGGCTACATCACGAAAGATTTATAATTAATAAACAGTAGACTTGACGAAAGGAGTTTCTTTAGAGATAACAAAATAAATTAATATTTTTTTTTTAAAAAAAAAAGTTATTGTTCTTCTAGGATTGGTGGGCTTGACGTATGTGGCTACATCTAAGTGCAATCTACACTTTGCAAAGCTCAAATCAATATTCTTTCCTAATTAATCTAGTACAGACCACCACCTATGATTCCATCACTAAACTTGAAGCCAAAGTTATTCCAAAGACACTAACTTTATATTCTATGATCTGTTGACATTGCTTTTTGTTGATTTATTGCTTGCATTTCCTTCCATAAATAGGGCAAATGACTTGCTGAGAATTGGACCCATGCATGGCGAACAAGTTGAGCTGTAGGGTTATGATGAACATGCTAATTACAAGCTATTGTCTTCCATGGAATAGGCAGTGATGGCATTTGTTTTATTTTCCTGAGGTGGAGAAAAACAAATAGACCATAACACTGTTATTCCACGGAAGATAATGACTCGTGGTTGACACTTGATCTCTCCAGTCCAGTTCAGATTCAAGCTAGCTGCTGTCTGCAAATTCTTTGAAAAGGGTTTGTTTTCTGGCTCACAAAACATCTACAGAATATCAAATTTATGTAGGCCAGCCTCTCATTGTAGAAATGCTATTTATATTTTCTAATCAGCGTTTACTAAATTCTTTCGTGGTACTAATAATTCATGATATAAAGAACTTATTTCTTGTTAAATATTCCACTAGATTTACGAAGATCTTAGCTCATTAATTGTTTCTTGTTAAATAGTTCATGATATAATCTTTGACAAGCTTGGAAGAGAAAGAGAAGGAGAGATGCTATTTATCATGCTAATGCACGAGGCAAGGAAAGAGAAGGCAAGGCCAGAAAGGAGGTGAGAGTCGCCTTCATATATTATCGTGGGTGTCTGGTGGCAGGTCAGTCCTCTGCAAAACTGCCTGTAATTGTCAGATCTTCTTCAGGTATTTTGTGATTTAGTCATTCACATCTAATGACTGAGGTTTTGAAGATGATGAATTTGAATCAATAAACATATATTATTTGTCTTTAAAATGATACTTATCCGTATTATTTGTAGTTTTTTTATAGAGTTCAAAAGCAAATACATTCTTAGAGCTAAACAAAGCGACCAGAAAATCTAGGAAATCTTGTATGTTTCTCTTGAAACCCATTCAAAGATAACTTTTAAAAGGAAGAAGATGATGCATTTACAGTAAAAGTCGAAAACCGATAATCACGTTCAATATTCGTAATCCATGTTTCTTATATAAATATATAAGCCAACCCATAGGATTCTACAATCCGGCTGATATATATTCGTAATCCATGAAAAAAAAAACTAGCTTAATTTGGATGAAAAGAAAATATATAGTGGAATGAAAGCATATGAAATTTGCCATTATCTAAAAGTATTAGCTTAACAAGAAATTCGAAAGAATTATTATCATGTTAAGAATTTCAAAATTAGGGATAATGGTTAATATTGTTACTATAACTATAATTATGATTATAATAAAAATAAAAATTTATTAAAGAAATAGCCATAGAATCCCAAACCATCTGGTAAGTAGAAAAATATAAAAGAACAAGCACAATCTATCATACAAGAACACATAATGAATTTATGGTTTGATATGATATCTAGAATGAAATGATACCTGCATCATTATGTTTGGTCATTTCATGGTACACCGATTCTTGATTAGATAAATAGCACTTTAACTATCACAATGTATAACAGTCAACTTATATGACAAACCAAGATTATCAACCAAACCTTTAAGAGAGTGAAAAAATAACCTTACAATGATCTCCTCATGTCCAAATCACTAACATAACCTAAATTTACAAAGCCCTCAACACTTTTTCTAATGCTACTACCTCTGTCATATATCAAGTCAATATTTGTAGTACCTCTAAG
>Ga0307515_10025438_pt1 | contig 10242 bp, 7 predicted proteins | sample 17_EM_MG_FD_194513 | JGI IMG/M metagenome (GOLD analysis project Ga0307515, IMG submission 194513) | Populus trichocarpa ectomycorrhiza microbial communities from riparian zone in the Pacific Northwest, United States - 17_EM | ecosystem: Host-associated > Plants > Roots > Unclassified | place...
TATTTTTTTGCTAATGGTACGAAATACAAAGATCTAAGATAGACCTGTCATTAAAGTGCAAACACAATGTCATTACTCTTTGTTTTAACCTTCAAGCAAAACATATCCATGTCCTCATTGTAATTGTGTGCCGAAGACCTTAAAAAAAAAAAAAAAAAAACCACAAGACCATATCAGAATCGTAAAAGCCCAACTAAGCCCTCAAATGGCTCACGATATAAAGATTGGTAGGGCCATGTTGACAACTGAGACTAGATCCTGATCCTCATGCTTACATGTTGGGATCTTATTGGTCCCTCAGTTAGCCAAGACAGGATTTTGCAGAAGAGAGAAGTCTAACTCCTATCTTTTAGTTAGTTACTACTGTTGCCTTCTTGTTAAAAGAAAGCTTGTTATTACAGTTTTACTCTCTTACGATGATGAATTGGAGTTCAGTTTCCTTCTCTTATCTCTTCTTGCAGCCTACACAGACAGGCAGAGACTGAGAGATGCATGGGCAAGAGGGTTTACTGTTATCAAGGTTTTTCTCTCTCTTTTTTTCTTTTTAGTTTAGTTTATCATCGCCTGCAGAAGGGATTAATGATTAAATGACGAACTGAATGTCTTGTCTTCTCTACGTTCCTACTTGTAGATAATCATTAAAGAAAGATATACTTCATTTGATAGCAATAATGGCAGCAGCGTTTTGTAGCCTCCACCAGGGGTCTAGTCTCAAGAAACTCCAATATTATCATGTGAGGCAGAGTTATGCAACAAGGCAAGTTATTAAGTTCATTTTTGTACTTGATTTTTTGTTACTATAAGACTAATCTTAATTCATCTGTTTAACATCAACTCACTATTCTTAATTTGTTTACTTAAATTGCTCAGTATAATTTAATAAGTTCTTAGTTTACTTCAATTGATTCTGCTAAATTTGAAACATTGTTTGAACAAAAGGTTTAACAAATGTTGAGATGGCATGATTTGTGAGCTTTGTTGAAATTCACATCAGTAGATTGAATTTTGGTGTAATACAATCAATCATTCACTGAGTTCCGTGTGATTGATGATGCTTCTTTTGCTAGCTAAGAGAGTTTGGAGTCTAAAGAAACTTAGTCTGGGTGTGAAACACAACTCCAGAATCAGTGTTGTTACAAGGTGTATTCCATGCAGTAAGAATATTTGGAAATGATATGTCCTTTGGCCTGATGTACTTAGAAATCTATTAATGATGGTATTTTGGTGGGAAGCTTGTAGTTCAAACTGTATTTAATGTTTCTATTGCGTAGCACTGCATTTCTTGATTATGGTTTTACTCCTTACACTGCTCTCCTTTACCTTAGAACAGAAGAAAAAGTGAGGACATCATGCGTGCCTATTGTTTCTGCATTTACTAATAGTTTATTTCATCAAGTCTCTTTTTTTTATTATTATTATTATTGTTATTTTTTACCAACTTTCTCAGGTCTTATCCGGGAGCTCTTACTTCAAATGCTTCCAAAAAATCATCATTGTGCTGCTGTACTGCCCAGAATTTTGTCTGTGGGAGTCGTATAAGCCGGTTAGAATTCAAGAAAGGAATTCAATGTTGGCGGGCTTTTTCAGGAAGTATAGCAAATTATGCTGACAAATCACATGAAGGTGAAACTGGGGAGGATGTTCCTAAAGCAACCTTGATATGGAGGGCAGTCAAATTGCCTATTTACTCTGTTGCTTTGGTTCCTCTAACTGTGAGTTTTTCCTTATAATTAGTGCCAATGGTTCTTTGAATATTGATTCTGTGACTATGCTTTTGAGGATTAATGGTTGGTGATGTGCATCACGCTTCATTCATCTTTTCCTGGCTTACATATTTCATGGTTTGTGGAGCAGGTAGGTGGTGCAGCTGCTTATTTGCAAACAGGCATGTTTTCAGCAAGACGCTACTTTTCGCTCTTGGTTTCTTCAATTCTTATCATAACGTGGCTCAATCTAAGGTGAGTTCTGAAAAAATAGGAGGGTGATTTAAAAATAAATTAAGTTGGAACAAGCTTAGCAATAGACCTTGTACCAGACTACTGTTTCGTGTGGGCATTGATTTTCAAACTTCCATTTTCCTGTGGTTTAATCGAATGTACTACCCTGCTGATTCACTCTACTGAGTTTTTTTTTTATTATTTGTATTTTTCTGGCATCTTAAACCAGTAGCCTAAATCTCCTAGAATGAGTAATTTCACTGGCTGTATGTTTTCTAAAAATAAAGTACACCATCAGAAAACTATCCTCGTGGGTATACTATGTTATACAAGATGTTAAGATTCATCTGTGTGACCCATGGGCAGCAACGATGTTTATGATTTCGATACAGGAGCAGATAAGAACAAGAAAGAATCAGTTGTGAATTTGGTCGGCAGGTAAATGGTTAATAGAAACTATGAACTTTTATGTTCTGATGAAAAACAAGATTATTCAAAGAGAAAACAAACAAGATATCGCTAATTGTGCTTTGCTATCGCTTTGGGAAGCCGTTCAGTGGCCTTTATTGCTGCTTACTCATCACTTCTACTTGGCTTTGCGGGCCTGGCATGGACTTCTATGGGGGAAGGAAACATCCATGCAATATTATTCCTGGCTTGTGCAATTCTTTGTGGTTATGTATATCAGGTAACAAAAATCTCTCTAGTTTGTGGAATGTTTAAATCATTTTTGAAGAATTGAATCTCCTGTCTGTTACAAAATTTTATAGCAAGTTCTACATTTGAGGCTTTGAGCTGCCTCCTAGATCCAGCACTTGTGCTTGGCAAGTCATACTTGTAAATATAATTCCATGGTGGCATAATAGTTACATGTTTCCTTTTGACATGTCCTTTCTTATCTTGGAAGAACTTCTGAAGCTTAGTATCTGATGTAGTGCCCACCATTTCGGTTAAGTTACCAAGGATTAGGAGAGCCCTTGTGCTTCGCAGCATTTGGCCCCTTCGCTACTTCTGCCTTCTACTTACTACTTGGCAGCACGAGGTTTACTTTATTTCTTCAAATTCCAACACCAACTCAGCTTTACATAACTTTTGTTCTTGCTCTATACATAGCTGATATGCCTTGGTGTGTTTGACAGTGAGATGAGCATTCTTCCATTAACTGGCACAATTCTTTCTGCATCACTCCTGGTTGGCTTCACAACAACATTAATACTCTTCTGTAGTCACTTTCACCAGGTAGCCTTCTTTTTATTTTTCTCAGTTTAGCATCATTTAGCAGTGGATTTTTTGCAAAACTCACATTAACTAGCATTGCATTATCAAAATAACATGAAAATGTTGTGCAAGTCAGGTGGAAGAAGATAAGGCTGTTGGGAAGTTTTCCCCTTTGGTGTGTACATTGACTCATCCTTATTCATTCGTTTACTTGTTTTTCTTAAGTTATATAGTGCATCAATGTCTTGTTTGAGCTTCTATGCAGGTTAGACTTGGCACTGAAAGAGGTTCTGGAGTGGTGAAAGTAGCTGTCGCAATGCTGTACTCTCTTTTATTTGCTTCTGGTCTAAGCAGAACTCTTCCTTTAGCTTGCATTGTAAGGCAATAATAAATTGTTCAAAACATTTGCTTTTCACCGATGAACTCTTATAGGTATATTGACTGAATCATGGGTATTCCAGCTCCTCTGTTCTCTGACCTTACCTATGGGAAAACTGGTGGTCGGCTTTGTCGAAGAAAACTACAAGGTGAGATCTAAACTAACACGATAGTTTAAGCCTCTACAGTTCCAGTCTCCCTCCTCTGATCCTGAACTCCTGATGCCACATAATGCTCATATCATTCTAATGGGATGAATATTACAGGACAAAGGGAAGATTTTCATGGCAAAGTACTTCTGTGTGAGATTGCATGCCTTATTCGGGGCTGCGTTGGCCTCTGGACTCGTGGCAGCTAGAGCATTTCAAGGATATTTCCCTTGAAGTATTATTCCAAGCATCACTCAAACCAAAATGAACCAGAGAAGCTTCTGTAGATGAAAGGAAATGAATGCAATGAACAAGGTGCTACTGAATATGACTTGCAACCAACATGTTGTATTGATTTTATTAATATAGAATATATTTATTGTTAATAAAGATTTTCTTTATATTTGATTAATAAATCTAATTTTTAATTAATTAATCTAGAATAAAGATAAAGTATGTGGAATAAAAATACTTTGCATGAGAAATTATAAAGTTGTTATAATTATGAAATTTCTATTACATCAAAACATTGTTTCTAAAATGTTGTTAGTCAATATTCTATTAAAATTGAATATTAATTAGAGTTATTAAGATCAATGCATATCATGTTTATTTCTTTATGAAAGAAAGCAATTGTTTTCATAAATCAAGGTATGAGGAATACCTGAAACTAATATATAAGTACTTGTCAAATAACATAGACACTGAACTGATCTGCAAAAAAATTTATATGGAGAGATCATTTGTATTTATAAAAATGCTCACGTGATAGTTTTGTAAGTAATCATTAGACTTGAGATCACTAAGTTATCTTATATAAAAAAGAGTGTTATGCTTTGATCATAATACTAAACTGATGACTCGTGGTTTGCAATAATTTAGTTTTAAAACAATTATTCAAAGCCATAAAGAATATCCAATCTTTAAGTATTTTTTATATAAATGATAAACAACTCTAGATTTTCTTAATGGGATCCTTGAAACTCCCTAAAAAAATTAAATTTATCATTTTCTTTATGTGTATACGTTTTAGAAAACCCAAATTGTCATTTAACAAGCATTTACATATTAATTTCTGGTATTTTTCATATTTTAACTTATAAGAATAAGCGTTACCTTTTATAAAGAAACGAATATAATGTATATCAGTTTTATCAATTCTAATTAATATATAGTCTTAATATAACATTGACAAAAATATTTAGAAACAATGCTTTAATACAATATGAATCCTTATATATAATATGAATCTTTATAGTTGTAATTATTTTACAATTCTTTTATAAAATATTTTTTGTTCTTTCGACTTTATATTTACTCTAAACTCGTTAAATAAATTTAAATGAATATTAAAGGTAAAAAATATATTTATAAATAAAAATATATATTTTGCATAAATAAAATCGTTATCACATATTTTTTGAATATTTTTTGAAAATGACAAACATTTGATACGATAAAGTTTTCTTAATTAATTGAATATTTTTTCTTTGGGAAGGTTGGCATCAATTGATAAACAAGAGGGTATGGTCAAGAAAGAAAACAGAAAAATTGATCCTCTTAGCACTAGGCCCCACGAAACCCTAATCTAGTGGCCGAGCAAACCCAGCTCATAAATAAGCCATAACCCCCAAAACATCCAAACCCACAGCCATTGATCTCTCTTCCCCTCTGGGCCTCTGGCTCTGTACTCTGTAGTCGGTTCCCATCGAAAGATATAATCACACTAGCTAACCTCTCACTCAAGAATCATATCTCCACTAACCAGAAACCCTAAGATCCCAAATTGACAAACCACCATAACCAACAATCAAACACAAACCCATTTCAATTCAGCAAAAACCCTAACAAAATGGACCCCGAAATCGCCAAAACCCAAGAAGAGCGCAAGAAAATGGAACAACAACTTGCCTCTTTAACCTCTTTAACCTTCGATCGTGACTTGTATGGTGGAGTCGACCGTAATGCTTATGAAACATCGATCCCAGCTACCGATGATGAAGAACCCGAAGTGGGTCTTAACGAGGTTGCTCAGAAACTCGCTTCTTATACTGCCCCGAAATCAGTTCTTAAAGAAATGCCTCGTGGCGGTGATGATAGTGAAGAAGTTAATGGGTTTAGGAAGCCGTCGAGGATTATTGATCGTGAGGATGATTACAGGAGGAGGAGATTGGATAGGATTATTTCGCCGGAGAGGCACGATCCTTTTTCTGCCGGGGAGAAAACGCCGGATCCCAGTGTGAGGACTTATTCGGATATCATGAAGGAAGAGTCTTTGAAAAGGCAAAAGGAGGAACTTCTAAGGGAAATTGCCAAGAAAAAAAAGGAAGAAGAGGAAGCGAGGGCTGAGAAAGGTGACAAGGGTGAAAAGGAGTCGAATTCGATGGCTAAGAGGAGGAACAGGTGGGACCAATCGATGGAGGATGGTGGAAATGCAGCTAAGAAGGCGAAGACGGGTTCGGATTGGGATTTACCTGATGCTACACCGGGGATTGGGAGGTGGGATGCGACACCTACTCCAGGGAGGATAGGGGATGCTACGCCAGGTGCTGGGAGGAAGAATAGGTGGGATGAGACTCCTACACCGGGGAGAGTGGCTGATTCAGATGCCACTCCTGCGGGTGGGGTTACACCAGGGGCGACTCCTGCTGGTGTTACTTGGGATTCTACTCCCAAAGGAATGGTTACACCTACACCAAAAAGGCAAAAGTCTCGTTGGGATGAGACTCCAGCTAGTATGGAGAGTGCAACTCCTGCTCTTGGGGGGGTTACTCCTAGTCTTGGTGGTGCGACTCCTGGACCTACTCCTCTTGGTGCAATTGATATGGCTACTCCAACTCCTAATGCACTTGCCATGCGTGGGGCTATAACTCCTGAGCAATATAACTTGCTGAGATGGGAGAAGGATATTGAGGAGAGGAATAGGCCATTGACCGATGAGGAGTTGGATGCTATGTTTCCTCAAGAAGGGTACAAGATTTTGGAGCCGCCGGCTTCTTATGTGCCTATCAGGACACCGGCTAGGAAGTTGTTGGCTACCCCGACACCAATGGGGACTCCTCTTTATTCTATTCCTGATGAGAACAGAGGCCAACAGTTTGACCTGGGGCAGGAGCCTCCTGCTGGGTTGCCATTTATGAAACCTGAGGATTATCAATATTTTGGGGCTTTGCTGAACGAGGAAGATGAGGAGGAGTTGTCACCAGAGGAGCAGAAAGAGAGGAAGATTATGAAACTGCTACTTAAAGTGAAAAATGGGACACCTCCACAGAGGAAGACTGCTTTAAGGCAATTGACTGATAAGGCTAGAGAGTTTGGCGCTGGGCCATTGTTTAACAGAATTTTACCGCTGCTTATGCAGCCTACCTTGGAGGATCAGGAGAGGCATCTTCTGGTTAAGGTAATTGATAGGGTTTTGTATAAATTGGATGAGTTGGTTAGGCCCTATGTTCATAAGATTCTTGTTGTTATTGAACCACTCTTGATTGATGAGGATTATTATGCCCGTGTGGAAGGGAGAGAGATTATTTCTAATTTGAGTAAAGCAGCCGGTTTGGCCACCATGATTGCTGCTATGCGTCCTGATATTGATAATATTGATGAGTATGTTAGGAACACAACTGCAAGAGCTTTCAGTGTTGTTGCTTCTGCTCTCGGGATTCCTGCACTGTTGCCCTTCTTGAAAGCTGTGTGCCAGAGTAAGAAATCTTGGCAAGCTCGCCACACTGGAATCAAAATTGTTCAACAGATTGCTATTTTGATTGGCTGTGCTGTTCTTCCCCATTTGCGATCCCTTGTGGAAATCATAGAGCATGGTCTGAATGATGAGAATCAGAAGGTGAGGACAATCACTGCCTTGTCCTTGGCTGCTCTTGCTGAGGCTTCTGCCCCATATGGTATTGAAAGCTTTGACTCTGTTCTGAAGCCATTGTGGAAGGGAATTAGGTCACACCGTGGCAAGGTCTTGGCTGCCTTCTTGAAAGCAATTGGTTTTATTATTCCTCTCATGGATGCTATGTATGCCAATTACTACACCAAGGAAGTCATGTTTATTCTGATACGTGAGTTTCAATCACCTGATGAAGAAATGAAGAAGATTGTGTTGAAGGTGGTTAAGCAATGTGTGAGTACAGAGGGTGTGGAAGCTGAATATATACGTTCTGATATTCTACCTGAGTTCTTTAAGAACTTCTGGGTTAGAAGAATGGCCTTGGATAGGAGAAATTACAGGCAACTTGTAGAAACGACTGTTGAGATTGCTAACAAGGTTGGTGTTAAAGATATTGTTGGCAGAATTGTTGAGGATCTGAAAGATGAGAGTGAACCTTACAGGCGTATGGTCATGGAAACAATTGAGAAGGTTGTGACGAACATGGGTTCATCTGATATCGATGCTAGGTTGGAAGAGCTTTTGATTGATGGTATTCTCTATGCTTTCCAAGAGCAGACCAGTGATGATGCTAATGTGATGCTTAATGGGTTTGGTGCGGTTGTCAATTCTCTTGGACAGAGGGTGAAACCTTACCTTCCCCAGATTTGTGGAACCATTAAGTGGCGCTTGAACAACAAGAGTGCTAAAGTGAGACAGCAAGCTGCTGATCTTATATCTAGAATTGCTGTTGTCATGAAGCAGTGCCAGGAAGAACAACTGATGGGCCATCTTGGTGTAGTGTTGTACGAGTATTTGGGAGAAGAATACCCTGAAGTTCTTGGATCGATTCTAGGAGCTCTCAAAGCAATTGTCAATGTCATTGGTATGACCAAAATGACTCCTCCTATTAAGGACTTGCTTCCAAGATTAACACCAATTCTGAAGAATAGGCATGAGAAAGTCCAGGAAAACTGTATTGATCTTGTTGGTCGTATTGCTGATCGTGGAGCTGAGTTTGTTCCTGCCAGGGAGTGGATGAGGATTTGTTTTGAGCTTCTTGAGATGCTTAAGGCCCACAAAAAGGGTATTCGGCGTGCTACTGTTAACACTTTTGGTTACATTGCTAAGGCCATTGGGCCTCAGGATGTTTTGGCTACATTATTAAATAACCTTAAGGTCCAGGAGCGCCAAAACCGTGTTTGCACAACTGTTGCAATTGCTATAGTTGCAGAAACCTGTTCACCTTTTACAGTCTTGCCTGCCTTGATGAACGAATATCGTGTCCCAGAGCTTAATGTGCAGAATGGTGTCTTGAAATCCCTCTCTTTCCTGTTTGAGTACATTGGCGAAATGGGTAAAGACTATATCTATGCAGTGACTCCATTACTTGAGGATGCCCTCATGGACAGAGATCTAGTTCACAGGCAGACTGCAGCTTCCGCTGTTAAGCATATGGCTTTGGGTGTGGCTGGTTTGGGTTGCGAGGATGCATTGGTCCACTTGCTTAACTATGTTTGGCCCAACATTTTTGAGACGTCCCCTCATGTGATAAATGCTGTCATGGAAGCCATTGAAGGAATGAGGGTGGCCTTAGGCGCTGCTGTTGTGTTGAATTACTGTCTCCAGGGGCTGTTCCATCCTGCCCGGAAGGTCAGGGAAGTATACTGGAAGATCTACAATTCTCTGTATATTGGATCTCAGGATGCCCTTGTGGCAGCTTATCCTATACTGGACGATGAGCAGAATAACATATATAGTAGACCCGAGTTGATGATGTTTGTTTAAACTGCAGTTTATTTGTAGTCAGAGAGTATCAAGGGATCCATCTAGAACACGTGTTAAGCCTTTTGTTTTTCTATTTAGTCCCTGTAGTTTGACTAGTATCCATATGCTCTGCTTTGGATTTCTAGCTTGTTTTCATATTGATCATTTATGTGTAGTAATGCTATGAAATAAAAGCCTTGTTTTCTTGAGATCTCAAGCTTTGTGTGTGCTCTTTCAGCTCAACAAATACACATTTTGTCCTTTTGTTAAAAAAAAAACTTATTAATACATGCTTTATTGGAGTTCAGGTCTCATGACAGCATTATTGAGGCTTTTGGTAACATGCATTTTTCGTGATTGATTGTCCTGGACGATGATCTTCATTCTGCATTATCCATGTTGTCTGTGTCTTTTAGATGGCAAAGGAAGCAGCAGACCATAAGCGTAAGCATTTTGCTGAAATTCAGTATCTTTCACTGAGGCTCAGAATTTGAAGGCCACTTGAGACGTACTAGAGATCTGCTAGTACTGTGTGTTTTGCGTTGTGAAGTAGGTTTAAAAATAGCTTTTTCATAACCAAAGTCTTCGGAGTTTTTAGTAGGATTCATATAAAGGTGTGTTGAATCAATACTCTTAAAACTATAGTAAGGGCAAAACACAATTTCAACCATCTAACCACACTGCAATTTCAATGTATTACTGGCCATTCAAGTTTTTAACCAGCTGCTGGCTGATTTTCGGTCTTACAAATTATGTATCCGCACCCCTTGTGTTCGTGCACCTGTAATTGTAATTCTTAGGCCTTTGGTGTGCATTGCATGATACGATGATAGTCATAGTTGGCACCACCTCCTTGGTATGATGGTAGCCGTGGTTATACGTGGCTATATTTCACGTCTTTTGGCTCTGCAGATCCTTGATTACT
>Ga0307515_10025439_pt1 | contig 10242 bp, 7 predicted proteins | sample 17_EM_MG_FD_194513 | JGI IMG/M metagenome (GOLD analysis project Ga0307515, IMG submission 194513) | Populus trichocarpa ectomycorrhiza microbial communities from riparian zone in the Pacific Northwest, United States - 17_EM | ecosystem: Host-associated > Plants > Roots > Unclassified | place...
CTCTCTCTCTCTCTCTCTCTCTCTCTCTCTCTCTCTCTCTCTCTCTCTCCCCCTCTCTCCCCCTCCCTCTACCCTAACAAAAGGAGTTGTTTCCACTTTCTTGATTGAAGGAGCAATCAATCATTGCTGGTACACTTTAAATTTTTCAAAGACTATAATTTTGGCAATGAAGTGAAAAGCGACCTTGCATCTTACACACCATGTTTTAATTGTTACCGCGCAGAGTCTTTACATTCACGACACTCATCCAGCAAAAACGTCACCAATTCCTTTGCTTCAATTGATTGGATTTTATTAGCAAAATCAGATTTGTTTCAAATAATTGGTTATTCTTTTCTATTCAATTCCTTTGCTTCCCTTGAATTTAGGGATTTTGAAAGTTGGCTAAAATAACCTCAAGGTTTTTATTGTTAATATAATAGCAGTAGCTTGAATCCTCATGTATATATTAGGGATGGAATTGTTATAAACTTTTTTAAGTATGTTTAGTGGTTATATATAGGAGAAATTTTATTAGTTATCCCACTTTCAAGAAGAAAAGTAGGGAGAAATCCTAAGTGAAAATATTCCTATCATTTTTCATGGGTCATGAGTTTTATTTTTTCTCTTCACTTTATATTTATCTCTTTTTTAAAGTGGACCTATGAAGTAATTAATAAAATGTCACTAATTACTTCATGAACACTATAAAATTTCTTGTTATATTTATATAAAATAAAAAAAAAAGTCTGAAAAAGAAAAGGCAAACCAAGGAACATCAATACTTTTTTATATTGAGTTATTTTTTGGTAAGTTCTATTTTATTTGTATACGAGGGGCATAGTTTTTAAACCTGATTTGGGATTCGATTCAAGGTAAGTTCCAAATTACGAGTCAAGTGAGTTGACTCGAGCTAACCTAGATCAACTCAATTTTTTTTTATTTAATTGAAAATAAAATTGACATTATTTTTTAAAAAATAAAAAAAATTAACGGATCTTAATTGAGTTTTAACTAGTAACCAAACTGACGGGTCGTTGAATATACCAGATCAATTTTCTTTTTATTTTGTTTTAAATTTGATTCACCTTAGATATGATATATGAAAACATTAGCTAGGTTGTTTGAGTTTTAAAACAACTGCGAGGGGTTACACTCTCTAACAACAGCCACGCGTGACAACAAATGCTCGAGGAAGTAAATAGAAAACCCAATGGCCATGTGTTGCAAAATAAGATTTAAAATGACAAGAGATAAGGGGCATGACGCCGAATGCTGGCTAGTAAATTAAACAAAAAATACTGCAGTTAAGAGTGGTTGCTACGTCGTTTATCAGACAAAAACAATGATTATCGGCATGGAATTCAGATGATGGATAAAATGATTAAGCTTCTAGACCACTTGAATTTCCGTAACTATATTTTCCACATGTAGTTGAAGACTGAAGTTCCATAAAAGATATTTACAAGAAAAAGTTACTTCTCTTATTGTAATTTATTTAACAATAGAGGATTTCCAGAAACTTTTCTTTGTGTTTGTGCTTGAGTGAATCATCATTTTATCCTTTACATTATTATTATTATTATAATGTTAAAAGATTAATTCTGATTGATATGTTTAATAAAGTCCACTAATAATAAAAAAAAATTGTACTAATATGGGATCTATGAAAATGTTGTAATAAAAATTAATACAAAATAAATAAATAAATAAATTATCCACGATCCATCGATCAACAGTCGTAAATGGTTGGTCATGGTATCATATTAATACAACATATAAAATTAGTAAAGCAAACTAATCCATCAATCAGCTAGTGTTCATTTAAATTGAGTTGTAGGTGATGAGAACTTTGGTTAAAGAAGCTTTTATCTAGATAATATATATATATATATATATAAACAGTGAGAGCATAAACATCTTGACATTAATTTAACGTTTTCGATTATGTATTAGGGGGTAATATTCCATGCACTAGTTTATAAAAGTGATTTCTTAGTTTACCGTAAGAAATTTAAGTGTTCGGAAAATGAAAAGAAATATTCAGATGGATATATATTTATTTTTTAATGTATTTTAAGAGCATCTTAATTAAACTCGATTTATTAATTTACATGAAGTAATATAGAATGAAAATAAACAAAATCCTAGAGAAAAAATGTAATACTCGGTTTATATCTAATAAAGTGACAAATCAAATTCACTAATTTGGGTTTCTTTTGGAATAAGTTCAATGACTAGCTAACAAGTTTAAATCACTTGAGTTTTTCTATATATGCACAGAAAATGGCCGAGTCTTTAAGCTAGTACATACATTCTAGATTCATTATTTCATTTTAAAAAATGAGATCTAGGTCCAATATAACATAATATGATAAAATCTATGCAAACAATTTAGAAATACTAAATTAGAGAGATAGTAACACAAAAAAAATGATTGAGGATATTAATTAACACTAGTTGCAGGAAGGGAAAGAAAGAAAGAATTATTAATCCTGAGTGATGTAGTTCAACTGGTCAGGTCCTGAATTTGTTCTTTAAATGTCACTAGTTCGAGTCCCACAAGTCTCAGGGTTACTGGATACTTATATGGTCGTTAACTTTAGGACCCGTGAAATTAGTCAAGGTACGTGCAAACTAGTCCGAATATCCACATTAATCTTCAAAAAAAAAAAATTATTAACCTATGCACTGTGAGGATATTCAAGAATTTGAATATCCGTTTATAACTATCACTCGTATAACTTAGTTCATTGGTTAATATTGTAAGGATTTTTTTTTAATCCAAAAGGATGCTGATACTTGTACTGCTCACACACACAGTATTAATCTTTCTAAAACCTAACTTTCCACTCGCAGAAATAACATTAATTGTGTAAGATGGGGAAACATATTTTCTTTCCTTTAGAAATTTGTCTAGCTAATAAATTAGTATGGTACTTTTTAATTAAATTGTCAAGAGTCAGAATTGTAATTTTTTTTTTTTAATTTATGGGAATGTCTATTAGATATTTTATATGTTTTTTCTTTATTATTTTTCCAAAGAATATAATTGTAAATACTATTTTTAATTCTTTCAAATCACTTAATGTTTTCGAACCCAGCTAAAGTTGCCTTGTGGCCATGACAAAAATAATCGCGGGGTTTTCCATTAATATTTACTGCGTAGGACGCTAGTGTCCACTCCTCCTACAATAGTATGAACGTATTTTGTTTTGTTTTTTTGAACTTCATCGGGGCCACGAAAACACATTGACGAACCCATCATTTCTTTCTCGTTGTGGTGGTTGCACAAACAAAACAAAGGGGGGGGAGAGAGAGACCCACCCATCATCTTTTTCTCGTCGTGTTGGTTGTACATGTAGAAAGAGAGAGGAGAGAGGTCTGTGGTTGTTTGAGAGAGGTGCTTGTCCATGGAGATGTTAAGGTCGAGTGTCAGAGCTGCGATGGGGGCGTTCCCTCTGTAGTCTAGTTGCCACCAACGTCCATGTGGGACCTAAACTGATACCCTACTCATGGACCCACTTTGAATTTCCAAAAAAAATTCCCTGTCACCATCAATGTAGGTCGGTCGCTCTTATCAGACGCACAGTAGAATGGAACCCCACTTGAAGACCAACGCTACAGGCACCATGATATCAGACCTTTTCTCATGTATTTTTGGCCGTTTATGTCCTACCGCACATATATATATAGTCCAATGTACATACTCATTTTGGTACACCACCAATATTTCAGTTACTCTAAGACTTTCTCCATTCATATATTTTGTCCTAACCTCTCTTCCTCACTCCCTCATTAATGACAGAAAACATGAGTATATCTGTGAATGGGCAATCTCAGGTCCCTCCTGGCTTTCGATTTCACCCCACAGAAGAAGAGCTCTTGGATTACTACTTGAGGAAGAAGGTCTCGTATGAGAAGATTGACTTAGAAGTGATCCGTGATGTTGATCTTAATAAGCTCGAACCATGGGATATACAGGGTGCTTAGACGTTTTTCTATATCTTCCTCATGATTTCTTTCTAATTTATTCAATTCGTAAAAGAAATCTTATACTTTTTCTCTTTTTTCAGAACCTTACTTTTTTATTTCCTCTTCAAATGATTGTATTAGATGTGTGCCGAATTATAAGTTGTGTTAATGACGATTCGGTTTTCTGCAGAGAGATGCAAAATAGGAACCGCCCCACAAAACGATTGGTACTTCTTTAGCCACAAGGACAAGAAATATCCAGCCGGCACGCGCACCAATCGAGCAACTGCTGCGGGATTTTGGAAGGCTACTGGCCGTGACAAGGTGATATACGGCACTGGCAAGCGGGTTGGAATGAGGAAGACTCTCGTGTTCTACAAAGGCCGAGCCCCACATGGACAAAAATCCGATTGGATTATGCATGAATATAGGCTGGACGATAATCCCAGTGAAACCAATGTAAGCCTCTTTCAACCATGGGTCAGTGGTCATGTTTGCATTATACATGTTCATATAAGTAAAATGTTTTATTTATGTCAAGGTCTCCAATGTTATGGGAGAGGCAGCACAGGAAGATGGCTGGGTGGTTTGCCGTATCTTCAAGAAGAAAAATCTCAACAAAACCCTAGACAGAGCTATGAGTTCATCACCCATCACTGCAGATACCAGGAACCAGACGTTAAGTTCTTGCAATGAGGGCTCTCTAGATCAAATGCTTCATTACATGGGAAGTACTTGCAAAGAAGAAAATGAAGCAGATAATAGTGCTACATATCTTTGGCCTATTGACACAGCAATCAACCATGTCCACCATGATAATAGATTCATGGAACTTCCAAGCTTAGAGAGTCCAAACTCTACCAGTAGCCTAAACTTTTACCAATCCATGATCACAGAAAATGAAGGTTCAATAACTAACCAGGTGAGTTACCCCTTAGACTCTGGCCTTAACAACTGGGTTGCCCTTGATAGTCTAGTTGCTTCTCAAATCAATGGCCAGGCTGAAACCTCTAGGCAATCAGCGTGCTTCCCCAATGACCCCACCATGACTTATTGTACCCCTACTGATCTTCATCATGATCTCCAATTCCCAACCCTACGATCATCATTTTCGTTTCCATCAAACAGATCTTACCATGAAACTCAAGATTATAACAGTGAAATCGACCTCTGGAATTTTTCCAGTAGATCATCGTCCGACCCACAATGGCACTTGCCAAACACTAGTGTATAGCAGAATTACCCTACAAATAAACATTCTATAGTTCCAAAAGACAGAAGAGTATTATGATGACGGCAGTAGTTAATTATATATGTGTGTGTGATAATAATGCAAGTAATATATAGTATAAGAGTTCTTAGATGGGATGGCATTGTCATCCATTATATTTGCTTTATCAAGATGTCTGCCATTTTTGAATTTGTTTTTCTAGAAACCTAGCTGACTGTGGCTGTGGTGTATATGATTATACCTTTCTAACTGCGCATTAATAATTCTATCCTTTTATTCTTCTCTTGCCTGATTCAGATTGTTTCAAAAGAGAAAAAAAAAGAAAAAAACAAAAGGCATGATCAAGATGGTCATGTGTGTAATTATTTTTGAGTTGAGTCACATGGTTTGTCGAGTTGTTGAGGTGCTGAGCTTAAGGGCTTGTTTGGGATCCATGTAACATCATGAAAAAAAAAAGAGAGAGAGAGAAAGTTGTAGGACCAGACCATTTTTGCTAAATAACTAAGAATTCGAGAGAGATTCTTGCAAATCGCTGCTTTGAAAGGCATCGAGCAGGCAGAGATGAACGTCTTCTGGCTAATATTTAGTAATGTTGTGCTAGTGATTTTAAAAATATATTTCTAAATAATATTTTTTAAAATATATTTTTGATATTAATATCTCAAAATCATCTAAAAAAACCTAAAAATTTAATTTAAAAAACGCAAAAACAAATGTCTCCTAGCTAGGAGAGAGGAAATGGAAGTATTTGTAGTTTTGACAGGGATTAATTAAGTTGACTTGTTCCAAGACATTATTTGTCCACAAAAGAAACAGCACCAATAAAAACCAAGAAAAGCTGTTCGGCAGTGGAAGACGATCGATCCACGACAGTCAGTCATGCATGCGTATCTCCATCAAATTTACGAGGAAGCTTCTCTTTTTCGGAGAAATGTTTTTTCATTGTCTCTTTTCTTTCCTTTTTTTTCTCTTCAATAAATTCCACATAATAAATTTTCCCATCCCAGCCAAAAGCGCCAACGCCGGCATATCTGAACAAGTTCAAGCTCCCATACTCAGAGGCATGCTTTTAAATCACCACCACAAACAAAAGAAAGCAATATTATTTGAAGTGTTAATCTAGAATAGTACTTTGTTAACAAACAAAATGATAGCGTTGAAGTTTGTCTCTTTTATTCTTTTTAGGTTCAACCCAGAAGCAGAATCATTACTAATATTTCTTATTTAAAAAAGTTATTGAATTTATAATAAGATTTTACTTACGAACGAAATTGATTTTACACATTTTTATTATAAAAATAATATGATCATTGATCATTTTATGTGTAGATAAACAATATTAATTTGTGAATTAGAGAATGGCACGAAAAAAACTAGTTTTTAATTGGGTATACTTGAGTGAGATTTGTGAATTTATATACAAAATTATAAACCAATTTTTTTATATAATAAAGTAATATATTCTTTTTAACTTTTGTGAATGTATCCTAAGCGTACGTTTAAGAAGCTAGGATTAAATTAAGAAAAAGGTACAAATAATTTAAAATAAATAATCATTAGTTCTATGATATTATTTTATCACCAGTAAATCCGCTTTCAAGTTCTTCTTCCATACAAGTTTGGTATTTTTTTTTAAAAAAAAAAACAAAGATTATCACTAACAATTTTTTTCTTTTTTAAAAATAAGGTTTACAAATACAAAGAATTATGTTTTTCCTCTTTTATAATCATATTTTCATTCAATTTTTTAATTTATAATACTGATAATATAAGAAAAATTGATTACAGCAGTAAAAAAGTTTACAAGTGTGAAAAATTAAATATTTATAAATTTTTTATAAATTGTTTTTCCATGAAAACTGAAAAAAGAAAGAGAAAAATAAAAACCACTTGAATGGTAATTTTTAAAATATTTATGAAGGATAATATAGGTATCATAATTAAATATATTTTTTAATAAATTATGAAATTACTTATTGGTATTAGAAAAGTATCATAGAATTGAATGATAATTTATCTTTTTTAAATAAATTTATTAGTATTTGTTTCTATAATTAACTAGGATATTAAGATATTTCTTCTATTATATATAAATTGTAGAAGGATCCTCCTATATGTGATGATTGTTACAATTGAGCCTTCTAGTTGTATTTTATAATTCCTATTAAAGAATTTTATTGCACCCGACATGACGTTAGGGACATCTATAATTAATAGAGAAATTGAAAAAATATAGTCGCAACCTAGTAATTTAAAAACTTAAGAATTTTAAAATAGACACTGGTTTCAAAGATTTAGGTAAGAAGATGATTATGCATATGGAAATATAGACATAACCCTTACTATATCCTTTCAAACAAAATGTTATATTTACTATATTTTTTCTCTTAAATTACATGCCATTAACTATGTGAATTATTTTTTAGATTATTCATGATTTATCTTAATTAATTTCTAGTATTTTGTGAAAAAATAATGTTCACCCCTAGAAATAGGAGACTCGTCGATTAAATATTTTGTGAAAACGTTGATGTCGTCTTTAAAAATAGAAGACTCGTTGATAAGTCGTTCACAAAAAAAAAAAAGGATGTTCAATTCGTCTCTAAAATAAGAGACTCGTCAATTAGAGCATTCATGAAAAATTTAACGGTCATCCCTAAATATGGGAGACTCGTGGATTAGGATATTCATGAAAAAATTGGCATCTAGCCTAGAAATTAGAAGACTCGTCAATTATTCTATTCGCAAGAAATTTGAATGTTTGTTCCTAAGAAATAAGAGCCTTGTCGAATTGACCATTCAACTCGTCGATTATGCTATTTGCAAGAAATTTGAATGTTTGTTCCCAAATAATAGGAGCCTTATCAAATTGACCATTCACAAAGTTCAAATGTTTGTCCTTAAAAATAGAAGACTCATCAAATTAGTCAATCAAATAATTTATAAATTATTGCCAACATCATGAAAATTTATTGATTTATTTTTAATTTCAAACACACATAATATATATGACAAAAAATTTAAATTCATGAAGTATGCGATTAACGTAAAGAATAGAAGACAAAAGTAAAACAAAAACCCTTGACTATTTTTTTGTTATAGATTTCACAAACTAAAGGAACAAACATTCCTCCTACCATGTATAATCCACCACACATGGATTGGAATCCTAAAAGATTAATCTTTTTATCCTATAAAATTAAAACTTAAAAGGCACCTAAAACCAAATCACACTACATAACAACAAGTCTCCTCATAGTCATTCATTTTACTTAAAAGAACTCTTTCTAGCATATTTTTCTCATGAATTTCACAGCAAAAAAAAAAAAACATTCATGTTTTGTAATTGTTAACTTCTAACAATTAAAATCAAATCTCATTCATGTGTAACAAGCAAACCATAAGGTATGCAATGATTAATTGGCTTGAGAAAAATGATGAGGACTTACCTAAATGATGATATTATTGTTGGTGCTGCCACCATATTATTGATATTTCTTTCATAAGGGTGAAAGATGCAACTCTAAACCTAGTGAGGTGGTTGTTGTTGCAATGTAGATGTTGTTTTCCTTTTTCTTTAGCAGGTCTTATTATCCACCCTCCTTAAGCTCTATTTTTTTATGCCTTATTGTTGTTAAAAGTGTTGCTACTATTTTGGTTGTGGAGGTAAGGCTGATATATAAGAAAAACTTGTTGTTGCTGCTGCTAAACGCATAAAATAGCCAAAAATTCAAGAATGGAAGATGAGGCTATTACTGCAGCTACAGAGAATAGTATTCATCATTACTTTGATAACCTTTCAACAAAACTTCAAAGTTCTCTTTCCTTCTTTGTTCTAAACCTAAAACCTCTCTTTTCTAACCATGTTTCTCCTTTCTCTCTCAGTTTCATGTTATTATTTCCCAACACAGCTTCTTTCCCCTTTTTCTTCTCTCTCAATCTCTCTCTCTCTTCTCTATTTTCTTTTTGTTCTTTATATACCTTTTTTGCTCTCTCTTTTCTTTCTTTTTTCTATATCCTCCCTTTTCTTTCATGGATTAAGAGTAGGTGTTATTTACAGGAGCTAAGGGATATTCTAGGGTTTCTCTACCTCAACAAATCACAACCCTTGAACCCTCTTTAAAAAAAAATCATAACCATTCAGCCATATCTAACAAAGTTATACCAGAATATGACAAGTAAATAGGGTGGCTAGGAGAAGAGTTTTGACATGGTTTAGTAACATTTTAGAGGCTTATATATGGTGGTGTGTTGTTTGTCTCTTAAATGGAGATAAAACAAAAGATTGAAAGGGGCAAATTTAACTTCTCAGGTGAAGAACTTTAAAAACTGTAGACCCAGGTCTAATAAAGAAAAAGAAAGGGAAGAAAAAAAATGACATCATTTCTCTTGTATTAAATGACATCGTTTTGATCTTAGGAAAAATAAGGGTTTCATATTTAATAAAAAAAATGATGTAGTTTTTCAAGGTTGAGGTGCACTATGATCCTAGAATTTCCATGCCTTTTTGGTTTTGGTCATTGGTCTTGTAAATCTTTATTCTTTACTCAAATTGGATTTAATCTTTGAATTTCTTTTAATTTTGCCCCTAATCTGACCTAATTAAATCCCTATATTTTATTGTGTTTTGCAGTGTAGTTCTTGATTCAACAATTTGTGTGTTTTTATATTAAATTGACTCTAAATTTCAATTTTTATCTTTAATTGAGCCCCTGATTGAATGAATAAAACCTCCTAATTTTACCACCTCTTTCATCGTAGTCCTTAGTCCTTTAATTCTTCAAACTTCAACCAATTTTAGCCTCTTTCTTTATTCTTCCTCTTAAATCAAACCCTTAATTTCCCCTTAAAAATTATTCTTGCCTTTTGTTTTATTTTATTTTTGTATTTTTATTATTTTTTCAGCAGTTGCCTTTTTTCTCTCTAAAAATTGTCAAATTTTATCTGCATGATGTATTTTTTGAGGGGGTGAAAGTTGGGTTATGAAAAAAATATACAATTAATATGAAGTTAATTATAATTTCTTAAAATTTAAAATAATAGAAGATCTTCATATC
>Ga0307515_10025442_pt1 | contig 10241 bp, 5 predicted proteins | sample 17_EM_MG_FD_194513 | JGI IMG/M metagenome (GOLD analysis project Ga0307515, IMG submission 194513) | Populus trichocarpa ectomycorrhiza microbial communities from riparian zone in the Pacific Northwest, United States - 17_EM | ecosystem: Host-associated > Plants > Roots > Unclassified | place...
AGTAGTGCCTATCAAAATGATTAGCCATGAAAGTACCAGCACCACACTCAGCATTAGGACACTCCTTCCTCAACCTCTGGACCTTGCCGCTATCATCAACCTTATAGAACTGGAGTACAGCGAGCTTGACCTTCTTCTTCTTGTGCTTGATCTTCTTGGGCTTCGTGTAGGTCTTCTTCTTTCTCTTCTTGGCTCCACCCCTCAAGCGAAGCACCAAGTGGAGAGTGGACTCTTTCTGGATGTTGTAGTCAGCAAGTGTACGGCCGTCCTCGAGCTGTTTTCCAGCGAAAATGAGACGCTGTTGGTCCGGTGGGATACCTTCCTTGTCTTGAATCTTGGCTTTGACATTGTCAATAGTGTCTGAGGACTCAACCTCGAGGGTTATTGTCTTGCCCGTCAAGGTTTTCACGAAGATCTGCATCTTCGCTTCTTTACTTTCAGAGATGCAGAGCAGACGCGGAAGATTTAAGACTGGGTTAGGGTTCGGCTAGGGTATTTGAGGAGGAAGGGGTATATTAGGGTTTTAGTGATGTAAGGTAAGAGCATGAAAGTACGGATGTAGCCATAGAGCTGTTGGTTATTTACAGGGGCTAACTTGGGAAGAAATTGTTGGACTCTCTCTTTGGGCTGGTTAAGTGGATGGTTGAAGCAGCTCAAAACAATTATGGTGTGTGTGCATTATATGAATATTTAGAATATGTATATATTTTATTGAATTAAAAAAATATAAATATTTCTTAAATAAAGTTTTGGATTATATTCGATAATATTCGTACTTTATTTATTATTTATCAAATAAAACAACTATATTGAAGTTAAATTGTCACTTCTACTTCTAATGGAAATGGGACAACATCCACCTTGCAACTCAATGGTGTTTTAAAGGCTTGGAGTTTAAACCCATTTAATCTAGTTATGCATATGGTAATTCCAGGCTGTCCTCATGGAGATGTTTGCCGAGATACAGACAAACGAGGCCACGACAGCAGTTGCTGCAAACTAGCTTCGCAGGTCAGCCATTTTTGTTACCAGGAAGACAGTTGCTTTTATCCTCTGTCGTGCAACTCAGTAGGGTTCTTCATGTCTCTGCATGATCCTCACAAGTAAATCCCCCTTGCAATTTGAGCTAGGGATGCCTATTCGTACTTTGTATTTTACTTGTGGCTTTATTTTTTCAAGCATTAGACCAGCAAATCTCCATCTTCAAGTCCCGTTAAGCACGCCAGTCTTGTGTGCAACAATGTCCATTTTGGCGAGGTCAGTTCGATCACTTACAGAGAAGTTTAGAAAGTTTGTCATGGACGTGGCTCCCAGAGTCATTTGAAAGTGAATGAATGCATAAGAAGCCAAAGCCAAGCTTGGAGAGTTAATTTCGTGTTAATATCATGGCACAAGCTTCAGACAAACTAGGGAGCAGGCTGTTGAATGGAGCATTCAAGATACCAAATCACTAGGTTTACAACTTACAGAGTCGTCAAAATTTTATGGGAAAAGAGTCTTTCTGATATGACAAGTAAAATGTTGGCCAAGTATCTAGGCAGCATAAAACTAATGTATAAGACAAGTTTCATGAATAAATATACAAATATGCAGGTCTGCTTGTGTGTTTCTGAATAAGGGACTGCTGTGCTCTCTCTCTCTCTCACAACTGTTTCTTAGTCTTCACAAATTCTCCATTCCAAGAGGCGTAAGAATCTTTCCTTATACTCAGGTAATTGAGGCTTTGACAAGGGAAAAACAATGATTAGGATTTTGGAAGAAAATTCACTTCATAAGCAACATAACGGGATTACTTTCAATAAGATGCTTTCTCCATTCATCATCCTTCATTACACAAACAAACAATATGAGATCATATAATTCTTGATATGCACTTAATTGATCAACACAAGATACAGCTTCAATCGAAACACGGATATTACATGGTTTAAAAGCCTTATTTTTCATCAAGAAATTTTGAAATTTTGTACGTTTTCTTACCAATATGGCACTCAATCCCGCTGAATTTACAACTAAATACACGTTTCAATATTGATCCCCCAGCACTTGACCTCTTCATTTCGTTTACAACTTCTCTCTTTAAGACATCGCTGACATCCCCCAATGCCCAAGCCAACGATATATGAGGGCGTGGATCCTATTTGCAACATCCAACAAAGTACAAGAGTCTTGTAAGATATATACAATCACACTTAGTAACAGATGTTCATGGGAATTACTTAATAATTACGCTCACCTTATAAAATTCAGGAAGATTGTGGAGCTTATACACATCATTAACAGACTGAATTTGCTTGGTAATCTAAAGCATTTGAAACAGAACCAATCATTGTTACATAAAATTATACAAACTTGTAAGGTGAAGAAACAAATACACAAACAAAATTTGTCAAGCAGCATACCTCAGCTAATCCTCCAGTCACAACTTCTAGTGAAAGAAAGGTGCGTGTCTTGTCATCATTAACAAAAACTTCCCACTTATTAAAGTCAATCCAATATCTGCTTCGACAAAACATTGTTTCAAGGAAAAAATTTGCATTACCACATAACAAAAACTTATGCTTAAGCTTATCAAAACTGACCCTTTTTGAAACTGAAGCTTCTGCCGAAGCATAGCAACGACTGAATCAATCTGGTGAACTCGAATCGGCACAGTTCTTCCTAAGCTAATATGGAACTCTCTACCTAATGCAACTTGTTCAAGCTTGTGATCATCTTTACATAAAATATCAAGTGGAACATCGGCATCAACAACATGAAGACCAGGCACAACTAATGATATCCTGTTCAAGAACTGAACCACTTCCTTCTTCAACGCAGGTGGTATATTAACTGAAATCACATAGTTAAATGAACAAAATTCTCTACTACTCGTATAATTAAAAAAATTAACAAGGGAAATATGTAGAAGAAACCTGGAATGTAGACGTGCAAAGCATAGTTGCCTTGAACATGAGGGAAGCTTCTAATTCGACTGGACTGACCATCTAGCATGGAATCCAATGCACCTTCATTGACAAACATCAAACAGTTGGTGAACAAAATAAGAAGAGGACTGATTCCAAAACAATAATGAAAGATTTGGTTGGTTACCGAGAGGATTAGGAGGAGTGAGAAGTGCGAGAGGAGGAGGTGGTAAAGCTATGGCCTCTGCTTTTGGGTTTGAAACAGGAGGGACTGATTTCGTTGTTGGTGGAGAAGAGGAATCAGAGTCTGAATCAGATGATGCGTCGCCGTATGAAGCTCTCAGTATTTCCATTCTGCCAAGGAGAAAGAGGAAAGTTGCTGCTAATCATAGCCACGCTATTTTTAGATTGAATTTTGCACACCGTCCATTTGGTGAAATGCCACAAGGAGTACTTGCAAATTTACATGTTTGAAAGAAACTCTATGGCCATGGCACATCCTTCGCACTTCAAAACACTAAAAAAACAGGGATCTTTTTGCTAGTTAATTGATTTTTGTTATTATGGTTCTCTGTCGGTACAAAATTTCAAAGAAAATATTATTGAAAACCACCAAAAAAAACCTTGGACAAAAAACTAGAAAAAACCTAGATACCGAATATGCAGACAAATAAATTGGTTATTCAGTTTCATCAAAAAATCAACGTACGCACGGTTTAAAACGCCAAAATCAAGTGAAGGAAACATACCTAGAAAACCCAGAAAAAGATTTTGTTGAGAGAAGAACCAGGTTGCTTTATTTCTTCAAAATTTCAAATAACCCGCCATTGACAACCCTTGAATCAAGGCTGTAAAACAAAATAAGAAAAAACAAAGCCACTTATCCAACAATGGTTGATTGGGAAATGAAACGATAGAAAAAAAGATGATTAATGCATGTATCAATACCCTGAAAAATAAAAAAGAGAAACCAAACCCAGGGCCGAAGGAATTTGGTTGTTTGGCGGACTAGGTGCCTATATCTGCAAATTAGGTCTTTGGTAAAGCAAGTGCAGAGAAGAGAATGGGAGAAACAATTGAGGAGAGAAGATGGGAATGGCCTCACAATTGTCTTCTTTAAAGAAGAAAAAGTTAAGGAGAGGGCCATGCGTTCTTAATAACATTTAGCAAACTTATACATATACCGCGCGTTGCTGAGGGACAATTCTTAGCAGCATGAACTGTTATGGCAATGGCAATTGACAGTTAAATCTGAAAACATTTGAATATAGAAGTTTGCTAAAAACAGACAAATAATTTTGAGATACAAAATCAGCTTGTCATTTTGTAGAGAAGCAGCGCTATTGCAATGGATAATAGCAATGGTGGTATTCATCAACGTATAAGATCACAGAAATAAAGCGTTTAAAAACACAGGCTAGCCCGTGTTTTAAAAAATTATTGAAAAATTTTACTCTTTTTTTTTATTATTATTTTAATTTATTAATCTCAAAAATAATTTTTAAAATATTAAAAAAATATTATTTTGATACATTTCAAAAAAAAAATATTTAAAAAAACAATTACGAACATACTCCCAAACAGATCTTAATCTATATTAAAAATACAATGTTAATCTCAAAAATAAAACTTAACTTTAAATATTTGCTAAGATTATATTTATTGGGATTGGTTTTATAATGTTTTTCAATTTATTTTTTATGAAATTATTTTAAATTATGACTCGAATTATGAGTTTAACAGGTTAACTCGATTGACTCGAGTTTTTTTTTCTAATTATTTAAAACAAACTTGTTGTTAATTTTACTTTTCATCAAATATATTTAATGATTTTTAAACAAATTTGCTGTTAACTTTACTTTTGAATTACTTATATATGATTGTGTATATGATTTATGGTTAAATTCCATATTTATAATCTGGACTTAGTATTTATTTTTGTATTGTGCAATAATTATAAAATATAATATTGTAATTATACGATAATACCCTTTTATTATTAATGAAAAACTTCAAACTCACTTCAAATCCCAAAAAAAAAAAATTTCTTGTCATGTATTCGGATTATTGCTATATGTTCATAAAGATAAAATTCAGTTGTTTTTGAATAAAAATATAGTCAAAACAATGTCACTGCTTTATCTATCATAAAAATAAAAGGAGAAAATTCACCACCCACTCATATATCTAATCAACACTACAATTTATTTTTATTAAAACAACTAATACTTATAATTGAAAATATTAGTTTTGCGGTGCTCCATCATATTAATTACTCCATGGGTTTAATTTTTTTAAAAATATAACTAAAAGAGAAAAATCATAAGTGATAATATTTTTATTATTTTTTATAGGTCATAAATTTTATATTTTCTCTACTTTTTGTGCTGTCTTTTTATTTAAAGCGAACTCTAAATAATAACTAATAGTATATTATTAACACTATATAATTATTCATTTCTTTTTTTAAAAATGAGTTCTAAAAAGTAATTAATATTATCACTATAAAATTCTCCGGGAAGGACAGTATATAATTTTTAGTATTATAAAATTGATATCATGTAATTTTTTTTTTCTTGTCTAAGGGTTTTGGGCTAAAACTTGTAGCTCGATCAGTTCATATTAATTTAAGCCTAGCCCTCGGAAATACTCTATTATTTTCTCGTGGCCTCAAAGAAGGCTAAAGCCCACACAAAAGATTTAGAGGCAGCCGCAAAAAACCCTAATTCTAATAACTCCTATAAAGCCCTAGACACCATTACATTCCTCACCATTTCTAGTGCTCACTCTGGAAACCCTAGTCTTTTTTCTCCGAAGTTACACTTGCCGTTTCTTAAACAAAATTTGGTATTTCTAGAGATAGGTGAAGAAAAGAGAAAGATTGCTATGACGACTCACGAAATTCAAGCTCAACAGACCGGAATGCAGGGTTTTTCTTTGTATTTATGGAGAAAAACTTTGCGTGTCGATATTCCCGCTGAACTGAGTGATCTTTCTCTTTTGATTTCGTGATTTGTTTTTCCTTTTTTGAAGTGAGATTACAAGGAGGATTTTCAGCTCCCTCTTCTGATTTAAAGTTGAGGAAACTAGCTGGCCGAATCGAACCAATTTATTTACAGCCATCACTGAGTAATCTCTTTGTTTTTTTTTCAATTTTCAAGCTTATTTTGACTTTTTTTAAAAATCGTTTTTATTTTTGTTTTCTTTTGCTGGTGTGGGAATTTCGGAGGTTACAGTGATGAATTACAGCTCCCTCTTCTGATTTAAAGTTGAGGAAACTAGCTGGCAGAATCGAACCAATTTAATTAACGCCACCACTGAGTAAACCCCGTTTTCCCTGGATTTGATTTGTTTGATTTTGATTATTTGGTGATTAGATGTTGTTGATTATGATGAAGCAATAATATTATAATCCAACACTTGATCCGAGACATTAATTGTTTAGTGATGTTTAAACTTGTATGCTTCTGAATCTGCTAGTGATTTGTTCCCGGTGGCTTTAGTTAGAAACTGAAGGCATTACCTTGTTCTGCTAACAATAACACTAACAGCTATAAGATGTTTTCCTTCTCTTTGGTTTCTGATTTTAGGAATTGGAGAATCCACCTCCTCTATGATTGTAGCGTGCTTAAATTGTTTAAAATAATCTAATCATGGCTGTTGATAAATGGATGGAATATATTTGTGAATCTTGCCCACGATCAGATTTGTGGATTTTGCAAGTGACCTGTGTGTGCCCTTCAATTTGATTTCTTTGTAGTGGTTCTGTCTTTCCTCTTGTTGTGGTTTTCCTATCGATGCAAACATGATTTCAAGGTTGAAGTTGCCGTTCAAGTATTCTACATGATGCTGTTGAGATATGATTTCGATTGTTTCTTCTGAATCATCAAGTGATGAAATTGGAAAAATCTTAGGACACCTTCCTACATAGCTTTCTAAGCTATGGATGAGAATAAAATTTCCATTCTGATGATGATTTTGGCCATCCTGTTTTAGTTACCTCCTGGTTATGTGACCCGCATCTGCACTAAGCTTTATTTAAAAAAAAATATTATATTGGCATGTTTTTTCAATCTATTTTTGTAGTTAAAAAATTTAAATTCAAATAATTTATTTTATGAATACACTTTATTAAGTAAAAAGTAATTAATAATATCTAAAAATAAAACATGAATGATTAATTGAGGTTTTATATTAAAATATTTAATTTTAAAAGATTTTATCTGGCTATATTTATTTAAAAAATTATTTATTTAAGAAACAATTTAAATTGATTGAATAAAATAAAGTGAGAAAAATATCATTCAATATTTTTTTAAAAAGTAAAATTATTTCAAATTTTAAATGCATAATAATAAAAAATAATTGTCTTTCATGCAATTAATTTTCATATCAGCGTCTTTCTTGTACGATCCGGGCTGCCATTTTTTTTAAAGACAAACATGTGATGTTTAACGGCTAATCTCTTATACTCCTGTAGATTAACTGATAATAGCCTATTATTAGTCCCATTTTCAGCCTCTAGTGAAAGGCGGACTCTCCTTGATGAGAGAAAAAACGGACTAAAAGTATATTTGTTGTAGCGGTTAATATGTATTTTTTATTTTAAAATATATTAAAATAATTTTTTTATTTTTAATATTAATATTTTAAAATCATAAAAAATACTAAAAAATTATTATATTGATAGTTTTACATGTAAAATGCATTTTCAAAACACAAAAAAAAGTAACGCTTCCTTTCACTACGATGGAGAATGCTCGTACATGGACTGGGCTCTCACATGATGCATGTCCTGACCTATGACCTTTTCCATGATTCGTGAGTTGTCTCTTATTAAAGACTTGAGCTAGGTATTTCTGTTATAGACTCAAATTTACTAAACCATCGCACATGGACTGGGCTCACACTCACGTGATCTGTTGAAATTGTCAAATCTGGTCCGTACTGACATGGGATCGACTCCAATCTCCAGCACGAGCTCGAGGCTAGCAAAATGGATGCATGTGAAGTTCTGAAAATGACCCCACACGGTCAGGGCTACTAAAATATCAAGGAATCTGCTGTTGATCTTAGTGGGCTGTGGGGCCAAGCTGTTAGACAATCATTGAGCGTTGTAAAATGGGCCTATGTTGGGCCTATTTTATCAACTTACCTGCACTCCACTCATATAAAAACCATTCATTGTAGATAGTGGCTGAGCCCATGATTAGATATACCAACTCTGTTTTTTCTTTATTATTATTTTCATGCTGTGTTGTTTTTATTTATACGCTGACCTAGGATACCAACATGAATTATTTTCATTCATTTATTTATCTTAACTGTCAACTATTTTTGGGTTATTTCTTATTTGTAGAGTTTAAATCTTTTCTCAATTAAATCTTAACCGAACTATTTTTACACAATTTAAATTTAAACTTGATACAGTAATACGAACAAATTCATGTACATAGTCTGGGTTAAGATTTTTCTTTTTGTGTTGAATGCTAAGGGCACACGTGTCAAGATCAGGTCGTTTCATGAAAAGATAAGGTGAAATACAATACAAGAATGTGCAAGTCAAAGTTATGATTTGGCCACTAGGGCGCAGAAAGCTAGCTAAGAGAGACTCTTGGCGCAACTGCCCAACCGCCAACCACGATCATGGGGTAGGAAAAGCGAGCTAGCTCAGGGATGCGGTCACATGATCCACATCCATCATGCTATTGCTCGTAGGCATCGTTATCAGACCAGATTTAAAGGTTGTTCTGGTTTTAGTCTTATTTGTTTCTTTGTTTTAAAAATATTTTTAAAAATTTTAAATTATTTATTTATTTTTATACTTTAAATTAATATTTTTTAATATTTTTAGATATGCTGATATTAAAAAATAATTTTTTAAAAATAAAAAAATATTATTTTAATACATTTGTAAATAAAAATCATTTTGAAAAACAACAACAACTAGACTCCCATGCACGCTTTAAAGAACTAAGTTTTAAGTTATATAAATTGACTTAGATTAATCTAAATTAAATTGAAAAAATTAAAAAAATATTTGAAGTTTTAATATTTTATATAACAAAATTAAGAAACAATGTATGTGAATATAGACTTTACATGTTATAAATAATGAAGTTTAAAAGATTATTTTAAAATGTTTTTTATTCTACATTAAAAAAATACTATGTTAGTACGTATGTTATTATTTTAAGTTGAAGTATTTAAACCAAAAATATTATTTATCCCACATTGACAAAACATAACTTTTTTGTTGTGAATATAGAGTATATATATTAAATAGTTTCAAATCTCACATCGAAAAAATAAATTTTTTTTAGCGAACATAGATTATATATACTAAAAAGGTTTCAAATTTCACATTGAAAAAATAAAAATATTCTTCTAGTATTTATATAGTAAACTTTAAAAATGATTAATAATCAACTAAAAAATATATAAAAAAAGAGGGGTTTCTAGCTGGAAAAAAACACATTGAAAACAATCTCAACCGAGGTTTGCTGGGTCGTTCAGGTCACGGATCAACTAGACGAGTCACATGATTTCATCTAATAATTTAAAATTTTAGATTAAAATGATTATTTGATAACCTAATAGCTAAACCATTATAATTAATAACCACATTATAATTAAAGTGCACAATAATTAAATGGAGTTAGGGCAGGGGTACGATAGACTCTAAACCTGACCAATATGATTTAACTTGTTAAATTTATTTTTTTTAAAAAATAATATATTTTTTAATTTTTTTAATAAAATAAATTCCATTCAACTCTTGACCTACTTCTCAGCTGGGTTTTCTAATTTTGATAACCATAAAAACAATCCAATTAAAACACTGATTGCATACATCCATAACTCTACACCGAGTACATTTCAAGACAATCAAAGACATAGATTTAGTTTTAAAACACGAATCATACCAATATAATAATCAATATATAAGAATTATTTCAATCTAATATAAAAAAAGGGAAAAATAAAAAATGACAATCTACTCGCGTTGAAATTTGCCCTAAGTCTAACCTATATAAGAATGATGATAATTAATGGATTACGCACTAAACAAAACCATGTTCTCTTAAGTTTTTGCCAGCAGAATCATGGCCAAACGTGGTCAAGAAGAAAACTACGTCTTTCCTTAGAATTTAATTTACATTCATCAAATCCCATAGGCCTTATAAAATCTAAAGCAATAAAATGCATGGTGCCATGAGAACAGTACTAAGAACTTAGCTAGAAAAGTCAAGAAAAGTTTCTTTGCCTTTACTTTCCAAGCCAACAATTTTCTTCCAAACTTCATCCTTAACCATTCACTAACTCGATTGAAAT
>Ga0307515_10025443_pt1 | contig 10241 bp, 6 predicted proteins | sample 17_EM_MG_FD_194513 | JGI IMG/M metagenome (GOLD analysis project Ga0307515, IMG submission 194513) | Populus trichocarpa ectomycorrhiza microbial communities from riparian zone in the Pacific Northwest, United States - 17_EM | ecosystem: Host-associated > Plants > Roots > Unclassified | place...
ATCCACTACTTTTGTTACTGTAAGGACATTTGGAGCCCCCTTCTGGTCCTGTCAACATGTATAGACAAATACGTGCACCTGGATTTTTTTTGTTTGCTGCACTGCACGATTATTCTCTCGCCCTCCCGCGCTTTCATTCCCTTTTTTTTTTTTATAAGCATTTGCTTTTTTTGTGAACATGATATCTTTAGTTCTGGCCTCTACCTGATCAATCATGCAATTGCATTTGCACTGCAACGTCTGTGTTACATGTCTCACGTGTGCTGCTTAACAGTAATTATTCTCTTCGACTAAGATGGTTGAGGGGAAAGGACAAGTCCCTTCTCAGTAAAAACAGAAAATAAAAATTATTACGTAATATTTTATCCATTAAAAATCCTAATTAAACTTCAAATCTGAATAAAAAGATTGATTCTCTATGAAAAGACGTATCATACCTAAAACATTTTATCTGAAATAAATTGTATTATTTATTTATCTGATATAAATTAAAATAATATTATATTTTTCAATTGTTGGTCTGTTTAATAATTAAAACTAGTACAACCCAGCACAGTGGACCATAGCAAGGGGGTGTCAAGCCTAGCTATTCTAGAGTTAAAACATAAAATAAAAGAAATTATCTTTTTATTTAATATTAAGAATATATTTTATGTATAAGTTTATAATCTCGTATATTAAAAAAACAAAATAATTTTTTTGTGTTTTTAAAATATGGGCTAAGTTCTAATGGAAAATCATAAACTGGTTATGATACTTATTGACTAATTTTTATTTTTTTCAAAGTATGATAAAAATATGCTTGAAATTTTTTTGAATTTGGCTGTATGCACGTAAACAAAAAATATATTTTTGTATTTTAGGAATAAGGAAAAATTTTGAATTTTTTGAATTATTTTTGAAATTTTGGAGAATCGTATCTTATAGTGTAAGTCTATAACTCAATATTAAATGAAATTGTTGGAAAAACACGCGAGGGATCCACAAATAATTTTAATATGGTCCTTAGATTTTCTCAAAAATTTTGAAAACTATTTGAGGCTTGTTTGGATAAAACATAAAAAAGAGAAAATAAACCTTGCTAGAAAATTAGTAGGGTGCCTTAACTAAAAGTCAGAGACTTAAAAGTTGTCTTAAGGTTGTGTTTGACAAACACGCTTTAAGAACAAATTTTTTTTCCCACTTGGTAAAAACTTGACTAGCCAAATATGCTCTTATTTCAGGAATGAGCTTAGCCTAGTCATGTGGGCTAGGCTTCCCGAGGCTCAAGCCTAGAGATAAAACTCAAAATTGTTTTTGTTTTCTGCACTGCATTATTATTCTCTAGCCCTCCCGTGCTTTCATTCCCCCGCCCCTTCTTTTTTTAATATGCATTTGCTTTTTTTATGAACATGATATCTTTAGTTTTGGCCTTTACCTGATCAATCATGCAATTGCATTTGCACTGCAACGTCTATATATGTTATATGTCTCACGTGTGTTGCTTAACAATAATTATTCTCCTCCATTAAGATTGTTGAGGGGAAAAGACAAGGAATTCTTGTCCCTTTTTAGTAAAAATAAGGAATGAGAATCATCACCTAGTATTTTAGTCACTAGACACCCTAACTGGTCCCAGTTTGGATAAAGAGACTGATTCTGTATAGGGAAGACGTATCACACCTAGTACACTTTACCGGACGTAAGCTTCATTGTTTATTTGTCTGATATAAACTAAGATAATGTTATGTTTTCTAACTGTTGGTCTGTCTAATGGTTAAAGCTGATCCAAACCAGCAAAGTGGACTATAGCTTTGGGGAGGATCAAGCCTAATCATTCTAGAGTTAAAACATAAAATAAAAGAAATAGTTTTTTTTATTTAATATCGAGAATATGTCTTACGTATAAATTCATAATCTAGTATATTAAAAAAACAAAATAAATTTTTGATGTTTTTGAAATGTAGGCTAAGTTCTAATAAAAAATCATAAAATGGTTATGATACTCATTGACTGATTTTTGTTTTTTTTTCAAAGTATGATAAAAATATGCATGATTTGTTTTTTTTGAATTTGGTTATTTGCATGCAAAAAAAAAACATATTTTTGGAATAACAAAATTTTTTGAAATTTTAATATTTTTTAAATTTAAGAGAAAAACATATATTTTTAATACCGAGTCCGTATCTTATAGTGTAAGTCTACTCAATATTATGTGAAATTGCTGGAAAAACACGCGAGGGATCCACAAATAATTTTAATATAGTCCTTGGATATTCTCAGAATTTTTGAAAACTATTTAAGGCTTTTTTGGATAAAGCACACAAAAAAATAAATAATAAACCTTGCTAGAAAAATAGGAGGGCGCCTCAACTAAAAGTCAGAGGTTTAAAAGTTGTTTTAAGGCTGTGTTTGGCAAACACGCATTAAAAACACAAAAAAAAACATTTTTTCCCTCTTGGTAAAAACTTGACCAGCCAAATATGCCCTTATTTCAGGAATGAGCTTAGCCTAGTCACGTGGGCTAGGCTTCCTGAGGCTCAAGCCCGGAGATTAAACTAAGAATGGGCTTAGCCCAACCACATAAGCTGGACTATCAAATAGAGATCTATTGATTCCTAACCTGAGGCCCAAGCCCATTAACACAACCCAAAATAAAAACAAAACATATGAAGATCAAACAAAAGATTTTTGCTAGAATCTGATGAAGAACGCGAAGAACACTATAAAAGAACCCAGGAATGCGAGTTTGATTTCAGACCAAATATAACAATCCCAAAGGCATAAGGAGGGTGGAAATTATGCAAGGATCAATAATTTAGCATTCATCCACTTCGATTATCACCGAATCATCACTATTTGATCAGATGAGGTTTCAATTTTGAATCGAAACCATGAGAATAAAACACTGAAATACAAGTTATTGATGAAAAAACCCTAGATTATTGGCTAATGGTGTCATACGAAGTGTTTATTGAAAAGAAATAAACTAAAATTAGTGCAAATCATGGAACCAAGGTAATGTTCTTCCCAAGAACATTTACCAGAAAAACCAAGAATTGCCTAAAAAAAGTTCAACAAGAGTTTAACCTATAAATAAGCCTTAATAAATTAGGAAATAGCCTAAACTTAGCAATCACATCCTAATCATGCTCAAAACAACTTTCTTTAACTATCAAAACAACAAGAAATAGAGAATCAAAGGCCAAATTAGTAAGCAAAGTCTATATTCTATAACAAACCAGAAACACATTTCAACATTGTTCAATTGACTATTTTTCACATTCTTAACCATAAACAACATGCATTTGGCATAAGCAAACCCATCCAACCACTAGAAATGGTCTCTTTAGTATCTTTACTTAAGTCATGATGGTGAATCGTAGTATAAGTGTGTATATGAGAGTAGATAGAGAGGTAGTAACAATGGTGATGATAGGTGGTTGAAGGGCTGATATCTCTTTCCTGCTTTTTTGTCTGTGCCTTTATCATGGGTTTTTAAAAGGTAATGGGGATCATTCATAGACCATGAGTTGAACCAGTATCACCTATTAATGTCGAAGAATGAATCCAAACCATTTGAGTCCTTAAACACTTAAATTTGTATTTTCCTTCTCAAATTATTTTTTTCTTATCAACAGGGCCTTCATCAGTCAAATTTGAACTGTCAATTCTCAAACCTTATATATTTTGATCATTCCCAATCATTTTTTGGCAATTTTCTACGCATGCTTCATGTTCTTCCCATTAATATATATTTTTCTGATTTCTTTTTAATTTTTTTTTGTATTTTTATTTTTTCTAATTTTTTATGTACGACCCATAAAATAGGTAATAACTTTAAACATTTGATATTTTGAACCATACTTTATGTTATACATATTACAAATTCACTGTAATGTTTATCTTGAACATATATGCTCTTCATGATGTTGTAATCATATTTTCATGATTTTCTTTGCCATAAATCCTTTCTTCAATGATGTTGTGATCATATCTCCATGATTCTCTTGATTTGATTTGTATATCCATTTTCATGTGTAGCAATATTTATGTTGTAATCTCTATTTAAAATGAATGTAACATTAAAGAATAAAGACGTTAAGTTTTCTACATGATATCAGAGCTACTAGAGGTACAAACAATGAGGTTTTCGACCTCTTCAATCCTACCTTTATTCACTTCTCATTTTCTTGAATTTTCATCTTCAATGCTCATTTACATAATATCTCCATTAAGTTAGTCTCCAACAATTATTTTTTATTGAAAGCATAGGCATTCCATTTTTATATGGTGATGGCCTTCTCAGTTACATGTAAAATTAAGTTTCATATCTATCACCAACCATCATTGGTTAGGATGATATGTTACAAATCAACCCAGCGAAAGCTAACTGGTTGTACATTGACCAATTAATTCTTGGATGGATCAATAGATCTCTATTTGATAGTCCCATATCCTAAGTCATTAATAATGAATCCTTTCATGAAATTGGCAAGTTTTGAAGACTTTTCATGGTAATCATATTTGGGATCATATTTAACATATGAAAATCAAGTTATAATCTCTCAATAAAGGCATTTTCTCTTTAAAGGACTCTCTGTAAAAAGCCAACTCTTTAGTGTTGTCTCTCTGTTGTACAAAGAAGCCAATAGATGAATATTAGTTCATCATTTATGTTATACGATGCTTAGGATCCTAGTTTCATCCTATAGTAGTGTCTTTCAATGCTTAGGATACTTTTCCATTGGTTTAACAAACTTTATGATCTCAAAATAAGACTTCATAATAGCATAATCAACCTCTTCCAATGTTGCATTTTAAACAAATCATGGCAGAACCAATACAAGACCTCATGAAGGTCATGATCCTTATAATCGTAATGGTGTCAATCATCTGGCCAACTCTTAATCACGAAACAAAGATGCTCAGTAGATCATTTTAAAAATAAACCACAACTATTATAAAATTATGATGGATATAGAAGCAGTCTTAGAAATGGTGACATTTATTTTCTCTATACATAGAGGCTCAAACAATAAAGCAAATGGATGTTATAACAATATAAAACTTTTGATGCCCTATAAATTGTTGATACTATAGGGGATACCCAGTATCTCAATACCTGCACAAATAATCATATGACATGTGATACAAGTAAATTACAAGGTATTCATTCTTATCTCGAAAATGATTATGTTATGATTGGAAATGGACATGGATAACCTATATATGATATTGGGCAACTTTCGTTGCCCGTTGCTAATATCAAACTGAACAATGTCTTTATTGTCTCGATATTAAAAAGAAATATATATCTATTTTCAATTTACAAAGGTTAATAACAATATTTTTTTATCCTCATGAATTTCTTCTTAAGGACATGAGAATGAATAAGTGCTACTTAAAGGCTTAGTGATAAATGACATGTACTTAATCAACCTGCAATGACATTTATATTCTCTAATTGGACTTCTAGCAAATTAAGTACCCTACAATTTATGACATGCTCGACTTGGACACCCTCAATCTTAGACTCTTATACTTTTATTATTATTTTTCCATATTTGAATAAAAATGTTGAATTTTGAAAAGTTATGTTTGAAATAATCAATAAAGTCGCTATTTGAGTCTCATCGATTTTGTGCTACTTCATTTTTACATATTATTCAAACTAATATATAGGGTCATGCACTTGTTCCTTCTTATGATAAATTTTGATTTTATTTAATCATTATCGATGAATACTCTTGATATAAATGACATTTTTCTATGACTCTTAAATTTGATGTAGCTACCATTTTTTCTTCTTTTTCGAAGCAGATAAACTATTAGCTCAATGCTCATATTAAAATAATTTAAAGTGATGGTAATGGTGAATTTGTTAACAAAATCTTACAAACTTATTTTCTAGCTTATGGGATTATTCACAAATTATCATGTTAAGGGACACCAAAGCAAACACATTTGTAAAATGTTAACACCGACACATTATGAAAACCATTTTAATGTTAATGGCACATGCCTTTGTTCCTATCGAATTTTGGACAATAAAATTTACCACTACAATATTCATTATTAATTAGTAGCCTACTTCTAATCTTGGTTACAAGTCATCTTATGAGCTTGTTTTTGGGTCCCCTTCATCTTATACTCTTCTATGAGTTTTTGAATGTGCATGTTATTCAGGCTTTACACCTTTTCATAGGTCAAAGCTAAAGTATAAATCTATATGATATGTGTTTTTGGAATGCTTTAATCAATATAAAAAGTATTAATGCTTTGACATACATATGAGCCATACCTATATTTATTGGCTTATAAAATTTAATAAACTTATATTTTTGTTCGTGTGTCTATAAGGCTCTATTAGATCTAAAGTTCATAAACTTTCCAAGCCTCTTTAGATTGCTATTTCACAATCTTCCCCTTTAAATTCTCTTTCTGTAACTAATCATATTCCATTAATTAATCATTTGCATCCTTCTAGTTTTACTATAGTTTAGTGTCCACCATGCTAGGATCCTCCAACTACTATTTAGAACGCATCAAGATTGTGCTCTTTAAAGATAGATTGAGCTTATCTCACCATATGTTCCATACAGAACTTATCATATGATCAAACCAATTCACACAGACATATTAAAAACCAAGATTCTTTTTTCTTTAAGACACCTAATACATACTTACTTTATCACTGATCTTGCAAACCAACTATAAGAACCTCAAATGTATAAGAAAGTTCTAGTTGATTCAAAATGGAAGCAAGCCATGCAAGAAGAAATTGATGCTTTTCATAACAACCATACATGGACTTTTATGCCTAGAAAACCAAACATGAATTTCATTAATAGTAAATAGGTGTTTAGAATTAAATCATGATTTGATGGTTCAACTGAATGGTATAAAGCTATATTATTTGCTTGTGGTTTCACACAACTTCCTGGTTTGGACTATGATGAAACATTTAATCTAATAGTTAAACCTAATAATATTAGATTAATTCTTATGCTTGGTTTGTCACAAGAATAGTTTGTTAAGTAATTTGATGTAAGCAATGCTTTTTCTTATGATGACTTTAAACATGTCTACTAATCTCAAACACCTGGTTTTGAGGACTCCTTTTATCCTCGTCATATCAGCCACTTTTATAAAGCTCTCTACGGAGTAAAACAAACAACTTGAGCTTGGTACATGAAATTTAATAACTATATTCAACAAATGGGTTTTCAAAGATGTCCCTATGATCAATCATTATTTTATTGATGTCAAGGCTTAAATATTCTTTTAATTTTAATTTATGTCAATGATATCCTTCTACTCAAGATCTCAAATTCATAGGTCAACAAATTTATTTCTCATTTATCTATCACATTTCACATAAAAGATCTTATTGATGTTCATTTCTTTTTAAGGCTTCAAATTCCTCGTGATGAGTCCACAATTAATGTCACCTAAACATGTTGTTTATTATCTCTTTTTTAGAAATTTGGTCAAGATGGTGCTAAGCATGTATTCATTCTGTTGGATTTTGGTACTTCGTTGATTGCTAATGACGATGATCTCCTGCCTGACCTTATATTTTTTTGGTGTCTTGTTGGTTCTCTATAATATCTAACCTTGATGTGACCTAATATTTCTTTTGTTGTTCATAATGTTTATCAATTCATGCAAAATCCTTGTGACACTCATCTTATTGTTGTTAAACATATTTTTTGATATCTCAAAGGCACTCTTAACCCCAATTTTAATTTTGTTTGAGCTTCTCTCACTGCACTTCATGGTTTTATGATGCAGATTGGGCAAGTTGTAGGGATAATCGTCGTTCCTCCACTAGGTTTGTTATTTATATAGGTGATAACTTGTTATATTGGGGATCAAGAAGCAAACCATTGTGTCTTATTCCATAGTTGAGGCAGAGTATCGCACGTTAGCGACAACCACCATTGAACTTGTATGATTCATGCACCTTCTGAAAAGCATTGGGTAATGCTTTCCTCTACACTATGTTGCGACAATATCAATGCTATCGACATGGGAAAAAACCCCATTTATCATCATCACACTAAATATATTGAGATTGATGTTCATTTTGTTCGGGAATAAGTAGCTCATGTCATTTAAAATCATTAATTTCTCTCAAGTTTGTTCACAATCATAGCAAGCTCTACATCGATCCAATCCTAACTTAAGCTTGAGAGGGGGGAGGGGTGAAGAGATATGCTTTCTATAATGTTATGATCATATTTTCTTGATTTTTTCTGCCATAATCCTCTTTATGTAATATTGTGATTATATTTTCATGATTATATTTTATATCAGTTTTCATATATAATAGTAGACAATCATAACATTGTAATGTGTATTCAAGATGAATGTAATATGAAATAATAAATTGATTAACTTTATTGTAAATCTATTCTTAGAATGATGCCTTGTGTCTTTAGAATATAAAGTATGAAAACTTCAAAATTACTATATAATTTTCTTTTTAAAGTGAAAAATGAGTTTCTTGTTTAAGATCGTATGTGAACATACCGTTTTAAATTTATAACTTTATGTTTGTATGTGATGACCAAGCAAACTCGATGAAGTTTGGACCAAGATTCTTTGAATAGGAAAAAAAATATACTTAGTCATGGGTTCAAAGAAAAAACATTAGGCATTTCAAAGGAAAATATATGGCTCAATTTGTTCGACCTTTTATATATATATATTGTTATAACTTTAATTATACCAATTTAATCTCTGAGTAAATAATATTTATCTAATATATTATTTCATTTATTTTTTAAAGTTATATATATTATCAAAAAAATTACATAACTTACATGTAATATATTTTGATTTCTAAAATTCTCCTTACTATAAATAAAATAAGTACTTTATTTATTTTTATATTTAAAAGATGTCTTTGTATAATTGTACCTCTTATGTCTTTAAGTTTTAGTTATATCTTCAATCAATCCATCTACATATACGCAATTATATATTTTAATCATGTATGTTTGCCATGTAATATATATATATATATATATATTACATGGCAAACATACATGATTAAAATAATAATTTAATCATAATAATATATGCTTGTTCTATGTTTTAAGATATCGTAGGGTATAGGTCTGTAATAAAAAACTAACTAAATTTTGCGAGAATTGCTTAGGACTTATAAGCTACTTTTTTATAATAAACTATTCTTTATTAACATCTCAACTTAAAATTAAAAATATAACATATACAAATTATACATGTGGATTTAGTGGAAATAACTTTTAAAATATAGGGACAAATAAATTATTTATTCTATACAGAGTAAAGGACATTTTAGGCGTTAAATATATCATGTTCAAGTCACATGACTTTTTTTTTATTATTATTTTGGATAAAAAAAATAGATGGAATAAATAATTGAAAAAAAATTCTTCGCTTAAAAACTAAATTAACACAATTAAAAACATAGGAATTTATTAAAAATTAGTTCATTATACAAGTAGTATCTAGTCATTTTATGTTCAAGTCACATGACTTTTTTATTAATTTGGATAAAAAAATAGATGTAATAAATAATAACAAAATTCTTCTGTTAAAATTAAATTAAGACAATTAAAAATATAAGAATATATTAAAAATTACTTCATTATACAAGTAGTATCGAGTCATTTCCCTATTTATAGATTAAGAATGCGGGGCATAAATTATACATGGCCCGTAATGGCCATCCAAGTCACCAAGCATAAAATGTGAGATATAAGTGTGCAAGAGCCATGAGACTAGATTTGAAAATTAAATTAAATATTGTTACTTGGAACTATATAATATAAAAAAATGGTTTTCCTTGGATTAGTGGGCGTAATGCATACTCAGTAAATTTGTAAGGCGGCGTTTGGGAATGTGATTTTGTTTTTACTTAAAATTATTTTTTTATATTTTCTGATCGTTTTGATATGCTGATGTCAAAAATAATTTTTTAAAAATAAAAAAATATTATTTTAATGTATTTTTGAGTGAAAAACATTTTGAACCGCAACTGTTACTACATTATCAAATAGACAATACTAAAACACATTGTAGCAATTTATAATGATGTTTATATATATAATTTAGTTCTCAAACTTTTTTTCTCTTCAATTGAATCCTTTTTACCAGATTCATGATCAATTTATCAATAATTGTTAAGGAGTAACAAGATTGAAAAAGAAGAGACCAAAGTGTAAAACAACAAGAAAAAGGGCGGCAATTTAAAAAATAGGGTAAAA
>Ga0307515_10025444_pt1 | contig 10241 bp, 3 predicted proteins | sample 17_EM_MG_FD_194513 | JGI IMG/M metagenome (GOLD analysis project Ga0307515, IMG submission 194513) | Populus trichocarpa ectomycorrhiza microbial communities from riparian zone in the Pacific Northwest, United States - 17_EM | ecosystem: Host-associated > Plants > Roots > Unclassified | place...
AAATTTTAAGAAAAAAAATTTTTTTTTGTTATTTGTTTTTATTTTTCTGTTTATATATATATATATATATATATATATATATATATATATATATATATATATATATATATATAATAGCCAAAGTCAAATGATTAGTCCTGTATTAATATCATTTCATATCAAAATTCTTGGCCATTAATATTGTGTCATATCAATATTCCTAGCATACCTAACATGCAAATTAAAATGAATGACTCGATCGCTTATATAGTCTTATATATCATAATTTCTAATAACATGGGGTGCAAATAACATGTTCGTTACTTGTCTCTTGAAAGCTACTTCAAGAATTCCAATTTAAATTTTAATTAAATTACCTTACCTAAAAATAGATAGATGTTATTTGAAGATGTTTAACTGTCTCATCATGTCATGTGGTCCATTAGACTTTAAAAGACAAGATTATGTAATATTCATAAACGAGTTGACCTAGACAATGTAAAATATCATCATTCATTCTTATAAGCAATGTTTTTTTTATATGGTAATTGATTCAAAAAAATACATAAAACTCTCCATTGAGATCCTTTAGAATATTTCTAGACTTGATTTGAATCAACTTATTACCATCAATCACAATCTAATTGGAGCAAATTTCATATATTTTCTTCTTCTTTTTTTTCAATGGACTTTGTATCATATTTTATAATAGCCTCTCCATAATTAGAATTTTACTACTTTTGTTAACAAGTAACAAAAACTAATCAAATATTATATTTTTAATTATTTTTTTTTAAAATGGATACACAAGGAGGGGGTAGTTTATTATAGCAATTGATTGATTTGATGAATGTGCTTGTTGGGGGTAGTTTATTATAGTAATTGATTGATTTGATGAATGTGCTTGTTTGAAATATATATTTTTTATTGTATGGACTAATATATATATATAGCAAATCAGTCCATACACAACACAACATGAGATACAATATATATATATTGTGATTACTTGAAATATAAAATGAAAGCATAGCAAAGCCTCTATAACTTGATACTTTTATGACTATGAAAAATTATTAGTTAATCGAGATATTAGTTATTCGATAAATCAATAATTTAGTAATTTATACATTAATTAATAAAAAATTAATTTATTATGGTATTCTTTATTTATTTTTTCCAAAATATTAAAGTTAATGCATATATCATGTATTGATATATGAACACTATCTAATTTCCAAGTTACAAGTTATTTATTGTACCAAAGACAAAAAATTAGTCCTTGTTTGTATTAATATTGTGTCATATCAATACTCCTATCATGACCAGCTTGCAAATTAAATTTAGTGACTTGTTTGATTATATAGTTTTGCATATCTTGATTTTTTTATAACATATGGTGCAAATAACATATTTGTTACTTGCCATGTAAATGTTAGTACTATACAAAAAGTCTTGAAAGCTACTTCAAGAATTCTAGCTTAAAATTTAATTAAATTATCTTACCTCAAAATGGATAGATCCTTATGGATTTCAATTGTCTCATTATGTGGTCCACTAGACTTTAAAAGATTACGTAATACTCACCTAGACGATGTGAAATATCAACATCATTTATTCTCATATGCAATGTTTTTGTTGTAATGTTTTCATGAAAATACATAAAATCTTTATTTAGATCATTTACAATCTTTCAAGAATTGATTTGAATCAACTAATTATCATCAATCTCAAACTAATTGGAGCGAATTTCTTAGATTTTGTTCTTCTTCATCTTCAAAGAACTTTGTATCATATTTACAATAGCCTCTCCAAAACAAAAAAAAATAAAATTTTGTTGCTTCACGAGCAACTAAAACTAATCAAATCTTTTATTTTAGAATCACTTTTTTCTTACAAGGTATAAATAAGGAGGATAATAACAACCGTTTGATTTTATCATGCTTGTTTGAAATAATGTTTTTTTATTTGTTATGTATGATTTTGATTGAAATGTTATATTGTGTTATTATGGAAAATGAAATGAAACTATAATTAAAAATGTCTAAATTAATATGTTTTAAAGATATTATTTAATTGATTAATTCCTAGCACAAAGAAAAAGAAAATGGAAAAAAGAAAGAAAAACAAATTCTTTTTATATGGCAAAAAACAGAATAAAAGTTAGAACTAATATTTATATATATATATATAAAATAATATTTGAACATCAATTTTTAGTTCAACTAAATTGTTCTACAATATCTCATCTCAAATACTTAAAAGTAGAGGAAGAGTTTATCTATACTTTAATATATTTTTATTATATAGATATATTTAGTTTAGCAATATCTATAGAGCTCATATAATCATTATTGTTAATGTAAATGGTTGGTGAAAAAGATGAGTTGGTAATATGTTATTGAAGAGTTCAAGTTATACATGAAAGTTAGAACTAATTATATTTATACAATTGCCACAAACTTATTTATATAATTGTCAAATAACTTTTATTGGAATATTTCTAGAAATGTTTTTAAAATAAATATAAGGATCCTTATAACAAAAATAAATGATTTTTGTAAAAAAAATAATTTCTAAATTAAAGGCAAAATCATCAAGCTTGTTAATTCAATTCATTTCCACATGTATTCTAAGCAATACAATTAAATTTAATTTTGTGGTTTAATATTTTATTTTAAATATAAAAATTATAATAGGTTATCAATTGAATTCAAATTTGCTTTTGCAATAAATTTAATTCTATATATAATGTGATTCTAAACATATTTAAGAACTTCAATCAGATATTGAATATATTAAAGGCATAGCATCATCAAGAAACTTAGAGAATAATCAAGGCCAGGGCAAGGTTACCATTCATAATGAATCCAGTGAATTTATGAGATGAAAAACAAGAGGCGATGACTGCATTTCGGAAACTCCTTACTTTGTAGCATATAATTTTTGTGCCATGGTCTATCTATCAATGCAAAATAAAATAAAAAAAATTATAATTAAGACTAATGACAACCAATTAAGAGAATCTACAATGCTGAATATATTTTACAAACTCTTACACGTCATTGTTTTTGTGTTTTAAAAATGTTCTAAAAAAAATTAAATTATTTTTCTTTACCTCAAATTATTATTTTTATTTAATTTTATATTATTTTGATATACTAATATAATTTTTTTTAAAAAAATATTAATTCAGTATATTTTTAATTAAAAAAAACTAAGTACCAAATTGTCAAAAAATCATCTCAACTCAATAGCTTAAACTGTTAGGTAAGGTCCCAAGATATGATTTATATTATTCTCTAATACATCCCTTTAAGTAAAAGCCCTTTACGCTTGAAACTTGCATAGACCCACATTAACTTATATTTAATTTTTTATCAAATAAATAGGGATGATGAAATTTAAACTCGTGACCGCTTGATCATCAAGACTCTGATATTATGTTAAAAAATTATCTCAACTAAATAATTTAAAATATTAAATAAAATTTTAAAATATAATTTATATTATTATATGATACAAGTATATACTTTCCTTGACAACCTTGAAGCTGCGAATAATGTTACGGTTTTCATGATCATAGAAAGTCCCGAAGCGACATGTGGCTGCAGGGAGGAAACCACACAACCATATTCGCGAAACTGATAAAAACAAACTATACATATTTCACTAATTAATCACAGTTGGGAGCAGGGCAAGAGGAATGGATTAAGATGATAATCAAGTAGTTGATTTAAAAACTATTAAGAGAAATTAATAGAGTACCGGGAAAGAATGGCTTGCGCGTGAGAAAAGCTGAAAAAAATGTATGAAAAAGAAGAATTGTCACACCTTCAAAGATTTTTTTTTTATAATGAATTAACTAGTTTATCAGATTAATTTTTTTAATGAATTAACTAGCTTATAAGTTTCTCATGTGATGTTAATAATTTCGTTAGTTTGGATTGGAATATTTACAAGCAAGGTAGAGTAATAATGGATACCTTCAAATATTAGGATGAATTTTGATGAATTAGAGACTGGTAGAGACAAATAGAATGCTGACATGGCCGCATTTAAGAAATAAGAAACAAGGACCAAAGAAGACAAAATTTTTAGAAGATGGAATCACATAGTAACCGTACTAAATTATTTGACATCCAACTAGGTGAATCGAATAAATATGTCTTTGCAATATTATTGGACAACCATTAATGGCAGATACCTAAAAAGAGATTGACTAATGATAGATACCGACCACATGATCTGCATTGGAAAACCTTAATGATAGATACCAACCACTTGGTAGATTGATCAGTCTTTGTCTGCATTTATATGGACCACGACAATATTCCTACCATAGCCTGCATGCAAATTAGAGGCACTGACATGCAAATGAACGTCCTAGCAAATTACGATAATTTCTTCTTTTAATTATAACATGTAAACCAAAAATTATAAAATGTAGGTCCACGACCAAGTAAAACAAAAAAAAAAATTTCATGCTAATTCAATGTAATTATAGAAGTTCACAACTTTATGTGAGATTAAGTGCAGTTTGATTCTAGAAAATAGTGCTAAAAACATCAAAACCATGTAACTGTTCATGTATCGTGCCAAAAAAACACATAAAAAAGCCTTCTTTCACAAGATTTTTTCCCTAGTGAGAACAAAATGAACTATAATTAATTATAAGGTTAGTTTAGATTATAGGTAATTATTAAAGCAAAGGATAATAATACAACTATTTAAAGTGAATCCCATGTTCATAATCTATACAGACAAGAAGAAAAGTAATACGAAATTAGCGGTGGGGGAAAATAGTTTATGACATGGTGGTGCAAAATAGTAATTTAAAAATCAACGTACCATCCATTCTATAAAATATTAAAAGTACTGAATAAACTATATTTGTGTTTCTTTATTTCTCCTTCAAACTCTTTGTTCGAAGCCGTTTAATAATTTACAGAAAAAAGATTCATTGTTGTTATTGGTTTTAATAGTACGGATTATATATATATATATATATATATATATATATATATATATAATGTATTTTTATCAATTAGATACTAATGTGTATTGGGTTATAATAGTCATCTCAAATTCCCTAGTCACTCCTTTCATAATATGAACCGGCAAACTTATTATAATTAGAAAGTTTATATGTTTACTATGGAGGTATCTATTTAAACATAATAAATTAATTTCATAATTTTGATATGTGGTGTAACACCTTCTCATCATATGGTTCAATTCAATTTTTGAATCATTTTTTTTTATTATGTATAGATCAAGAAAAATTAGCTTCTAGTATCAACCTGTTAATTTGAATGAGTTTGTTTAGAATCAGTATTTTTTTTTCTTACTCTAGAAATATAAAATGAAAGTAACATTTCCAAAAACATGTTATAAATGAATATTAAGCTTTTAAAAAGTTATGTTTTTGCTTAAAAAACGCTACATCCCATAATCAACTACTTTGCTTTTAGTTCAAAGTATGAGATAAGCTTTTTATCAATAGCAGCATCTAATTATTATACTAAAGCAAAATATCCAATTCTTGAAATTACTGCATATATCATGTATTGTTATACATGACAATACTATAATATTGATGTCCTTGTAATCAACTACATTGAAGTTAATGCGCATATATATATATATATATATATATATATATATATATATATATATATATATATATATATATCAAAGTTATTTATTGTAGTAGCAAAGACAAACAAGAAGTCCTTGTATGTATTAATATTGTGTCATATCAATATTTCTATCATGGCCAGCATGCATATTAATGCATATTAAAGTGAGTGACTTGATTTCTTATATAGTCTTCTTGCATATCATAAATAATATGTGATGCAAATAATTACATGTGTTGTTTGCCACGTAAATATTAGTACTATACAACAAGTCTTGAAAGCTACTTCAAGAATTCTAGCTTAAAATTTAATTAAATTATCTTACCTAAAAATAGATAGACGCTATTTGACGATGTTCAATTATCTCATCCATTAGACTTTAAAAGATAAGATGATGTAATACTCACAAACGAGTTGACCTAGATGAAATGAAATATCAACATCATTCATTCTTATATGCAATGTTTTTGTGGTAATTTATTCATAAAAATGCATAAAATTCTTCATTTAGATCCTTCATAATCTTTTGTAAAATTGCTTTGAATCAACTAATTACCATCGATCTCAATCTAATTGGAGCAAATATCGTATATTTTATTCTTCTTTCTTCTCTAGTGGACTTTGCATCATATTTTACAATAACCTCTCTATAACAAAAATTATATTATGTTTGTTCACAAGTAACTAAAACTAATCAAATATTTAATTTTTTAATTATTATTTTTTCTTAAAATGGATACATAAAAAGGGGGTAGTTTATTATAACAATTGATTGATTTGATGAACATGCTTGTTTGAAATAATTTTTTTATGATTGTATCTCATTTTGTATTTCGATTGATATGCTATATTGTGTTGATTTCAAAGATAAAATGAAAGCACAACTAAACCTCTCTATATTAATACTTTTAGGACCATGAAATTTTTTAGTTAATCTAGATATTATTTAATCAATAAACTATTAATTTATACATTAATTAATAAAAAAATTAATTTATTAAGGTATTTTCTATTTTTGTTTTCAAAAACGTTGAAATTAATGCTTATATCATGTATTGTTATATATGAACACCATTTAATTTTCAAATTACGAGTTATTTATTGTACCCAAGGCAAATTATTAGTCCTTGTCTATATTAATATTTTGTCATATTAATACTTCTAGCATAGCCCGCTTGTAAATTAAATTTAGTGATTGTTTGCTTATATAGCCTTGCATATCTTGATTTTTTTTATAACATGTGGTGCAAATAGCATATTCCCGCCATGTAAATGTTAGTGCTATACAAAAAGTCTTGAAAGCTATTTCAAGAATTCTAGCTTAAAAATTAATTAAATTATCTTACATCAAAATGGATAGATCTTTATGGATTTCAATTGTCCCATTATGTGGTCCATTAGACTTTAAAAGATAAGATCATGTAATACTCATCTAGACGATGTGAAATATCGACATCATTTATTCTCACCTAGACATTTATGCAATAAAATCAGTAATTTTTTTTTATTGTTAGTTATGTTGTGTTTTCTAGGAATATATATAAAATGAAAGTAACATTTCCAAAAACATGTTTGATAAATGAATATCATGCTTTTAAAAAGTTATGTTTTTGCTTAAAAAATACTACATCCCATAATCAATTACTTTGCTCTTAGTTCAAATTATGAGATAAGCTTTTACATCTAAATATTATACTAAAGCAAAATATTCAATTCTTGAAATTGCTGGATATATCATGTATGGTTATATATATTTTTACTATGGAGGTATCTATTTAAACATAATAAATTTCATAACTTTGATGTGTGGTTTATCACCTTCTCATCATATGGTTCAATTCAATTTTTAAAGTTAATGCAAACATGTATTGTTATATATGAACACTATCTAATTTTCAAGTTACGAGTTATTTATAATATCAAAAGCAAATGATTAGTCCTTGTCTGTATTAAAATCGTGTCATATCAAAATAAAATTCTTGCCCATTAATATTGTGTTATATCAATACTCCTAGCATGACCCACATACAAATTAAAAGTAAGTGACTTGATTGCTTATATAGTCTTGTATATCATAATTTCTTATAACATATGGTGCAAATAACATGTTCGTTACTTGTCATGTAAATGTTAGTACTATACAATAAGTCTTAAAAAGCTACTTCAAGAATTCCAACTTAAAATTTAATTAAATTATCTTATCTAAAAATAAATAGATGTTATTTGATAATGTTTAATTGTCCCATCATTTGGTTCATCAGACTTTAAAAGATAAGATTATATAATACTTATAAATGAGTTGACGTGGACAATGTGAAATATCATCATTCATTCTCATAAGCATTGTTTTTTTTTGTGTGTGGTAATTGATACATAAAAATACATAGAACTCTCCATTGAGATTCTTTAGAATCTTTCTAGACTTGATTTGAATCAACTTATTACCATCAATCACAATCTAATTGGAGCGAATTTCATATATTTTTTTCTCCTTCTTTTTCAATGAACTTTGTATCATATTTTATAATAGCCTCTTCATAACTAAAATTTTACTACTTTTGTTCACAAGTAACTAAAATTAATCAAATATTATATTTTAAGCATTTTTTTTTCTTAAAATGGATACATAAGGAGGGGGTAGTTTATTATAGCAATTGATTGAATTGATAAACGTGCCTGTTCGAAATATAATTTTTTTATTGTATGTCTCATGTTATGTTTGGACTGATCTGCTATATATATATATATATATATATTGTGATTACTTGAATATAAAATGAAAGCACAACAAAGCCTCTATAAATTAATACTTTTAGGACCATGAAAAATTATTAGTTAATCGATATATTAGTTAATCGATAAATCAATAATTTAGTAATTTATACATTAATTAATAAAAAAAATTAATTTATTAGGGTATTCTTTATTTTTTTTTCCAAAATATTGAAGTTAATACATATATCATGTATTGTTATATATAAACACTATCTAATTTCCAAGTCACGAGTTAGTTATTGTACCAAAGGCAAATTATTAGTCCTTGTCTGTATTAATATCGTGTCATATCAAAACTCCTGACCATTAATATTGTGTCATATCAACACTCCTAGCATGGTCAGCATGCAAATTAAAGTGAGTGACTTGATTCCTTATATAGTCTTGCATATCATATTTTTTTTATAACAAGTGGTGCAAATAATATGTTCATTACTTTCCATTTAAATGTTAGTACTATACAACAAGTCTTGAAAGCTACTTCAAGAATTCCAACTTAAAATTTAATTAAATTATCTTATCTAAAAATAGATAGATGTTATTTGATGATGTTCAATTGTTCTATCATATGGTCCATTAGACTTTAAAAGATAAGATTATGTAATATTCATAAATGAGTTGACCTAGATAATGTGATATATCATCATTCATTCTCATAAGCAATGTTTTTTTTTTTGTGGTGACTGATTCATAAAAATGCATAAAACTCTCCATTAAGATCCTTTAGAATCTTTCTAGAATTGATTTAAATCAACTGATTACCATTAATCTCAATCTAATTGGAGCAAATTTTGTATATTTTCTTCTTCATCTTTTTTTTAGTGGACTTTGTATCCTATTTTACAATAGCCTCTTCAAAAAATAAAACTATATTGCTTTAGGAGCAATTAAAACTAATCAAATATTTTATTTTTGAATTAATATATATAAGTAGAAGGTTGTTTATAATAACAACAGGTTGATTTGAACATGTTTGTTTGAAATAATTTTTTTCTGATTGTATATGAAGTTGTGTTTTGACTTATATGCTATATTGTGTTGACTTAGAATATAAAATTAAAGCACAATTAAGCCTCTATAAATTAATACTTTTACGACCACGAAAATTTATTAGTTAAACGATAAATTAGTTAATCAATAATTTATTAATTTATACATTAACTAATAAAAAAATTAATTTATTATGACATTCTTTATTTATTTTTTTCTAAAATATTGAAGTTAATGCATATATCATGTATTGTTATATATAAACACTATCTAATTTCCAAGTTACAAGTTATTTATTGTACCAAAGACAAAAAAAATTAGTCATTGTCTGTATTAATATTGTGTCATATCAATACTCCTAGCATGACCAGCTTGCAAATTAAATTTAGTGACTTGTTTGCTTATATAGCCTTGCATATCTTGATTTTTTATAACATGCGGTGCAAATAACATATTCGTTACCTGCCATGTAAATGTTAATGCTATACAAAAAGTCTTGAAAAGTACTTCAAGAATTCTAGTTTAAAAATAATTTTCAATGGAAAACTTATTAATTTGTGGGATATATGATACATATAAGTATGGAATTAGTAATTTCCAAGAATCAAAGGAAACATTAAAAACCTCCTGACCGTCCTTCACTCGAACGCCACCAATGATAGCTCCAATTTGCCGGTACCTTGCTGGCTCGATCAATCCATGTGTAGTTTGACGATACCCTTACCTCTACAATATTAGATCCTGCAATGTATTCGCAAATTCTAGTTTAAATAATTGACATATTTTTCATTCAGATTTTAATTAGCTTCTGTGGATATATAATCTAACACATGATCAAAGTCTAAGCAGAAAATT
>Ga0307515_10025445_pt1 | contig 10241 bp, 6 predicted proteins | sample 17_EM_MG_FD_194513 | JGI IMG/M metagenome (GOLD analysis project Ga0307515, IMG submission 194513) | Populus trichocarpa ectomycorrhiza microbial communities from riparian zone in the Pacific Northwest, United States - 17_EM | ecosystem: Host-associated > Plants > Roots > Unclassified | place...
ATATATATGAGTACAAGTGTGAATGCGTGCGTACGCATCTATGTATAGACCCTTCAGGCCGACAGCAATCTCCGGTCATACGAGAGTCATCTCCGGCCATAAGATGGCAGAGACCTATCATGCAATAGCCGAGCAGCGAACCAAAATGCATAAAATATATACTGGACGAACCTGGCCCAGCTCAAGGTGAATATCAGCTTCAAATTGACTCATAAGATCATATCGTGACCCGAGGTACGAGTCTAAGAGAGCTGATGGTGATTTTACAGCCATCGAATCATAATCCGTGGACGAAATCAGAAACAACTGCGTCTCGTACTTATCATATGGCTGAATAAGTTTAGACGAGGTTAAGTCGGTTATTTTTACTGATTCCTTCTAGCAGAAGGATGATTTGATGACAGAAAAGGTATAAAGAGGAGACAATTCTCCCGACAATGTGGAATTACCATCTTCAAACAAGTCACAAACACCTAAACTTTCAGCAAGTTCAAGTCATCGACGAAACCAACCCCATTATCACTTTAACTCTTAATTTCAATCTCCAGCATGCGTTTTTCCGCCATCGCCCTCATCGCCCTAGCCGCCGCCCCAGCCACCATCGATGCCGCTTGTATCTGGCCTTGGAATGGCGGCACACTGCAAGTGTGCAAGCAGCCCGGCAAAAAGGATTGTCTCGGTGCACAAAGCGACAATGTATGTGTCAACCTCATTGGAGGCCCGTTCGTGTCCGGATTCTCGAGCGGGTCCTATAGCTGCACAATCTATTCCGAAAGAGGATGTGGAGGCAGTACGAGCCCTGTCGACAGAGCTGGATGGAGCAGGTTCAACTTCACGCCGAAGAGTTTTAGGTGTCCTTGCGTTTAGAGGTGGGAGGGGGTGACGAGGTTCAGGTGGGGCGGGGCGGCGGTTCTACGGTATTGGTAATGGGATGTATGGTTGAAGTATTAATGGTTGATGTATTCTATGGCTATGTTATTTCGGAAGTGTACTTTAATCTAAATGCGTTGGCTTTTTCCTTACTTAATTATAAAATGAAAGAATGTTTCTGGATCCAGTCAAGGGCACTATTAACATTCACATCTTTATGAACACTAGGTATAATCCCAATATTGTAGAGCATCTTTGTTGTATGCTGATGGGTGCATTCTAGATGTTGTGGAACTTCTCAACCCTGCTAAGACACGCTGCTTGTTAATGCCCTTATCCATCCAACCATTAACCACGCACAGCGCACCCTCGCGCTCCAAACTAAGATCTCGCAACGACTCGAGCCGCGAAGGTGATGGTGCATGGTCGTTACACTGAGAACGTGTTGTGAGAAAGCTTGGGGTGTTGGACGAAGGTGGTGCTAGAGTATTCCCACCCTCAGCCAACAACGGGACGAAGAAGAAGTCGAGCATTGCGAGAGTCAATTCCTCAATACCGGCGAATGCTAATGAGAGGTCGATACAGCCGATTTGTGCTCGAGGGAGAATCTCCGATAACGGAGGAACAGCTTCTTGCTCCCCAATTCGCGTCGGGCTGGGTGGGAAGAGTGGTGCGAGAACCTGACGGATGATGTTTGCTCGACGGGCTGATGATAGAGCGAGAAGACGAAGATACGTGATTACAGTATCAGCGCGTAAGAGGTCACTGGCAATAGAGCCTTCTCTGTACTGGTACACGGTGAGAGTAAGCACTCAGAATTGAGAGCAGGATTGTATCGGTTTTGGGGATCTCGCCCTTGGTCGCTTCTAGAGAATGCCCAAAGTTGAGGATACTTTGCAGATAGACTATTCGACTGGTATGAGGTTGTGGAGTGAGAGGTGCTCCGATAGAGTATTCGAGAATAGGAACCGACGTTGGAGGGGTATCAGCATTGCGTGCCATATTGGGTGAAGCTAACGATGTCGCGACGCGACGGTTAAGCCTTCTAACGGATACGCCTTCCAACGGATACGCCTTCCGATGGTTACGCCTTCCGACGAAAACGCCATCGCATGTGATGCCAACCAAGGCGGCGTGCAGATACCAACATTGGACATTGCACTCATCACGCTCACCGAACAGAACAAAAGTTCCCAATGCCAGCCGATTGCATGCGTAAGTTTTGAGCGGCGGTCCACTACCGCGGTGATAATTTAGAGTAATAAAAGTATTCACTTGTGTTGCTGAGTGCCAAGTTATCCACGTGATGTGGCTTGCGTCCTCCAATGACTGCCACATCACGGGCGAAGTTGGCGCTAGACGACATGAGCACAGGTAACGGAAATCACCGGGGAGCGAGACATCCACTAGAAGCGAGACAGCCAGGTAACTACTCAAACGCACACTCTTTCGTCCGATGCTACTTATGTACAATTAGGTTGAAGCGGATTTTGGGTTTGTGGAATTCAAAGCAACCCGGGCTCTTAAAAAACACACGCAAATTTGTATAAAATGGTACTGATGAAGTCTCTTGATATATATAGAAGTAAAACCTGTGCATTATATACAATAGGGGCGGTCGGTCTCCGCGGAGGTCAGAAGGTGAATGGAGAGTGACGATGTTGCATTTATTCTTATATCATCGTCATCCTCAGTAGGACTTGTAGATATGCGCGCATATGGTACTCCGCTGGGCAGGTAAAGGTTTATACTGTGGTTTGAGGTCAATTGGGCTTCAACTGGACATGGCCAGCTGAGAGCGCATACATGCATACATGACGTATGAACATGAAGACTACATATAGAAAAGCTTCTGGCCTTCGCTAATAAACGATCGAATCAATCAAGCATTTTCAACAGGCGAAGTGACTGGTGGCAAGAGTGAGAATTTGCGCAGGGGTATCCTTTTGCCGGTAACCGGGTTCGAGCCCATAGACGGGCCCGCTTTTAAAATACACATCACAAAACCACAATCCAGCCAAATGCCCCCAGAATAAATAAAAATACTCTACATATGGTGAAATTCATAAAAACAATATTGTTTGGGTGTGAAACACAAAGCCTCATAGCAGTCCTCACACTTTATGGAGGTTTTCATGCCTTCTCCACTACCCTGACTTCTTTTCCACCTGCGAAGGAAACAATCTACTCTACTCTCCATCCAAAGTGGGGAATGCATACCTAGCACCTTTTAGCAGAGGGGAAGGGGGGTGTGCTTGGTAACCAGCCTGGTAGGCAGTGGGGGCAAGGAAGATTGTATGTTACTGGTGTACATGTCTCCGGTATAAGTACACGTGTAACATTGTATAGCCAGAGCCGGCCGAATGATTTTTTGTGAAACCGGAACGCGTGAGGAACTTTTCATCATTGATTGACTTCCAGCATGCAGAAGGTCAGGCAACGGTATGTTGCTGATGCGCAGACAGTAGGAACAGGCTTCGCAACCGTCCGTCTCGTCCTGGTTGAGCCCGACCCTGCAATATCCGGACTACAAGCCTGCATGGCCTTACAGTCTTCGCATGTGATGCTTAAGGCTGGAAGGTGTTAGCGTGATGGGATAAAACTGGGCACATATACCTACCAGCTCGAGAAGTGGATCAACAGTCTAGAAAACGCGGATCCACGATATGGGAGCTGTGCTGACCGGGCTAGAAGCTGCCAAATGAGCGTCTAATCTCTCATCTTACCTCCTGTTTTGGGTGTGAACGCGCACACGGTGCACTCGGCCTGTTTGCCGGCCCGATTGCCGGCCGGAATTATGCGCATCCGGCAACAGTAACCTCCTCTAGGGACTAACAGTGGCCGTGAATAGGCCCTAGGGATTCTAGCCTCGGCCGTAAGATGCCCCAAGGCAAACAAATTGTTCACTCGGTCTGAAGGCGGTGCTGGGGTCCGAAAGACGCCAGTCTGGACAGACAGCTGGGAATCCTGAATAGGAACTCACTGCGATGGAGATGCGCTTAAGGAGATGGCAGCTATTAGCGAACGAAATGATAGCATACAAAGTTAGATGATGCAGAAATGGTGACGCGGAGGATTCAATGAGAAGGCGAAGGCAGACAAATTGCGTGCCGGGCCTGGACTACCTAGACCACAGAATAGCCACGAATTCTCCTTCGTGGTTACCATGCTCCATCAATCCTAGTTTTTCGTATTTGTTAAATATTTTCCATTGCTGTCATTCTTCTGTTGCTCAATCTTACTGATGTTATTTTACTGTAGCGTTGAATAGCGTGGCAGTTTGCTGTTTTGCTGGTAGTGTCTTGCATTTGATGTGTCACTATTGCTTGCTGTTTGGTTGTTTCGGATTAGTGGATGGCTTTGAGGCATCGTGACTTTCTTACCGATTGGGTAACGGAAGAGATGCTGGACTATTTTGCAAGGTGGAATTGGCAGTGGTTATTTTGTTTTTTGTGTTAACTACTTTAGTGAGTCAGTATGCCTTTTTTGACGTTTTGGCTAGTTGCTTTGTATTTTCTGGTTGCGATATCTCGTCGTTGGCGAGGATTACGCGCCAGGGGGTTCCTGCCACATTACAGGGTAGAGACCTCGACATTATGAGTATCTAACCGGTGCTAACACTCTCAATTGTCGCATCTACGGCGGGCTAATAAGCTCTGCAAGGACATAACAATACGCACATTGGGTATCGACCATGTTCATAAAGGGGAATGAGACTGGCCGGAATGCTGGTGGCAATGCTGATTTCATCGAGGATGTTTCGATGGATGTGCGATCGTGATGTTGTTATATTGGGATTATGCACGAAGAGCTAATACACTGGACTACAGTACATATACGGGCCTTCTGCACTCGAGAGAGAGAAGCAAGTAAATCAAGAAGTCAATCGACCATCCAAAGTAGCAGAACAACTTATTTTTATCAATCAGACACTCCCGGTTCCAGTACTTTCGGTTTATAAGTAAGTCAGTAATTACCTTCCACTCTAATGTAGGTCGCCGGAACAACAACTAGAGCGTGTAGAAGCTCATTTCATAATGTGTCACTCGTTTAGGACTTCTCTAGTCAGTACTAGCGGCGCGTCTCCCCCTCAGGATCACTTCCACTCTCAACCTAACCAGCTGCGGCCACATTTTAGCAGAACTGATCCTCATAGTGCGAAACAACAAAGAGTACTCTATTTCTTTATTTTTATACACATAACGTTTTTAAGTTTCGTCTGTTCTAATTTCATATACAGTTCAATGACGACTAGCACCGGAGGCCTTAAGAACATGGTGCCTGCGAGTAAACCCAATTTGCGCGTGGTGAACTGTTAGCGATATCTTCCAGACCTCCAGTACGCTTCCACTGCGATCAATGCGATGTGCTTGATATCAGCCTGCTCCAATGACGTAGAACTGTTTCCTAAATACAGTTTTGCAAGCTCGAAATTTCTGCTGCTGCATACTTACGACTATCCCTACTAAATATACTCTAACACCACTGTATATTCGCTGCTGCATATTTACCACGGCATATTCACCGCTATATTACACATTGCACTGCTGAGTATTCTCTGCTGTGTACTCTAGTATTCACGGCCAGTTATCTGTAAATGTGTATACTATCAATATATGTGCTCCTGCAGAGATTGAGAGTCTATTACTGTGTGTCGTAAATATCCACTGCTATATATCCACTTCTGGTATCTGGTGCTGTGCATCGGCAAATGAGTATTGGGAACCATTTTTCTCGATTTGCCACAAGTCATCCCTTTCTGGGTATATGTGAGTGTCGACTAATGAATGGCTCTATGACAATAGGGTGATTACCTTGGTGTACCCACAGAATCGTGCAACGACCGTTTTTGGCGCAAATTGGCTTCTGTGAAAGTGCAGTATCGTGATAACATGACCTGTTGCATTTCCATTCTAGGTGTGATCCTGTGCTCTAGTGGTCTTGCAGGAGCCGCTACACAAAACCCCACGGTCTGCACTTTGACCGTAAATTGTTTGTTATCCGTCGTCTGGGAACATGCCGAAAGGAATGATGTACGACCTTGGAGAACTGTGAGCATCAGCGTGCTGGTCACAATGCGGAGTAGGATAAATCATAGGTGTCGGGTGATTTTCAGATATTGGTAGGGAACCATATTGAACGGTTGTCTTTTTTCGTCTACTTTCGGGACTGCTTGACTTATATTCCTACTCCTCTATTTCATTTAGACATTTTTGATCGTCATTCGCATGTAAATACAAGGCGTGGTGGTGGCGTTGATGCCGATAGGATGTTAACTTCGCTGTGCTCAGGAGTTAATATTAAGATTTGGTTAGGACACTTGAGCGGTCAGCAAAGAATTTCACAAATCTCAAGTAAAGAAGTAGAATAGATTGGAGCACACGCGCGGGTGCTGCGTACTCGCTCTGTATTCTGACTGTCTAGCTGTTATTCTGCAATCTCTAGCACTCTCGTTCTATCACTAAACGTTATGTGGCAATGACGTGCGAGTCTAACGCAAATGACGAAGGTGGAAGATTATGACGCTCCTTTTCTAGCAGGTGCCACAGAGAAATGGCAATATTTGAGAACGCCACATATAGTATTGGGTAAAACGCGATCGGCATATTGATAGAAAGGGGAGTAACTAGCACCATTTGACTACACTCACATTTTCACCCCCCGGCTAGCGCCCTGTCTCAGCAAAAGTTAATTACTAGGAATGGGGTTGTCCGATCTTTTACTGCCAGACCCGAGAATATACAATAGTTAAGCGAGGTGGGGTTGATATCGCAACGCCACATTCGCAATGCCACATGAACTTCCGCAGAGCCGCACCTCTTGGAAACAACCGCCCGACGGACTGATCCTTGTTCATTCACCATCATCGGCCATCCCCATCCCCATCGACTTCACCGCAATACAAAACGATGTCAACCACCATCCCGTCATCGTCAACCGTCCTCATCCCTCGCATCTCCGCTGTCGATATCCTGAAAGCCGAGCCAATCCCGCCGCCTCCCGACCCGAATCCACGCGACGCGTCGCAGTCGGCCTCGACCAACCGACTCTATACCGAGTTCCACGCGGACCGGTTGATTCCGTTCGATTCACAACCTACCGAACTTCAGGCGTTCCATGACTACATCGAGCGGATGAGCAGGCATGTCGATTTTGACGGCAACATTACTGGTCATCCACTACCAGCAAGCCTTCCCCACGATTACGGCCATGCAATGCGCAATGAAGCTGATGTACGAGTCTTCGCCAATTCGTTCTACATCGACCCTGTGCGTCCGATTCTGCTTGAGATGCTTCCTGATCAACATACGCGTTCATTCGACTGGCGATTCCCCTCTGAAATCAGCCTTCCATCTTCTATCGTTGAGTCGGGTTCATCGGTCCCGGATATGGCGCTGTCCCGCCGCACTGACATCCCGACCTCATCTACTAATAACGACAAGCCCGTTGTTTTGATTGAGTTCAAGGCCCCGCATCTAGTCTACAACTGTCGCACGGCAGCACTCCAACGGAAAGATATATCGCCAGATTGGACCAAAATGACCAAGCAGTTAAGGAAATACTCAGCCGAGTTGCGGTGCCGCAGGATTATTCTGATGGACGAGCGCATGGCATGGTTCTTTTACCTCAGCGCACCCCACTTTGGTGATCCGGACGGGGATATCTACTATGTCTGTGCAGAGGCTCCGGATGGCATCGAGACTACGCCACACCCAATATCCCCACTAGAACATTCCACCGAAAAACTTTCATCGGACTACCTTCGGCGAGAAACCATTGCATATCGTACCGAGATCAATCCAAATGACTGCGAACCCACCCCATCCATGTCTACAACAACCCCTCCCTCAAATAATCTCCTTGGTTCTTCGAAAACCGGGGCCAGCTCGACGAACCCATCTCGCTCGGCATCCTCTACCACAACCAAGGACCGCAAGTTTACCATTCGCGAGCTAATCGCATTCTCCGGTTATCACGCCCTCAAAGACGAAGACAAGCCTGGCATCCCGGGAGCGCGCGTCTACCGCTCCGAATGCGCACAGGTCCGTTCCTGCGACTACAAAGCCCTTTTCCCCACTCCCCGCGCACCGCTCAATACTGGTACGGACGGGCGCACCCAGCGCAATAGGAATCCAATTATGTATTTCTCTGAAACAATGTTTTCCCGAGTGTATGCCTTAGCGCTCACCACTGACGACTATCTCCTCTCCCCCGAGTTCCCTCAGCCAGAAAAATACTCGGGCATCCACCTCGGCGCCTGCAACACGGATACCGAGTCCGGCTACCACAGCGACGGCGGCAAGGACGCCTGCGCTGGGATGCTGCACCTCAACATCTCCAAGAACAACATCTTCTCTTCCACAGACTGTCTCAACGTCCAGGTCACTCACCGCTTCAAGCCCACCGTTTTCGTCGCCACCACATCTACCCCGCACCCCCTGTCCCCTGTCGCCCAGGTCGTCGCGAAACGTTTCTCCCGCCGCATCGCACTGCTCCAAGAACTCCGTGCTTACTCTGCGCTCCTTGATCTTCAGGGCAACGGCATTCCGGGGTGCATCGGCGTCTTTACAACCACCTCTGACCCGGACGCATTGTATCTGTTGTTGGAGTACGTACCGTACTCTACGCTTGCAGAATCGAGTATTGATCACAGCTACGTGAAGAAAGACGCCTGGGAGCTGCTGGCAAAAATGCACGAGTGCCGTGTGTGCCATGGTGATCTGTCTGCAAGCAATATTCTGGTCCACCCGGAGTATGAGAGAGCGCTTGTAGTAGTAGATTTCGGGATGGCATGGGTGGGAGAGGAGGCAGGCGAGAAGCAGATGCAGGAAGATTTGGCGGCGCTGAAATGGCTGCTCAGGTGATATTCTCGGTTTAGGTGGTTTGGCGTTTGTCTTTGGTACGGTGGGAATTTGCACTATTCTCTGGGTAATGGCGTAGGTGTTGTGTTTGGTGTTTAGCGGGTTTATGAGGTTCATTTACTGCAATACCGGCTTTGAGTTTCTTTGTGTACATTGCCTTACCGTGTGGGTGGATCTAGTTAGTAGGATGTAGAAAGTCGTAAAAACAATCAAACAACTGAGATAAACTCCCGGGAGTGTACACTGCTTGCGACACCATTTTACTGTTCCTGTGCGTTGGGCGAAAATAAGATTTGAAAAGATGTTGGCGCAAGCCGTCGAAGTTATTGGTGCTTCTAGTCGTTGACTTAGTATTTTGCCCAAAAGGCCTACAAGCCGCTGGAAAGGACTGGAGAGTGATCTAAAGGAACTTAAAACTGCCGGACAAAATTTTCTCTGGGACTTTCAATTTTGTTACTTTGGATGCTTCTTTGACTTGTTGATTGACTGATCTCTCGAGGCCAGAAGGCCCGTATATATACAGACTTGACTCCCATATTCACAGCCATATTCGTCTCCATATCTATCTCCGTTTGCTCATCCGTTTGCACTGATATGAGCCGCTCTGTACTGATACGATCCGCTCTCCTGAGGCATATCTTCATACACTAACTGCATATCAAACGGACCTGGGGCTCACGATGCAGCTACACATGCAACATTTGTTGCTGCCTAACGGACGAGTGATCATCCATGACATATCGCCGCAACAATCTGATGCGTGTTGCATGTGTACTTGGATCGCGACACTCAGCACCGTCTGATATCTTGTATGAGAATGAAGACTTGTATGAAGATGGTGGCTGTACCAGGATATGCATCAGGACCAGGGTGATGCGTCTCAGGTCAATAGAGCATACGCGTACGTATATGGGAGATTGTACATATACGGGCCTTTGGCCCTCGAGATAGAGAGAACCAATCAAGTCAATCAAGAAGTCACAGAAGCATCCATAGTAACAATGCGTGTTACGATATGGAAGTTGGGGAGAACCGTGTGTATATACTAAGGTACAGAGAAAAGGGAGTGAGAAGGAGAGAGACTCGAGATATATACAGGAGGCATCAGCCCCGGTTACAGCCAGCTGTATCAGACCCTTGTATATATGTAACAATGCGTGTTACAGATGTACATGATGTTGCAGGTCTGATACACGGTCACGGCTGCAGGGGCTGATGCCTCCTGTATATATCTCGAGTCTTTCTCCTTCTCTCTTCTCAGTACCATAGAATATACGCACACGGTTCTCCCCAACTTCCATATCGTAACAATGCGAAATGCCATGATATCGAGTGATGATTGGTGATGTGCGTCTGATGCCAGTTGTCTGTGAAATGCCAATAGACCGGACGGTTCCAGTCTGAGGAAGGGCTTTGTTTGTTTGTTTGTAATCATTTTGCATTCACCCCGAAGGGGTGCCCAGCTAAGTTACCATAAGCCGGCCGACCACTGGTGGTCATGGCATTTAA
>Ga0307515_10025446_pt1 | contig 10241 bp, 9 predicted proteins | sample 17_EM_MG_FD_194513 | JGI IMG/M metagenome (GOLD analysis project Ga0307515, IMG submission 194513) | Populus trichocarpa ectomycorrhiza microbial communities from riparian zone in the Pacific Northwest, United States - 17_EM | ecosystem: Host-associated > Plants > Roots > Unclassified | place...
AGCGTGAGGAGGAGGAGAGTTGGGAGGGGGCTATAGCTAGGGGGTTTATTGATGTTGGTGCGTGCGTGAGTGGTGATGTCGTGGTCGTGGCTTGAGCTTGGTTCAGCCCTATAGCTTGGCTGCAGATAGGGAAGATGCAGTTGAGTATTTTTCTAGATACAGTTGTTGGACAATTCTATTAAAAGCTACTGCATTTCCAAATTTCATACCCCTGACGGGCTATGGAACAGTTTCCGAAAGAGTAAAAGTGACAGGTCGAGGTCATATTATGAGCCCCAAAAACCCCCCCCCCCTCGGGAAGTGGAGTGCAGAATAGCCATCGCAATTTCCAAGCTTTCACGGCTCCTTCAATCCAACATGAAAGATAATAAAGCATCTGTGTCATATTGTATCACGGCTGCAGTTCTCCAGGAACATAAATCTAGCGTTGAAAATAGTTCACGTAATCGCCCGAATGCATCCAGGATTATAGGTAATGCATTGGAGAGGGCACATAATCGTAGAATATTTATCTTCTCTCCTGAAAGGATAAAGAATTTCTTATCGACCACGAAATTTATATGACAATTTCGGGCCAGATATGTCTTTCTACAGTATCCGCATGCCAATCTTTTCTAGATGTACGCACATTACAGATGAGGGAACCGGTCTCTCATTTTAGCCTCACAAGCATAGTCTCGATGTTCTCCAGGAACCCTCTAACAGACTCAGCCAATCTTGCCGCCATAGCACCATCAATAATTCTATGGTCCGCGCTCCAGCTAAATACACATTCGTCTTTCCTAATGATCTCACCATTCTTCCCAAACGCGGGCACGGTTTTCGCTCTGCCAACTCCGAGAATTGCGACTTGCGGGCTAACTATAATCGGGGCTACCGCTCCACCACCGATGCTGCCGATGTTGCTTACAGTGAACGTTGCACCACTGAAGTCGGCTGTGCTGAGCTTTCCACTCCGGGCGAGACTGCTGAGACGACTAATTTCTGCGGCCAGAGACTCAATCGAGTGAGACTGTACATTTCGCACTACTGGTACGAGGAGGCCTAACGGAGAGTCGATTGCTATGCCGATATTATGCTGAGCCCTAACAACTAGTTGTGGCTTTTCTGGATTTGTAGTGGTATCGAGGTGTGCGTTAAGTAAAGGATGTGATTTGAGAGATATAGATACAGCTTTTATTATAAAAGGCAGGGCGGAGAGCTTGTTAGATTTCTCCCTTGACGCGTTGACCGTATTACGAAGAGCATTAAGAGCAGTGAAGTCTACGTTGTCGGTGTAGAGGAAATGGGGAATGGAGAGAGAGCGCGTCATCTGCTTGAACATCCCGGTTTGTATCGGCATTAGAGGCCGAATCTCGTCCTCTACTTGAAGCTCAGGAGCGGGAGGCTGAGGTGCTGCAGTATCCACGCCTTTCTGGGACGAGGCGTATTTCTGTACGTCTTCCTTGGTTACGCGACCATCTTTGCCCGTTCCTTGTATATCCTCAATATTGATGTTGAGTTCTTTAGTGAGATGGCGGACCGCAGGTATGGCTAGGCTCGCATGTTTTCCAGGCTGTCGCTGCGGCTGCGGCTTCGACTCCGGCTTGGACTCTGACTTTCCCAGCAGAGAGGCCGGAGGTAGTGATAGAGGTACATCTCCAATGAATGCCTTTGTATCATTCCCGCCTACTTCTAGCTCTTGTGGTTTCTGTTCCGCCGGTTGTGCCTGAGTTGGCGCTTCCTTCGATTGTCCGCCGTTTATGAGGGCCTCGTCTTCGGGCGAGATCTCGCTTTGAATATCAATGTCTATGAGGGGCTTCAATGGATTAGACTAAGTGACCACAGACTTGAAGCAGCCATGGGAGTCATACTTTGCCGACCTTGGCCATGTCATCGGCCTCGTAGTAGAGCTTCTTGACGACGCCATCGAACCGCGAGGTGATCTGCACAAACACGAATCAGCAATGCCCACTAAAGAGCATTGGTATATAACGCTTACTTCCACTGAGGCCTTGTCGGATTGTACCTCGCAGATTGGGTCGAACTGCTCGACGCGCGCGCCCGGCTGGACGAACCACTGGATAACCTGGCATTCCGTTATACCTGCGAGTGTCAGCTGTGTGCTTCCATATCCAATTCCGGACCCCAAACAGACCCTCTCCAATATCAGCCAGCAGGTACGGCTTGACGACTTTCAGTGCTGGAGAGTTGTGGAACTGCCTCCGGAGGTGTTGTCGAGGAACCGTGGAGGTCTTAAAGTGCCGGCAGGCGTAGGAAGCTCTTGAGTGCGTCGTGTGACGCCCCAGAAGGCTGCCAACTTTTCTGGCTAAAATGTTCCTCATGGTGTACAGCATCATGGTGTACAGCATCCTGGCGCATCCCGTGGTTAGCGTGTTTTGTCAACTTTCCCCTAAACAGCGAAAATACCAAAATTTCCCCTACAAAAAGGTCGTGCGGAAGTGGCTGCGCTAACCACCGGAATTGAAGAGATGCTGTTTGTGGATTGATTAAAACATGGTATCTCTTCGAGAATATTTGTGTTGAAATCCGAAGTTAGGTATGAAGACGTGTGGAATGGGATGGACTCAAAGCCGACGGTAAGCCGTGGACCTTGGAGAGCAGAGAGCACACCAAAACACATTCAGCCTAGCCCCGGAACCCCAGACTCTCCTAACTCCGAGAGCAAGGCACCGTGGCACCCAGGCTGCTGACCCACGTGCTTGGTTGTCACTGCAGGTGGAAAATAAACCATGCCTTTGGGTCTCACCAACAACGTGGCTATCAATCGCATATCCCGACATCGTCTCTTGGAACAAAGTGAAAATTACCCTGACATCTCCTGCCTGCGAGATTCAAGCCACTGGAGATACTGGGAACGAGGCGTGGATCCGACGTCCAGTGTTATGCAAGTTGTGATTTGAACTCTGGAGAGGAACGCTCTAACCGCTCGAGGAATGCTTGGTTGGGCTCCTTGCAAAGTGTACTGAGGGGACACATCGACATTTACTGGTGAGTGCGCATCAATTATCAGGTACTCAGGAGAACTTCAGGTGATGATCGCGAGCAGCGATTGGGTGTCCTTGACTACTAGGGGTAGGCCTTGGGGGCCACACGAAACGCTCGCAATTCCTTTTTGTAGAGCCCCATCTATATACATGGGCCTGTCTTAACGCGGAAAAGAAAAAATCAACACTACCCCAGACGCGAAAGGGGTATTAAAAATTAGCCTAAGGGATTGTGCGCCATTTTCGGTGTCCGCCGGAATGCCCACGAATGACGCCAGCCATGCTCAACGCTAATTAAATAGTCGAGTGAAACGACGAGTTGTGGATAGAAAAAAAAGCAAAAGGGCGTAATCTCCCCCTCTCGTCTCATGAAGATTTCCTCGCCATATCCCCAGCCAACACTTCATTTACCACACCCATCGAAAGTTTCTGAACTTCTGCCACGCTCCCACTAACGTCAATGCAGTGAACATCTTTCAGTTTGTCCTTCTCTTTCTCATCAGGCTCTTCGAGGCTATTGATCTGGCTCCGCACCATGCTGTCTTTCATGTAGTGCCCCTGTCGGGCCTTGACCCGTGCGAGGAGAGTGGCTTCGCTGGCCCGAAGATAAATAAAATGAACGACGACGTCGGCATCGTACAAAGGAGCAAGACGGATGACATCCCGGTACTTTTTCTTCAATGCACTGCAGGTGACCACCACACCCTTGGCTCCTTGGTCGAGAGCTGCCAAAGCTTGCTCACGCAGAGCGATGAGCCAATCCCATCGATCCGCGTCATTGAGAGGAATCCCGGATTTCATTTTTTCAATGTTGGAGACGGGATGATACTACTTGAATATTAGGTTTCATTTAGGTAATATGTATGGGTGCCTAGACTCGCCTCGTCACCTTCAACGTAGCAAAGCGAGAATTGGTCAGCCAAAAACTTCGCAACAGTACTTTTGCCACATCCTGCAGGCCCAGTAACGATAAAAATGTGGTGATGGTTCAAATTCGGAATAGAAGTGTTGGGGCGTTTGGTAGGGGTCATGGTGGTTGCCGGGCCATAGAGGAGAGGGCTCTGATGGCTCTGGTCGTAGGCTTGTAACATGGTGACAACGGCTGTAGAAAACAGGTATGAGAAACAGAGAAACAGATTAAAGACGGCAAACGCAGGTAGCGAGACGAGCGTGTCCAGAGAGGTTAGGTGAAGTCAATTCATTCAAAGTAAATTTGTTGGGGGTAGATAAGTGCAGGATGTAACCAAATTCACGGATGCCGAGCAGGTCATATAAGCCGAGTTGTGTGTGGAACGAGGCATGGGACGGCTTTTTAAAAAGGACGCAGGTTCCTCCCGTCTCATGTCGAAAGCGTCTGGCACCCGCTTCCTTGGAAGGGCGCCGCATGGCGGCAAAGGTGGGATGGTCATTAGGTGCAGAATTTGGTAGCCAAGAACTTGCTTGACATCACGACAGCCCCCGACCCCAAATGGCCGGAAAAGCCAACCCCAGCGAGCTCGCACTGGCCGCTCCCCGGCCCGCAACGCGGCGTGCAACGAATCGTAGGGCAACTAGCACGCCTCCGCTCCCTCCGGCTGTCGGGCCTGGGCTTGAGCTCTGTCGGCGTTTGAAGTTAGACGGCCACTACGGCCAGGGCGTGGGATGCGCGGATCAAAGGTCTCACCGTGGTCCCGTCCCCGCACTTTTTTTGTCAGGCTTTCGCCAACACCTATGTCATCGTCAGGTACTGATGCAAGGCTGCCAACGCATCGACGACTTCCCTCAGCACGGGAAAGGGACCGCCTTGCTACTGAAGCAGCTAACAAACTGTTCTCCAATAGTAGCTCGGCATACATTTCAGCTGCAAGTTGCTGGCTGCGTGCTGCTTGCTGCGTGCTGCTTGCTGCGCTTCGTCAGACATGCTTCAGCAGATCATCTGAACATGTTTGACGAAAGGATCGACGAATAATTACCGCGTGGGGGTCGTCATCAATGGTTCTCGGTCCGCCAGAGGGCAGCTCGGAACGGTCTCCCAGCGGGACTTTGTTTGGTCAGTTCGGAGCACATTAGGGCGAAGTCGCCGCGACCTTGTGAGATCTAGAACGCGTTGTGAAGCAGAGGTGAATGGAGACAATACATATACGGAAAATGCAAGTGATCGTGTGCGCAGCAAGCGAACCTCACCGCTAAGGGTTGCAGCCCGATGTGCTGCACAACCTGCAGAAATGCGGAGAAGGTCACGTCCTTTCACGCGCCTGCTCGTATTACCCTCACTGATGTTGCTTTGTATCTGACACGGCTTACGACTACAAATTAAACCATGTTGTGGCAGGGAGGGCCCGCCAGCAGTAGCTTGGAAGCAGCGCGCTAGAGAGCAGGAGCCATCACCATTGCTATAGGGCTGAGAACTCGAAAATCCTTTGCCCTCGTTGAGCCGCGCGTTACGTAAGTTTTGCTGATTTCACCCTTATCCGCTTCGGGAAACCAAACGCCATGAGCTCCAACACCACAAGAAACGACGGCCGGCACCTAGCATCGAGACGCCATATTGGCTCTGCAACATCCACCACTCACAAGCCTTTCGGAATCTCTCGAGCCAGTCGCAGCTGAACATGTCGTATTTCTTCTCCACCCCGGTCGACATCGACATCGTCTTGGAGGACACTGATGAGCGGGCTATGGTCGATGTCAAACTCGACAAAAACCGGAAAGAAAAGGTCCCGCTGTACATGGATGGCGAGTCGGTGAAGGGTTCAGTCACCATCAGACCGAAAGATGGCAAGCGATTGGAACACACGGGGATAAAAGTGCAGTTCATTGGGACAATTGGTGAATTTTCCCAAACGCAAGCTTACCGCAGCCGCATCCGCCTACGTCCCCCCCTTTGGCAACCTCGAATGGCTGCTAATATATGCATTTTCTTACCCCAGAGATGTTTTTTGACCGGGGCAATCACTACGAGTTTCTTTCGTTAGGCCAGGAACTTGCAGCACCAGGCGACCTCCAACACCCCCAAACCTTCGATTTCAACTTCAAGAATGTCGAAAAACAATACGAGTCCTACAACGGCATCAACGTCAAGTTACACTACTTTATCCGAGTCACCGTTTCCCGCAGGATGGCCGACGTTGTGCGAGAAAAGGACATTTGGGTGTACTCTTATAGGATACCGCCGGAGACCAACAGCTCCATCAAGATGGACGTGGGTATCGAGGATTGCCTACACATCGAATTCGAGTACTCCAAGTCAAAATATCATCTAAAGGATGTCATCGTTGGGCGTATATACTTCTTGCTCGTGCGGTTAAAGATTAAGCACATGGAACTCTCCATCATTCGACGAGAAACAACTGGAGCAGCACCGAATCAGTACAATGAGAGCGAGACCCTAGTTCGATTTGAGGTGGGGATACTTCCTCTAAATGAGCCTACGTTATAGCTAATCAAGTATAGATTATGGACGGCTCTCCTTCTAGAGGTACGCATGTTCTGAGGCATTTAATAGCTCTAGCCTAGAATAAAATAAGGTCATTCGTCAGATTGTGAGGCTAACACTGCGGCAGGAGAGACGATCCCCATCAGACTCTTCCTTGGTGGATTTGACCTGACGCCAACATTCCGGGAGGTCAATAAAAAGTACTCGACACGCTATTATTTAAGCTTAGTGCTCATCGACGAAGGTATGGAATCCTGTATCTTATTCCGTATCCATTATCTCAGCTTTGCGTAATCGTTTGTTTTAAAATCGGGGTTTTTTTTGGGTACCAGCTTATGAACTCGGAGTAAAACAACTGACGAGTGCCCTTCCAGATGCGCGACGCTATTTCAAGCAGTCCGAAATAGTGTTATTCCGGCAAGCCCCGGAAGGGCTCACATTGGCGGAAGAGCAAAACAAGATGATCGCGGCCTCATGAAGCTTTTGTGCATTCAGGCTAAACGCATCTCAGCTCTGGACCAGGTAGGGCGGAACGCTTCGACCAGTGGCGCCAAGCCACCCCGCTACGTTTTGTTACCTAAACGATCGATCGGTCTTTGGTCCCTCGAGGATCTCTTCGCCGGAAACAGGATGCGGTGTCCATGCGCGAAGCCTGGGCAATGTAGATATTAAACTTTAAGTCCAAATCTAATAATACCCACATCAGGATTGCCAGCAAATCTTGAAGCGAACGGTGAAGCGCCTCCCGCGGACACTAACTGTGTTCCTTGCGCGTAGTAATCCGCATACAGCTCCTTGCAGCTCCTTACAGCTCCCCCGTGATCCCATTTACGCAACTTGAGTCGCCCAGAAAAAACCCTCAACATCAATCATCCTCTTGCTCAACAAACATTGGTCTCAGCTGTTGGCCAACCCCGTCGGTATTCGAGACCCACTTTTACCCGACTCGGATAACGGCCACCGGAAAACTCCTACGCTAGGCAAACTGTGGTCATCCAGATCCATCAAGATATCCATCAGATATTGAACGATCCGTGGATGACACACGAAATTTGAGCAGAAACCACTAATAACTCTAACTTGACTCACTGCGCAAACGTCCATGATTCTCCACAATATCAATTACACAGGTAATCCTAGGCAATCCTAGGCAAAAGCACCATACTTTATCCCCCAGAATTTGACTTCCGCCTCGGTGGAATTCATCCTGTCACTTAAATTTTCCTTATCCTTCTAATAGTCTGCGTTGAAATCCCCCCAATCTCTCATAAAATCGCTCATCATGCCGATACTCTGGCCTTGCAGCAAACTCTGTAATCCACTTTTGCCTTTTACGCCCCTTCTATGCGATTCCAACATCGGCTAGATAGAAAAAGCAATTTCCTCTTCTCGCTTAGAGAACGTAATGGAGTGGTCGAATGGGGAAATTTTCCCCGGCAACCTTTTCAAGCTATCCCCGAGTAGATCACGCGCAGGTACGCCCAAGAAAATCCAAGCAGGATGTACCCAATTGTGGACAAAACTCTCTACCGAACATATTTTTAATGTTCTCACAGCAAGTTATGGTTTCAGCAAACTCGCTTTGCTAGGTCCACGTCATCCATTACCTCCCCGAATATTTTTCCAGCTGCTTGTTTACTTTGCTCATATCCTCGTGCGAGCTCGGGCGGGTTTTCTCCATCACAGAATGACCTCTTCTATCAGCATCCAGGTTATTTTCTCTTCCTCAGTGAATTAAACAACGCTGGTATCCGTTTGACCGAATGCTTCGTGCGTGCAGCCGGGCGCTCGTTGCTACATCAAGACTGCCAGCCAGAATTGGTAATAAGCAAGCAAGCCAAGCTGAGCACGCTCGGCTTGCTGGCTTGCAAAATTTTGACACCTTGAGCTTGCTTGCTTGGCCTGCTTACCCGCTTGATTGATTTTTGTATAGAAGTCCTGGTGTTGGATACAAAATTGAGGCTGTGGGCTACTCCAAAATCTCTCCGCCGCGGTCTCTTACGTCCCTTATATCTTCTCGCTACTCTAGTTATATCAGGGATGTACATAACTATTAGACTAGTTACATAAGTTATGATTATTATATAATACAACTAATCGTAATCACAATCAACCCTTATAATTATGATAATTAATATAATCACCGGCGGTAATAACGCGTGGGAATGGAATATGGCAATAAAGCTTTAGTTTTAAGAAAGTTACCTCTTGGTTTTCCTCTATAATAATCGGCATTTATTAAAAAGCGCCAAGCCCGTGCTTTTACACATAAGAAACATCCGTGAGGGCTTTTAGAAAAAGTTACTATATACGCGCCAACGCGTATCTTATCTGGAGCTCCTTTTTAATTACCCTCTACCTGTATTTTTATCCTCTTTATAGCGCCTAAGCACGCAAGCCTCTACCTAGAAGCAACTATAAAAAGAAGAAACTGTGACGATCGCCCACCGAGCTAAACGAACGCGACGCGACCAAAAAGGTACAGTGTCGAACCGCATGGTTCGACGGGCTCGGTAACCAATATATGTACGCTTGGCCCCTGTCTTCAGGCCTCGCCTGACAGAAACTAAGACTCCTTCCTTCCTTAGCAATCACAATTCGCGTGAGTTTAACAATGTAACACTGACCCGCAAGTGTAATAGAATCTTGTAGGAAATACTGTTGGAAAACAAGCCCGCAACTATATCACGTGATGACACTTGTGGGGTGAACCTCTTGGCAGGAATCTGACCAATCAGACAACTTCGACTGTGCGGTCGAAGCTCCTCGAAATCTCTTCAACCACCTATATAGAAAATAAGCAATACACAGAGTTTTAGCTCTATAACCTTAATTTAACAGGTTATAAGCCCAGGTTCGCGCCTAATAAGCTAAATCTAATTACTTTATTATTATTATAATAATTGCTATCGCAATATCACCACATGGGCGTAAAAAGTCGGTAAATATTTACCTAACTTACGACGCTAAAAACCTATAATAAGTAGCTACGTAGCTGCTAACTACAAACTCTACGCTAAATATATAAGAGGATCCTACTAAGGACGAGCCTAATACAGTTTATAACTAAATAGCGGCATTAGAGGCTTAGGAGGACCTCTTAGTAGATAATTTTACTATTATTATTATAGAATAATAGAGTTTTAAGAACAAAGCTTTATAATATCCGCATTAGTAGTAGATTAAAAGAAGCTTATTAGAACTGCCTACACCAGCTAAGGAATATATTAAGTTAAAAACCTATACTATATAAACACTCCCTATAAAGGAAACTAATTTAATAACGTTATCTTAATAAGGCCTATAGACTGCCTATTATAAACTACCTATAATATAAAGCCCCACTAATATAAGCGACAAATATACCGCCTAAGCCTTTATTTAAAAGCTTATTAAATAGAAAGACTAGCTAATATTTAGTATTAACGTATAAAACTACCTCTAATTTAAAAATATTAAGTAGATTCTTAATAATCTACCACGGCCTTTTCCTAGTATATAGTTGAAAGGTATAACTTGCAGCTGCTGCGATTATATTTAACTGTCCAGTCAAATAGAAAAGCGATCAGAATTTGATGGTGCTGCCATTTAGGAAGTCTCTTAGATATAGAAGGCAGATATAAGCGCTTTAGGCATGGTATGCGTGGTAGGCATTCGATTTGTGTGGTAAGATAACCCAAATGCGATGCTGTGTGGGCGAGGTTCGCTTAATTTAATTTTCGCAGCACTTTCGCAAAGCATAGTAGCCCTAATTGCATGTCTGCTTCATGGGAATCTCCTCTGCGTTCTTTCACTTTAAATCCACGTTGTAATGGCACCGTCTGGATGTTCTTCTAATA
>Ga0307515_10025447_pt1 | contig 10240 bp, 4 predicted proteins | sample 17_EM_MG_FD_194513 | JGI IMG/M metagenome (GOLD analysis project Ga0307515, IMG submission 194513) | Populus trichocarpa ectomycorrhiza microbial communities from riparian zone in the Pacific Northwest, United States - 17_EM | ecosystem: Host-associated > Plants > Roots > Unclassified | place...
AGTTTCGTTGACGACTTCGGAGACCGTAGTGGATCAGTTTTCATTAACAGTTTCTAAGTCAACAGGGGTTGGGCGCGATGACGAATCCACGCGTCACCTTTGGATGTTGTTTCGTTGATGATTTCCCAGTCGGCACAAACTCAGGTTTCGGTGATGTTTTCTGAGTCTACAGGGGTTGCGAGGAGTTCTGAATCCACAACTTACCTTTGGAAGGTGTTGAGGTGATGATTTCTGAGTCGGCAGGGACTCACTTTTCGTTGACTATTTGCGAGTCAACAGGGGCTGTGGGTGCTGACGAATCCACGCTTCACCTTCAGAATCAGTTTCGTTGACGATTTCGGAGACGGTAGTGGCTCAGTTTTCATTGACTTTTTCTAAGTCAACAGGGGTTGGGTGTGTTGACGAATCCAAGCATCACCTTTGGAAGTTGTTTCGCTAACGATTTCACAGTCCGCACTGACTCAGTTTTTGTTGACCATTTCTTAGTCAACAGCGAACCAGTTTTCGTTTAATACTTCTGAGTGAGCAGTGGCTGGCCGTGCTGATAATTCCAGCCGTCACCTGTGGATGGTGTTTCGTTGATGATTTCTAATTCGGCACCAATTCCATTTTTGTTGACCTTATCCGAGTCAACAGAGGCTGCGAGCGCTTTCGAATCAACGCGTCACCTGTGGATGGTGTTTCGTTGATGATTTCTAATTCGGCACCAACTCCATTTTCGTTGACCTTATCCGAGTCAACAGAGGCTGCGAGCGCTTTCGAATCAACGCGTCACCTTTGGAAGCTGTTTCAGTGATGATTTCTGAGTGCGTAACGACTCAGTTTTTGTTGATCATTTCTTAGTCAATAGGTGCTGCGAGCGCTTCTGAATCCACGCATCACTTTTGAAAGGTTTTTAGGTGATGATTTCTGAGTCGACAGCGAACCGGTTTTTGTTTACTATTTGTGAGTCAACAGGGGCTGTGGAAGCTGACGAATCCACGCTTCACCTTCGAAATCAGTTTCGTTGATGATTTCGAAGATGATAGTGACTCAGTTTTCATTGACTTTTTCTAAGTCAACAGGGGTTGGGGGCGCTGACGAATCCAAGCGTCACCTTTGGAAGTTGTTTCGTTAATGATTTAACATTCGACACGGACTCAGTTTTTGTTGACCATTTCTTAGTCAACAGGTGCTGCGAGCGCTTCCACATCCACACATCATCTTTGGAAGGATTTTAGGTGATGATTTCTGAGTCGACAGCGAACCAGTTTTTGTTTATTATTTCTGAGTCAGGAGGGGCTGGGCGCGCTGATGAATCCACGCGTCACCTTTGAAAGTTGTTTCGTTGACAATTTCCCAATCGCCAACGACTCAGTTTTCGTTGACTTTTTCTCAGTCAACAGGGGCTGCGAGCACTTCCGAATCCACGCGTCCCCTTTGGAAGGTTTTTAGGTGATGATTTCTGAGTCGGCAGCGAACCATTTTTCATTGACTATTTCTGAGTCAACAAGGGCTGTTAGTGCTGACAAATCTACGCGTTACCTTTGGAATCAATTACTTTGACGATTTCGAAGATGATAGTTGCTCAGTTTTCATTAACAGTTTCTAAGTCAACATGGGGCTGGGCACACTCACGAAACCAGGCGTCACCTTTGGAAGTTGTTTTGTTGATGTTTTCCCAGTCAGCACCGACTCAGTTTTCATTAACTTTACCTGAGTCAACAAGGGCTGCGAGGACTTCCGAATCCACGCGTCACCTTTGAAAGGTTTTTAGGCGATGATTTCTGAGTTGGTAGCGAACCAGTTTTCGTTGACTATTTCTGAGCCAACAGGGGCTGTGGGCGCTGACGAATCCAGGCTTCACCTTCGGAATTAGTTTCATTGATGATTTTTGAGACGGTAATGGCTCACTTTTCATTGACTTTTTCTAAGCCAACCGGGGTTGGGCGCTTTGACAAATCCACGCGTCACCTTTGGAAGTTGTTTCGTTGACGATTTCCCAATCGCCACCGACTCAGTTTGTGTTGACTGTTTCTGAGTTAACAGGGGCTGCGAGCACTTTCAAATCATGGCGTCACGTTTGGAATGTTTTTAGGTGATGATTTCGGAGTCGGCAGCGAACCAGTTTTCGTTGACTATTTATGAGTCAACATGGGCTGTGGGCGCTGACAAATCCACGCGTCACCTTTGGAATCGATTTTGTTGATGATTTCGGAGATGGTGGTGGCTTAGTTTTCATTAATAGTGTCTAAGTCAACATCGGCTGGGCGCGTTGACTAATCCAGGTATCACCCTTGGAAGTTGTTTCGTTGATGATTTCCTAGTCGGCACAGACTCAGTTTTCGTTGACTTTTTCTGAGTCAACAGGGGTTGCGAGCACTTCCGAATCCACGCCTAACCTTTGGAAGGTGTTTAGGTGATCATTTATGAGTCGGCAGCGAACCAGTTGGTGTTGACTATTTCTGAGTCAATAGGGGCTGTTGGCGCTGAAAAATCCACGCGTCACCTTTGGAATCGGTTTCGTTAACAATTTTGGAGACGGTAGTGGCTCAGTTTTCAATGACTTTTTCTATGTCAACAAGGGTTGGGCGCGCTGACGAGTCCACGCGTCACTTTTGGAAGTTGTTTCGTTGACGATTTCCCATTCGGCTCCGACTCCGTTTTGGTTGACTTTTTCTGAGTTAACAGGGGCTGCAAGCACTTCCGAATCCACCCGTCACCTTTGGAAGGTGTTTAGGTGATGGTTTCTGAGTCGGCAGCGACTTAGTTTTCGTTGATTATTTGTGAGTCAACAGGGGCTGGGCACGCTGACGATTCCACGCGTCACCTGTAGAAGGTGTTTCGTTGATGATTTCTGAGTCAGCTCCGATTCCATTTTTGTTGACCTTATACGAGTCAACAGGGCCTGCGAGCGCTTTCCAATCCACGCGTCACCTTTGGAAGCCGTTTCGATGATGATTTCTGAGTCGGCAGCGTCTCAGTTTTTGTTTACCTTTTCTGAGTCAAGAGGGGCTATGAGCGCTTCCGAATCCACGCGTCACATTTGGAAGGTGTTTCGGTGATGATTTCTGAGTCTGTAGAGACTCAGTTATTGTTGACTGTTTCTGAGTCAACAGGGGCTGTGTGAGCTGACGAATCCACGCGTCACCTTCGAAATCAGTTTCGGTGATGATTTCAGAGACGGTAGTGGCTCAGTTTTAATTGACTCTTTTTAATCCAACAGGGGTTGGGCGCGCTGACGAATCCACGCGTCACCTTTGGAAGTTCTTTCGTTGACGATTTCCCAGTGGCTGACGACTCAGTTTTCGTTGACCTTATCCGAGTCCACAGGGCCTGCGAGTAGTTCTGAATCCACACGTCACCTTTGGAAGGTTTTTAGGTGATGATTTCCGAGTCGCCAACAAACCAGTTTAAGTTGACTATTTCTAAGTCACCAGGGGCTGTTAGTGCTGACACATCCACGCGTCACCTTTGGAATCGGTTTCGTTGATGATTTTGGAGACAACAGTGGTTCTGTTTTCATTAACCAGTTCGAAGTCAACAGAGGTTGGGCGCGCTGACGAATCCACGCGTCACCTTTGGAAGTTCTTTCGTTGACGATTTCCCATTCGGCACCGACTCCGTTTTGGTTGACTTTTTCTGAGTTAACAGGGGTTGCGAGCACTTCCAAATCCACGCGTCACCTTTGGAAGGTTTTTAGGTGATGATTTCTGAGTCGGCAGCGAAACAGTTTTCGTTGACTATTTCTGAGTCAACAAGGGCTGTTCGTGCTGACAAATCCACGCGTCACCTTTGGAATCGATTTCGTTGATGATTTCGGAGACGGTAGTGGTTGTGTTTTCATTAACACTTTCTTAGTCAACAGGAGCTGGGCGCGCTGACGAATCCATGCGTCACCTTTGGAAGTTGTTTCGTTGACGATTTCCCAGTCGGCACCGACTCAGTTTTCGTGGACCTTTTTTGAGTCAACAGGGGCTGCGAGCACTTCAGATTCCACACCTTACCTTTGGAAGGTGTTTAGGTGATGATTTCTGAGTCGGTAGTGACTCACTTTTCGTTGACTATTTGAGAGTCAACAGGGGCTGTGGGCGTTGACGAATCCACGCGTCACCTTCAGAATTAGTTTCGTTGACGATTTCAGAGACTGTAGTGGTTGTGTTTTCATTAACTTTTTCTAAGTCAACAGCAGTTGGGCGCGCTTACAAATCCACGCTTCACCTTTGGAAGTTGTTTCGTTGATGATTTCCTAGTCGCCACCGACTCAGTTTTCATTAACTTTTTCAGAGTCAACAGGGTCTGCGAGCATTTCCGAATCCACGCGTCATATTTGGAAGGTTTTAGGTGATGATTTCTGAGTCGGCAGTGAACCCGTTTTCGTTGACTATTTCTGAGTCAACAGGGGCTGTTGGCGCTGACAAATCCACGGGTCACCTTTGGAATCGGTTTCGTTGACGATTTCGAAGACGGTAATGGCTCAATTTCATTGACTTTTTGTCAGTCAACAGGGGTTGGGCGCGCTGACGAATCCACGCGTCACCTTTCGAAGTTGTTTTGTTGACAATTTCCCAGTCGCCACCGACTCAATTTTCGTTGACTTTTTCTGAGTCAAGAGGGGCTGCGAGCACTTCCGAATCCACGCGTCAGCTTTGGAAGGTTTTTAGGTGATGATTTCTGAGTCGGCAGCGAACCAGTTTTCGTTGACTATGTCTGAGTCAACAGGGCTGTTGGCGCTGACAAATCCACGGGTCACCTTTGGAATCGTTTTCGTTGATGATTTCGGAGACGGTAGTGGCCCAATTTTCATTAACAATTTCTAAGACTTTAGGTGCTGGGCGCACTGACGAATCCATGCGTCACATTCGGAATCACTTTCGTTAACGATTTGTAGACAATGGTGGCTCGGTTTTCATTGACTTTTTGTATGTCAACAGGGGTTGGGCATGCTAACGAATCCACGCGTCACCTTTGGAAGTTGTTTCGTTTATGATTTCCAATTCGGCACCGACTTCGTTTTGGTTGAGTTTTTCTGAGTTAACAAGGGCTGCAAGCACTTCCGAATCCACGTGTCACCTTTGGAAGGTGTTTAGGTGATTATTTCTGAGTCAACAGCGACCCACTTTTCGTTGACTATTTGTGAGTCAACAGGGGCTGTGGCCGCTGACGAATCCATGCGTCACCTTTGGAATCAGTTTCATTAACGATTTCGGAGAGGGTAGTGGCTAAGTTTTCATTGACTTTTTCTAAGTCAACAGGGGTTGGGCGCGTTGACAAATCCACGCGTCACCTTTAGAAGTTGTTTCGTTGACGATTTCCCATTCGGCATCGACTCCGTTTTGGTTGACGTTTTATGAGTTAACAGGGGCTGCGAGCACTTCCAAAACCACGCGTCACCTTTGGAAGGTGTTTAGGTGATGATTTCTGAGTCAGCAGCGACTTAGTTTTTGTTGACAATTTTATGAGTCAAAAGGGGTGCGCTAACAATTCCAGTCGTCACCTGTGGAAGGTGTTTCGTTGATGATTTCCCAGTCGGCACTGACTCCGTTTTCGTTGACCTTATCCGAGTCAACAGGGGATGCGAGCACTTTCGAATCCACGCGTCACCTGTGGAAGCGGTTTCGATGATGATTTCTGAGTCGGCAACGACGCACTTGTCGTTGACTATTTCTGAGTCAACAGGGGTTGTGGGCGCTGAAGAATCATCGCGTCACCTCCGGAATCCGTTTTGTTGATGATTTCAAAGACGGTAGTGGCTCAGTTTTCATTGACTTTTTCTAAGTCAACAGGGGTTGGGCGCGCTTACGAATTCGCGCATCACATTTGGAAGTTGTTTCGTTGATGATTTCCCAGTGGCCACCGACTCAGTTTTCGTTGACATTTACAAAGTCAACAGGGGCTGCGAGCGCTTCCGAATCCACCCATCACCTTTGGTAGATGTGTGATGATTTCTGAGTCAGCAACGACTCAGTTTGCATTGACCTTTTTTGAGTCAAGAGGGGTTGCGAGCGCTTTCGAATCCACACGTCACATTTGGAAGGCGTTTCGGTGATGATTTCTGAGTCTGCAGCGACTCAGTTGTCGGTGACTGTTTCTGAGTTAATAGGGGTTGTGGGCGCTGACGAATCCATGCGTCACCTGCAAAATCAGTGTCGTTGACGATTTCGGAGACGGTAGTGGCTGAGTTTTCATTGACTTTTACTAAGTCAATAGGGGTTGGGCGAACTGATGAATCCACGCGTCACCTTTGGAAGTTGTTTCCTTAACGATTTCCCAGTCGGCACCGACTCAGTTTTCGTTGACTTTTTCTGAGTCAACAGGGGCTGCGAGCACTTCCGAATCCACTCGTCATCTTTGGAAGATGTTTGTGTGATGATTTCTGAGTCGGCAGCAACTCAGTTTGCGTTGACCTTTTCTGAGTCAAGAGGGGTTGCGAGCGCTTTCGAATCCACGCAGCACATTTGGAAGGCGTTTCGGTGATGATTTCTAAGTCTGTAACGACTCAGTTGTCGTTGACTATTTCTGAGTCAACAGGGGCTATGGGCTCTGACGAATCCACGCGTCACCTTACAAATCAGTTTTGTTGATGATTTCGGAGATGGTAGTGGCTCAGTTTTCATTGACTTTTACTAAGACAACAGGGGCTGGGCGCGCTGACGAATCCAGGCGTCACCTTTGGAAATTGTTTCGTTAAAGATTTCCCAGTCGGCACCGACTCAGTTTTCGTTGACCTTTCCTAAGTCAACAGGGGCTACGAGCACTTCCGAATCCACGCATCACCTTTGGAAGGTTTTTAGGTGATCATTTCTGAGTCAGCAGCGACGTAGTTTTTGTTGACTATTTGTGAGTCAACAGGGGCTGGGCGCGCTAATGATTCTAGCCGTCACCTGTGGAAGGTGTTTCGTTGACGATTTCCCAGTCGGCACCGACTCCATTTTTGTTGACCTTATCCGAGTCAACAGGGGCTGCGAGCGCTTTCGAATCCACGCATCACCTTTGAAAGCTGTTTTCGGTGATGATTTTTGAGTCGGCAACGACTCACTTGTCATTGACTATTTCTGAGTCAACAGGGGCTGTGGGCTCTGACGAATCCACGCGTCACCTTACAAATCAGTTTTGTTGATGATTTCGGAGACAGTAGTGGCTCAGTTTTCATTTACTTTTACTAAGTCAACAGGGGCTGGGCGCGCTGACGAATCCAGGCGTCACCTTTGGAAGTTGTTTCGTTAAAGATTTCCAGTCAGCACCGACTCAGTTTTCGTTGACCTTTTCTAAGTCAACAGGGGCTACGAGCACTTCCGAATCCACGCATCATCTTTGGAAGGTTTTTAGGTGATTATTTCTGAGTCAGCAGCGACTCACTTTTCGTTGACTATTTGTGAGTCAACAGGGGCTGTGGGCGCTGACGAATCCACGCGTCACCTTCGGAATCAGTTTCGTTGACGATTTCGAAGACGGTAGTGGCTCAATTTTCATTGACTTTTCCTATGTCAACAGGGGCTGGGCGTGTTGACGAATCCATGCGTCACCTTTGGAAGTTGTTTCGTTGACGATTCCCCAGTCGGCATCGACTCAGTTTTCGTGGACCTTTTCTGAGTGAACAGGGGCTGCGAGCACTTTCGATTCCACACCTTACCTTTGGAAGGTGTTTAGGTGATGATTTCTGAGTCGGCAGCGACTCACTTTTCGTTGACTATTTGTGAGTCAACAGGGGCTGTGGGCGCTGACGAATCCACGCGTCACCTTCAGAATCAGTTTCGTTGACGATTTCGGAGACTGTAATGACTCAGTTTTCATTGACTTTTTCTAAGTCAACAGGGGTTAGGTGCGCTTACGAATCCACGCTTCGCGTTTGGAAGTTGTTTCATTGATGATTTCCCAGTCGCCACCGACTCAATTTTCGTTGACTTTTTCAGAGTCAACATGGTCTGCGAGCATTTTCGAATCCACGAGTCACCTTTGGAAGGTTTTTAGGTGATGATTTCTAAGTCGGCAGCGAACCCGTTTTTGTTGACTATTTCTGAGTCAACAGGGGCTGTTCGTGCTGACAAATCCACAGGTCACCTTTGGAATCAGTTTCGTTGACGATTTCGGAGACGGTAGTGGCTCAGTTTTCATTAACAATTTCTAAGTCAATAGGGGCTAGGCGCGCTGACAAATCCAGGCGTCACTTTTGGAAGTTCTTTCGTTGACGATTTCCTAGTCGGCACCGACTCAGTTTTCGTGGACCTTTTCTGAGTCAACAGGGGCTGCGACCACTTCCGATTCCACACCTTACCTTTGGAAGGTGTTTAGGTGATGATTTCTGAGTCGGCAGTGACTCCATTTTCGTTGACCTCTTTCTGAGTCAACAGGGGCTGTGAGCAGTTCTGAATCCACGCGTCAGCTTTGGAAGGTTTTTAGGTGATGATTTCTGAGTCGGCAGCGAACCAGTTTTCGTTGACTATTTCTGAGTCAACAGGGACTGGGCGCGCTGACGATTCTAGGCGTCATCTGTGGAAGGTGTTTCGTTGATGAATTCTGAGTCAACACCGACTCCATTTTCGTTGAGCTTATCCGAGTCAACAGGGGCTGCGAGCGCTTTCGAATCCACGCATCACCTTTGGAAGATGTTTGTGTGATGATTTCTGAGTCGGCAGTGACTCAGTTTGCGTGGACCTTTTCTGAGTCTACAGGGTCTGCGAGTATTTTTGATTCCACGCATCACCTTTGGAAGGTTTTTAGGTGATGATTTCTGAGTCGACAGCGAACCAGTTTTCGTTGACTATTTCTGAGTCAACATGGGCCTGTTGGCACTGACAAATCCACGGGTCACATTTGGAATCGGTTTCATTGATGATTTCGGAGACGGTAGTGGCCCAGTTTTCATTAACAGTTTCTAAGTCAACAGGGGCTGGGCGCGCTGACGAATCCATGCGTCACCTTTGGAATCACTTTCGTTAATGATTTTGGAGACAGTAATGGCTCAGTTTTCATTGACTTTTTGTATGTCAACAGGGGTTGGGCACGCTGACAAATCCACGCGTCACCTTCGGAAGTTGTCTCGTTGACGATTTCCATTTGGCACCGACTTCGTTTTGGTTGAGTTTTTCTGAGTTAACAAGGGTGCGAGCACTTTCGAATCCACGCATCACCTTTGGAAGGTGTTTAGGTGATGATTTCTGAGTCGGTAGCGACTTAGATTTCGTTGACTATTTGTGAGTCAACAAGGGTTGGGCGCGCTGACGATTCTAGGCGTCACCTGTGGAAGGTGTTTCATTGATGAATTCTGAGTCATCACTGACTCCATGTTCGTTGAGCTTATCCAAGTCAACAGGGGATGCGAGCGCTTCCGAATCCACGCGTCACCTTTGGAAGATGTTTGGGTGATGATTTCTGAGTCGGCAGCTACTAAGTTTGCGTTGATCTTTTCTGAGTCAACAGGGTCTGCAAGTATTTCTGAATCCACGCATCAGCTTTGGAAGGTTTTTATGTGATGATTTCTGAGTCAGCAGCGAACCAGTTTTCTTTTACTATTTCTGAGTCAACAGGGGCTGTTGGCGCTGACAAATCCACGGGTCACCTTTGGACTTGGTTTCATTGAAGATTTCGGAGATGGCAGTGGCCCACTTTTCATTAACAGTTTCTAAGTCAATAGGGGCTGGGCGCGCTGACGAATCCATGCGTCACCTTCAGAATCACTTTCGTTAATGATTTCGGAGACAATAGTGGCTCAGATTTCATTGACTTTTTGTATGTCAACAGGGGTTGGGCGCGCTGACGAATCCACACGTCGCCTTTGGAAGTTGTTTCATTGACAATTTCCCAGTCGACACCGACTCAGTTTTCGTTGACCTTTTTCTGAGTCAACAGGGGCTGCGAGTACTTCCGCATCCACGCGTCAGCTTTGGAAGGTTTTTAGGTGATGATTTCTGAGTCGGTAGCGAACCAGTTTTTGTTGACTATTTCTCAGTCAACAAGGGCTGGGCGCGCTGACGAATCCAAGCGTCACCTTTGGAATCGGTTTCGTTGATGATTTCGGAGACGTAGTGGTTCTGTTTTCATTAACAGTTTCTAAGTCAACAGGGGCTAGGCGCGCTGACGAATCAATGCGTCACCTTTGGAAGTTGTTTCATTGACGATTTCCCAGTCGGCACCTGTTGCGATGTCGCTGTCGCACAAATTAATTACCCTAGCTTAAAACACACAAGATAGTATAGAGCAAGCAAGGGGTCGATCCCACGAGGAAGGTTTAGTTTAGATTTTTATGCTATATGTTATGCAA
>Ga0307515_10025449_pt1 | contig 10239 bp, 6 predicted proteins | sample 17_EM_MG_FD_194513 | JGI IMG/M metagenome (GOLD analysis project Ga0307515, IMG submission 194513) | Populus trichocarpa ectomycorrhiza microbial communities from riparian zone in the Pacific Northwest, United States - 17_EM | ecosystem: Host-associated > Plants > Roots > Unclassified | place...
TGAGCGTCGCCGTTCGATGGCCGGGCGCACCGGCTGCGGCCTGTGCGGCACCGAGAGCCTGGCCCATGTCGCACGCGACCTGCCGGTGCTGGCCGATGCCAGGCCATGGAGCCGACAGGCCATCGCCCGTGCGATGTCGCAGCTCTGCTCAATGCAGACGCTGCAGCAGGCCACCGGCGCGGTGCACGCCGCGGCCTGGTGCTCGGCCCAGGGCGATGTGCGCTGGCTGCGCGAAGACGTGGGCCGCCACAACGCGCTGGACAAGCTGGTGGGGGCGCTGGCCGCCAACGAGGTGGACGCCTCGACCGGCTTCATCGCCGTGACCAGCCGCGCGAGTTTCGAGATGGTCCAGAAGACGGTGATGGCCGGCGTGTCGCTGCTGGCCGCCGTCTCGGCACCGACCTCGTTCGCAGTCGCCACCGCCGAACGGGCCCGCATGACGCTGGTCGGCTTTGCGCGCCAGCAGAACCTGGTCGTCTACAGCCACCCCGAGCACCTGTCGCTGGACGCCGCAACCACCGCAGCCGCCGTGCACGCCTGAGGTTGCTACGGTTTTCCGTAGCGTGCGGTATTGCATCGCGGCCAGCCCCGATTCAACCCGCCGATCCCGCCTTCGGTCGCCCCGCGGCAGCGAGGTCTTGTCGCAGCAGGCAACATCGCGCGAAACCGAATCTGGAGACAAGCGATGCTGAACCGACGTGAATGGGCGAAACGAACGGCGGCGGTGGCCGCGGGCACGGCGCTGCCGGCCGGCTGGGCCGCAGGCCAGACCATCGCCACCACACCCCCGTCCGCTGCCCCATCGGCCGCGCTGGCCGATATCGCCGCCCGCTACTTCGCCGACGAGCTGGAGCTGGACCCGCTGCATGGCTCGATGACGCTGGCCGCACCGCGCTTCGAAGGCCGGCTGGCGATCACGATCGCGCCCGACGAGGTCGCCAAGTCGCATGCGCTGAACGAACGCGTCAAGCGCGAGCTGGCCGCCGTGCCGGTGGACGCGCTGACGCCGGCCGATCGGCTCACGCACGAACTGCTGGGTTGGGAAGTTCAGCTCGCGCTGGACGGCGATGACTATCCCGACCACCTGATGCCAATGGACCAGTACGGCGGCCTGCCGGTGGCCTTGTCCAACTGGGCCGGTGGTGACCAGACCCAACCGCTGAAGACGCCAGCCGACTACGACAACTACCTGAAGCGCCTGCGCCGCATCCCGGACTACAACCGCCAGGCGATCGTCAACATGCGCGAGGGCATCGCCCACGGCTACACCCAGCCGCGTGCGCTGGTGCAGTCGGGGCTGCCGATGCTGAAGGCGCTGACCGATCCGCGCTTCGACAAGACCCCGTTCGGCGCCGCGCTGCGCGCAATGCCAGCCAGCTTCGACGCAGCCGAGCGCGCCCGCATCTCGCAAGCCTATCTGAAGGCTTATGACAAGGAGATCCGGCCGTCGATGCTGGGCCTGCTGGCTTTCCTGCAGGGCCCGTACCTACGCGCCAGCCGCAGCAGCGCGGGTGCGTCGGCATTGCCGCACGGCGAGGCCTACTACGCCTACCTGGTGCGCCAGCACACGACCACCGACATGAGCGCCGACCAGATCCACGCGCTGGGCCTGGCGGAGGTCGCGCGCATCCACGGCGAGATGGCGACGCTGCAGAACCGCTTCGGCCGCAAGGGCTCGATCAACGCGTTCCTGAAGTGGCACGAAGAGCAGCCGCGCTTCCGGCCCTTCCACAGCTGGGACGACATCCTGAAGGGCTACTACACGCTGAACGAGCAGGTCACGCCGCAGCTCGCCAAGCTGTTCGGGCGCCTGCCGAAGCAGCCGCTGCAGATCCGCGAGATCCCCGAGCTGCAGCGCGCGACGACCAGCCCTTACTACAACCCACCGTCACCCGACGGCGCGCGGCCGGGCGTCTTCTTCGTCGGCGCGCCGACCACGCCGCCGAAGTACAACAACGCTCAGATGACCTCGCTGCTGCTGCACGAGGGCCAGCCGGGCCACCACTTTCACACCAGTCTGCAGTACGAGCTGACGCTGCCGGACTTCCGCCGCTACGGCTGGAACGACGCGTTCGGCGAAGGCTGGGCGCTGTACGCCGAGACGCTGGGCCACGAGATGGGCCTGTACGCCGACCCGAACCAGCACCTGGGCCACCTGGCGATGGAGCTGCACCGCGCGGTGCGCCTGGTCACCGACACCGGTCTGCATGCCAAGGGCTGGACGCGCGAGCGGACGATGGCCTACATGATGGAGATCGAGGGCATCACCGCAGCCGACGCCAAGCAATCGACCGAGCGCTACATGGCCACCCCGGGCCAGGCACTGGCCTACAAGATCGGCGCGCTGAAGATCCAGCAACTGCGCCAGCGAGCGCAGCAGCAGCTGGGCACGAAATACGCACTGCCCGCTTTCCACGACCTGGTGCTGTCGCAGGGCACGCTGCCACTGCAGGTGCTGGAGCGACAGGTCGACAGCTGGATCGCGCAGCAGGCCGGCGGCAAGACGGCCTGAGCCGGAGCCCGAAACGACAAAGCCGGCAGGAGCGAGGCCGGCCGGCTTTGTCCATTTCAGTCAGGCTCGCCTCAGATACGCGGCTCGCCTTCGTCGTTGACAGTCAGCGTCGGGCCGGGCGGGAAGGTCGTCTGCACATGGTGCTCGACACCACGGAACTGGTAGCTCACGTCCCAGTAGTCGGGCCGGCCCTGCGGCGGCGCCGAAGCGCAGCGCTGCGTCGGACGGCTGACCACGGTCTCGCGGCCGACGTTGGCACCAACCACCGCACCGACGACCGCGCCGCCGGCGGTGGCCAGGTCGCGGCCCGAGCCACTGCCGATCTGGTGGCCGAGGATGCCGCCCAGGATCCCGCCGACGACAGCGCCGCCGACGTTCGGCTCGTTGTGGCGCTCGACCGTGACGCGCTCGCGCTCGATCCAGCAGCGCTGCTGCTGCGGGCCGGTGAACACAGCCTGTGCGCCGATCACCTGGGCTTCGAAGAAACGCTCCTGCGGGCGGCGGCGCCAGTCGTACATCGGCTCGGCCACCGGGGCGTAGCGCACCTCTTCGTAGCGTGCCGTGGGCGGCACCGGCCGCACCGACGACAGCCTGTCGTTCATTCCCATTGCGCCCAGGCTCGCGTAACGCCCCGGCCGCAAGATCACGCAACGGCCCTGGAAGCCGGCGTGTTCACAAACCTCCCAGCGCTCACCCAGCACGATGACCGACGAGGCGCGGTCGTTGAAGCCGAACTGCTGGAAGTTGCCGACCTCACCGCTGACCTGGAAGGCCCGGCCCTGGAAGCCGCCGTGCTCGAAGAAGGCGATCTGGCCACCCTGGCCCGGGTTTTGCGGAGGCGGGTAATGGTCATGATCATCACCATGGTGCCCGTCGTGGTGCGCCGGGCGGGCCGACGACAGGCGGTCGTTCATGTGCATCTCGCCGAGCGAGCGGTACGAGCCGGGCCTGAGCACGATGCACTGGCCGCCGAACTCGACGTGCTCGCACACTTCCCAGGGCTGGCCGGTGACGACCAGCGACGAGACGCGGTCGTTGAAGCCGAAGCGGCGGAAGTCTTCGACCCGGTGCTGCGTCGTGAACGCACGCCCCTCAAAATTACTGTGTTCGTAGAAGGTCACTTCAGCCGACACTTGGCCGGCCAGCAGCACGGCCAAGCTGGCCAGTGCCGATTTGAGTTTTCGGTGCATGAACTGCCTTGTTTCCTTTGCTCACATATCAGGCCCCGAGCCGGGTGGCTCGGCTCGATTCGCCCGGAGCATCGTCACAACGCAGCGGCACCCCGAGCCGATGACAAACCCCCATCGGCCGACTTCGGACTGGCGATACACGACCTCGGCCGTTAGGATCCGCATTTTTCTCCCGCTCCCCACGTTTCCCCCGTTCCCCCTTCAAGAGGACGATCCCATGCACCACTCCGTCACGCTCCGGTTTCCCACCCTCGCGCTGGCCTCGTTGCTGGCTCTCCTCGGCGGGCAGGCCGCAGCCCAGTCGACCAACGGCGTCACGATGCTGCGCATCGCCAACGGCCCCGGCGGCGAGATCATCAAGAACGAGAGCACGACCGTCCACGCGACGTCCTGGAACATCGCCGACGCCGACGCCCAGGCCTACTCGACCTTCAATGACCGCGACACCGGCCTGGCGTTCTGCTCCGCCGGCACCGACTCGGGCTCCCCCTGGGACATCTCGTCGCGTCTGTACGGCGGCGACGTGGTCGTCTTCAAGGTGGCCAGCGCCACGCCGACCCAGATCACGTCGCTCAGCATCACGGTCAAGGCACTGGGCAGCGGTTCGCCGACCACCACCGCCGATCTGGACTACTGCATCGGCAGCACTGCAGCCGGCCGGTGCCCCAGAGCGCTGGACCCGGCCGCCGCCGCACAGTTGAAACTGCCGCCCCCCAGCCGCGTGAAGACTGCGGGCGGCGACCACGTCGACGCTTTGACAGTCGGCATCTTCGACTACCAGCACAAGGTGACAGTGAAGATCAAGGGGCCGACGGCCGTGGTGCCGCTGTGGTACGGCATGCAGTCGACCTGCAAGCGCAACGCGAAGACGATGCTGGCTTCTGCCTCCAGCCAATTGGCATCGATGGACATCGTGCTGCCCGCCGGCGTCACCTGCACCTCGCGCACCGGCAAGGCCTTCAACGCCAAGTGCCCGGCAGCGTTCTGAGGCGAACCCCAGAAGCAAAAGCCGGCCCTGCAGGGCCGGCTTTTTTTCATGCCCGCGAGATTACGGCTTCCACCCCAGCTTGATGACCTCGAAGTCGCTCGCGGTCAGCGTCGAGAACGCCGGGTTCAGGATGTCGTTGTTCCAGCGCTTGTCGAACGTCCCACTCACATACATGTCGGTGCCGCCATCGGCCACGATCAGGCCGTAGCGCTGCATGGCGCGAAAGATCTTGCGCGCATGCGGATCGTTGGTTCGCGTGGCCGGATCGACGCCGTTGACGTTGGTCTTCAGACGCAGTCGCGCGCCCATCGGCAGCGCACCGCTCGAGGTTCCTTGATTGTGCGAAGCCGGGTACACGTGGCCGTTCGAAGCACGCACCGTCACGCGCATCGCGTGCTTGATCTCGGTGACATCGTCGTTCCACGCCTCGTCATAGCGCACCAGACCCGGGAAGATCGCCAAGCCAGCTGCGTCGGCTGAGGTCCAGCCCTCGGGCCGGCGGTTGTTCGTCTTCATGTCGAAGAACGCACCCGAACCGCCGAACCACTTCTTCAGCACCGGGTCGTAGAACATGTTGTACAGCTCGTACAGGTACTTGTTCGTGCAGTCGACGATCAGGATATGGCGGTCGCTCTTCTTGCGTTGATCGATGTTGGCCGGCGCCCCGCCTTCGACCCAGTGCGGCTGGGTGATCGCCTGGGCGGGGATCGGGTAGAACGCCTTGGGCTTACCGGTATCCAGGTCGACACCGTCGCTCTCGTCCCAGTACTTGAACTTGACCTTTTGCTTCGCCTGCGTGCTGTTGACGATCGCCCACGGGAAACCGTAGATGCTCTCGCTGCCGGGCTTGACCTCGCCGCCGAAGTCGGGGTGCAAATGGCGCGGGGCGCCGTTGTTGACGAACGAGATGAAGCTCGCTGACTTCGGGTCGACCGGTGCGGCGCTGATGTCGGTGTTCCACCAGTTGTCGGCGGGGAACAGCGGCAGCGGGCCGGGTGGCGGCGCCCCCTCAACGGGCACCTCGGGTGGGCATTGCTGGGCGAAGGCGGCGGCCAGGCAGGCCTGCAAGGCCAATGCGACGATGGCTCTGGGGAATTTCTTCATGGCTGATATCCAAAAGAACAGCTGAAACCGCAGTGTCGCCCTGCGCTCAGCCGCCTTGAGCGGTCAAATCGTTACCGCTGACCGCAAGCGTCAGTGATTGATGCAGGGCGGGTTCGTGCCGTCACGGCCTGCTGCAGTGCAGAAATCAGGCCCTGCACATCGCCCGCTGGCACGGTGATGGCACCGCAGTCGGGCGGCAAGCCGCATGCCGGCGTGGCCACCACCGGCAGCCCCGCGGCCAGCGCCAGCAACAGCGCGCGCGGTGCATGCTCCACATGCGCCGGCAAGGCCACCACATCGGCCTCTACCAACCAGCGGCGATCGGCATAGCGGCCGTGTTCAGCGGCAACGCCTTGCCACAAATTGGCGTCATCGGATGGGCTGCCCAGCACCCGCAGGCGCCAGCCCAGCATGCGCAGCGCGGCGGCCAGTTCCAGTGCGCCTTTGCGTGGCAGCGCGCTAGCGGGGAAGACCACCAGCGGCACGGCACTCGCCTGTCGCGCCGTTGCGGCAACCATCGATTGCTGCGTGGCCCACGGCAGGAGACGCACTGTGCGCACACCTTGCCGAGTCAGGCAGGCGGCCACGTCGTGGTGTGGCGTCAGCACGGTGCGGGCGCCACGCAATGCGGCCCATTCGGCATCAGCGAAAGCGACGTCGATGCGGAAGTCGGCCAGCGAGTCGGCTCTCGGCCACTGTCGGCCGGCTGCGTCGAGCCGATGCTGCAGTTCACCTGCCGGCAGCGCCGACACCAGCACGTCGTACTGGCGGCCTCCCAGGCCGCCTCGGCGCCACAGCGGCACCAGCAGGCTCTGGTCGACCAGCAGCTCGGTGTGCTCGGGTTTCAGCGCGGCGGCGGCCCAGTCGGCCAACCAAGCATCGGCCTGCACGATCGCAGCCTGGCGCGATCCGCCCTCGCCTGCCGAGCGGCGCAACGCCCAGGTGCGGCGCAGCGAGGCGATGAAGGCAACGTGCTGCCGCGCCGTGGCCGGCGGCTGCCACGCACCGGCCGCGCGACGAGCCGCGCGCACCCATGGTAAGAACCAGTCGGCATCTCTGCCCTGGTCAGCCAGGTAGGCCGCCCACTCGGGTGTCCAGCCGTTGAGCAGCAGCGCCCGGCGCCCCGCCACCGGCACGGCGCGTTGTGCCGCATGCCTGAAGCAGCTGGTCTCGTCGCATGTCATGCACCCCCGCGCCACGGCGGTTGCCAGCGTTGCGGCATGCCAGACCCGCGGGTTCTGGCGTGGTGCAACCGGCACCGCCGCTCGCACCCGAAGCACCAGCTCACTGCCGCTCAACGACACGTCGATCCGAAAGTCGAAGGGCGCTTGCAGGCGCAGGTCGATGTAGTTCCAGAGCACCGTCGCGTCGACCTCGTCCGACGGCCCTGCCTGCTCGATGCGGGCACTGTGACCGTGCCGTTCGACCAGCTCGATGCCCGCCCGCGCTGCGGCACTGGCCAACGCATTCGACAGTTGGCACAGCCCGCCTGCGACCGTCGGCACCACGCAGCCGGCACGTACCTCGCGCCCCAGCACGAAGCCTCGAAGGCGCGATGGCTGGCCCAGCTGGCGCCAGAAACTCAGCACCTGGCCGGCCGGCACCACCACCCCATCGAACGCAGCACAGGCCAGCCTCAGGTTGTGCACCTTGCCAGCCACCAGCGCGAATTCTTCCGGACGGCCATCGGTCCACAGCGGCGAGCGCAACTCGGCCAACACGGGTGCATCGCGCAGTTGGACAGTTGCCGCATGCCGCGCAACGCGGGCCGCCGGCAGCAGGTTCCTCAGCGCGCGCAGCAGCACATGGCCCCACACCCGCACAGCCAACCAACCAGCGGTCAGCCGCGTCGGCACGGCCCACCGGACTGCCGGCACGGCGCTCATCGGGCGCTGCCCGGGCACAACCGTTTTTTCTGGTGCATCCCTCACCTTCCTCTCGAGCACTGTAGCGCCACCGGCAGACAGCCGCAGCGCTGGGTGAGCGGCGCGCGCGCCGTAAAATCGCGCGCCCCATGCCTGAAGCCCTCCGCCACGCCACTCTGCGCCAGTTGCAGATCTTTCTGGCTGCGGCGGAGCATTCGAGCTTCGCGCGCGCGGCCGAGCTCCTGCACCTCACCCAACCGGCGGTCTCGATGCAGATGTCTCAGCTCTCCGAAACGGTGGGCTTGCCGCTGTTCGAGAAACGCGGGCGAAATCTCTGCCTTACGCGCGCCGGCGAAACCCTGGTGCCGTATGTGGAGCGCATTGCGCAAACCCTGCGCGAAGCCAGCGAGGCTGTCGATGCCCTGCAAGGCCTGCGGCAAGGCCGCATCAAGATTGCGCTCGTGACCACCACGCGCTACTTCGCGCCGAAGCTGCTGGCACAGTTTCGCGCCCAGCACCCGCAGATCGAACTCGACGTATCCATCATCGACCGCGAAGGCGTGATCGCGCAGTTGGAGAACAACCAGGTCGACCTGGCCATCATGGGCCGCCCGCCTACGCACATGGCCGTGGTGTCAGAGGCCTTTGCAAAGCATCCGCACGGCGTGATCGCACCACCAGAGCATCCCCTGGCCGGCAAGAAACACCTGGCGCCCCAGAAGCTGGCCCGCGAGCCCTTCCTGTCGCGCGAATCGGGCTCTGGCACGCGCTACGCGATGGAGCAATATTTCGCCGAACACGGCCTGAGCCCACCGGTGCTTCAGGAAATGACCAGCAACGAATCGATCAAGCAGGCCGTGATGGCCGGCATGGGCCTGGCCTTCATTTCGCTGCACACGATCAGCCTGGAACACCAGACCGGCCACCTGGTGCTGCTGGATGTGAAGGGCTTGCCCGTCGTGCGCAGCTGGTTCGTTCTGCACCGGGCCGGAAAGTCACTCAGCCCGGCCGCGGTGGCGTTCAAGCAGTTCATGCACGCGGAAGCGCCCGCGTACATGAAAACTCTGCTGCCCGGCTCCGGCTCAAAGCGCGGGCACGGCTGAGGGCTTGGCCGGCGCGCGCTGCTCGTTGTGGGCTGGTTCGGCGCGCTTGTACTTGTCGATCCCTGTCATCCGACCGTCGTAGACGATGCGGTCTTCGTAGTCCGACAGCCACAGCGCCTGTGGATTGCGGCGCGCGATCAGCAGGTCGCCCTGGCTGTCTGCCGAGGCGGGCGAGCGGTGCACCTTCATCACCACCAGTCCGTCGCCGAACACGTTGGCGAGAGCGCTTGCATGCAAGCCCTTCACGGGTCCGTCGATGACCGACACCACTTCGAGCTTGCCCCATTCGGTGGACATCGAAAAGCGCGACCGCGCGGTGTCCGACAAGCCCTTCTGCGCCTCGTTGTGCAGGTGCCAGGCCGCTTCGACCGGCACGGCAAAGGCCGTGTGGCCTTCGATCTCGCGGCACTGGAACAGGTACTTCGGCTTGATGTTGTTGCGGCGCAGTTCCTCCTGCAGGATGCGCAGGCTCGTGGCGTCGTCGTTCACGCGCGCGATGATGGGCGTCTGGTTTTCCAGGCTGACGAAGTCGAAGTGCTGCACGGCTTGCAAAGCACGCCGCACCGGCTGAAGCCACCGGTAGTAGCCCTGCTCGTTGCGGATGTAGGCGTTGTCCGCATCGCGCTCCAGCATTTCGTCGGCGTGGGTGAAGTGCACGACGAAGTTCACGTGCACGTCCGGAAAATTCTGGTTGAAGAACTTCAGCATGACGGCCAGGTTCTCGTCGAAGCGCTGCGGGCGGAAAGCCATCTCCTTGGTGCCGATGCGCACCAGGTGCACGCCCGCTTCGGCGGCAGCAGCCATGTACTTGTAGAGATTCTTGTTCGACAACACCATCGGATCGCCGCCCGAAAGCAGCACCTCGCGGATGGGATAGCGCGCCTCGCCGGTCTGTGCATCGACGCCGCCGTTGGCCGCCAAGGTTGCGTTGTACTCGACGATGTAGGCCTTCAGGTCGTCGGCCTTGATCAGGCCCTTGCCAGTGGAGCCGTTGAAGATGTCGAGCCGATAGCAATAGCGGCAGTGCGCAGAGCAGGCCAGCGCGGCGTAGCCCAGCACGATCTCGTCGTACTTGTGCAGGATCTTGCCCTTCAGGCTTTCGGGGCTGTAGCGGATCTGGTTCGACGGATCCTTTTCGCCGCTCATGTCGTCGGCTTCCGCGAGGATGGGCACCACCAGCGCTTCGAGCGGCTTGCTGGGCGGCATGGCGGGCAGCTGCAACTCGCCCTTGGCATCGCGATGCTCATGGCCCTTCACCAAGGCCATGTAGTACGGGTTGATGCCGAACATCATGCGCTGGTCCACGCCATGGTCGCGCATGATCTGGATCTGTTCGACCGGGTAGAACTTCTCCAGCAGCGGCGCCACGCTGTTGTTGTTGAAACGGCCGCGCGCGGCTTTCACGTCCTGCAGGGGGGTATCTGGCAAATCGTCCATGCTTTGAATGGTCATCACGGGCTTCTCCAGTGAGTTCATG
>Ga0307515_10025450_pt1 | contig 10239 bp, 1 predicted proteins | sample 17_EM_MG_FD_194513 | JGI IMG/M metagenome (GOLD analysis project Ga0307515, IMG submission 194513) | Populus trichocarpa ectomycorrhiza microbial communities from riparian zone in the Pacific Northwest, United States - 17_EM | ecosystem: Host-associated > Plants > Roots > Unclassified | place...
GCTACTACTAGCCTAGAATAGTTATAGATATTAACCGTTATATACGGAACTGTAACAGCTGCCGTAGATCTATAATTCCACGAGATAAGACCCTAGGACTATTAAAACCTCTCCTAATACCCAACCGCCCCTAACAGCATATCTCTATAGACTTCTATAAGCTACCTATAGACCGCGACGGATATAATATAGTTATAATTCTAGTTAACCGCTTTAGCAAGCGCCCGTTCTTAATTCCCTGTTATAAGAATATTAATACTAAGGAGGCAGCCCAACTATATATCTACTATATCTACCGCATTTACGGACTACTAGATACTATTATATCCAATTACAGCCCGTAATTTATATCGGCCTTCTAAAATAAGTTTACCCGGATCCTAGGTATTAGGTTAAAGCTCTCTATAGTATACTACCCCCAGACAGACAGCTAGACGGAGATTATAAATTAATATTTAGATTAGAGACTCCGGCCTTTTATTAACTACTTTTAGAATAACTAGGGCGAACTGCTACCCCTAATAGACTACGCCTAGGCAACCTTACCCTATAACTCTACGGGATTTACACCTATCTAATTAAAAATAGGGTATTTACCCTAAATAAGCTTTAACTAGAATAGACTAAAAGGACCACGGACTATACGCGAGAAACTATCTTATAAGGAAGCCCAGCAGTACGCTAAGCGCTTAAAAGAAGCCTAAATAGTAGCCTATACAAATCTAAAAAAGGCCTAGAAATTAATAAAACAGCAGGCAAATAAGCATAGGCGCGAACCTAACTTTACCATAGGCGATATAGTCTGGGTTATAACAAAGAACTAGAAGACGGAACGGCCTAGCCGTAAGCTAGACTATTAGATAGCGGGACTATATAAGGTCCTTAAGAAGATAGGTAACTTATACAAAATAAAGCTCCCGGATTTAATTAAGGTTTACCCCGTTTTCTCGCCGAATAAGCTATAAAAAGCTACAAACAACCCATTACCTAGACAAAAGAACAAACCTCCCCTACTAATTTAAGTCAATAGCGACAACAAATGGGAAATTAAAGAAGTACTAGCCTATAAACTAGTAAGGAAAACGCTAAAGTACCGCGTTAGTTAGAAAGGCTATAACCCAGATCCTACCTAGTACCCTATATAGAACTTTATTAGCAGTCCCTATAAGCTTTAAAAATTCTATAACCGCTACCCTAATAAACCAGGACCCCTAAAGTACCTAGACGAGTAGATAGAGTGCTAGTATAGCGAAGATGACAAGCTACCGGAAGAACATAAAGATAAGAACGCCCTATAAGCATAATACGGACTATAAAGCCTAAGGACAGGCTTTTACGGAGGGGGGGGTAATGTTACAGCACTGGTAGAACTTGGCAGAACTTAGTTGGCAGAACTTAGCAGAACTTTGCGGTCACATAACTAGAGGACCGCATAAAAGAACCCTACTTCGACCGGCGCTACTCTTCTTCTCCTTTCCTTTCTCTAGCTTTAGATCCTTATTTATAGACTACCAATTATACAGGCTTGCGCGTCCCTCTTGCCGTGCTTGTGCCTTAATTAACTAAGTCGCTAATAGATAATATCCTACCTTATAAGCTAAATAGGACTAGACCTATACCCCTAGAATTAAAACTAAAGCATATAATACTAATAAACCTTAGGAAGCTAACGATGGCACCTAAAGTAAGCTTATTTAAGAGAGCTGCCTTTACCTAAGAGGAACCTAAGATCTAATTAAGATTAGAAATTAAAGATAATAATAATGTCGTAGACATACGCGAGTAGATTTATGCCCTTATAGCTAGTTAGGAAGCTAATTATCTTAAAGTAAGAAATATATAAGAGACCCTATAAGAGATCTTAGAAAGCCTTATAGCCCTATAAAATAGCCTAGCTTTTCCTTTTTAAAGCCCTAGCTAACCTATTTACTCTATTAAATGTAATATACTAGGGAGTACGGATATAATAATAAAGTAATTAAAGTCTATTAAGCTCCCTAACCCCCTACCACTATCTAACGGAATAAACCCTACCTTTAAGAATTGGAGGATTTAAGTATAAGGAAAGCTCCGCGTTAACTATAACTATTTCCTTTCTAAAGAAGCTAAAATACTCTACCTCTTTAGTTGAACTACTAGGGACGCCTAACGGCACCTTTAAGCTAAGTTTAAGGACGACTCCCCTGTCCAATTTATATCCGTTAATAAGATAATATAGTACCTAGCGGCTATTTATATTAACCTAAATAAAGTATAGGATGCCCGTTATAACTATAATCGCCTAATAATAAAACTAAACTAACCCTTTATTAAATTTTAGACCCAATTCCTATACCTTATAAGAGAAGGCTAGGTTCCCCTTAAGAACTACTAATTAGACCTATACAATAAGCTAATAATCTGGCTATAAGAAAAGATTACTATAACCTTAGATAACCTACTAACCTATAAAAGACTTATAGCTTATTACCTATTATTGGACTTAGAACTAAAGCAAATTAACGCCCGCCCTAATTAGTAAAAGTAACTCTATAATAATTGGAGCTTACTAGCTATATCTATAGAAGCTAGAGTAGGAAGACAAGTTACGACTACTCTTATACTAAAGGCGGTTATAACTATGCACTAGTAAGCCTCGCCCGACTAGTTATATACTACGCTACTAACTAGTATTTGCCGTAATACTCTAATTAACCCCACCTTAGCTATGTGCTATAACTATAATAAGTAGGGTTACTTTGCCTTATCCTGCCTGGAGCTAAAGGATATAAGCAATATTAAGGAGATAGAGGAAGGAGAAATGTCTAATAAGTCGGGAAAAGAAGAACCCTAGGGAAAGACTCCCCCCTAGGGTACTCTATTAATCTTTAAGAGATTAATCTTAGTTAGTTAATAGGTGAAAAGTATTTTATAGTTCTATATATAGTATCTTAAAATGGATATAGAGTTAATATAACCGCCTTTATTAATACTAGAGCAAATAGCTTCGCCTTTATAAATACTACCTATATAAATAATGTTGCCAAGTTTTTAAATACAGAAGCTATTTAACTAGAGAAGCCTATTTAGGTAAAAGGCTATAACGGCTAAGCCGGTTAGCCCGTTACCCACATCTTAAAGTTATATATTACTTTTAACGGATAATACTAATATAGTATCCCCTTTTACATCCTAGACCTAGGGTCCTACGATATAATCCTTAGACGAAAATAGATGTCCTATTTTAATATTTAGTTAAATATATAATAAAGATAGTTTGTCTAGCCGGAGGATAGACTAAGGTTGCCCTCCTTTATTAGGGAGATTTAAACTAACTATAAGACACTAGCTATAAGGGCTAACCCTATTTACTAGTAGGATGTCTAGGCCCGTGACCTAGCCTTTACTTAAGAAAACGTCCGCTATAAAGCTAGAAAGAACTCCGTACTAATAAAAATACTCTCCTAAAGCGCTATATTTAAAGGGGACTTTATATATAAAAGCGGGATAGATAGTAATATAGACGATATTTAAATTATACGGATTTAACAGGTATGGAAAAGAACGTATTAATAGGATATAAGGGATAACCTCTAAAAGATATAATAGGAGCTAAAAGGAGTAACAATAACGCTAGTACCCTAAAAGTCCCTAAAGTTACATACGCCCCTATTATTAGGTAACCCCCCTACTATAAATATTGCCGTAATTAGCGCTATAGCGTTTTACTTTAATATATACTAAAAGGATAATAAGGTCTTTATAATAAGCCTATATAAAATTAACCAAATTATTAATAATAGAGAGGAAAGGCTAGCTAAGGGAACTAATAAGGAACTAGTTAAATGCCTTCTTCCTACTATTTATATAGACTATAAGGATATATTCTTAAAGGCGGCCTTAGATAATTTACCCCCCTACTAAATATATAATTATAAGATTTAATTAGAAGCCAATAACTCGCTAGGCTATAGCCCCCTCTACTATTAATTAACAGATAAGCTAAAAGCAATAAAGTAGTACTTAATTAATAACCTAGATAAAGGGTTTATTAAGCTAAGTTAAGCCCCTTTTACTTCCCCTATCCTATTTATAAAAAAGCTTAATAAAGGCCTTTATTTTTATATTAACTATTAAAAGCTAAACGCTATTACTTAAAAGGACCGGTATTCTATTTATTTAATTAACAAGACCCTTATATATCTAAGCTAGGCAAAGATCTTTACTAAACTTAATATCCGCCAAGCTTTTTACTAAATTAAAATAGACCCTATATTTAAAGATTTAATAATATTCTATACCCGTTATAGTTTCTATAAATATAAAGTTTTTCCTTTTAGACTAATAAACGGACTAGCTACGTACTAAAGGTATATAAATAACGTTCTTTTTAATTACCTTAATAAATTCTGTATGGTATACCTAGATAACATTCTTATATACTTAGACAATGAACTTAAGCATTAAGTTTATATTAAGAAGGTCCTAGAGAAACTACGGAACGTAGGCTTATAAGTTAATATTAAGAAATACAAGTTTAGGGTAAAACGTATAAAATACCTCGGGTTTATTATAACTATAGAAAGAATTAAGGTTAACCCTAAGAAGGTAGAGATAATCTATAACTAGAAGCCCCTTTATATAGTAAAAGAAATCTAATCCTTCTTTAGCTTTTTATAAGGGGATCTTGTAGACAGGGGGCTATAAGGACACGATTAGAACAGGATAAATTAGTAAGAGAGACAAATCCTTAAGGAGGTAAGGCCTCTAGGATCGTGGAGACTATATACTACAGGCACGTACCTTTAGTACGTAACCGGCGACCATCTAAGGGGCGTCCGGGGGTTGTCCTAAGGGCAACCCAAGGTGTCCGCAATAATATCCCTTACATTATCCCCTCCCTTCTTGCGGTCGGCCCCTAATCGCCATTACCTTACGGTAGGGAGATTATAAGGGCTTGTCCCAGAAGAGGTTCGGAAAGATATTAAAGAGGTATTAGTATGCTGCTGTATATTATCTATCTATCTAACCCCTGCTTTAAACTCCTAAAAAACCTCAATAAGAAAAAAACATAACTAGAGAAAAGACGTAAGGATTACTAGGAGACCCATTAAAAGCCTACTAAAAGCATGCCGGTGACTACCTAGGCTAATATAGGGATTTTTATACAACTCTACTTCTAAGCCTTTATGCCGGTCTGTAATCAATTACAAATATTATAAGTAATTTAGTGTTCCAGTATAGTTCCATAGAACCTTTTAGTATAGGATTTAACGTATAAAGCCTTAGCTTGCCGTCGTCTTTAACTGCTAAAATATGGTCTATAATTCTTTCTCATAATCCTTTTCTTCTAATCCTCTGCGTCACTAACGTATTGCTCCCACATTTACCCTTAGGCTATTAGATGCGGTTAAGGTATTAATCAGTTAGTTAAATAGACTTATCTCTTAAGATTTAGTGTATATGCTTTTAAATCTAGTGGTCCTATACTATATATTTGGCGTAGCTCTACTACCTAGTAAACAGGGATATTTCGCGATAGCAATTATAGCTATTATACAATTATTAAGAACGTCTATAACGTTATTCTTTAATACTATAGTATCGTTTTAGGTCTAATTTAACCTATATACATCTTTAATTTAACGTCTTAATTGCCTTCCCCCGGCCGCGTAGTTAGTTTTTATAAGGAAGTAATGGTTAAATAACTTATACGCGTATTTCCTTCCTTCTAAATAGCGCTATTGTAACGGAGTTATATCGGTAAGATTGCGGCTATTTACTAGAAGGGTATTAGACGGTAAAGTATAAAGATACTTTACTTATCAAGCTTAATCCTTTTCCTTAACACCTCACTTCCCATCATTAACCTTCGTCCAATTTGGACGTATCTTCGATATATTATTAAGATTTTCTTCTTTTTTATCATTAATTCAATATACCTCTTCGTTCTTCTACTAACTACTCTTTTAAGCAAATTCCATAGCGTATCCTAGCCCTACCTTTACATATAGAACCCCAACCTCCGCTAACCCGCAATTAATACTGGTCTTACCTAAATGATTTTACCTACACGTCTTCAAAAGACTAGAAATCTAATAATAAAATTCTAAAGGCTTATAACAAGACGCACTGCGTTAGATCTAATACCTTTAGTCCTTATAATTAATACATGCGTACTAAGAGCGGCAGTTGCGTTAAGGTAAGCTTTTCTATCCTTAATAGATATCCATTACTAACTTCAATAGCCTAGGCCTAAGTGGCGACGTTCCTTTAATATCCTTAACTACTATATCGCCCGGGCTCTCTCCTATTTAAGCGCTAATGCTAAATATTTAGGTCGAATTCGAGACTATGCTATAGCCATCTACACCGCCTACAATTCCTAGTAAGCTAGCTAGTAACGCCTAATACAAGAGCAAGGTTAGTATACTAAGGATAGGGTAAAGGATAGGGGTAATAAAAAGAAGGTCGCTATCTACCATAGGAAGGAGTTCGCGTATACCCGTTAAGTTTTAAAAGAGTATAATATAATACGGTATTAGGTAGGTTACCCTTCGGGTACCTAGCGGATAGGTAACTAACAGTTGCTATAGTAAGGTCTCAGTGGTTCTAGACTATACTAGCCAGCTAACGTCTCTATTTATTCTAGGCTTAAGCGTATCTTCATTAACTATAAGCTTACGCCGTAAGAGCTTCGTTGGTATTAGTTTGGACCTAATGTTAGTATTAAGCGTTTAAGAGTCTCTGCTCCAGCTACACCTTATTATCCTACCCCTGTTTTTATGCCTACTTATACGCCTACTAAGGCATCTGGATCCCATTCTCGTTAGCCATCACTTAGTAGCCCAATGGATACTAATCCTGCTCCTAATAATAATAAGGCGTAGTGGCTTTTCAAATTAAGCATTTATGGTTTGGACTTTTGGGATTCGTTCTTATATATAGTAGCAATCGAGGACCTTAATTAGGTGCTTAGGAAGGCCTTAGAAGGCTTTTAGAAAGGGCTTAAGAGCCCTAGGAACAGTATTCCTGGTATAAATTAATTAATAGGTATGCAATTCTAGCAAAATGCCCTATTAATTCTATGCTATGTATATAAAAAGGCTAAGGACTAGTCCTACCTTAGGCTATAGCCCTAATCCTTATAGTTTCTGGAGCTTGTCCGTTCCCTATCCGATTTAACCTATTTACTCTTTTCGCAAGCTTTCTTTATAGGTTATAATAACGCCATAGTATTAGAGCGCTTTCTGCGACTTGTAGATTATAGACCTTAGTCCTAATATTCTTTTAAAATATCTTCGTAATAATTAAAGTAATTCTTTAGTTCCTATGTAGAGTTTTTAGCGGGCTAGCCTAGCTATTTAACTTTAAATTAAAGCTTGTTCTTAATAGACTTATAGCATAGTATAGCTTCAACCTTGTACCGCTCGCCTACCACCTTAGGGTGTTTAATTAGGCCTAAACGGAAGTTCTTTTCCGGCGGTGGTCTATGCTATGGCTTTAGTAGGTTTATATAAAACACTAAATGCATACAGGCCATAGATAGGGGTAACTAGAGACAATAGGCTAGCTTACTAATTCATTCCTTGACTTAAAAGGGACCTAGGTATCTTATATCGAGCTTCTTTAATAGTTAACGGGTCTTAATATTCGTTAAACATAATAGAACCTTATCGCCTACTCCGAAATACTTATCCTAGTGCTTATGGTTATACCAAAGTCTCTGCTGCTTTTAGGCATCTTATAGGCTCTGCTTTATATACTTCCATTACTCCTCCCATTCCTAAAGGTATCCTTATATTCTCCAGTAGATATCCTTAAACTTCCCGGTAGGATCCTATAACTGATTATACGGCCTTAGCCAGTAATTGTTAGGTATATTATTAAACCCAAATAATCAGACGCTATAGGCAATCTAGGTTGGTGCATACTTATATAATATATATTACTTTAAATTATAAGCATACTCTATATACGGAAGTAGCTCGCACTAGTTATCTTGCTAGTAGTTTAAATATATCTATAGGTAAGACTCCAGTTCCTAGTTCTGGCATTCTATTTACCCATCCGTTTACGGGTAGAAAGCCGTACTATAATAGTAGTCTATCTTTAAATGGAAGTATAGATCCGACCAGTACTAACTTATAAAGACGCTGCCCCTATTAGTAATAATAGAGTGCGGCTAATCTACTTTAAAAAAGCATTTCTCCTTAATTAGGTTGGCGAGCTTTTATATATTAATCGTCTTATTAACGGGAAGGTATTAGGCGTACTTTAAAAACCTATTAATAAATACAAGGACCGAATTATATATTCATCCTTAGCCATCTTTAGATAGCGGGAGATCCGTAATAAAGTCCATGGCGTAATATCGCTATAGCTTACTGGCAGGGGGAACTGATTTAAGTAGACCCTATAGCTTATGCCTGCGGATTTTATATACTTAACACTTCTTACAATAGCTAATATACTCCTTTACTTCCTAATTAAGCCTTAGCCAATAGTATTTACGTTAAAGTAATTCCACTATCTTTACTTAACCATAGTGGCCGCCTAGAGGATCATCGTAATTCTTTATAAGAATCTTCTGTTATAGATTTGCTTCTTATAGCACCTAAACCTTACCACCTCTACGCAGTAGGCCCATTAGGTCTAGTTCCCAATAGTAGTGCCTAGCAGCTTCCTTTCTATTACGTTTCCGGTCTACTTCCGCATTAAGGATAGTATAGGAAGCGTCCCTCCGTTACACCTCACGGATAAGATCTATTAACCTTTTGGATAGTTCCTGGGTAAAAGCTATTTTATCCCATACTACTCTAAATACAAAACTAAATAGTACCATAGATCTTGCAACTCTTCAATACGTATACATTAGGAAGGCCGCTACGAGGTTAAAGTCCTTTAGTTATTATAGGGCTCCGAGTTCCAATTGCTCTATAGCTTCGCTATTAGTTTAAGGGGATAGCTTAGCAATTAGGGATAGTATATTACTAGGTTCTAAGAATGTATCGGGGACGTCCTATCTAAGTATATTTAGACCCTTATTAGTAACAGACCGGGTACTAGCTAGAACGTTAGTAAAAACCAATAGGGCTTATACCGCCTAAGACTTAATATATAAAGCTGTAGGTACTTAAGCATCCTATACCTAGAGCTTATTCTGTAATATAGGGAGTAAGATATTTATTATCTGTTTTCCTTCTCCCGTTTTAAAGCCTTTGGTATAGTCTAGCCGTCGTAATAGTCTATTAGCAGGGTTGTTTTCCCCTAGCTTATATTTAATCTCAAAATTAAATCATATAAGCTCCTCTACCTATCTGGCTTATTAAGGTGTAAGCTCCTTTATAATTATAAAGTAGCGTAGATTATAGTAATCTAAGAGTACACAAGTGGTATAGCTCGCGTGCTTAAGGTAGTATCGCCACTATTTAAAGTAGTTAACTATAGCCAGTAGTTCCTTATCGTGGGTATAATACCTAACTTTAGGTCTCTAGAATTTTCTACTATAAAATGCTACTGGTCTCTAATAGAGCTAGGTAGCGTCTAGATGCCTATTAGGTTATAGCAGGATACTAATAAGGGCAAAATTTAATATATTAGTGATTATTATTAATAGCTAATCTAGGTCGAAATGCTGTAGCAATAGAGCTTTTATAAACTTTACGCGAAGTTCCTAAAAGGCCTTCTAGACCTTTCCGGGCTATAACTATAGCTTATATTATTTAGTTGGTCCCTTCTTAGTTTTCTTCCTTGCCGCCTTTAAGCTTTTTGCTTCTTAGGTTAGGTCTTAAAAAGCTTCCATAATATAGTCGGATAGGTATTAGGTAACGTCTAAGTAGTTATAGATAAAGCGCCTATAGAAATTGGCAAAGCCTAGAAACACTTAAACATCCTAGTAGCTCTTTAGCTCCGGCCACTCCTAGATCGTTTGCACCCGTACTAGGTCCATAACTACACCTATAGGCGTTATAATATAACCCAGGAACTTAACCTGCTTAGTATTAAAGATATACTTTAACGCCTTAGCGTAGAGGCCCTAATTATCTAAACGTTCCAGCACTTCGCGGACGTATTACTCGTGTTAATCCTCATCTTCTAAGTAGATTAAGATGTTATCTAAATAGATAACGTATATACGGTTAACTAGTCCCCCTAAGGCTCTATATATATATAATTAGAATATTATAGGCGCATTAGCTAGCCTAAAAGGCATCACTAGATACTTAAAGTGGCCGTATTAGGTCTTAAAAGCGGTCT
>Ga0307515_10025451_pt1 | contig 10239 bp, 9 predicted proteins | sample 17_EM_MG_FD_194513 | JGI IMG/M metagenome (GOLD analysis project Ga0307515, IMG submission 194513) | Populus trichocarpa ectomycorrhiza microbial communities from riparian zone in the Pacific Northwest, United States - 17_EM | ecosystem: Host-associated > Plants > Roots > Unclassified | place...
TAAAAAAGGCGAGCCTCCATTGGGTTCGCCTTTTTTTATGCCGAAAGGTTAATTCACGATATTGGTGCGCAAATCTTAACTTTAAGCCACCAATGTAAAATCCTTTAAATAACCCTAAATGAAATCAGCTAAAATTATCGATTGCATCCTGTTCGGCATATTGCTGTGCGCTATTGGGGATATAAGGCCGGTGATGGCCCAGGTACCCATCCGCGACCCGCATGCACCCGGCTATGCATCGGCCACAGAGCTGCCTGATGGAGCTAACCCTTCGCCCGGCGCTTACGGCAACTTTATTATCGGGCCAACGCATAATCCGGCACCGGAATCGATAGTTCAAACAAATGTGCCGCAAGGCACTGTATACCGCTTTACCATTGATTCGAAGGATAGCAAAATTTATCCCGGCATCGCCCGTGAACCAAACACTTTCGGCATGCCAGATCCGGCAAACCCGGCCAGGCTAATTGTTACTACAAGCCATCCGGCTCCTTACACCCGCCAGGTTGCCGTGTATATTCCAAAACAATATGTTGCGGGTACAGCAGCGCCGTTTATCATTGGTGCCGATGGGCCCGACGATTTGCTTTTTACCGTATTAGACAACCTGATTGCCGAAGGAAAAGTGCCGCCGATGATTGCCATTTCTATCGGCAACGGCAGCGGCGACGCCCAGGGCAGCCAAAGGGGCCTGGAGTATGATACAATGAATGGCCTTTATGCGGAGTTTGTTGAAAATGAAATTCTCCCATTGGTGGAAAGCAAGTACCAGGTAAAACTAAGCAAAGACCCCGACGCGCGTGCTACCATGGGAGGCAGTTCCGGGGCGTCGTGCGCGTTGATTATGGCCTGGTACCATCCGGAATTATACCACCGCGTGCTCAGCTATTCGGGTACCTTTATTAATCAACAATGGCCCTACAACCCCAAAACGCCACAAGGCGCCTGGGGCTTTCATACAACGCTAATCCCAAAAAGCCGCCCCAAACCCTTACGGATATGGATGGAAGTAGGCGACCGGGATTTGTATAACCCCAACATCATGCGCGATGATATGCACGATTGGGTGCTCGCCAACGAAAAGATGGCAATAGCCCTCGCCGCCAAGGGTTATCAATACCAATTTGTTTTTGCCCGCAACGCCGGGCACGTTGACCATAAAGTGAAGATGCAAACTCTCCCAGAGGCGTTGGAATGGCTTTGGAAGGATTATGTAAAGAAGTAAGTTGAACATTAAAAAAGCCTCAAGACTTTCATCTTAAGGCTTCTTACTTAATCGTCGGGATGAGAAGATTCGAACTTCCGACCTCCAGCACCCCATGCTGGCGCGATACCGGGCTACGCTACATCCCGAACGTGGGCTGCAAATATAATCACGTATTGTTATTCTCACAAAAAAACTACGTTTCATATTAATTAAACTACTATTTTCGTTTATCCTGCATAAGTACCGCATTAGTCCTATTGTATATATGACCCCCGACGAGAACTACGGCGCGCTGATTGATAAAATCAACACGTTCATCCGCAAGTACCATTATAACAACCTGCTGCGCGGGCTGATATTTTTGGGCGCGGGTTTGTTTTCGGCTTACGTGGCCATTACGCTGGGCGAGTATTTCGGCAACTTCAGCACTACGCTGCGCACCATCCTTTTCTACTTTTTCATCGTACTCAACCTGTCGTTGGCCTGCTGGCTGGTGCTGCCGCCCTTGCTGGCCCGCCTGCAATTGAGCAAAACGCTTACGCACCAGCAGGCTGCCGAAATTATAGGCAAGCATTTCAACGATGTGAACGATAAGCTGCTGAACACGCTGCAGCTAAAGAAACAAGCCCTGGAAAACGCCGAACACCGCGACCTGATAGAAGCCAGCATCAACCAAAAGATAGAAACGCTGAGGCCAGTCAGCTTTCCGTCTGCCGTAAACATCCGCGAGAATAATAAATACCTCAAATACGTTATCCCGCCGGCGGCCATTATCTGCATCATCGCATTCGCGGCGCCATCTATACTTACGGAGAGTACCAAAAGGCTCATCCGCCATAACGAATATTTTGCGCCGGTGGCCCCCTTCCAATTCGAGGTAATTAATAAGAATCTCTCGGCCATACAGGGCGAAGATTTTAAGCTGGAACTAAAGCTATCCGGGGATAAACTTCCTGCCGATGTTTATATAGAAACGGCCAGCAACACTTTTAAGCTGGATAAAGAGACCATCAGCCGTTTCCATTACCTATTCAGTAATTTGCAACAAAGCACCTCTTTCCGCTTATCGGGCAACGGCTTTAAATCGGCCCCGTATAACATAGCGGTAAGCCTTAAACCGGTCTTGCTCCATTTCGATGCGGAATTGAGCTACCCGGCATACCTGCACAAAAAGAACGAAAGTATCCCCAACGCCGGCGACCTTACGCTGCCAGCCGGCACGGTGGTAAACTGGGCTTTCCATACGCAAAACGCAACGCAGCTGCTGTTCAAGCTCAATAACGCTACCGTCAATATTCCGCAATCGGCACCCGGGCTTTTCCAGCATCGCGAACGCATCCTCAAAAACACCACGTATGCTGTAAGTCCGCTTAATAATACCGTTACGCACAGCGATTCGGCCGGGTACCGCATCAGCGTAGTTGCCGATGAAGCCCCCGCTATAGAGGTACAGGAAAAACCCGATAGCGTTAGCCTGAAAGCCATCTATTTCAACGGAAAGATACAGGACGACCACGGATTTTCTTCGCTTACGTTCCATTATAAAATAGGCGAAAAGGGCGCAGAAAAATCGTTCACAAAAACGGTTAAAGCAGATTTATCTGCAACGCAAAGCGGCTTTTTTCATTTCTGGGATTTGAAAAACACCGGCATAAAACCCGGCGACCAGGTTACCTATTATTTCGAAGTGGCAGATAACGACGGCGTTAACGGCCCTAAAACCACCCGCTCGCCCGAACGCGTTTTATCCGTGCCCGATGCTGCCGCGCTGGCAGAGCAATTGGATGCAGGCTCGCAGGCCCTGAAAGACAAAATGGCATCGGCGGCCAAATTGGCCATGCAGATAGAGAAAGACGCACAGAAACTGAAACAGGCTCTACTGGATAAGAACAACCTCAGCTTCGACGATAAAAAGCAGGTGGAGCAATTACTGCAAAAACGCAAGGATTTGGAAGAGTTGCTGAAAGATATACAAGCCGATAACAAGAAGAACCTGTATAACCGCAAAGAAGGGCTAAAACAAACCAACGAACTGTTGGAAAAGCAAAAGCAAATTGAAGACTTGTTCAACAACGTGCTCGACGATAAAACCCGCGATATGCTGGAGAAGCTGCAACAACTGCTTAACGAGGATCAGAAAGACTCTACCCGCGACGAGCTCGGCAAGATGCAGCAGGACAATAAATCGCTAAAGAAAGAGCTCGACCGCATGCTGGATCTTTATAAAAAGCTCGATTTTGAACAGAAACTCAACACGGTGATAAACCAATTGGAAGATTTATCGAAAGAGCAGCAGGGCCTGGCCGATAAAGCACAGGATGAGAGCCTGATACAAGCCAACCTGCAAAAGCAGGAAAAGCTGAACCAGCAGTTCCAACAGATAAAGAAAGCCCTGGACGACCTGCAGAAAACCAACGATGCCAACGGCAAAAAGGAAAACTTCGATAACCCGGAGGAAGAGAAAAAATCAATAGACGAGCAAATGGGCCAGGGCAGCGAAAACCTAAAAAAGAATAACCGCAAGCAGGCCGCTAAAGCACAGCAATCTGCAGCGCAGCAGATGAAAGATCTGGCCAAAAAAATGCAGCAGGAAGAGGAGGAGGGCCAGGACAGCCAGAACGCGGTAGATGCCCGGCAATTACGCGAGTTGCTTAAATCGTTGGTGAACAGCTCATTCGGGCAGGAAAAACTGATGCAGCAATTCCGCGGCATGAACCCTACCGACCCCAACTACACCAAACTGGCGCAAAGCCAAAAAGACATCAGAGATAACCTGAAAACTGCCGAGGACAGCCTATATGCCATAAGCCGCAGGGTACCGCAGATACAATCGACGGTGAATAAGGAGGTTACCGCCATCAACTCCATGATAGACCAGGCATTGGAAAAACTGGGCGACCGCCGCACCGCCGAAGCCATACGAAGCCAGCAATTCGCCATGACATCTATGAACAACCTGGCGCTGTTGCTAAGCGAGGCATTAGATCAACTACAAAAGCAGATGAACAAGGGCGGCAAGGGCAAAAGCGGGCAACCATCGTTATCGCAGCTAAGCAAAATGCAGCAGCAGCTTAACCAAAACATGCAAAAAGCCCGCGACCAGATGCAGCAGCAGGGCCAGCAACAAGGCAAAAAAGGGCAGGGACAAGGCCAGGGAATGAGCGAGCAATTGGCCCGCATGGCCCGCGAGCAGCAGTTCATAAGGCAAAGCCTGCAACAGCTAAACCAGCAAAATAATAAAGATGGTAGCGGTAAACCGGGCAATTTGGATAAAATTGCAAAACAAATGGAACAAACTGAGAACGATCTCGTAAACAGGAGAATTACCGATGAAGCACTAAAGAGGCAGCAACAGATACAAACACGCCTGCTGGAGGCCGACAAAGCCGAACAGCAACGCGATCAGGACCCAAAAAGGGAGGCCCGTACCGCTACCGACATGCCCCCCGGGTACATAAAAGCTCTGCAAGATTACGAGCGGATAAAAACAAAGCAAACAGAGCAGCTGAAAACCGTTCCATCGGCACTAAATTTGTATTACAGGCAAAAAATAAAACTATACTTTGATCAACTTAATGCTAAATGACATGGAGCAGCCAAACGTTCAGGCGGGGCAATTATATACATTGCAGCTTCCATCTAAGTACGAAAGCATAACACAGCTGGAGGCTTTGATAGAGGAAATTGCTGATAAATACCGCGTTAGCGACGATACCTTTGCCAACATGATGACCTGTTTGAACGAGGCCGTGGTGAACGCTATTGTACACGGCAACAAGCTCGACGAAAGCAAGACTGTTATAATAAATGCCGATGTAGAACCCAAACGCGTAATATGGACCATTACCGACAAAGGCAATGGGTTCGATTACAATAACCTGGCCGACCCTACAGCGCCCGAAAGGCTTGAAGAACTTACCGGCCGAGGCGTATTCATCCTGAAACATCTTGCCGATCAATGCATATTCAACGCCAAAGGCAACGAGGTGGAACTACACTTTAAAATATAATGCCTGCCATAAATTTCTTTGAAGAGGGCATCAGCTATAAGCTAAAAAACAAAACTGCTGTACGCAAATGGATTATAGAAACCATTGTGGCAGAGGGCTATAAGCTTGATGAACTTACCTATATTTTCTGTACAGACGAGTACCTGCTACAAATAAACCAGCAATATCTTGATCATGATACCTACACCGATATCATCACCTTCGACAACTCCGAAGAGGAGGGTATTATAGTGGGGGATATCTTTATTTCGGTAGAACGGATAAAGGAGAACGCCGCCAAATTTTCGGTAACCGAAACACAGGAGCTGCACCGTGTAATGATACACGGCGCGTTGCATTTATTGGGCTACAAGGATAAATCTGCCGCCGACAAGAAAAAAATGACATTAAAAGAAGACCAATATTTGGGTACACGCAGCTTTTAATGCTACTTTTACCTGTAAATTAGTCATATCCAATTTTTTAACCAATGAAAACACTTGCATTAATACTTGCGCTGATGTTCGTAACGTCGGCTCCCTCATCTGTTTATGATTTCAAACTAAAAACCATCGACGGGAAAAAATTCTCGCTGGCTAAGTTTAAAGGCAAAAAGGTGCTTATCGTAAACACCGCCTCAAAATGTGGTTATACTAAACAATATACTGATTTACAGAAACTTGCCGACCAGTACAAAGACAAACTGGTGGTAGTAGGCTTCCCTGCAAACAACTTTGGCGGGCAGGAACCCGGCACCAACCAGGATATCAAGGCTTTTTGCCACGATAACTTCGCGGTTACTTTCCCTATGAGCGGCAAGGTGAGCGTTTTAGGTTTGGATATCGACCCATTGTTCCAATACCTTACCACTGCCGATAACCCCGATTTTAAAGGCGATATCAAGTGGAATTTCGAGAAATTCCTGATTGACGAGAACGGCAAACTGATACACCGCTACCGCTCTGCTGTAACGCCCTTAGACCCGCAGATTACCAGCGCTTTATAATAATTAAGTCGATATTGATAAACAAGAAAAGAGGGGCAAATTGCCCCTCTTTTCTTGTTTGCAGAAATCCGGGGAAATCTTTAAAAATCCGAGGATTTCTTAAAAAAATCGGGGTTAATCCTGCTTTTCCCCGGCTTTTTTCTTCGCCTTTAAAAGGTCCTCCTTTGCCTTGCGTATCGAGTCTTGTTTTGCCTTCAGCACTTTCTCTTTTTTCTTGAAGAAACCCCTCAGCAGGAAATTGTGCTGGGCTGCTTTCAGGTCTTCGTTGAGGGTGGCGGTGGTGGCGTGAACGCCCTTCATGGTGGTTTGGGCCTGGCGCACGGTGCCCTCCAGGTCGCGGGCTATTTTATCATTGTTGAGCAGGCGGCCGATGCTGCCTTTGCCGTTGTTTACTTTCGCTACTATATCGGCCAGGTTGCTGGTGAGTACTTCGGCGTTATCGGCTACCCGGACCAGTTTGTTGAAAATCCTGTCAACATCCATCGGGTTTACCGAGTTCAGCTCATTTCCTTCGCCAACTTCTTCGGTGCTGTTTACGCCGCCGGGGGCTATCACAATCAGCTTATCGCCCATCAGCCCATCGCTGCCGATGCTCATCCTGGAGTCCTTTTTAATGAATTTCTTTACCGATTTATTCAGGCTAAGGTCAACCCTTACCGAGCTATCCGTAACGATGTTGATGCCCTCTACCACACCCACGTTGATCCCGGCAAAGCGTACATTGTTGCCTACGGTAAGCCCGTTTACGTTCTTAAACGTGCCATAAACCCTGAACGTAGAGCTGAACAGGCTTTTTTGATTGCCTATGAAGAATACTGCCAGCAGCAGTATCACGAAGCCTATTATGGTGAATACGCCTATCTTTATTTTTTGCGCGGATGTGGTTCTCATGTTGTTTCGTTAAAAAATGACCTTACCAGTTCGTCGTCCGAGCTATGCAGTTCGTCGAACGTGCCCTCGGCTATATATTCGCCATCGTTCATGATCACCACGCGGTCGCCGGTTATTTTGGCGCATTCCATATCGTGGGTAATGATGATAGATGTCGTTTTGTATTTCTGTTGCATGTTGAGTATCAGCTCGCTTATCTCGCGCGAGGTGATGGGATCTAAGCCCGTTGTGGGTTCATCATAAAGCATTATTTCTGGCTTTACAATCATGGTACGCGCCAGGCCTACCCGCTTGCGCATGCCTCCGGAGAGGTCTGATGGCATTTTATCAATCGCGTCGAGCAATCCTACGCCATCCAGCACCTCTTCTACCCGTTGGTCTATCTCTGCCTTGTCTTTCATTTTTAAGACCCTTGTAAGCGGGAATTCGAGGTTCTCGCGCACGGTCATAGAATCGTACAACGCCCCGCTCTGGAACAGGAAGCCAACCCGGGTACGCAGCTTTTTTAACTGTCGCTCGCTCATTTTGGCAACTTCATCGCCAAACACCTTTACTGTGCCTTCATCAGGGCTTAAAAGCCCCACAAGGCACTGTATGGTTACCGATTTCCCCTGGCCCGATTTGCCCAGCACTACCACGTTCTCGCCCCGTTTTACCTGCAGGCTTATATCGCTCAGCACTACATTATCGCCGAATGATTTGGAAATGTGCGCGATATCTACCACAACCTCATCGGGGTTGTGCTTAGCCACGCCTTCGGTTTTTATCTGCTCTGCCATGTTACCTGTAAAATAAAATGCTGGTTATTTGAACAGCAATGGCATCTATCACGAATATCCAAAGCGAGGCCGTTACCACGGCCGAGTTGGCGGCCAGGCCTACGCTTTCCGTGCCTTTATCGGAATGAAACCCCTTATAACAGCCTACAAAACCTATCGCGAAGCCGAAGAACACGGTTTTTACCAGGGCGGGTAAAAAGTCGATGAATTCCAGGGAGGAGATACATTTATGGAAATAAAGCGAAAAGCTGATATCATCTGTAAAGTTTAAGGCGAGGAATCCGCCAAATAAGCCAATTACATCGCCCATCAGGGCCAGTATCGGCACCATAATGCTGGTGGCCAAAATGCGGGTAACCACCAGGTACTGCATGGGGTTGGCGCCCGATACCTCCATGGCGTCTATCTGCTCGGTAACCTTCATGCTGCCCAGTTCGGCGCCTATGCTGGATGCGATTTTACCCGCGCAGATGATAGCCGTAATTACAGGCCCCATTTCGCGGATAAAGGATACGGCAAGCGTTTTTGGCAACATGCTTTCGGCACCCATATCAACCATAGATGGCCGCAGCTGCAGTATGAGCACCAGGCCCATGATAAAAGAAGTGACACCCACCAGCATGAACGACTTATAGCCGATCTCGTAACACTGCCGTACGAACTCCTGCCACTCGAAGCCCCCCGTAAAAATATTGCGGATGAAACGGCTGAAGAAAACGCCCTGTTCGCCAACGCCTTCCATCCATTTTTTGTACCCGGTTAATGCCTGTCCTTCCATAAAATCCTAACTACTTGCCAGTTATAAACAATCTGCTTGGTAAAAGTTTGCATAGCCGGTTGATTTAATTAGAAGTTAAAAAGCGAACCGAATTGAGTGAACACGAATTTTATCTAATTAAGACGAATTTCACGAATTATTAAGAAGCATAACTAATTTAAAATCAAACAATTAAGATAATATCATCGTTAAAATTATTGTTTTCTATTCGTTTTTAATTCTCTTTAATTCGTGAAATTAGTGTTCACTCAAAATAGCGGCATCGCATTGCTGAAACTAGTGTTCACTCAAACGCTCACGGCATCCGTTTTAATCCTCTTTGATTGTGTTCATTCAATCACCACCCCGTCATTTGTTCTACTGATAATCATCCCTTTATATCCACTATTTTATTTATGCTTATTTTTGCGGTTTAAACTGGCCATCAATGGGATATAAGGCAATTATAGTGGGCGCAAGCGGGCTTATAGGCGGTAAATTGCTTACGGAGCTGCTTAACCATGCCGAATACGACGAGGTATTGGTACTGGTGCGCAAAGAGTTACCTGTTCAACATAAAAAATTGGTGCAATTGGTGATTGACTTTAACGAGTTGCCTAAATACGCAGCATCGTTAACCGGGCACGCTGTGTTTAGCTGCCTGGGTACCACCAAAGCCAATACACCCGATGCCTCGCAGTACCGTAAGATAGACCACGATTATCCGCTGGAGATTGCCCGTTTGGCAAAGGCAAATGGGGTGAAGCAGTTCCATGTGGTTTCGGCTATTGGTGCCAACGCGCAATCGTCCACCTTTTACTTAAAACTAAAAGGGGAGCTGGAAGAAAGCCTTAAAACCATTGGCATAGAAAGCTTGCATATCTACCAGCCCTCCATGCTATATGGCGGCAGGGAAGAGAAACGTGCCTTCGAGAAAGTCCTTATCGGGATCTTTAAGGTGGTCGACTATCTGCTCATCGGCAGCCTCAGGAAATACCGCAGCATTGATGGTGCCACCGTTGCGCATGCCATGTACAAAAATTCGCTGGCAGGCAAGCCGGGCACACATACCTACACATTCGATAACATAATAAACGCTTAGTGAGTACATACATTTCGGCCGAGAATTTGGGCCATTCTTTTCATGATAACTGGTTATTCAAAAACCTTACCATCGGCATTAACCGCGGGCGCAGAGTTGCGTTGGTGGGTGTAAACGGTGCGGGTAAAACTACCCTATTAAAGATACTATCCGGCTCCCTTAAACCTACAGAAGGTAAAGTAGCCCAGGCCCGCGACTTAAACGTAGGCTACCTGGAACAAGACCCCTTCTTCAAGAACGCTGTTACCATCAGCGATTACATCTTTCACTCCGATAATATCCAGCAGCAGCTCATCCGCCGCTACGAAGAGTTGTTAGAGAACGACCCGGATAACATGAAGGAGATGGATAAGATAATGGAGGAGATGAGCGAGATTGATGCCTGGGATTATGAGTACAAAATAAAAACCATTTTGGGCCGGCTGGATATACATCACCTCAACCAGCATATCAGCACCTTATCGGGCGGCCAAAAAAAACGCCTGGCACTAGCCAGACTACTAATAGA
>Ga0307515_10025452_pt1 | contig 10237 bp, 10 predicted proteins | sample 17_EM_MG_FD_194513 | JGI IMG/M metagenome (GOLD analysis project Ga0307515, IMG submission 194513) | Populus trichocarpa ectomycorrhiza microbial communities from riparian zone in the Pacific Northwest, United States - 17_EM | ecosystem: Host-associated > Plants > Roots > Unclassified | place...
GGCGCCCGCCCCCCCCTGCTGGAGGTCATAGAGCTGACTCACCCCAACAGCTTATGAATGGGTCAGGTTTAAACCATATTCGTAGACCACAGGATCTCCATATGCTGTGTACAGTGTGGCCGCGAGAACCACTTGTATACACTGCTGCCTTCTTTGCGGGTTCTGCAGCTCGGTGACGGCTTAGTACGTCTCCGAATGCCAAAAGAACTTCGGGACGTGTGGATCCCTCGCGACTGAAAGAAGTCTTCTATTGAAAGAAGGCGCCAAGGATGGAAGCACAGCATCGCGGAAGAGACGGCGTCAGAGCCATCCAGTGAATCGCCCATTCATTCGCATGAAGTCTGGAAGGCTAACAACTATCCCAGAACATTCGTATTATATATCATATTGTGCTCCGGAATTCTCCGATAGCGGGGCAGGTGAGTACAGATCGGGATATCACGCAACAGTGTCGGCATGGCGCATGAGCTGGGGGTGAGTCTTGTAAAAGCCAAATTGCGAACAGTCACTTTCAGGTCACAAATTTTTATATTCCAAACGTCCAGCCGGCTAGGCTGCATGTCGCATTCGCTGTAGGGACAGTGTTGTCGCCTGGCGCTTTTTTTAAAAGTGGAAATGCTGCGACTGCTGCGTGTATAGCCTCGCGCTAAACGCCAAAGAACGTTTGGATATGCTCCACTGTGCGCCGCTCCACTTTGAAATTGGTCAGCGTCTGGCCCAAACCGTAAGCCCGTGATCGGCTACGACGTCCCGCAAAGCCACAAAGCCTGCCTTGTTGGACGATCGGTTAGCTGTCGTCGCTTTTCCTTAGAAAAGGCTCGATGTGACAACACTTTCGCATCTCCTGGGAATAATCCTCCTGTAAAACACATTTGATGCCTACTGCTCACCACCATACCACCATGAAGTGAAGTTGCCGCAGTTCAGGAAGTAGACATTTTATCCTCGTAAACCGGGCTTCATTGCGGGAAGGCCAGCTGCTTCTTGCGGCAGGGGCTAGGCCATGGTATTTCGTCACATGTGATGGTGGCTCTGCAATTTATGTTTTGATATGCCGTATGAGATGTTTTGCGCCTAGTAGATAAGTTAACGCACAATGAAGATCGGAGCGCAAACAATTCTGTTGACTGCGATGATTATTGCCGCACGGCGGCGATACGGGCATGCTGCTAGTCAGGCGATCGGCCCGCCTCTTCATATGTTTTTCGTTTGATCTGACTGTTCTGTTTATTTGTACGACACGTGTGGCCTTTGCCACTCTCACTATGTACATAGGGCGCAGCTTGCGAGGGGGCGAAAGATCCTTACGGTTCTTCCGCCCGCTCACTCGCTGCGCCAGTTCAACAAATTCCATTTTGAAATTTTCGCGACAATGATAATGCGACGCAAATATCCGTGTTTGTTGGGGCCCGCTACAAACACGACCTAGACCTTATTTACATTACCCAAGACGTTACCATTTGATAACCGGGCATATGGTCCTGTAATACCATCGTAACATATCCGACACGATTCCGTTAGTGTCTCTCAGTACTGAGAGACACTAGCATGTGAGACTGCAGTCTCACATGCGAGGAGTTGCGATACCCACTTCGGCAAACATATGCTGGTGGGCAGTAAGACAAGGGCGCGACTGTGAATTCTCCCAATGTCCATTACATCCTAGCTAGAATCAGGGTAGTACTTGATGTCTTTCCGTCCACTCATCCTATAGTCGTTCACAGAACATCACCAAGGCCGTACAAATCCACTGATCATGACCAGAGTACTCTAGTATACAGAGAATAATACAGAGCAAACCGATGCTCACGGAGTTGTCGTCAGCACTGCTCATCGTGTTCCCCGCGGGTGTCTTCGAGAATTCTTTGGAATTGCATTGGGGGGGAAACGAGGCCGTTGGTGGGTTGTGAATCCTAGTGGTTAGACTAGGCCGAAGTGTCGCTGGTCATGGTTCAGAGGCACTCGCTCCGTATACGGTTCGAGCCGGGGGTGCACCTGAGGGGCCCCCCTTGAATCCTGCAACTGAACTCGCTTCCATTCCGACTGTAGTGTTCCCAAAAGTGGTGAACTCATGGACACCCGCGCTTGTGGACTGTGCTGTCGTTCCCCCAGGATCAGAAACGAAGAAATCCAGGGAGAGGTTTTGGCGATCGTGTCGTCGTAAACCCCCCAAAGAATCCTTTCGGTCATCACCGGTGCCATGGTACCATGTTGTGGTGCCAGATGCGTAGGGAGGTCGGTTCTCTGTGCCAGAACGAAGGAGTAACCCACGCAACTCCAGAAAGACTCGAGTGCATGTGAGGGATGTTATACTTGGCGTTATTCTACGCAGAAGTAAGCTTCGATTGTGTATGGGAGGAGGAGAAGAACATGCGTACCCACTAAATACTACGGGAGAGAGCTGTGGGAGCTGTAAGCAAGACGTGCCTTGTGCTGATCTTGTTACACATTTACCTTCTCAAAGTAACACGAAAAGACGGTGAAGCTCATCGCCGCTGAGGATGTGTTAGAGTAACAATACTACTGATGATGGACCGTTACGCAGATAATTAAAATCATCCACCGCCGATGCGTAACACCGGTGATGGGGACAAATTACTGGGTGCTCCAAACAGGTCTAGACAACGGTTGCAGGACTCACAAATGACTATGATAAAGTAATATACACCCCTATGTTGGTCATTAGCGGTCCTCTGGTATCTGATAGGGCGCTCACTGAGTCCCCAATGCTTTCAATATCGGTACCTTACCAATCCCAGAACCTAGCCAAATGACTCTCCCCAACATAAATACTAGGGAAATGCCTTCTATCACCAACGCAATGGAGTATCCCACCACGTATTTCTCTGGGGGCGGTAGGTCGCATGGTCTGACAGATCGAGGCGGCAAGCGTGCTACTCGAGGAATGACCTTGAGGACATTAGCCTTCTTTATCAATGGTTGCGAGAGGTAGTCTTCACTTACTACAGATTTGGCCGTTGCAAACATTGCAGCTGCTATACCCCCGCCGCAACATAGGGCCAAGAAGAAGATCCCGACGTCCCAACGTCGATTCCAAAGCGCCCATGCTCGGAGCAGCCTTTATGCGGATATGAGAAAGGTATCAGGAAGAATTTACGACCAAACTGACATAAGGACTGGCAATATGTGAGTTGGACAACGCAAAGCGAGCGTAAATTACTCACTTTCCACGATAAGCAAGTTCAGAATTGTTGACCATGAGTTAAAATCCTTTGAGAGGGCGCATCTGAATGAACCTGAAGGTCAGCGTGAGGGATGCTCATGAGAATTGACGCCCTCACGTTGTTCGGCTTGCAGGTGGATTGAGCGAATTGTATAAATATATCGTGGCTCGCACGAAGGGGTAGTAACGATTCTACCTGTCTCGTTATGATGATGACCCAACTTGTTTCGTGTATAACGCACCACAAAGAAAAAAATATTCGTTACGGAGAACCGTCCTGTCCAAATATATTGGATTTCTAAGTCCCTGGATGCAAGATTAAGAGTGTTTAAGAAGCCGAACGAACGTCAACGCTCACAGTGTAATGAAGTATTCATAAACGAGAAGGGCAACGACTGCAACACCAACCTGCCCATTAATTTCAGCATACCGAAATCAATCCACTATATCACGAGGAGCTACATAGAGAGTGGCTTGCGTTGTGTTTTCGATTCTGATGAGCTCAGAAAGCGATTTCACTCCAGCCGGGAGATGCGCGGTGGCTGGCGCTGCCATCCTACGGGTTTGTTTGCACAGGAGACGCTAGGATGAGAGGATCAGGGCAGTATGAAGAGGGGGGGGTCCTGCCAGAGGTTCCAGAGCTTCATGACAGCTAGCCGCAGAAGCTTAAAAACGGTGGGTCAAGTTCACTCCGGGTACTGATCACTGAATTCCTAGACTGCAGATCCCCAATATGCCGTGGAGCGCGTAGATGCGTGCTTCGAGGACCAATTGTATGTGCTGACGTCTTTTCTTGACTCTTGGGGCTGCTGCGGTAACGCCCCGGAGCCTCTTCGAATGACAGAAGAATCTCGAGAATACGTGTGAGGCGCCTATTCGCCTCGACTGAAAGCAGACCTCGCGGTCCACCGATTAGGAAGAATGCATGTGAGGGAAAGGCAGTGGAGGAAGGTAGAACCGCGTCGGGCGCTGGGTCTCGAACTAATAATTCATTCCCGTGATGTCACTCTCTACGTCCGCAAGCCCATGGCACTCAATTCTCGAACCAACATAGGGGCTCGCGTGAGTATAGCTTTACATCTTCAGATATCTTCTTGGCACAGCATGGAGATCTCTCTGACCCACGTTCGTTCACAAGTGCGACGATAACGACAGGTGGCCCTGGAGGCGCGGAGAGCAGGACGGTCTGAAGGAAATAGAAACGATACCTTCGTCCTCCCCAGACCGTCCAGAAGCACACTGCGCGTAACTCAGGACAAGCCTCGTGCATACCATAGCGCGCTGGACCGGTCAGGTGAAAGAGCTGTTATGGTGCTTAATGGGAGATCAGAATAGAATTCCTTCGACGAACTGACTTCGAATCTAACAAGGGCCATTGATGTTGCATGCTTGTGTTCCCGTTAGACATGCTCAGGTCTACTTCAAACAACTGAAACCAGGAATCACGGAAACCTCAGCTTAGCGACGTACAGACTAGTGTCACGACCGACTGAAGGAGCCTGCAATATAGCACAAGGCGCAGGAGTGGAACTAATATGGTAAAATATATTGTCCTGTTGCTCTCGTCAATCGCCGTCGTCCGGCCGTTCCGTTTCCGTCGGCGGGCAGACTCCATTCATTGGGAAGGATAGCCTCTACCACGTCTGAGACAGACCTAGGCCAACGCACGCACTGCATACATTAATGATAATCAAAGTGAATGCGAAATATTGTGGTGAGGTGGTGGAAGAGGAATTCCGCATGGCACCTTTTCAATTGAATTAAGTGCGAAGTATGTCAATGATTATCCTGTGTCACAATCGTGACACACTGGGACCGGCTGATGTCCAGAGCCACATTACTGAAGCTGGCCAGCGGGCTAGCTGGTGCAGGAAGACTCCGATCCTCCTGGTTTTAAAATACAGAACACATAATATAGGACAGCCACACCCAAAGCTCAGCACCTGGTAAAGTGAGCACTCGAGTTCAGTCGACCATGCACCCGGCCAGGATCTTCTGATCATGGCCGCTCAATATGGCGGGTCGCAACTTCAAACCGTCAGCTGGGGGTTAGTGACATCTCGCACCTTCATGTCCGTCAGCGGGAGTTACAGAACTCGAGAAATGGACAAATGCGTTCATCTGGTCGAGAGTTAGCACAACGACGGTAGTGTGCGTCCATGACAACCGCGCCAAGCGACTTAGGGATGGCCAAGCATCAATTTAATTGAGGGGAGACCAACTCCAATCCAGGATTGCTCCGCACATTTCGTAACAGGGCCCTAGTAGGGGTGTATCCGTAGCTAAAGGAGTGTAGAAGCGGCTGCTAAACGTCAAAGCAAGGAGAAGAGGGAACCTCGTTCTTCACATGACTCATGTATCGGCCTGCAGGCATGCCAGACGTCAGATATCGCACATGCAGTGAAGCGCCTGACACCGGTTCCCACTCGTATGCCATATATTGAATAGCTACACGTACACACGCCAGGATACCAAACACAGAGAATATTGAATCTTGACACCGTGAAATCTCTTCCAAACACAAATCGTCTGAGGCGATGGAGTATGTCCGTTGGTTCTTCATTCTCAGGCACTCTCAAAAGGCGCTACGGGTAAGGTATGTGCCATATTTTAAACTTAGTGGTTGACTGGACGTAATTCCCGGCTGTGAAAATAGGGAAAGACGTGATCGAAATGGAATCTGTACCCCGGAACATACGATCGTGGGGACCCTATGTGATTGGAAGGCACAATGTAGTTTGAAATCTTCAGTTATATTATCCGATGGCCGCGCAGTAGTCGGCGGGGGGAAATAGGGGTAATACAAAGGATGGGAGAACGATTACACGATTACGCGTGCCCACATCCCAGAACTGCGTAAGCACGGGTTGAATCCGAAGGAGCGGATGCAAAAATCGTACTTAGTGATGGTACTCCTGAAGGAGTGGGCCTAATCCTAACCTTGGATGGCTCCCCCTTCGCTAGAATCATTGAAACACCATTCGACCATAAACTCCTATGATCTCATGTCGTGACGGTGTCTACCAAGAGGGATCAAGTTTCTCAACTTACACGAAGAAACAGCCATCAGGATATCTACATGGAGTGGCGCATGCGAAATCAAGTCGTCACATCGCTCAATCGTCCTATCCATCCCTGAATTTCCAAGGCCGGTGGAGCCTCCAAGTCTCCGCTACAGGTCGCCCCTTACCCGATCCGTGAGCTTCTTCAATTGCTCAAAACTGAGGAAGATCAAGATTGTGGTAGGCTGCAGCCTGAACCATGCAGGGACCCAGCCTTTGAACATGAACGCGTAGCCTTCGTTTGCTATGGCTGTCCGAATAGCCCCGATCGTGGAAGAAGACCCCGGACCTGAGGCATTCATGATACGAGACTGCAGGAAGTGGAGAGTTACTTCAGTGACGTGAACAAGAAGGGATTGTACATTCCCACCTTAATGACATCGGCTGGGGAACACACAGCTAGGGAGTAAAGTGCATGAGTAGTACTCGACGCTTTCGTGAGTGGGAAAATGACCGACTTGTTGCGACGGTTCCCTGACAAAGAGATCAGCGGATCAGCGGCCTGCAAGCAGAAACAATGAAGGTCTACTCACTGCTGCAAAGCTGGCGATGAAATGGCACCCGATTCCATCCTTGAAGCCCGACCGAATGAGTTCCCCTTTGAACCAATCGTAGGACGCAAGCTGACTCGCGTTCATCAAGATAGCTCGAACTACATTAGGAGCCATCCCACGAGTGAGGGATCCTGGGCCTTCATCGCGAATCATCTGCGTACAACATTGGAAGACTGCACCACGGAGTGTATGACAACACGGATGGTCACCTTGTAGAGTCCATCAAAGCAGTGCTTATAGTTGAGCCGCTTCTCGGGAGGCTTTGCGAAATCGCCTTGCATTCTGACCATGATGGCCTCGGCGGGATTGCCGACAATACCAGCAATACCACCAGCTTTCCAACCCATTAGCGAGTTAGAATCTAGAAAACGCTGGTACTAACCCATACTACCGGCTAAAGCGAGTCGCCACGCGGCGGGGTTCTTTCCAGGAGCGACGATTTTCTTGCTTTCGTCGTACGCCCAGAACCGGCAGAGACTATAGGACATCTGACGTAGTAGGGTCCCAGAGATACCATCAAAGAGGCCTCTAACGCCTGCGAAATTCCCGACATTAGAGCATTGTGTAACGAGACACCACATGGAGAGCACTTAATAGTGATACTTACCGGCCGTGCTGACGGTTTTCTTTAAGCTACCAATCATCGACTTCTCTCCGCTGGCTTGTAAGCGCTGTATAACTTTCAGTCGATGCCCTTGATACTAATAGTAGGTATTACTGACTACTTTGGTAAGGTCTAGAGGGCTATACGAGGTTCAGAGAGGTCTGTTAAGAACGATTCATTGTTGGCGAATGGGGTTACGCACTGTGTGATTGACGCCCCGATGCTGGCTGCGACTGCATACGACTGTCAATGACCGTGTATAACTTTGGAATAAAGGCGATACCTCCGCCGAGCCAGAATGGGTACGGCTGCTTCTTCTTCAAGACGACGGGTGGAGTGGTCTCCGAGCTAGCGTCGAAGGCAACTTTGTCGCTCTGAGGTTTGCTGGTCATGTTAGTTGTACGATGAGAGCGACGATTCGCGTCAAGCTAGATATTTAAGCTAAGGGGATGGATGCCGGGTTACAGGACGGCTGCTCAGGCACCAAATCAGGTAGAGTCGCTTGGGCCTCGAGTCGAGTACTCTGGAATACGAATCTCACACTAGTGGGGCCAAGGGACTACCAGTAAGTAACGTCGTTTGGGGCGGGGCGGGGACTGCTCGAGGGAGGCGGGAACCAACGGGCGACGAGGGAATCAGCAGCCTCGAAATGCCTTAAAAGGAAGCTCCGCGTTCAAAACAAGGGCGGTGGCACCTCCGAATTCGTCCAATCGATTGTATCGTGAAGCACCACCCGAACGTGAACGCAAGAACGCAAGAACGCAAGCGGCGCGACGATGATCATCCCAGGCATCCACGGCCAGGCATTAGGCGGAATGACCGCCGAGGCATGCGATGCGGTTAAGTCCTCGGTCGCCTGACCGACTATCAGCGATCAGCGAACCTTCACACACCCCATACCGACCCTTTGGTACAGCCCCAAATAGTACCTCAGACACCAGGATAATACAGCAAATTGTTATGCATATTCCTATGCACGCACATACTTCGTCGGTATTCACGAACTGTCGACTTTTGTGCAGCTTTCACCTGGCACTCAATCAGTTTGACCAAGTTCGACGGGGTTGACCAACCTTTTTCGGGGTGCAGCTTTATGGGTGATCCCCAGGTCTTTTATCACGAATATTCATATTATTCTACTTGATAACATTCGAAATGAGACTGAGAATGTGGCTATATAAATATAAATAATGACCAGCACGTATCATATCACATGATTCAATATACACAACAAAGTACAACACACACAAGACTTGTCTATCCTTTTTGTAGAGAGACGTCTGACGTTTTAGAGACCGTTCCAAATGACGGATGGGCGTCAAACAACGCGCATGCCCGGGGGGTGTCTTAACCGCCTGCTTTAGCAATCGGCCTGTCAGTTACCAAATGGTCCAAAGTGTGGTATCGACTTGAGATGATCGGCTTCGGGCCAGTTTGCGTGATGGGTCATGGCTTCGACTCCGCCACTGCCCGCCTTTCTCGCAACTCTTCCAGAATTCCGGACCACCCAACGGATACAATCGTTATACTCGGATCTTGCGCGGCAGCAGCAATCAAATCCGACTGGCTACACCGCAAATCTCGAATGGTGGCGGCACACCTTGCAGTCCGTTGTTGAACGCGGCTTGCAGCCTACTGGACAACCAAATCCGGACCTCCTCGTACTTCATGTCAATCAATCTCTATCGGATGCGTTTATGTGGGACAAAGTTGGCAGGCCGCTCGGCCTCAGCATGGTTATTGTGCGTCGCCATTCCTGTGCTTATTATTCCAGACACCTCACGAGTCTTTATCCAAGGTAGTCTGAATTGACAGCGTCAGCCTCTTTGGTCCCGCTGCAACCCTTTTTGGACTCTGCCAAACCTATTCACGACAAGGGTTCAGTGGCTGGTCGCCTTACCTCCGCCCTAGTTGTTCGACCGCTTTCGTGGGCTATCAGGCAACTCAGTGCAACCGGGGACGATGGCCAGACCAAGGAGACATCTGACGCCCGGTGGAAAAGAGTTCAAGATGACTACGTCACATTGCCGGTTCTCAAGGTTGTGGACCTATCACTCAGCCCAGCATATCGTTCTAATACATCTAAAGGCCACTGCAGACAAATTTATAGAAGTCCACAAGGGAAGGGCTAGTCTCAATCTCTCAGAAAGCCTATACACGCCAGAGTCTTTCAAGAAACAAGTCAGAACTTTACTCAGCCTATCCCTCACCGATACAGACGTCCAAGTCTTGATTAGATACCTTGTTCGGGATCGGCGTGTTTTAGTAGCAGAAACTCAGGTTGGAGTCTCTTTGTGTGACCGCCGTATAGTTCTAACTAGCACGTAGGCCTTGAAGTTTCTGGATACGGACTCTCTTCAACGGGAGATAACTTCGATTGATCGAGGAGTTCTCGAGATGAAGGTGGCAATCGAGAAGCTCGATGCGCAAGTAGAAGACCTAGCCAACAAAATTGCTTCGTAAGTGCTCAGGTCTTTTATTTGTCTAATTCACTGAATATCTCCTAGTCGAACAGCGACTATCAAGTCGTGCTTGGCAAAGGATCGGAAAGAGATGGCTACCGCCCATCTTCGATCTAGGAAAGCCTTGGAAGAGCTCCTTACTCAACGCCTGGGATCCCTCGCGAACTTGAATCAAGCACTCCTCTCAGTTGATCAGGCCCACTCGGACGCGACGATCATTGGCGCTTTCGAAGCCTCATCTCGTGTGCTTAAAGAAATTATGTCTAAGCCAGAACTCCAAACGGGACGCGTTGAGGCAGTCATGGCGAGTTTGGCGGAGGGCATGGAGGATGCAGAGGAGTTGAGACAGACCGTCGAGATTGGACAGAAGC
>Ga0307515_10025453_pt1 | contig 10237 bp, 8 predicted proteins | sample 17_EM_MG_FD_194513 | JGI IMG/M metagenome (GOLD analysis project Ga0307515, IMG submission 194513) | Populus trichocarpa ectomycorrhiza microbial communities from riparian zone in the Pacific Northwest, United States - 17_EM | ecosystem: Host-associated > Plants > Roots > Unclassified | place...
GACCCCGTCGGTCCACGCCGACCAGCCGGCGTCGCGGCCGGTGGTCAAGGTCGACGACCCGCTCCCCGTCGGGGTGCGCCCGCCGATGCCCGAGATCTCGGCCGGGACCGAGTTCTCTGGACCGCTGCTGCGCCAGATCCGCGAGGCGGTCGGGGTCGAGCTGCGCGAGATCGCCGAGCGCTCGAAGATCGGCATGGCCTACCTGTCGGCGCTCGAGGGCGAGTCGTTCGGAAAGCTGCCGGCGGCGGTCTACGTCCGCGGTTTCCTGGCCGAGTACGCCCGGGCGCTCGGGCTCGACGGCGAGCGGGTCAAACAGACCTACCTGGCGCGGTTCCGGGCCGCGCGCGGTCCCAGCGCGGACGACGACGACGAACCGCGCCCCAAGTCTTGACCGCCGGGCGGCCATCTCCCACGATCAGGGCGATGGCCACTCTGATCGACAACCCGAAGCGCGCCCGGCAGCTGGCGCGTGCGATCGCGTCGGACCTCACGCTGTACCACGAGCCGAAGATCCTCGAGGGCATCGCCAACGACAGCCTGTTCGAGGCCATGGCCGACGAGATCAACGAGGGCCGCGAGCTGTTCAAGAGCCGCGTCACCGAGGACATCTTCGGCCAGCACATCTACGAGCGCGCGATCGTCGACGTGCTCGTCAAGTCCAAGGGCCACGTCAAGTCGAAGATCTGGTAGCGCGGCGCAGCTCCGCGACCGCCGTCGTCAGCGGAGGTGCCTGGGCTCCTCTTCGGTCGTCTGGCCGTCCGTCTTGGCGGCGATCTCCGTCGAGCTCGGAGCGGCCGGCGGGTACTCGACGACGAGCGGCATGGGCTGCGGCGGCGCGCGGAACGGACCGGGCTCGGCGCTCGACGGTCGTGACCGCCGCGGCTCGGGCCGCCGGGCCGCCGGCGGCCGCGGCTTCGCGGTCGGCTCGACAGCGGGCTCGGCCGCGGCGCCCGCCGGCTCGTCGCTGGCACCGGCGACGTCCGCGTCCTGGCGATCGCGCCGGAGCGCCAGCCACCCCACGCCGGCGTGATAGAGCCCGAGCAGCAACGGAATCGCGGATCCCTGACCGCCGCCGCGCCACCACAGCGCGAACGCGAGCGCGAGCAGCCAACCGCCGATCGCCAGGACGACCCTCGGAGAGCGACGCCACGGCGCGACGAGCCCGAGCTCGATCAGCGCCAGGATCAGCAGCAGCCCCGGCGGGAAGCGATAGCTCCACGGGACGCCGGAGCCACCCAGCACCTCGAGCTGGGCATCGGTGAGCTCCACGTAGATCCAGCGGTACAACACGACGGTGCCACCGGTGAGCTCGCGGAGCTCCTGTTCGGTCGAAGCCTCGGGGGCGTCCTTGTAGACGATGAACTCGCCGCCCCAGCGCCAGAGGTCGAGCCCGTGGATGTCGAAGGACTGGTAGTGATAGCCCAGCGAGTCGTACCCGACCTCGACCGCCTCCGCGCGCGACAGGTCGCGGATATGGAGGATGTCACCGCGGCTCGGCGTCACGTCGAGCGGTCCGGCGTGTGCAGTCGGCGCGACGAGGGCGACCAGCGCGATGGCGCAGCAGCTTGCAAGCCACTTCATGGGTGCACTCTATGTAACGCGACCCGGCGCGGGTTTCATGCAACCGCTCGCAGGCGGCCAGGTCGCGGTGCCGCGTCTGGCGGCAGGATCGGTCGCAGCACGGCGAGATCACGGATCCGCGCGCAGCCGCGACAGCGCCGCCGCCAGGTCGGCCGGCAGCGCTGACTCGAAGCGCAGCCGCGCGCCGCTGGTCGGGTGATCGAGCTCGAGCACGGCTGCGTGCAGCGCCTGGCGGCCGAGCGCGGTGGCGACGGCGGCGAGCGGCCTGGGCGTGCGGCCGTACAGCGGATCGCCGAGCAGCGGCCAGCCGTGATCGGCGGCGTGGACCCGGATCTGGTGGGTGCGGCCGGTCTCGAGCCGGAACCGCACCAGCGCGGCTCCGGCCAGCGGCTCGACCACGGCCCAGTGGGTGACCGCCGGCTTGCCGGTGGTGACCTTCGACGAGAACCGCTTGCGATCGGTCGGGTGGCGGCCGTGGAGCGTGCGGAGCGTGCCGGCGGCGACCGGCGGCGGCGGCGCGGCGATGCCGAGGTACTCGCGCACGATGCCGCCGGGCTCGCCGCGGCTCTTGGCCGCGAACGCCGCGCCGAGCGCCGCGTGCGCCCGGTCGTGCTTGGTCGCGACCATCGCGCCGCTGGTGTCCTTGTCGAGCCGGTGGACGATGCCCGGCCGGAGCGCGCCGCCGACCCCGCTGAGGTCGGTGCAGTGGAACAGCAGCGCGTTGACCAGCGTGCCGCGCGGATGCCCGGCCGCTGGATGGACCACCAGCCCGGCGGGCTTGTCGATCACGATGATGTCGGCGTCCTCGTACAGCACCGCGAGCGGCAGATCCTCGGCGACGATCTCGACCGGCTCGGCCGGAGGCACCACCACGACGATGGCGTCGCCGGCGCGCACCCGCTGGCCGGGCTTGACGACCACAAAGCCGTTGAGCTGGACCTGCGCGTCGTCGATCAGCCGCTGGACGGCGGCGCGCGACAGCCCGGCGACGCTCGCCGCGATCAGCGCGTCGATCCGCTCGCCGGCGCCGGCCGGCTCGACCTCGAAGCGATGGCTCGCCGCGGCCGGCTCGTCGTCGTCGCCGGCATCGCCCGGCTCCTCGGTGCCGTCGTCGATCACGCCGTCACCCGCGTCGCGCCCGGTCGGGCACCGCGCGGGTCATTCGCCCTCGATGCCGTACTGGCGCAGCTTCTTCCACAGGGTCGTGCGGTTGATCCCGAGCAGCGCCGCGGCCTTGGTCTTCTGGCCCTCGCACAGCTCGAGCACGCGCAGGATGTGGGAGCGCTCGAGCTCGTCGAGCGACGGCACGTGATCGCCGCTGAACGTCTGCAGCGTGGTGGCGGGGATCATCGGGCGGCGCGCGGCGACGTCGGCGACGTCGAGCACGTTGCCGGTCGCGAGGATCACGGCGCGCTCGATCGTGTTCTCGAGCTCGCGGACGTTGCCCGGCCACGGCTGCGCCACCAGGTGCGCGATCGCGGCGTCGGTCAGCTCGAGTCGGCCGCGCTCGGCGCGCAGCGCGGCATCGTCGGCGAAGTGCCGGGCGAGCTGGGCGATGTCGTCGGGGCGGTTGCGCAGCGGCGGGACCTCGAGCGTGATCACCGCGAGCCGGTAGAACAGGTCCTCGCGGAACGAGCCCACCTTGGCGGCCTCGTCGAGCGCGCGGTTGGTCGCCGCGATCACCCGGACGTCGACCCGGATCGAGGCCGCGCCGCCGACCGGCTTGATCTCGCCGTCCTGCAGCGCGCGCAGCAGCTTGGGCTGGAGCTCGAGCGGCAGCTCGCCGATCTCGTCGAGGAACAGCGTGCCGCCGTCGGCCGCGACGAACAGGCCGCGCTTGGCGGTGTCGGCGCCGGTGAACGCGCCGCGGACGTGGCCGAACAGCTCGCTGTCGAGCAGCGTGCCGACCAGCGCGCCGCAGTTGACCGGGGTGAACGACCGGCTGGCGCGGCGGCCGGCGAAGTGCAGCGCGCGGGCGACCAGCTCCTTGCCGGTGCCCGACTCGCCGGTGATCAGCACCGCGGCGTCGGCCTTGGCGACCTTGTCGATGGTCTCGCGCAGCTGCTGCATCGCCGGCGAGTCGCCGATCATCGAGCCGTACGCCAGCCGCTTGGTCAGCTCGCCGTGGAGCCGGCGCAGCTCGTCCTCCTCGAGCGCGCGCCGCACCACCAGCCGCAGCTCGTCGGGCGAGAACGGCTTGCCGATGTAGTCGCGGGCGCCGAGCTTCATCCCGCGGACCGCGGTGTCGATCGACGGGTACGCGGTGATGAGCAGCACCGCCGGCGGGGTGTCGCCGGTGAGCAGCCGGGGCAGGAGCGACACGCCGTCCTGGTCCGGCAGGTTGATATCGCACAGGATCAGATCGAACCGCCGGCGGGTCGCGGCGGCGAGCGCCCCGGCCGCCGACTCGACCGACTCGACCTCGTGACCGTCGCGGCCCAGCACGTCGCTGCACAACGCGCGGATCCCGCGTTCGTCGTCGACAACGAGGATGCTGCCCACGTCGCCGTGGGTATCACGGCCGCGCGCGCCGCGCCACGGCCTCCGCCGGCTGCGACCGCGCCGCGGAGGGATGGATCGCCTCGCGTCCCGCGGGGTTACGCATACGTACCAGCGGCGGCTGCATCGCCACGCCGCGCCGCGCCACGCCGCGCCACGCGATCTCGACACGCCGCGCCGCGCCGGTGTACCAATGCCACGGGGGCGGTGGGTCGACTGTTGGTGACAGCCTCCGACGCGAACTGCCGCTCACCGGGGAGGACACATGACGGCCGCACTCAGCCATGACGACCTGCAGCGCATCCGGTCGATCGCCACCACGTACCGGACGCTGGTCCTGCTCGTCGGAGCGCAGTGGGTAACCGGCTGGCTCGGCAAGCCGAGTTACCACCTCGGGGAGCCCACGGGCGGCGACGGCTTCGGTGCGCTGTTCATCGTGGCCGCGTTCGCCGTCGCCTGCATCCTTGCCTGGAAGGGGTATCAGCTGGCAGCGCTGCTCGGCCGCTCGGCGCCGGTGATCTGGGCGATCGGGATGTTCATTCCGCTGATCAACCTGCTCTGTCTCGGATTGCTGAGCAGCGCCTCGCAGGCGTTCTGCAAGCAGCACGGCATCCGGGTCGGCTTCTTCGGGCCCGACATGGACGACGTCGCGCGGCTCGAGCGGGAAGCTCGCGACACGCAGTCGTCTTGACGGCGTCGGGCGGGCTGCGCGGATCGAGGCACGGCGCCCCAGCAGATCCGGAGCGAATGTCGTCGGCTGGACATCGGGTGTGGGGATTGGACAGCTGCCTCAGGTAGGCTCACCTCAGTTGCGAGCGTTGGTCGCAACTAACGTGGATCGTACAGTGTTGCAGACTCAATACAGTTGACCGGATAGAGCGAGCGGCCTACGCTGTGCGGTGGAGGGTCATGGTGCAATGGCTGGGGGGTGAGGATGGGTGTCGGGACCACGCGACGGCTCACTGGCCAGCGGAATGGCTGCGAGGCCCGTCGACGACAGGGCCTCGACGGCCTGGCGAATCGCGCCACAGCAACGGGAACGGGATATGACGCGGATCAGAAAGATCAGCAGGGAGTGGGACGTGGTCGGCGCGAGCTCAAATCCGTTCTGGATGAGATTTGGCACCCAGCTCGAGCAATGCTTTCAGATCTCGCCCGCGCACGGTCGACGGATGATCGACGATATCTACGTTACCAAGCGGACCGGCGACGTCGATGAAGAGGAGTTGGCGAACCTGCGCGAGTCAATGGCCGAGCACCTCGTGGATGTGGCGCATCACCTGGGGTACGTCGAGCTGAGCTTTCTCGATTTTCTTCTGAACGTCCGCGACTACCGCGTGCTTTGCCTTGTCGGGCTCCGGGGTGTCGGCAAGTCGACGCTGGTCCAGTACATTTGCCTCAAGCTGAGCCGGCGCATCAAGGCGCTGCACCAGCTGCTGCCGGTTCACATCGACCTGCTCGGGTGGCGCACCGATCGCCAGGACCACGGTGATCCCCGCGCATCCTCGACGCTAGTCGACCTGGCGCTGATCGGTCTCCAGCACGCATGCAACGAACAAGACCTCGCCCCTCGGTGGATCGAGCGGCTCGGGTGGTGTGCAGAGCCGCGAGATCGTGCGGCGATGCCCTCGCTGTCGCAGCTGTTCGACCGGATCAAGCAGAGCTGTCCGGACAGCGAGCCGCTGTTCATCTTCGACAACACGGATCAGCTGCGGCCCGATGATCTGACGACGATCCTCGAGGAAGCCCGTGTGCTGTGGGTCAATCACCGCGCCACGACGATCGTGGCGATGCGTCCGAACACGTATCGGACCCAGATCGAGCGGGGCAGCAACAAGGCGGTGTTCGTGATGTGGGCCTTGCGTGTTCCGCCGCCCGACCTTCGCGCCGCGCTGCTGCGCCGCGTCGAATGGCAGCGCGCTGTGCGCAACGCCCCATTGTCGGGGGTCGTCACGGTCGGCAGAGACCGGGTCCCCGTGGACGATGCCGAGGCGGTCCTGACCGAGGTGGTGAGCCGCGTGCTCGACAAGGAGTTTCAGGCCTTGATCCTCGAGGGCTATGCCAACAACGATGTTCGCGGTGCCATGTTGCTGGTCCAGCGCATCGTGCGATGTCGCGATCTGTCATTCCTGCCCCAATCGAACCGGGCCGAGCGGCGGCTGCTCGTGCCTTCCGACACCCGGCACACGCCGCTCGAGGCCCTGCTGCTCGGCCCGAATCGCGTGTTCAGCGAGGAGGCGACGCCGCCGTCGCTGCTCAACCTGTACTGCTGCACGACCGCCGAGGGGCCGGCGTCGTACACCGTCCAGTTCCAGATGCTTTCGTTGCTCGCGTGGGTGAGTGGTTATGCGTCCTGGCGAAACCTGCAGCGTTGGATGATGCAGCTCGGCCACAGCAGAAATACCGTCGTGCGGATCCGAGATCGTCTGTTGCAGGCATCGTTGATCTATTCTCCCGAGGTCGAGCTCGAGGCTGATACTCGGTTCTTTCACCCCGACAACCTCAGGATCACCGAGGCGGGCCGCACGCATCACGACAAGCTGATCCGTGATCCTGACTATGTGTTCGAGGTCGTGTATGACGTCGATCTCCCGCACGGCAAGTGGATCGGCGTCGCCAAGGGCGGACTGCGGTATCCGACCCGGATCTGGTCGATGCTCGAGCTGCTGGAAGCGGTGCTCGCCGAGGAGACCGTGCAGGTCGCACATGCCCTAGCGCACAGCACGGGCACCGGCGAGCCGATTGCCGCGCTCCGCAGCAGCCGGCTGTTGACCGAGACCGTATGGGGTGCCCTAGCCGCGAAGCTCGAGACCGGGCTGCGCGGCGAGGGCACGGAGGCGAGACAGGCGGCGCAGCGGGTCAAGGACACGATCCTCGAGCGCGGCCTCGAGGATCGCAAGGCCGCGCTGGTCCGGTCGCTGGGCGGCGCGATCGCTTATCGCTCCATCGACGAGGCCTGGCTGCGGTTCGATCGCGCATTGCCGCTCGGCGGCCGGCTGGTGGTCCAGTTTCCGCGCCAGGTCATCCCGGGGGCATGCGACGAGATCCGCGTGTCGCTGACCCAGAACGGCGGTCGGCGATCCCGGCACCTGATCGCGGTACTCGGCGTCACCGGTGCCAGGGCGACCCACGAAGTGCTGCCGCTGCACTGGCACGGCCGCGATGCGCAGGCCACGACGCGGCTCACCAACGAACAGCCCACCGGAATCGAGCACGTGCTCGTGCAGCTGTTCGACGGCGCGGATCCGATAGGGACCTTCGCTCTGCAGCAGGAGTCGTGACGATGATGGCTGACAACCGCAGCCTGCTCCGGCTTCATGTCGACGAGCACAGCGAAGGTGACGCCCGCTACCTGGTCGTTCACTCGCTCATGTCGTCGCTGAACACCGGGATGATGGAGATGTCGCGGTGGCGGATCAGCGCAGACGTGAACTTGCTGTGGACTGCGGTCGATGCGATCGCCGAGTCCTACAACGGTGCGCCACAAACCCTGCGCGAGGCCCTGGTGATCGAGAGCCACGCGCTGTTCTCCAGCATCCTGGAGCCGCCGGCCGTGGCTCAGCTCGCGACGGTGGGGCGTTCGGCCTCGCTGCTCCATGTTCTGTCGCACGTCGAATGGGTGCCGTGGGAGCTGTTCCGCGTGCGGTGCGAGGACGGCGACTCGGAGCTGCTCGGCGAGCTCTTGCCCGTCATCCGGCTGCCGATCCAGCGTGCGCTACCACCGACGCGGACAGCGCAGCTCGAGGAAACCGTTCACGTCGCGCACCCGAGCTTCGTCGCCCAGCTGCGCGACAGCGGGGTTCCAGCGATCTCGGTGACCAGCGTCGGCGAGCTCGCCGTCAAGATCCGCCCTGCGCGGTTCGTCCACCTGTTCGGGCACCACGACCGCCACGGGCTCCGGCTGGGCGAGAGCGTATTCTACGACGCACGCGCAGCGCGGGCCTACGGGCCGTCGCCCGGGGCGTGCGTGTTTCTGTCAGCCTGTCACAGCGCGCGAGCGGGCGCCGCCTCCAGCCTGGCCTGGGAGCTGGTGCGCAACCACCGCTGCACCGTCATCGCGGCGCCTTGTGCGGTTCCCACCACCGAGGCGATCCGGTTGGCTGCGGCGTTCCACGCCCGGCTGTCGGCCAACCCGTCGATCGCGCCGAGCTACGTCTGGCAGCAGATGCGCCGGACTCCGAATCTGTTCGCCGATCACCCCTTCGCGATCTGCTTCTTCCAGTATGGGAGCAACGATTGCGATCCACAGTGGCAGACATGAGGAGGACGGGATGGAGACCGAGGATGAACTGCATATCGTGCTCGATCGGAGCGACTTCGAGAATGCGCTGGGGGCCCATGGCGCGGACCGGCTGCGCGCCACCGGCGCGATCCTCGCCGGTGAGTCGACCGGAGACATGACCGACGAAGATCGCGTGAAGAAGCGCCTGGTCGACGCCCTGCCGAAGGTCCTGGCGACACGCCTGGAGAAGATGATCCCGGACAGCTTCGAGCTTCAGACGATCGAGCTGAAGGTCGCGGTCGACGCCAAGCTGTTCGGAACCGGTGTGGCTGGCCATGCCGTGGTCAAGTTCGGCCGCAAGGCGAGGCCAGTGGGCGGCTGACCCCGCGGTCACGTGGCCGCGTTGGGGATCACGACGCGGAACTCGGCGCCGCGGCCGCCGGGGCCGTCGCCGACCTCGATCGAGCCGCCGACGGTGGCGACCAGGTGCTTGCAGACCGCCAGGCCCAGGCCCGTGCCGACGTCCGCGGCCTTGGTGGTGAAGAACGGATCGAACACCCGCGCGCGGTCCTCGACCCGGACGCCGGGGCCTTCGTCGGTGACGGTGATCAGCGTGGCGACGCCGCCGGGCGCGGGGCGGGCCGCGAGGGTGAGGGTGCCCTCGATGTTGGCCTCGGCCATGGCCTGGGCGGCGTTCTGGCCCAGGTTGACCAGGACCTGCTGCAACGCCTGGGCCTCGATCGCGATCGGCTCGGTGGCGGTCACGTCGATCGCGAGGCTGGTGCGGGTGCGGCGCAGCTGGGGCTCGAGCAGCGCGCCGGCGTGGCGCAGCACGGCGGCGGGGTTGCAGTTGCTTGCGCTGGAGCTCGCGCCGGGCGCGATCGCGAGGCCGCGCGCGCCCTTGCGGTGGGCGCGGGCGTACTCGAGCAGGCCGCCGACGATCGACTTCATGCGCTCGGCCTCGCTCGCGATCAGCTCGAGCGCCTCGCGATCGGGGTGGCCGGGCGGCTTGCCCTCCTGGAGCAGCTTGGCGTAGCCCAGCACCGTGGTCAGCGGGTTGTTGATCTCGTGCGCGACCTGCGCCGACATCACGCCGACCGAGGCCAGGCGGTCGCCTCGCGCGAGCGCGGCCTGGAGCGCGGCGCGCTCGGCGATCCGGCGCGCCATCTCGTCGATCCGCTGGCCGAGCACGCCGATCTCGCCGGGGCCGCGCACCGGCGGCGGGTCGTCGATCGAGCCCGCGGCGATCGCGTCGGCGTGGCGCGCCAGCTGGGCGAGCGGCCGGGTCAGCCGGGTCGCGAAGAACCCGCCCAGGCCCAGGGCGATGGCGAGCGCCACGCCGCCGATGATCAGGGTGTCGCGGGTGGTCTTGCGGGCGAGCGCGTAGGCGTCGTCCTCGGGCTGCTGGTGGAGGATCGCCCAGCGCACGCCGCGCCGCGACTGGTAGCTCGACAGGTTGCGGAACGTGCTGACCCAGCCGTTGGCCGACAGCATGCCCTCCACGGTGGAGCCGAGCGCGCGATCGACCGCGGGGTCGATCCCGGCGAGCGAGCGGCGGTCCTGGGGCGCCGCGGCGCCGGCCGCGCTGTGGTCGTCGCTCGACGCGACCACGGTGCCGGTGCCGTCGACCACGACGACCCGCGCGCCGGGCTCGACCTGGGCCTCGGAGATCAGCTTGCGCACGAACACCAGATCGAGGCCGGCCACGAACACGCCCATCAGCTCGCCGGTGCGGCCGCGCGCCTGGACGACGAGGTAGACGACCGGGTGGCCGCCGAGGTCCTCGATGTCGCCGACGTAGCCGCCGAAGCTGTGCGAGCCGATGTCGAGCCGCGCGGGGACCGGGTCGCCGGACCGCACCGCGCCGCCGGGATCGAGGATCGTCACCGTGCGGACGATCAGGACATCGGCCTTGAGCCGGCGGAGCAGGAGCTG
>Ga0307515_10025454_pt1 | contig 10237 bp, 13 predicted proteins | sample 17_EM_MG_FD_194513 | JGI IMG/M metagenome (GOLD analysis project Ga0307515, IMG submission 194513) | Populus trichocarpa ectomycorrhiza microbial communities from riparian zone in the Pacific Northwest, United States - 17_EM | ecosystem: Host-associated > Plants > Roots > Unclassified | place...
ACCTCACAGGTTGGTCGGGAAGATGAACACATACGTCCAAGAGACCAGGAATGGGTTCGAGGGTGTTTTGAATTGGCTGAACAAATGGGCTTGCGCTCGCTCATTCGGTTTGGGTTCAAGGCTGCCTTGGGATCCCCAATGGCTGGTCGAGAGCTTGTCCGATTCGACTATCTACATGGCGTATTACACCGTCGCACATCATCTACATGGTAAGTTTCCTTCGTTCTCCCCTGGGTGCAAGTATTCACCACGTGATGCAGAGGACGTCAAGGGAGAGCGGCCAGGCCATATGGGAATCAAACCCTCGGAGATGACCGACGAGGTCTGGGAGTACATTTTCCGCGATGGTCCCTTCCCTGCAGATACGACGATCCCCAAGAAAAACTTGGACCACCTGAAATCCGACTTCAACTACTTCTATCCCTTCGACATTCGGTCGTCTGGAAAAGACTTGATACCCAACCATCTGACCTTCTGCGTCTATAACCACGCCGCACTATTCCCAGAAGACAAGTGGCCGATGAGCATGCGGACGAACGGACATTTGATGTTGAACGGGAAGAAAATGAGCAAGAGCACGGGCAACTCATTGACGATGAAGGACAGCGTCGAGAAGTTTGGTGCCGATGTGACGAGAGTCGTGCTGGCCGACGCCGGTGATGGCATTGAGGATGCCAACTTTGAGGAGAAGAACGCGAATGCCAATGTGTTGAGGATACACACGCTGGTACAGTGGTCCGAGGTTCGTATTCTGTTTCCCTGTGCGGGAGGTGAGGGGAAACCGGGCTGACCGATTGTGTGTGCACAGGAAATGATCAAAGAACAGGGCAACTTGAGGGCCGGACCGAAGATCTACCACGATTTGATCTTCGAGGAAGAAATCAAGAACTTGATCAACATTACAAAGGAACACTACGAGGCGTGCGTGTCTCCTTCACGGCTCGTACGGGGGATCAGGTCACTGATACTCCCCCATCTCTAGCACGTTTTACAAGGACGCTCTCAAATACGGATTCTTCGAACTGCAGTCGGCTCGAGATTGGTACCGCGAGATCACGGCAGACGCTGGGGGTATGCACGCCGAGCTGGTGAAATACTGGATCGAGATCGCGGCGCTGTTGGCGACGCCAATCGCGCCTCATTTCACGGAACATTTGTGGTCGACGGTGTTGGGTGAACCCCGATCGATCCAGTTCGCGTCGTGGCCGACGCCTGGGTCGGCCGTGGACGCCGCCGCGGTCGAGGCCGGAAATTACATGAGGGGGACGATCAAGACGATCCGTGACGCCGAGTTGACGTTGATCAAGAAGTTGAGCCGAGGGAAGAGCGCCCCGTACGATCCGAAGAAGCCCAAGGCGGTTCGGGTGTACGTCGCCAGCAAGTTCCCCGAGTGGCAGAACGAGTGCGTGGGGGCGGTCAAGGAGGCGTACGACGGTGAGACCCAGAAGGTGGACGACGCCAAGGTCAGGGAAGTCCTTCAAAAGAAGGGTTTGTTGAAGGATAAGCGGGCGATGCCGTTCATTCAGCTGTTCAAGGTAAATAAAAAAAAGTTTTTGGTTCGCTCGCCGTTTGATATGGAGCAGGACTGACCCCACCCTTCTGACAGAAACGAATGCAACAGTTTGGGGCGGAAGCAGCGTTCAAGAGGCAGCTGTTGTTCTCCGAGGTGGACGTCTTGAACGAGATCTTGGGGTACTTGAAGAAATCGCTGAGTTTGGTCGATGCTGAGGTGTTGGCTGTGGACGAGGCGTTGGCCAGGTCCAAGGCTGACTCGCAGGGTTACAACAAGATGATCATTGAGAGCTCTGAGCCTGGTACCCCTGCGTTCGAGTTTAGGAATGTATGATGGATGTGTCATGGCGGACCCTCTTAGTTGCTTTTTTGCTTGGCTTGCTCGTACCACCACCCAACCCTAGATACAATCACGCATTTTAATCTTTTCAGTCTTCGTATGTTGACTTTGGTTCGCGAAAATCCGTCAGTGTTGAGAGGACTGCACGCCACTACATGGCACCGCAAAACGACTTGATATCGTGTTCACACCGTTCGAAGTTCTAAGTTCATCTTTCTCAAATACCATTGGAAAAAACCTTGTTTCTAGTACTGATGCGACGGGGTAAAAACAATGAAACAGCGATGAGACAGTGATGGTGTGGAGGGGGTTGCTACTTTTGTAAGGCGGGATAGGTGATATTAAATTACAGCTCATCGTGGACATGCTCATCGTCATCTTGGTCATCAGTAGTGGGAGGAGGTCCACCGCTATATAACTTGGCCGTAATGGGGTTGGCAACGTTCTGGATCTCCTGAAGTTTCTCCTCTAGGTCATCAGCGGAAGCCGATTGACCTTCAGAGTCGATCCAGTTGGTGGTGTCCTTGATGGCGTCCAAGAGCGTCGTCTTGTCATCGGAATCCAACTTGCCACCGAGACCTTCAGAGTCACCGAGTTGGGACTTGAGACTGTAAACGTAGGAAGAGAGGGAGTTGAGAGCTTCGATGCGCTTCTTCTGGGCCTCGTCCTCGGCCGCGAATTCTTCAGCCTCGGCAACCATACGATCAATCTCGTCCTGAGTGAGACGTCCCTTCTCGTTGGTGATGGTGATCGACTCGGATTTACCGGTACCCTTATCGGCAGCGGAGACCTTCATGATACCATTGGCATCAATCTCGAAGGCTACCTCGATCTGGGGAACACCGCGTGGAGCGGGAGGGATGCTGGTGAGCTCGAACTTGCCAAGGAGGTTGTTGTCTTTTGTGAGGGAGCGTTCACCCTCGAAGACCTGGATCAAGACGGTGGGTTGGTTGTCGGCAGCGGTGGAGAAGATCTGGCTCTTGCGGGTGGGGATGACGGTGTTACGAGGGATGAGCTTGGTCATGACACCACCGGTGGTCTCAATACCAAGAGTGAGGGGGTTGACGTCGACGAGGACGACGTCACCCAAGCTCTCGTCGCCGGTAAGGATACCACCCTGAACAGCGGCACCATAAGCAACAGCCTCGTCGGGGTTGATACCCTTGGAAGGCTCCTTTCCAAAGTACTCCTTGAGGAGCTGCTGGACCTTGGGGATACGAGTGGAACCACCGACAAGGACGACCTACGATATGTTAGTTTGGTTTGCAACGACGGATCTCCAAGAGAGCTGACCTCATCAATATCCTCCTTCTTGAGATTGGCGTCCTTGAGAACCTGCTCGACGGGCTTCATGGTCTTCCTGAACAAGTCCATGTTCAATTCCTCAAACTTGGCCCTGGTCAATGTCTCGGAGAAGTCGTTGCCGTCCTCGAAGGACTCGATCTCAATCCTAGTTGATTGCTGAGAGGACAAAGTCCTCTTGGCCTTCTCGACCTCCCTCTTCAACTTGCCCATGGCCCTGAGGTTCTTGGAAACGTCGGTGCCGGTCTTCTTCTTGTAGACCTTGACGAGGTGGTCAATGACACGGTTGTCGAAGTCCTCACCACCGAGATGGGTATCACCCGCGGTGGCCAAGACCTCGAAGACGCCGTCGTCGATGGAGAGAAGGGAGACATCGAAAGTTCCACCACCGAGATCGTAGACGATGATTTGAGATTCCTTGCCCTTCTTGTCAAGACCATAGGCGATGGCAGCAGCGGTAGGCTCGTTGATGATACGAAGGACCTGGAGGCCGGCAATGGTACCGGCATCCTTGGTGGCCTGACGCTGAGCGTCGTTGAAGTAGGCGGGGACGGTAACGACGGCGTGGGTGACTTTCTTGCCGAGGTAGGCCTCAGCGGTCTCCTTCATCTTGGTCAAGATCATGGCGGAAACCTCTTCGGGAGTGAATTCCTTCTTGTCACCACGGTACTTGACCGAAATAGCGGGCTTTCCGTTCTTCTCGACAATCTTGAAAGGCCTGTGTATGTCGTAAATCAGACTTTGAATCACGGTGATGATCGGAAAACGTATGCATACCAATGCTTCTGGTCACGCTTGACCTCCGGATCGTCCATCTTGCGACCAATCAAACGCTTAGCGTCAAAGACAGTATTCTCCGGGTTGGTGTGGAAGGCGTTCTTGGCGGCGTCACCAACACTGAAGAAACGAGTGAGTTTTCAGAAACGAAACTCGGCTGGTGAGTAGGAAAGACTGACAGTCGTTCCTCGTCGGAAAAGGAGACCCATGAAGGAGTGATACGATGACCTTGGTCGTTGGCGATGATTTCGACTCGTCCACCTCGTTGAACACTGTTTGGATTGGTGAGTTTGGTGTTTCGCGTGACACATCACCACCCGTCAACTCACCCAACACAAGAATATGTCGTGCCGAGATCTACCACAGCACGTAAGCCAACGTAGACACGACGCAAAGAGGTGCACCGTCACTCACCAATACCGATGACGGTCCCATACTCGGACTTTTTGTCCTCATCTGCAGCGTTGACCGCGACGGGGCACAAGAGGATGAGAGCCAAGACGGTGAAGAAGACGAGAGACATTGAGCCGAGGAGGTTTCGGCTCTGCCTCCTCGTCGGGTGACGAGCAGAACGAGGTATCATGATGAAAAGAGAGAGAGAGAGAGGTGTATGTCGAAGTGCAACACGAAAGTCGGAGTGAGGGACTTTATATGTGACATCCAAAAATAAATAATAAATAAATAACTGACACGTCACAGCAACCGCCTTCCTTTTTCGGTAGAGAGTACGTGGCGCAACCGCGTTCAAACGGTTCGACACCGGCGAACGCGTCTCCGGTATCCAAGTACCCGACCGCGTCTCGAGTCCAGTTGCTTAGGGCGATGTGCTCCAAATCACCCTCACGTTTCACGCTTCCCAACTTTTTCGTGAATCCCCGTCCGGCAGTTCACCGCGCCCGTTCCGACAGCCCGCAGATAAGAGTAACGTAATACCTGGACCGCTCCTCACCAAACCATTTCCCCGACGCTTGCATGTAGACGAGGGGGCACCAGCTCAGCACAGTACTGGTGTATTCCCCTCGATCTCCCTTTCCTCTTTGAGTTTGACTCATGGGTCGATCTCGATCTCGATTTTTTGTGGATCTTCCTCAATCCGGCCATCGGAAGTAGCATGCATGTCTAGTACCCCCCAGCCGAGTTCAAACTCCTCGAGACCACCGGACTTGGTCTGCGTCCGACACAGGAGGTGACCTCGTTTGAGGCGAGTTACACCTATCATAAGGATGGAGCCGTGGACTTGTCCTTTTGACACCACCCTTGCTCTTAAGAGCCATTACAAGACCGGGCAAGCTGCGACACCAATACCCCCAGAGCGTTCAATGAAAGCGAAAGTGAACATGGGAGCACCCGCTGAGAGAAATTAAGGACCTATATTCACGCTCACTCGTTCATCATCGCGGGATCCAAGAGAGGGAATCATTATACGCGTCAACCTAAGTCTAGAAACATCGTTCACATTGCGATCAAGAGAGAACCAAAAGGAATCACGGTCGTGCCAAATCTGCAGTTTGGGGGTGGATCTAGGCAAGCCACTCGGGAGGGTTGTTCTGGTAACTGTAACAGTCTTCCTCCTGCGGGGTAATATCGGTATCCTCGGCGAGACGTTCATCTGCGAGAGGTAGGATCTGTTCGTATGCAAAATAAAAAAACGCAGCAGAAGGGGGTACGCACAGACTGGGTCAGATTCGAGCTTAGTAAAATGCTTCAGCGGCCAAGTTGTACCTTCCGCAGCTTCTTCCCTCCTTCTCTGGCGCTGGTCGTTCTACAATACGAGATAAGCGCACCAAATGGAATGATCGGCTGCCGCCTCACCTCGATCTTGGATTTCTCGCGAGAGGCGGTCTCGTAATCTCCTTCCCTAATACCCTGAGAGACCAACCCCCATAGCTTCCTGCTCTCAAATTCATCCATCCCCTCCGCTGGACCGACAGTCACCTCCTCCTTGGGCGTGGTGACGTCGGTGAAGACCTTACCGGTCTTCGTGTCCCTCGTCTGAATGTGCCACTGCCCCTCGATCGTGTGTTTGACGGAGGAAGAACCAGGTGGGGAAACCGTTGCTTTGACCGTGTGGACCTTCCCCGAGAAGTACCCCTTGCCTTTATACTCGAGCTGTCGGGCACAAGTGGCGTGAGACTACGGAAACGAGATCAAGTCAGCGGAGCTACTCACCACTGAGCTCCAGCCGCTAGAACTCTGGATGTTCGTCTTGTCCCAAAGCTCAATGTACGGAGATCCGTACCACAATCCATCGATCCTCAGCTTGGGCAAAGTGATCAGGACTTCCTCCTTCTTCCCCTTCCCCAAATCGATGGTGAGGATGGCATGCCCGATCTGTTTGACGATGATCGCGCCGGAGGAGAATGATGTCTTCTGTGCGTTATGACCGCTCAAGGAAATCCCTTTGGACTTGTTCTCGATCACGTAGGCAGTGATGGGTGGGTGGTGCGAGACTTGTTCAACCAAAAGCGTCGTGCGTCCCCGACCGTTCTGGTCCGGCCAGTGTCCATAAAAGAGTTCACCGAGGACAGGATTGAGAGGCCTGAAAAAGTTGCAATGTGAGATCAAGTCCAACTCGCGTTCTAGAAGAGTGAACTGAGGAGCTCGCACTTTTTCTCAGAGCCCATCGACTCATTCCTCGAGGTATACTGTCCTTTGAGCGTAGCCTGCCAAAAATAGAAACCGTGGAGATAATCAGAAGACTGCGCATGAGGGGGTGGAGACGACGTACGATGAACCATTTGACTATCGCCAGGAACCTTTCCTCATCGCCCTTCTGTCCAGCGATGGCAGCAAACAATTCAGGCCGCTCGCACCAATAAGCTGTGCACAACAAAGTATGTGATAAGCACGAGCGTTATGCGATGAAACCGATTGCAAAACGGAAGGAAGGCAAGGAGATCAGACACAAAACAGTCGAACTGAATGCGATCAGTCCGCAATCCCAGAATCACCCCCACAAGACAAAAGGCACCGAGAACCGAACGTAGCGGAAAATGAAAATCGGAAACAAAAACGCTGTCTCGCTTACCGGGGAACTCTGTAAGTGAGGTAGGGGAGAGGATGAACGGAGGGGCGGTCAAGGAGGACAAGTCTCCAGAGAATGAGGCGATCCTAGTAATCAACGTCCGAGATAAATGTGGCTGGGAGGTCAGCGGGAACCGTCTAAGAGAGAGAGACAAAGAAAAGGATTGGAACCCACGATTTAAGGAAGGAGGTCCAAGATCCACGTTGACCTGCTGGGACGGCCTAGATGTGCAGAAGAGGACGGATGATACGTGAGCCAACGGTTGATCCCCGGATTGCGAGGCGCAGCACTCACATCGACTTGCTCGTTATTTTGGGTGGGTGTTGCAGTTCCCGACATGATCTTGTCGTTGGATTGAAGAGGTTGGAGAGAGAGGTGGAGGTGGATGGAGAGTACTTATGTGGTAACCGGGCAAACCACAGTTGGTGTTGTGCGTCACGATGATGATCCGATCATGGTACGTAAATGCCTTTGGCCGTCATATATTCTTTGTACACAACACTTTACAGCGCAGGTTTACGAATAAAGGGGGTGGGTACGACGACGACGAAGGGAAGGTTACATATGTATATGGGGAAGAGGAAGAGAGACAGACGGTCTGAGAAACGACCAAGGGTCATAGGCGGTACCAAAAACGAGGATATGGTAGAGGGAGAGGAGCCGGAGACGGAACAGCAAGGGAGGGAAAATCTGCAACTTTAACACAGTGAAAAGAAAGGGGATACTCGCCAGGCGAGATTAATCGTGTCGTGCAAGATGGAAAGAGAGCGGAGGGATATCTTAGTCCTCCTCTTCGTCAGCACTTCCGGCACTTTCTTCCTTCTTCTCTTTCTTGCTCTGCGAGACGAGTTGAGATCAGGCTCTCGATCAAAGGGCGACGGTCCATTCAAGAGACCACTCACGGTAAAAGCCTCCTTCTCCTTCTCAGCTCGGACTTTATCGGCAGCAGCTTGGTCGACGTATGGCTGCAAACCTTCGAGTCAACTTCGGTGGGTTGCAGAAAGGACGGACGATATCACACCTTTTTCTCCTCTTCGTTCATCTCCTTCCATTTCGCTCCCAACAACTTTCCAATCTCACCTACACGTGGCACAAGGTTTTTTTGTGATCAGCACAAAGAGGTCAAAGCGGATCGCCAGAGAATGACGCGCGCATACCGAAACCGGCATCTGGGTTCTCGGCCTTGATCCTCTCTCTCCAATCTTGAGAGAAGAACATGTAGGCGGACAGAGGCCTTTTAGGCCCACCGGCGTTCTTCTTGCCTTTGGCAGGCTTCGCCGCCTTTTCGGTCTTCTACATAACACGGGGCGGACTGTGAGACACGGAATGGGTGATAAACTGGGGGTACTTACGCGTCCCTTGGAAGTCTTGGTGGTCTCTTTTGGCATCTGCGGACACGACGGATATGAGTCAGCACGTCGTTCGACACGTAGTCGACGCGGTTATGGGAGCAGAAGTGCGATGAGGAACGATTTGACACGACTTTAGGACACCGTATTGGTGTGCGTGACCGGAATAGGTCCGTTGGGTGGGGAACGTCGGCGACGTCGTTCTGAGCGACGCGGGCGACGGCGATGGAGAGAGAGAAGCGGACAGAGACAAGGAGACATACTTTTATAAGTGTGGAAAGTGAGAGGAAGTGTGGATAGAGGAGGGAGGGGGAATAGGCGATGGAACACTATATGGGCCTTTGGCTTGTAGGGGAGGGCGGACACTCGTACAGCCAGGCGTAGGCAGAGGGCGGACACGCTCACTCTCTCACTCGACCCCTCAGCCAAAATAGCGTATGGGAATTCCCTGTCACGTCACAGTCACCCCCATCACTCGACCCCGGTCACCCCCTCTGCCTATCGCAAAAAAAATCATTTCCTCCCCGTTCTCTCCCCGTACTGCACACCATAAAGATAAACACAGTGTTCTGCTACCTCTCCCATTTTTCTCTCAAAATCTGGCCGGAAAACCGTTCCCAAACAACCCCTCAGCAGGTATATGACGCGGTTCGGGGTCCCCCGCGCACGGTTCATGACCTAGGCACCCGGGGTGCAATCGCGGCCGACCCAAAACATCAAGATGGGGGCTAAGCGTTGGGTGGATCTGGTCAGATAGATGGCGGGAGAAACACAAAAACGGAAAAATACCCCTTTCCGTGACCCTTTTCCTGTCTTCCATCTCTCGTTCACCACCAATACATCCTCCAGACGTTTCCGGGACAACACTGGCACATACCTGGAAGTCCGCTGATGGGCGCCGCCGCCTAATGGTATCTGTAAAACCCCCGAATCATCTGGTATAATCCCGCCCAGCCCCGATGAATTCATCCCAAGCGGGAACGGATTCGTTGGTGCGAGGTGGTGCTTCGATGCGCTCTCCAGGAAATATGCGTCCAGCGCGGAATAGATTCTCGATCTTTCATATATCGACTTGAGTTGTCCATAAACCCCGCCGGCTCCACTCGCACTCGCACCCTCCCCGTCACCCTCATCGGCCTGCCACTGCACATCTTCATCCGAGTAGGCGCAGTCCCACAAGACCAGAGGTAACCCGTCTGCCATCTGGTATTCCGGTTTCCTATCCACGATGGGAGGGGTCGGCTCCCCCTCCTTGAATGCAGGATACGGGTGCTCCTTGTCAACATTGAGTAGCGCCGTCATGAGCGACGGATGCTCCAGCCCAGCACCGACAAGAAAGAGGATGGCCACGATGTGCCTCACTTGGTTGTATAAGAACGCCGTCCCTTTCAGGTCAAACACCCAGACGCCGTCCAAGTCTGCCTTTCCCTCCAACCGTGCTGGGGAGATGGACGCTTGCAGGATCTTCCGCCGAAAGTTCTTGATCTGTTTAGACGCGTCCAACTTGCACAGATTACGAAAGTCATGTTCGCCTGTTAACCGCGAGGCAGCGTCTTGCATCCGTGAGATATCGAGGTCCCGAGAGTGGAAGAAGTATTTGTAATGTCTGTATTCGCAAGCGAACCGGGAGGAGAACGTCGACGCGACTGGAGACCACGCCACGACCCTAATCGTGGGCGGGAGCACTCGATTGAGCATGGAGATGTATCGTAGTTCCTTCGTCGTAGCACTTGGCGTAGGTATAGTCTCTGAGGATGGCGTGTCCTGAGAGTTCGAAATTGAAGGACTATCGACGTCTCCCTCGTGTGTTGGGGTATCCTGAGGTATCGCGCTCCGTACCCAAAGACTGACCACGTTCCCGGCCCCACTCACTCCTCTATCCGTCCTCCCGCATCGTTCCCACTCGCAGCCCTCGAACCCCTTGGTCCCGTC